>Ga0335069_10010828_pt1 | contig 12904 bp, 10 predicted proteins | sample Lox_Sample_11_FD_206714 | JGI IMG/M metagenome (GOLD analysis project Ga0335069, IMG submission 206714) | Soil microbial communities from Loxahatchee National Wildlife Refuge, Florida, United States - Lox_Sample_1.1 | ecosystem: Environmental > Terrestrial > Soil > Wetlands | place: USA... | reverse complement strand
GTCCCTTTACAAGTAGAGCCGATCCTCCTGTTAACGAGAGCCGCTGCACGACACCCACGATCTTTTGGTTATCGAGTGTGAAAATTGCCTTTTGTTGATGAGGCACACGGATTCGAGGAGGTCGCTCTTTGCGAGATTTCCTGATGTTCGGCGGCATTGTCGGCAGGATTACAAGCAAGCCTCAATAGGTCAACGTTACTAGGGTGTTTCGCCGACCACGCCGCGGATATTGAGTGGAAAACAGTTATTATCAACCTGTCCCAATTGTTGCAAACTACAACACCATGAGCTGCTAGGGAACTTACAAGGAATTTACCCCTTCGTTACACTTCTTTGCCGCATCATGCTTCTGGTTTGAGCTTTAATGTTTTATAGAGTAGCTCCTCCCCCTGGATGTCCGACATTTCGGACGGGCGATGAATGACGGCGCACTTTCGCATCACTGCGACTTGCAGTAAAACCACGTCCTCATTCCCGTTGCGGCTGCCGAGGAGTACCTTGATGAATGCTTCACGACCAGTTGTGCGGGTAAGTAGCTGTTCGGACTCCACGTCTGAGTTGAACTTGGAACAAGTCGCGCATGCGCTGGCCCGGTTATATCAACGTCTGGAGGAATATGCGCCTTCCTGGTATACACAAGAAGACCGTGAAATTGCCGGTGCGGCTTTGCACGCTTTGCGCAGCCACTTAAAACTTCCGAAGTGAGTTAGAGTGGATCAGTCCGCTGAGATGCAAGACGGCTTCGTCCCAGCGTTCCGCCCAGAACGAGGCTGAGCGAGGGAAGACGACGAGCGGTTCGCCCCCTCCGTGTAGACGCGAACTTGTCCAACACATCCCATGGTCCTCAGTTCGCGGTGGCAGCGTTAGGCAGCATTACCTCCAAGTGAAAAACATAATTGATGGTCTGGTCATGCAGGAATTCGTTGAAGTTGCGTCATAATCGGAATTCGTGAACGACTATCCAACCCACATTGCGTGGATGGCTAAGAACCGCGCTTAGCCAGCGGTTCTGAGAGGCCATATGAAAAGCCTGAAGCAAGTACTGCGCGAAAAGCAAAAGCAGCTGAACGATCTGCAGCGGGAAATTGAAATTCTTCAAAACGCGGGACAGATCCTGGGTGTGCGCGTCGCGTCAGCAGGTCCGAACCTCAATGGGAGGAAGATTTCGCAGCCAGAGATGATCCGGGCTGTTTTGTCGCAACATGCCCGCCCGCTTCATGTGGACGAGCTGCGGAACAGAATCAAGGAAAGATTTGGCACACCGCTGAAGAAGCGCGACATCACATCCGTAATCTACCGCGCTATGCGGCGCGGGGCATTATTTCGAAAGGAAGGTGTGAACACTTTCGGCCTTATTGAATGGAACGGGCAACGAAAGCTCCACTCCAAGGCGCGAAGGGCTGGTTGACTCAGCGATTGGGTATCTCGGCTTTGGGTCTTTCGTTGTGTCGCTGGGTGTTGGCTCCGGCCCCGCGACGTCAGTCTGTTTCGCCGCATTCACCGCCATCGTCGTAATCGCCAGACACGACTGGGATGGGCCTGCTTGCATTTTCCGTGGCCATGTTGCCTCCCCTACGAAGCACGTTCCACTTATTGTCACACGGTCCGTGATGAGGATCACATACGACTAGTTCTCTGGCTGCGATTCTCGCACGTAAAACACCCGCCGGGAATGGTTCTAAGGCGAATCCATCGTTGAGAAGAGCGATTGGGAAGTCGGCGGTGGCGGGGGAGCAGGCCGGGTTAAGTATCGACCAGATGATCGAAATGCTGAACTCTGGCATGAACGTCGAGACAGTTTTGGAACTGATCTCGGGCGCCCTGTCTCACCGCAAGCATTGCTCATGCAGATTCGAAGAATCGCTCCTGCCGCACAGACTCCGGTTGATGATTTGTGGCGGACCAAAGGCTGGGCGCCGCCAGCCCGACCAGTGTTGGGCTGGATGAGCAGGTTTTCAACGCTCTGGATAAGGATCTACAACAGCGGGGCAACGGAGTTGCTGGCGTATGTCTTCCAGAAAGAAACCGGGCAGGATATCGAAGACTACGGCGAGAAGTACCTCTTCTCCCCATTGGGAATGAAGCACTATTGGAAGAGAACCTATGTGGGGGTGGTGGACACAGAAGGAGGCTTGTTTTTGAGTGCGAGCGATCTGGCGAAGATAGGCTATCTATACCTTCAGGCCGGAGTGTGGGAAGGCAGGCAGATTGTTTCGAAGGACTGGGTCATGGAATCGGTGAAACGTTCGCTTAATGTCGACGGCAACGTCGACTACGGATTCCTGTGGTGGCTCCAGAAGCGGGCGGATTCCTCCGAGTATGTCTGGATGGCGCGGGGGTTTGGTCAACAGCACCTGATGGTGTTTCCGCAAGAAAAGCTGATCGCGGTGTTTACAGGTTGGCGCATCCTCGGCAACGAGGCGGACTCCAGCGAATGGCGTTGCCTATTCAAGGCTGCGCTTCTCGAAGCAGATTCTCGGTTGATTGAGAAGCGAATATGCGATGCAGAACAGGCCATTGTTACGCGTTCGATAGAGATCTTTCGACAGACTGGAATGGACGCTGCCATAGAAAGGGACGTTCTAAACGACGCAATGTAGATTCTCCGAGGACGCAGAAGTGCCTTGGAGAACAAAACTGCCGCATGAGTGTGGATTGACATCGACAAGGAGCTACGGCCCAGCGGTGCGCCAGATCGTCTAATTTCGAGCGGCGGCTTCGGAAGGATGAGCAATATCCTGTGCGAGTTCATCTGCGGCTCGCCTGGTTCGACAGAAATCTGGCCACCTGCCTCAAATGGCGCTGCTTCAATGGAATATATGTGAAGCCGCTCGGGAAGATTCCCAAGCACCCGAGCGAGGGCGATCCTTGTGCTACGCATCGCTATCAAGCACGGAGAAACGAGCGGGATGCGGCGCTGCGAGCGCAGCTGAAGGAAATCGCCGCCCTACGAATGCGGTTCGGCTAGAAAAGCAACTTAAATCTGACTCCAGAGCCAATATTTCACTCACCCGCGAACCCGTGACAGCGGCGAGAGAGGCCATAATACCGGTCGAGCTTCCAGACGAGCACCGCATCGAACCGACTTTGGCAAGCATCGGCCATCAGCCGGTTGAGCGCGGGTCGCGAGTCCTTGACCCCGAGATGCCGGCGTCCACGTACTCCTCGATGATCTTCCACCTGAGGCGCTCGGCGTACTCGCGAAGTTCCAGCAACTGCATTTCCGGGCTTTGGTGACCGTTGACTGTGGAGACGCGTGCGGAGATTGCAATACGTATGATTGACGCGTTCGTTTTGCGCAGTTTCTAACGAAAGATCCGCGAAAGGAATCCGGTGATCTTTCTGAGTACGCCCTTGCGGGCCTTCTGGTTCGCGACGTGAGGCGAAGGTGGGGACGCAACAACGGGACCGGGAACGACAATGTGGCGATTGGAAAGCGGCAGATCTACAGGCTTCGGCGACGGGGGATCCTTTTTCGAAAATACAATGGTCGCTTCGAAATCGGCGGTCCTTCCGTTGGGTGCCGGTAAGGGCGAGGGCGAGATTTCTGGAGCTGGAGATGCGTTCTGAGCCAAGGTGGGCCGAGTCCGTTCTGCCTCCACCGTCGGCGGCGCTGGCGCGAACGGAAAAGAAATCTTGTTCTCCGCCGGCGCGGGCATCCCTGGCAACTCTGCCCGCAGAACCGGCACCGGTGGTGGACATCCGCAGTCTTCTGGAACAATGTGCTCTACCTGGGCCACCTCGCTTGAGCGAAAAGCAGTGTCGGTGGTGCTCAAATGCCCCCCGTGAAACACCAGTTGTTCCGACGGCACAACCTCAAACTTCCCGTCGCCGATGGACTCGTACACAATGATCGGCGCTGTGTTGCCCGGCAACGCACGCACACAGGTATCGCCGCGCGCATCGACACGAATCGCATAATGGAATTCGCCGGGGCCGCGAAGCAGCATACGGAAATCCGGAGTGAGGATAGTGTCTGCGGATTGTTCCAGGGCATAGTGAGTCTCAATCGAGCCCACTCCCATGCCCAGCAGCAAGTCCCCTCCATTTTGCGGGTGAACGATAGAAATAGTCGTTCCCGGGCAGAGATGCACTTCGCCTCCGCGCGACAGGCGAAGTACCTCGGTGCTGTATCCAGCGGAGAACGAGGAGCCGGAGGCTTGCCGGTCCGCGAACACGAGAGGTCGGGCCAGGCTTACGGGAACGGCAACAGGTTTTGCTTCTGTGTCGCGGGTTAGTGCAGGTTCCGATGGTGGTCTAGCCGTTGCTTCCGCCGATTCCGCATGAAGGCGAATGGTGAGACGGTTGCCGGCAGCATCCCAGGTATAACTCAGCGGCTTTCGTTCGTTCACCAGAATGCTCACAACCGGAGGAATCAGCGCAATCTGATCGAGGCGAATAGCGCCGATCATAGCGTTCTGAACGGTGATTTCCTTGTGGCGAACTGACATCTGCGCGTTGCGGAGATCGATCCGCAGAGCCGGAGGGTCCTGAATTTTCGTGATCACCGGCCTCACCGGACGCGTCGACATAATCTCCAGGATTGGGGAATCTTTTTCAAGCTGAAGTCTTACCCGCAATACAGTCGCGGGATCAAGGGCTGCGCCGGCCGACTCATTTGCTTTGAGTTTTGCGTCGTCAGCCCGTCCCCCGGAAAAGGCCAGCAGCACAAAAAGCAGTGGAAGAGACTGAACTGGCTTTTCCAGGAGTATTTTCAAACGAAGCGGTGTTTGGCGAAGAAGCATTGGGTTCCCGTAGCGCCGAAGCCTGGGATGAATAGATTGGTGGGCTGGAAGAAAGCTCATGGCAATGCGAAACTCAACGTCAGTTGGGTTTCGAAGCTCATCGGAGCACCGTCGCGAACCAAGGGCGCAAACTTCCACTGTCGAACCGCTTTGGCAGCGAGCAGAGACAACTGGGAATCTCCGGCAACCCGGCTGAGACTATGTACGGCGCCATCCTTGCCGACACTAATATTGAGAACCACCGTGCCTTGAAGACGTTGTTCTCGTGCGGACTCCGGATAGTCCGGCTCGATCCGATTGAGCAGATGTTCCTCTGCAACATCCTCGCCAACGCTCACAGGAGTTTCCTGATCTTCTGATTTTGGTTTGCCCGATTTGCTTTCCCTGTTCGGCTGAGTGTCGCTGATGGGCTGCGACTGCAGGGATCTCAGAGGGAAGACCTGTTTCCCACTGTCAAAAACGACCAACCCTTGAGACGAAGGGTTAGAAGCTGCAAACTTCGAAACGGAGGACTGCCGGGACTTCACATGATTTCTGTGGCTTTCGATTTTTGGGTTAGATTGATCGTTTTTGGTATTAACGTCTGAAGCGTTGGTCGGAGCGACATGCTCCCTGCTTGAATTCGGACCCGGAACAACGCTGCTGCTATTCGGTGCTACGGGGGGGACTGCAATTTGCGAGGGGCTCACAACAGGTGAAGCAGGGGCCACTCTATTCTGGTATGCGCGATCGCTTCTGCCGATAGTCCAGCCCAAAAGAATTGCCAACGCAATGATTAACAGGCCCAAGGCAAGAGTCAAACGTTCGTGCAAAAACACTTCCTTCACCGTCTTGAAGGCTTGTGCAAAGAGGGAGAGTTTCCCCAGCGCAGTTTCCGGCTTGGTTTTCCCCCCGATCTTTGGGATAGAGCCGAAACTCCGCTCAGCAGCCTCGAGATGATCAACGATATGGCGGCCGAATCCCTGCAAGGCCAACAAGTCACGATCGCTAAATCCCTGCGGACGCGCTGAAAAAATCTGGACAATTGCCACCACAGCCTGCTTATCGTCCCGTACCGGGACAATCAAAAAGGATCGGACCCCCAGCCGTCCAAAAGATGCCGGATCGAATCGAGAATCCGTTTGGACATCATGACAGTGTTGTGGCGCGCCTTGCCGCCACGCAAGCCGCGAACACTCGCTCAGGTAAGCGGACGCATCTCGGGCTGTGGCACCGGAAGTCGATAGACAGACGGGCACTCCTCCCCGAATTAGCAGAACCGCGGAGCCAGTTGCATTGGTAATCGAGCGCGCCTGCTGCGCAATTTCGCTTAGTACCAAGGTCAACGCAACATCCACCACCGATTTCGGAACTGCATGGTCCGTACCTGTTGGGTTGTGTTCAGAGGAAGCTTCAGCTACTCCTTGAGATGAAAGCACATCTCCTGCGTGACAATCGACTTCAGTTTCAGGGGCGTTCCCACGACCGCTTGACGAGACCGGAAGTTTGGAACTCAAGCGCACTATGGATCGATTCACCATACGACCTCAACGACTTACCGGTAGGAGCTGACGCTCTTAGCCTTACCAACCGGAGGACCGGATCTTCGGACGAAACGCTGGGGGCTGGAATGTACTCATAAGACTGCCGCTGTGCTATAGCACATTCTTGCTAGCCCAAATGGGTGATTCGGATTCGGGACATCAATCCCTTGCGTCTGACCACAATTCCGGTCCGGAACAGGGCTCATTGCCAGTCAACTGACCAATTCTTGATGCCGGTGAGCTTCGTACCAGAGAGCAAGTTCCAGTCGGTTCCAGACTCCAATTTTGTCGTAGATAGTCCGCAAGGAATTCTTGATGACATGTACGGAAGTTCCCATCAGAACTGCCATCTGATGATTGTTGAGTCCTTGCGCGACGAGTTCGATCACCTGGTGCCTTCGTTCACCGACAACAAATGATGGGTCACCGCGATCGCTGCGCATAGCTACCTCTGCCCCAAGAAGATTGCAAAGCTTCACTCGTTTGATCCCGTCGACAATTCCAAACCGCAGGTAGAGCCGGCTGAAATGAGCTTTGACTGTGCGCGGAGCAATATTGAGGTTCTTGCTTATTTCTGTATTGTCACATCCAAGTAGCAGGAGCTCGACGATATCCCGCTCGCGCGGAGTCAACCGAATGGCCTTTGTTTGAACCCAACCTTCCATATTCCCTCCCGAAGAGCAAGCGGGACCCACGTCGCGTTCGACGCGTCGTCCGGAGAGGGAGGGCTGGCTTCGCGAACCAGAAAGGGCTGCACGTACGATTAAGGATAGTTTTGATCGCTCAAAATCGCGACCACTGTGTAACTGACGCTACATTATTTTTCCAAGGCTCTGAGCGATTCCTCAGCCTCAGCATCTCCCCCGGCGACGGCCTGCTGATACCACTTGATCGCTTCGGACGTACTTTGTGGTACTCCCAAGCCTTGCTCGTACATCTTGCCCAGCCGGAATTGTGCTTCCGGGCGATTCTGCTGAGCGGCCTGGAAATACCACTTCCATGCCTCCTTGTAATTTTGGGGCAGACCACGGCCAGACTCATACATCTCGCCCAGCTTGAACTGTGCTTGGGCACGGCCCCGGCTGGCCGCTAGTTGATACCACTTCGCTGCTTGCGCATCATCTTTCGCAACACCGCGACCTTGTTCGTACATGATGCCGAGCCGGTACTCCGCATCTACGAATCCTTGCTTTGCTGCTTGCTGGTACCACTTCACGGCCGTTGCAGGATCTGGCGGAACTCCAAAGCCCACTTCATACAAGCCCCCCAGCCGATACTCGCCGTCGGGATTGCCTTGCTCAGCTGCCCGTCGGAACCATTTGACGGCTTCTTGAGAATTGCGCGCCACTCCTTGACCGAATGCATAGAGATTTCCCATCTTCACCTGAGCAGCCGCATCGCCCGCGTTTGCCTTTTGCAGCAGGTCCGCATCTTGGCAAACTGCTGCCGTCAAACCGGAAAGAACGACGATGACACTGGCCAGAAATATCCTTTTCATTTTTGCCTCCCTCGAGCCTTATTCATAACGTCCCCAGGCAGCGCTGCGCTTCCAGATCTCTGTTACGTCCAATCTACTGCTGGAATATCAGAACCGTGGGGCTAGTGTTCGCCGAATCGACATCCAACCCAACAGCCTCCAAGCCACTTACAACCCAGAGAGCTTCGGTAGAAGCAACCGGCGAAGTCAGCATAGCCACTCCGCGGCCGTTGTTCGACACGTTCGAGATCGCGTACCTGCCAGTCAGCGGCAAGTCTCCAGTGAAAGCACCCGCTTGGCTCGTATCCTCCGCTCCGGTGAGAGTACTGGCCCCGTCAAAGAAGCTTGTGCCGGACAGCAATAGAGCCTGAGGCGACGCCGGTTCTCGCGAGCCAAACTCGAAATTGCCTACCAGATCGCCACTCTCGAAGGGCGGCGTGATCGCTTGCAGATTTACATCGCCACTCTCAGCCGACGCATCTGAATTCAGCAAAAGGGCGCGATTGCGTCCAATCGCATAGAAAATCCAGTTGCTGCGAGCTCCGTTCGCCGCATTATCCAAAGCCATAACACCGCGTCCGTTCAGCTGGATCGAATACGCGCCTGTCAGCAGTCCGCCTATGGTAATAGCTCCACCACGATTCTGGTCAAATTGCACTTGGGTGTTTCCCGCTCCGTCGAACTGGATGCGGCCTACCGTTGCCTGGGGGAGGCTCCCATTTGAGCCGGTCATGTCAAAGATAGACGCCCCCTTGAACGAAGACGTTAGGAAGGGTAAGCCCGTCTGTCTCTCGACCATTCCGGCAAACAACGGATTGTTCACGGTCAGCGGATCGATCGAGACCATAAAATATTCGGACGCTGAGATCACATAGAGCGCGAAATTGAACGTGCCCCCGTCAAAACCGGGGATGACGAAGCTGACCTTTCCGTGCCCGGTACCATCCACGCTGTAAGTCCCCGAGAACGTACCGAAAGTCGGCATGCTGTCTCCAGCATCGTTGACATCCAGACTGCTGCCGGAAATTGTGCCGACGCCGCTGGGGAAAATGGAACCGACGGCTGCGATCCTCCCCCCCCCAGCATCGGCTCCCGTCAGACTCAACGCATAACCACCGCTGAAAGCCGAAGGGTTGAATGCTGATGGATCCTGAAGTTTTATCACCCCCGAACCCAGAATCCCGGAATTGTCAGATTCAATCAAATTGCCAGCTTTAGCAGTGCCATTAAGCGCGAATGCGAAGGTAGACGCGCCCAAACTGCTCTTCAGAGTTAATGTGCCGCGGTTGTCTCCTCCAACCTGATATGTGCCGGAAATCGCGAGTCCAGTTTGTGGTCCAAACGTCCGGTTGATGTCCTCAACTCCGGAAGTCACGTTTCCATTGCCGTCGGCGGTGAAAGAAGCCGCCGCCTCGAACACGCCAGCATTGTCGAATCCCTTAAACAAGAACGCGTATTGCCCCTGCAGCTTGCTGTTATTGGTGGGAGCGATAGTCACTACTGCCGATGCGGACTGAGTTGCATCAGCTTGTGCTGTCGCTGTGATCTTCACACTCGGCGGATTCGGAGCCGTCGCCGGCGCTGTGTACAAGCCAGATGAGCTAACTGTGCCGCAGGTGGATCCTGCACAGCCCGCGCCGCTGACCGTCCAGGTCACTCGGAGATTCGTACTGCCTGTGACGGTCGCTTGAAATTGCCGCTGGGCACCGACGGTGATCAATGCTGTCATTGGCGCAATTGTGATCGATATCGGAGTGACAATGCTTACCTGAGCCGTAGCGTACTTGGTCGTGTCAGCTTGCGATGTCGCCGTGACCGTGACTACTGCTGGATTGGGGATAATCGCCGGAGCGGTATACAAGCCTGCTGACGTAATCGCCCCGCAACGGGAACCGGAGCAGCCCACGCCGGAGATGCTCCATGCCACGGTCGTGTTCGTAGTGCCAGCAACCTGCGCGGAAAATTGTTTTGAAGCTGACGGCGCTAGTTTGACTGAAGTTGGCGAGACGGTCACCGTGACCACCGGTACGACTGTTACCGTGGCGCGAGCGGATTTGGTCGGGTCAGCCTTCGAGGTTGCCGTTACGGAGAGAAAGGGCGGATTCGGAGGCACGGCCGGTGCCGTAAACAACCCCGTGGAACTGACCGTACCACAGGTATCGCCGGCGCAACCCACTCCTGTGATCGTCCATGTCACTGCTGTATTGGTACTACCGGTTACTGTGGCGGCGAATTGCTCTTGTGCGCTCACTCCCACCTGAGCCGTGGTTGGGGAAATGGAAATCCCAACTACAATTCCGGAATTGATCGTCACAGTCGCGGATCCGGACTTGGTCGGATCGGATAGCAAAGTGGCGGTCACCGCAACGATCGGAGGATTCGGCGCGCTCGCAGGGGCGGTGTACAAGCCACTTGCGCTGATGCTGCCGCAGGCAGACTCGCTGCACCCACTGCCGGATATGCTCCAGATAACCAGCGTGCTCGAACTCCCGGTCACCTTAGCTGTGAACTGTAACTGAGCGCCCGGTTTCAGCTGAGCTGAGGGCGGCGAGACGCTCACCGAGGCAGCCGCCACGAGCGTGACAGCCGCTAAGGCAGAAGCCGAAGGATCAGCCATCGCCGTTGCTTTTACCGCCACGCTCGGCGGCATGGGCAGGGTTGCAGGCGCGGTGTAGAGGCCGCCCGCTGTAATTGTGCCGCAAGCTGCACCGCTACATCCTGATCCCGAAACGCTCCAGGCCACAGCGGTGTTTGTGCTTCCAGTGACCGTTGCAGAAAACTGCAATTGACCGCCGGAGCCCACCTGCGCGCTCATGGGCTTAACGGAAACAGAAACCGATGAAGCGGACTGGACCACTACCAGAGCAGAACCTGATTTCGCGGGATTGGCGACCGATACCGCAGTGATGGTGACTGCAGAAGACAAGGGAACGGTGGGCGGAGCAGTGTACAGCCCGGATGGGCTAATTGAACCGCAAGAACCACCAACGCAGCCAATGCCGCTGACACTCCAGGTCACTGAGATGTTCGAAGTACCAGTAACGGCGGCAGAAAACTGCTGCTGCCCTCCTGTAGCGAGCACAACCTGGTTCGGGGACACCGTCACAGAGACCGACGAAGGCGCCACAATCGTGAGAGTTGCACTCGCGGTGACCGTGACATCGGATAACGAGGTTGCTGTTACCGTCACGGTGGATGGAGAAGGAGCAGTTGCGGGGGCCGTGTAAAGACCCTGGCCGCTGATCATCCCACACGCGATCCCGCTGCATCCCGCCCCATTGACACTCCAGATGACGACGCTATCGCTGGTTCCGCTGACGGTTACGACAAACTGCAACTGGCCGCCAGTCGGCACTTGCGCGTTTTGAGGGGATAGCGAAAGTGTTACGGAAGCGGGTGCCGCGATCGCTGAGAACGCTAAGCACAGGAGAGTCGATGCAACAACCATCAGGCGTTTCATCTTGTCCATCCCTAACCTTCGAAACGCAAGAGCGATCCCCGGGCGGCTACTCTTGCTTACTGGCCGCTGACATATTGCTGGTGCCGCCGCGGTCGGGCGTGGTCTTTGAGAGCTCAGTATGTGAAGGTGGCCGTCGTGTTGAAGCCAGTTGCAATTCCACCATCTCCTTCAGCACGGTATAGTCGGCCGCCCCACTGAAAAAATGGCCGTTCACGAAGAAGCTGGGAGTACCGGTCAAGCCCAGCTGGTGTGCTTCTTCCAAATCTTTCTTCACTGGCGCAGTTTCTGCGCCATCGTCCAGGCACTTGTCAAAGCGGTCGCCATCCAGCTTGAGAACGCGCGCGTGAGCTTTCAGTTCCGCGACCTGGAGCTGTTTGCTATAAAAAAGCACGTCGTGATACTCCCAGAATTTTCCTTGCTCACCGGCGCATCGCGCCGCCTCAGCCGCTTTCTCCGACGCATGGTGCATGGGGAGGGGGAAGTCCTTGTACACTACGGCCAGCCGGTCGCCGTACTCCTTCTCCAGCTTCTGCAGCTCCGGGGTGATCTTCTGGCAATAAGGACACTCGTAGTCGGCGAACTCCACCAGCGTCACAGGCGAATTCTTGTCGCCACGTACATATGCATCTTTCACATTCACGTCGGCGAATGGTGGCGCGAGCAGAACCTGAACCTGGGCATTGTTCCGTAACTGTTTCACGTACGCAGCCCGGGCCCTTTCCCGGCGCAATTCTCGAATGTGTTCCAACACCTTATCCCGTACAGACTCGTAAGACTCCGTCGCCTCCATACCCTCGTAGTAAACCTGCAGCTGGTCCTCGGTGGGATCTTTCAGGTCCTTATACACAACGGTATTCAGCAACTGGTCAGTGGAGAGGTGCCGATTCTTTGCCTCGATCTCGATCAGTTTGTCATCGATGAGCTGGTCGAGAGCCTTTCGTTGGTTCATGTAGTACTGATACCTGGCCTGGAGCAGCTTTCCCCCTTGGTGCTGTTGTAAGTCCCCCAAAGTCAGCTTCTGCTTCCCAACCTCTGCAATGACTTGCTCGTTATCCGGGGTCTCCTGCGCGTACACCCAAAGTCTAGCGGCAAGAACGACTCCGAAAAAGAACGCGGCCAATAGCACACTGTTCTTCATTCACTCCCCTCCCCCACTCAGTTTTTGCTTGAAAAATGATTCGCCCAGAACTTCACTTTCGGTCTACATCCCGCTTCAAGTCGAATGGGACATGCCCGAGAGCATGTCCCATCCTCGACGCAACTAATCACCCGTTCCGCAACTGCAGACGCCTTGTCCGCTACCGAGAATAGCGATGAATGCGCACTGTGCCTGGAGGTTCGCCAGTTCGGTGGCACCCAGCGTTGAATCCGAAGACTCAGTCTCGGTAATCGGATATGCTGTCCCGACCTTGTTCTGAATGTGAGTCGCCCACACCCGCAGGTTAGCGGTGGGGGTTACATTCGTGGTCGGATCGCATGGTGAGTTGTTGACCGCCGCAGACACAACTTTGATGACCCCGTTCCTCGAAACTATGCCAGTCAGCGGGTTCGAAGTTAAATTCGACCGGACTGACAGCGTACGAAGTCCGTTATGCGTTTCGACGCAGCCGCAGCATTCAGACAGTTGCTGGTCGGCATCGAACACATAAATCATCGCGCACAAATTGCCATAGGTGAGACCGGGATTATCGATTCTCAC
>Ga0335069_10010827_pt1 | contig 12905 bp, 15 predicted proteins | sample Lox_Sample_11_FD_206714 | JGI IMG/M metagenome (GOLD analysis project Ga0335069, IMG submission 206714) | Soil microbial communities from Loxahatchee National Wildlife Refuge, Florida, United States - Lox_Sample_1.1 | ecosystem: Environmental > Terrestrial > Soil > Wetlands | place: USA... | reverse complement strand
TCACCAACGAACCGCTGCTGCGGGTGACCGCCCCGATTCTCGAAGCGCAATTGGTCGAGACCGCATTGTTGGCGACGATCAACTTTCAAACCCTCATCGCCTCGAAGGCCGCGCGTGTCGTGTCCGCGGCGGCCGGGCGCGGCGTGATCGAGTTCGGCTCCCGGCGCGCACACGGGACCGAAGCCGCGATGTACGCCGCGCGCGCCGCGTACATCGGTGGCTGCGAGGGAACCTCCAACGTCGAAGCCGGCCTGCGCTTCGGAATTCCCACCGTCGGAACGATTGCGCACTCGTGGGTGATGTCGTTCGAGGATGAGCTGGACGCGTTTCGCTGCTACCTCGCCGTGTTTCCGGGCGCGACGACCTTGCTTATCGATACGTACGACACGGTTGAGGCGGCGAAGAAAATCGTCGCCGCGGGTCTGCAGCCCCAGGGCGTACGACTCGACAGCGGCGATCTCGCCGCGTTGAGTCGCGCCGTGCGCCGAGTCCTCGACGACGGCGGGCTGCGCGACACGCGGATCTTCGTCAGCGGCGACCTCGACGAGTGGCGCATCACCGAGTTGCTCGCGGCCGGCGCGCCGATCGACGCATTCGGGGTCGGCACGCGCTTGTCCACTTCCGCCGATCAGCCCGCCCTCGGCGGTGTATACAAGCTGGTCGAGCTTGCGATGGACGGAACGGTTCGCGGCACCATCAAAACAAGTCCCGGCAAGGCAACGCTGCCCGGACGCAAGCAGGTGTGGCGTCGGAGCAATGTCGATGGCTGCTGCTGCGAAGACGTCATCGCGACTTACGACGAGCCGGGCCCGCCGGATGCCGAGCCGTTGCTCCGCTGCGTGATGCGGCAGGGGGGACGCGTCGATCCGCCGACCTCGTTGCAGGATGTGCGCGACCGCGCGCGGTCGTTGACGGCGCGGCTCCCGGCGTCGTTGCGACGCATCGATCACGTCGGAACCTATCGAGTCCGGATCAGCGAGCGGCTGGCATCCAAGCAGCGCGAACTTGTCGCGCGCTGCCAAGGGCGTTAGGGTGACCGAGTGCCGATCTTCATCGACGTCGATACACAGGTGGATTTTCTCGATCCCGCCGGTGCGCTGTACGTGCCCGGCAGCCAGGAAATTCTGCTGAACATCCGCCGTCTGCTCGAATTGGCCGGCCGGCGGCGCGTGACGACCATTTCACCGATGTGCGCGCACGTCCTCGATGACCCCGAGTTCCAGCAATTCCCGCCGCACTGCATCGAAGGCACGTCGGGGCAACGCCGCTACTTCGACGAATTGCCGCAGTTGCCGCGCCGTGTGTGGCCGGCGAATGCGGCGGTGAACCCGTCCGATCTCGTCCTGGAGTCGGGCCATCACTACATAGCCCAGAAGCGGACCTTCCCGATGTTCAGCAACCCGTGGCTCGGTGGACTCCGTGACGCCGAGGTGTTTCGCGGCATCGAGTGCGTGGTGTTCGGCGTCGCCACGGACGTGTGCGTCCGGGTCGACGTGCTCGATCTATGCGCGGCCGGTGCGCAGGTCCGATTGGTGACCGACGCGATGGCCGGCATCGACGCGGCGAGCACTGAGCGCGCGCTGCAGGAGATGCGCGCCGCCGGTGCAGTGCTGGTCACGAGCTTGGAGATTGAGCGATCGCTCGATGGGGGCACCTCATCGCGGTGACGCTGCCGGCAACTGTTTCAAGTACTGACGGCTGATCTCGGCAACCCCGCCTTCGGCGCCCAGGTCGAGGGCACGTTGCAGATGTTGGCGGGCGCCCTCGCGATCGTTGAGGGTGTACAGCACTTGCCCGAGCAACGCGTGCGCCTTGGGCTCGTTTGGAGCGATCGCGACGCACCGTTCGAGTTGCGCCTGCGCGAGATGGACCTGCCGCAGCGCCTCGGCGGAATCGCCGCGTGCCTGCGCGAGTTCGGCGCGCTTCATGGCGAGGCGGCCGAGGCCGTTGTGCAGATATTCGTGTTCGTGAACGTCGAGCCCTTGGCGAAACATCTGCTCGGCCTGGTCGAGTTGCTGGCGTCGCAAGTACAAATTGCCGAGGTTGTTGAGCGTCATCACGCGCCCCTCGGCGTCCGCTTTCGCGCCGAGCGCGCGGTTGAGAGCCGCCTCGGCTTCGTCGAGTTGATTGCGCCGCAAATACATCTGCGCCAACTCGCGGTGACCGAAGGCATAGGCGGGAGCCTTCGCAGTGACGTCTTGCCAAAAGACCAAGTCGTCGGCCCAGACGCGGTTGCGCAGCACACTGGCGACCGCAAGCAGTCCGGCCACCGCGACCAGCGCGGCGTGCACGCGCTGACGAGGGCGGCTCTGGAGTGACGTCACGACGCGACTGACCAGCAAGCTTACCGCGATCGACGGAACGTAGAGATAGCGGTCAGCCACCGGCGTTTGCGCCATTTGCCACACGATCACCGCGAACGACGGCGCGAGCGTGGCGAGGAACCACGCGATGCACCAGGGCGTGATGCGATCGCCGCGCTGCGTGCTCACGGCGGCGACGGCAACCGCAACGGTGAGAGTGACGAGCCCGAGCACGGGAAGTAGCGCCCCATCGGGAATCTCAGGTACATACGCGCTCAAGCCGATCGGAAGCAGTAGCTTGCTGACGTAGAAGCCTACGGCGCCAAGCATCGTGACGACGATCGGCGCGGTGCTCAGGGTGCCGGTGAGCGCGGAACCGAGTGCGGCGTGTCGCATCACAACGTACGCAAGGGTCGTGGCGGAAAGCGCGGTCGTGAGAGGCCAACGCGGCGTGCGGCCGCGAACGAGGTCGAGAAGCGGGAGCAGCAGCACACCGGCGATGGCGACTTCCTTCGCCAACAATGCGAGCGCGTAGGTACCGACGCCGCACCACGCGGCCCACCGCGGCCGGTCGTAGGTGAACAGGGCTGCGCTCAACAACATGCACGTCGCCGCGACGACGTCGGATCGTCCCGCAACCCACGCGACCGACTCGACGTGAATCGGATGCACTGCGAACAGCAGCGCCCCGATCATGGCGGTCGGCCGGGTGCCGACCAGGCGCGCCGTGAGCCAACACAACAGGGCGGTATTGAGCGTGTGTGTCGCGACGACCGACACGTGATACCAAAACGGTTGGTCGCCGCCGAGCGTGTGATCGACGAGGTAGGTGAGAAAGATCAGCGGCCGGTAGTAGAACCGCGGAATGAGCTCGGGTGGGACGATCAGGTCGCGGATGCCGTGGATGGCGCGCACCTGTTCGAGCACGAGCGGATCGTCCCACACGAATCCATTGCGCCAAGCCGGCAGGAACGTCAGCGCGGCGGCGGCGACTGCGGCGGCGCTCCACCACCACACAGCGGATGCCGCGGCGGCCGGGGGCTCCGTACTGGTGTGAGGACGCGAACGTGCGGGGCGGGTGCTCACTCGCTGCGGGGTGGTGCGGGATTCCCCAGATCCATGCCGAGCGTGGACGGAAACAGTCCGGCGATTTCTTCCGGCGTCCAGTGATCGGCCGCGGTGATGGTGCGCGCCGGGGCCGGATAGTTGAGCAACGAAATGATGCCCCCCATCACGACGAAGATCTGGCCGTTGATGTTTGCTGCCGCATCGGTGGCGAGATAGGTCGCGAACGGCGCGATATCGTCGGGCTCCGACTGGGGCCGCGGCAACAATTGCCGCGCTTCGGCTCCCATGCTGGCAACGCCGCGTCGCTTGCGCGCATCGCGCGCCGCCTGCGATACGGTGGCGGTCATGCGGGTCGCAGCCGCCGGCGCGATGGCGTTGACGGTAATGCCGTACTTCCCGACATCGCGCGACGCCACCCGCGTCAAGCCGGCGATACCGTCCTTGGCAGCGCCATAGTTGGCCTGTCCCAGGTTGCCGTACAGTCCGGAGGTCGAAGACATGCTGATGATGCGGCCCGCCGATTTCTGCTCGCGCATCTGGCGCGTCGCGTGGCGCGTGCAATTGAACGCGCCCTTCAGATGCACGGCGATGACCGCGTCCCAGTCTTCCTCGCTCAGGTTGAACACCATGCGATCGCGCAGAATGCCGGCGTTGTTGACCAGGATGTCGACCTTGCCGAAATGTTTCACGGCGGTCTGGATGATGTTCTCCGCCGCGGCGAAGTCGGCGACGCTATCGCAATTAGCCGCGGCGCTGCCGCCGGACGCCTTGATTTCGCTGACGACTGCATCGGCTGCCGAACCCGAACCACCGCGCCCGTCAACCTCGCTGCCGAGATCGTTGACCACGACCGCGGCACCTTCCTGCGCCATCAACAACGCGATGCCGCGCCCGATCCCACGCCCGCCACCGGTGATGACCGCGACTTTGCCTTTCAATCTACTTCCCATCGCCCACCCTCAGACTTTGGACCTTGGACGTACTTACGCCCGCGGCGGCGCGGGATTGACCAACCCTTCTGCGAGCGTGAGCGGGACCAGTTCGTCCAACTCGTCGAGCGTCCAGCGCCCGGCCTTGTAAATCGTCTTCATCGCGCGCGGCAGGGAGATCAGCGAGATCGATTGTCCGGCACAGAGGAAGAACTGACCGTTGACGTTCGCGGCATAGTCGCTGGCGAGGAAGGCCACCATCGGCGCGACGTCCTCGGGCTTGAGGTTCTCCAACTGATTGAGTGCGCGCTCTTCGCGAATGATGCCTTGTTGCTTGCGGATCTCGCGTGCGCGCATGACCTCGGGCGTCAGCGTCATGCGGGTGGCCGCCACCGGACAAATCGAGTTGACAGTGACGCCGTACCTGCCAAGATCGCGCGCGGCGACTTTGGTCAGGCCGCTGATGGCGGCCTTCGCCGAACCGTAGTTGGCCTGGCCGGGGTTGCCGAACAACCCCGATCCTGACGAGAACGTGATGATGCGGCCGAAACGCTGCTCGCGCATGAACGGTGCGGCGTGTCGAAGGCAATTGAAGGTCCCCTTCAGATGCACGGCGAGCACCGAGTCGAACTCTTCCTCGCTCATGTTGAAGATCATGCGATCGCGAAGAATGCCGGCGCAGGTGACGAGGATGTCGATGCGGCCGAAGTGCCTGACCGCCGTATCGACGATGTTGGCGCCGCCGTCCCAGGTTGAGACCGAGTCGGAATTGGCGACCGCGTCGCCGCCGGCTGCCTTGATTTCCTCGACCACGTCAAATGCCGGTCCGCTGCTGGGCGCGCTGCCGTCGGTGTTGACGCCGTAATCGTTGACGACGACCTTGGCTCCTTGCGCGGCGAGGCCGAGCGCCACGCCGCGCCCGATGCCGCGCCCCGCGCCGGTCACCACCGCGACCCGATCTGTCAGCATGTCTGCCACGACTCACTCCTAGCGGTTCGAATCGCGCGGACTGTATGCGAGGGGTCTGAGAGCGTCAAGATTGGACAGCGCGCCGACTATGGCTCCACCAAGCCGGTCCGGACGGCGTACTTCACCAAGCCGGCGAGGTCGTGGATGTTGAGCCGTTTCATGATGTGGGTGCGGTGGGTGTCGACGGTCTTGATGCTGGTCGACAGGTGCTGGGCGATCTCGCGATTGGTGCGGCCTTCGGCGATCAGTTGCAGGATCTCGCGTTCGCGCAGCGTGAGTCGCTCGGCGTGAGGCGCACCGTTCGGGACGCCCGTCGCGTAGTCGGCAACGACGATCGCGGCGACATCGGGGCTGAGATACGCGTGGCCGCGGGCGACCGAAGTGATCGCCTGCGCCAGCTCGCTGGCGAGCGACAGCTTGGTCAAATACCCGCGCGCCCCGGCTTGTAACGCGCTGAGAATCATGTCGCGTTCGACGTACATGCTGAGCATGATGACCTGCGTGCGCGGCGCGAGACGCGAGAGCCGAACGGCAGCGGTCAGCCCGTTCATGCCCGGCATGGAGATGTCGAGCAGCGCGATCTGCGGCCGCAACCGCTGCACCAGGCGCACCGCTTCAGTTCCGTCGCCGGCTTCGCCGATCACCGTGATGTCCGGCTTCGCGTTGAGCAGGGAGACGATGCCTTGGCGGACGATCGCGTGGTCATCGGCGACGACCACGCTGATTTTTGCCGCGAACGCTTCGCTGGAATGCTGTGCGACCACCTGCGGGCGGTTTGTACCACGCGCGCACGGCGTGCTCCATATGCGTTGACTTCAGCGAACCGGGTCAGTAAGCGATACCGCCCTCCGAAGGAACCCATGCGTAAGCGAACCTCTGCCGCAAAAGTGTGCCGGCTGGCGCTCGTCGCTGTGTCGATTGCTGCGTCCAGGCCAGCAACGGGATTCGCGACAACGGTGGTGGCGACGGTGTTTCCGCTCGCCGACATCGTTCGCCAGATCGCCGACGAACGCGTGCAAGTTGAAACGCTGTTGCCGGCGGGGGCCAATCCGCACACCTTCGAGCCGACACCGGAACAGTTGCGCATGATCGCCGGGGCCGAGCTGTTTATCCGTGTTGGCGCCGGCTTGGACGATTGGGTTGTGGGATTGCTCCACGGCAGCAACACGCCCGCGCCGGTGCTGTCGATCACGGACGGGATTGCGCTGCTCGGCCCCGCCGACTCGCCGCACGGCGATCCACACGTCTGGCTCGATCCGATTTTGGTGCGCGATCACATCGTCCCCTCGATCGTCCGCGCGTTGACGCAGGCGGTGCCGGCGCAGCAGGTTGCATTCGAACGCAACGCCGCGATGTTCGCCGATCAGCTCACCGAGCTGGATCGCGAAATCAACACGGTCTTGCAGCCGCTGGAGCACCGCGGTTTCGTGGCGGTCCATCCGGCGTGGCGCTACTTCGCGCGCCGCTACCGGCTCGAGGAGGTCGCGGTCGTGGAAGCCTCACCGGGTCGAGAGCCGACGGCGCAGTCGATCGCCGCGATCGTCGAACGCGCTCGCCGCCGCGACGTCCGCGCGGTACTGACGGAGCCGCAAGTGCATGGCCGCACCGCGGCGGCCATTGCGCGCGAGATCGGCGCGGAGGTGGTCACCGTCGACCCGCTCGGCGGTCCGCGCGTGCCGGGGCGGGAGAGTTACGTGGCGCTGATGCGCTATAATTCGTGGGTCTTTGCCGAGGCGCTGCGATGAACGAAGCGGTGGTCGAATTGCGCGACGTGGCGGTCAGCCTCGACGGCCGGCCGGTGCTGTGGAACATCTCGTTCGCCGTGGCGCCCGGCCATTTGTTGGGAATCATCGGCCCGAACGGGGCGGGCAAAACGACCTTGCTGCGCGCGATCCTCGGCCTGGTCAAGCCCGACCGCGGCACCATCCGGGTGCTCGGCAAGGCACCGCAGCAGCTTGGGCGCGGCGCGCATCAGATCGGCTACGTCCCGCAGCGGCGCGACTTCGATCCGCGCTTTCCCGTCACCGTGCGCGATGTGGCGATGATGGGTCGGTCGGGCCACTTGGGGTTGCTGCGATTCGCCCGCCGCGAAGATTGGGAGCAGGTCGACGCCATGGTGCGGTTGGTCGGGCTCGCCGAGCAAGCGGATCGCCTGATCGGCGAGCTGTCTGGTGGCGAGCAGCAACGCGCCTTTCTGGCTCGCGCGTTGTGCACCGACACGCGTTTGCTGCTGTTGGATGAAGCAACGACCGGGCTCGATCTGCCGGCGCAGCACGATTTGTACAATCTGTTGCAGCGCCTGCGCCGCGACCTGAAGCTGGCGGTGATTGCGGTGTCGCACGATCTGCTCGCGCTCGGCGCGCACGCCGACGAGCTGTTGTGCATCAACGGCACCGCGCACATTCACGGCAACCCGCAGGAAGTACTGCAGAGCCATCAACTACGGGAGGCCTATCGCTGCGAGTTCGATTTCCTCTCCGACGAAGCGCGCGTCGCGCATCCCGAACCGTGACGATGACGGCGATGGCCGAGATGTTGAGCTACGGATTCATGCAGCGCGCGCTGGTCGCGGGCGTGTTGGTGGGACTGCTGTGCGGCGTGCTGTCGTTCTTCGTCGTGCTGCGGCGGCTGTCGTTCATCGGCGTCGGCATTTCCCATTCGGCGTTCGGCGGCGTCGCCATCGGCGTGCTCGCGGGATTCGATCCGCTGGTGCTGGCGGCGGTTGTCTGTACGCTGGTGGCCTGGGGGATCGGCTGGATCAGCCGGCACGGTCGACTGCACGAAGACACCGCGATCGGCATTGTGTTTTCCTCGGTGATGGCGGGCGGCGTCGCGCTGCTCAGCCTCTCACACGATTATCAGGTCGATCTCTTCGGCTATCTGTTCGGCAACATCTTAGCGGTCGCGCCGCGCGACTTGTGGTTGTTGGTGGTCGCGACCCTGCTGGTGTTGATCGTGGTCGGCGGGCTGTTTCGAGCGTTGCTGTTCGTGGCCTTCGACGAGGAGGTCGCCCGGGCGAACGGATTGCCGGTGGACTGTCTCCACTACGTGCTGTTGACGGCGTTGGCGATTGGGATAGTCGCGGCGATGCGGGTGGTTGGAATCATCTTGGTCGAGGCGTTGCTGGTGATTCCCGCAGCGATCGGGTTTCAGATCACGCGCGGGTACCGCACGATGCTGGCGGTCTCGATCGGTGCGGCGATGGCATCCGCCGTGGTGGGGCTGTGTTTGTCGTACGTGTTGAACGTCGCCGCCGGCGCGATGATCATTCTGGTGGCGAGCGCGACGTTCTTCGTTGCGCTCGCCATCGGTCGGGTGCAGCGCGAACGAGCCCGCGCAGCGGTGGCGGTGCGGACACCCGCCTCCGCGGCTCACACGCGTTAGTGCTTGCGCCGCGAAGCGACCCGTGTGGGCTGCTTTGGTGTGGTCACCGTGGTCGTTGTTGCGACCCGGCCGGGAATGCGGAGCACGCTGCCCGCGGTGATGTGGTTCGCTGTCCCGATCCCGTTCGCTTTCTTCAGCGACGCGATGCTGACCTTGTGGCGCTTCGCAACCGCGCCCAGCGTCTCACCCCGTTTGACTTTGTGGGTTCGTGCGAACTGTGTGCTCGCGTTCCTCGGTGCCGGCAGCACTTGTGCGGCATCGTGATGCATGCGCGCCAGTGCCAGCTTCACGATTTCCTTCGTGCCCTTGGGTACGCGAACCGTGTAGCCCTGCGGCGGCGTGACGCCGCGTCGCAGCGCGGGATTGAGATCGCTGATCTTCGCCTCCGAGGTCTTGACGATCTGTGCGACCGTCTTTAGTGCGACGGACCGATCGATATGCACGAGATCGTAGGGGATCGGATCGCCGCTCGGCGGGTCGAAACCGTAGGCTTCCGGTGCCTGCGCGATGCGGACGGCGGCAAGAAACTGCGGGACGAAGTCGCGCGTTTCGTTGGGGAGGTAGCCGCGATCGCTCATGTCCCAGTACCCGTCGGCCTTGCTCCGCTCCAGGAGGCGCTCGATGTTCATCTCGCCGGTGTTGTAGGCGGCCAGCGAGAGGTGCCAATCGCCGAACTGGGCGTAGAGATCCTTGAGGTAGCGAGCGGCGGCATGGGTGGACTTCACCGGATCGCAGCGTTCGTCGACGTACTGATCGATGCGCAAGCCGTAGCGTCGACCGGTCTCCCGGATGAATTGCCACGGGCCGACGGCGCCAGCGTGCGACACCGCTTGCACGCGAAATCCGCTTTCGACGATCGGCAGGTAGGCCAATTCTTCCGGCACGCTCTCGCGTCGCAGCACGCGGGTCATCGCCGGCAGGTAGCGACCGCCGCGGTCGAGGGCGCCTTGGTAGAAGCCGCGCCAGCGGGTTTGATACGTCGCAACGAAGTTGTTGACGCGTGGATGCGAAACACTGAAGTCTCCGGTTGCCGGGCGTGGGAGAGCGGCGCTCGCCGGCGGGCCGTAGACGACCGCCTGGCCGATGCTGAAAGTCGACGTTGTGTCCCTGAAGACATCGGGTGTCTCAGGTCCAAGCGGACGCTGATTCGCGGCACAGCCGACGAGCTGCCACGATATAGCTAGAAGAATAACCGCCTTGATGGAATCCCCTCCGGCGGCGTGGTGCGCATTCACGCGCATGGGTTCCTCCCTCGGTTCGAGTCGTCTGGGTGGGGAAGAGCCGGAGGCGCCCTCAGACGACCAGTCAACGTTCTACACTGCCAACCTGTTCTGTTCGCGCATCGTCACGCACGATTTCGCGTGTGCGTAACACAGCTCGCCACGCGCCTCAAGCATTTTGCGCACTTTCTTGCACGGCCGTGACCGCGGCTGACTCGGTCGCGCAGCTTGACAGCCTCGGTGCCGCACCGCAGGATGCACCGCGGTGCTCCCGCGGCGACGGCCGCGTTGCGGACCTCATGCGTAGACTGTTGACCCTGCTGGCTTTCACCCTCGTACTCATTGCCGGACTCTTCGTTGCGTTGCGTCCGGCCGCAGAAGAAATCGATTCCAGCGAGACACCCAAGGTGTCCGACAAGGAATTGCAAACCTACATCGGTGTGTACTCGGCGATGCAGAGTGATCACGACCTGACGATTGAGCACGCTATCGAGCCCTACCAGGTGAGTCTCGAAGCTTTTCGCGGGATCGAACGTAGAGTGCAGGCAGACCAACGCCTCATCGACAAGGCGCGCCAAGCGTTGCTGACTCAAGCGCAGAGCCGCTCGGCGTTCGGCAGTGCGCCCACGCCGACCTTCACCCCGGCGGAATCTGAGGTCTCGCCCACGCCAACCAAGCGCAGGGCGTCGCCCAATTGATGCACGTCGATGTGAGTTGCAAGAAGTGTGGGGCACGTCAACGTCTCGATGTCGGCGAACCGGGCGCGCACCCGATCGAAGAATTCATCCGATTGCTCAACGACCGATTGATGCATCGGCCCAGCTTCGAATGTTTCGGCGGCCATCTTGAAGTCGCCCCGCCGGTGCCGCGGTTCTGGGTCGTCCACTGGGAGACGTTGGGCGACTGACGATGCCCGCGGATTCGCTTGCAACACAGCGACCAGACGGGCAGACTACGCCTGGTTCACCACTCCGGGAGGAGGACGATGGCTGACGAACACGAAGAACCAACTCCAATCGATTCGCAAGAAGTGATCCGGATGCTCGACGATGTACGCAGTCGGCTGCGTGTTGCCATCTGGGCATTGCACGGCATGCACCAGGACATGACGGCCTTGTCGACCGACGACCTTTCTGATGTCGAGCATCTGCTCAGCGAGACCCTTGATCGGATTCTGGCGCCCGCCAGCGAGGCGCTCGGTCAGCTCCTCGAGGTGAATCCCGGGGGACCATTGACGACGCACTAAATTTCCGAATCGAACTACCTGCTGGGCGCAGTCGGGAGCCGATGGCTACGTCGGGAGCTGGAGCGGTGCGCCGGCTCGCGCACTTGCGCGACGAGATCATCGCCTGTCGCTCATGCCCGCGTTTGGTGGGTCATCGGGAGCGCGTCGCGCGAGAGAAGCGACGGCAATATCGTGATTGCGACTATTGGGGACGGCCGCTGCCGGGGTTCGGCGACCCGGCGGCTCGTGTGCTGTTGGTTGGGCTCGCGCCTGCTGCGCATGGAGGAAATCGGACCGGGCGAATCTTCACCGGCGACCGCAGCGGCGACTGGTTGTTCGCCGCATTGCATCGCGCCGGATTCGCCAATCAGCCCGATTCCACCGATCGCGACGACGGTCTCCAGCTCCGTGACGCCTACGTCACCGCGGTGGTCCGGTGTGCGCCACCGGACAACAAGCCGTCGCGCGGCGAGATCGAGCGATGCCGAGAGCACCTGGTGCGTGAACTGAAGCTGTTGCCCAACATTCGTGTGGTCGTGGCGCTCGGGCGCATCGCGATGGATGGCTTTTGGGCAGCGTGGGGTCGGGCTGGTCACGCGCTCCCGAGGCCGAGGCCGCGATTTGCTCATGCCGTGGTGCATCCTCTGGCGGACGTCGCACTGGTGACCTCGTATCATCCCAGCCAGCAAAACACGCTGACCGGACGGCTGACGCGGCCAATGTTCGATCGGGTGTTCAAGACGGTACGCGAGTTACTCGACTGACGAGTGTTCCAATGCCCTCCGTTGCTTTCAGTCGGGGACTTTGTCAGGTAGCGCGCCGCAGCGATCGTTTGGAGTCACGACATGGCGAAAGTGTGGTTTGTCCGCCGCAACGGTGCCGAGTGGGTCGCTCCCGGGGGCGTGCCGGCATGTCAGGTGCCGCTGAGCGATTTGACCTTCAAATTGGATCTCGGGCCGCAGCGGTGGCTGTCGAGCGAGTGCCCGATGTGGGCGCGCGAGTTGCCGCAAGAGGAGTGGAGTCGGCTCAGCAAGGTTCTCGTCGAAACCGACGCGTCGGATTTGAGCGGAAAGGTCGCGACGACGTATCGGGTCGGCTTCTATGACTCCCCGTACCCGCCGGTTGAGGCCGCGCGCCGCTTGGGTTTGCGATAGGCGTGCCACGCTAGCGTTGGGGGCACAAGTCCGGTAGACGAATGCCGTTGGAGGCATCATCGAGATGGCGAAGCGCATGGTGACAAACTTCGCTCGCGCGGGGTTTCCGAGCTACGAGCAGATCGACGAGGAAGGGCAGGCGAAGCCGTGCGTGTACGGCGTGCCGTGGGTGAATCCAGACACCATCGCCACGATTCGGCGTCACGGCGGCACGCGAACGGACGCCAAAGGCCATCCGCTGCCTGAACCAAGTCCCGAACCGCGTTAGCCGATTCTAGTGCCGTGGCGCCGAGGAGTGGCGGCAACGACGTGTCCGACACCTTAGCCGTTGCGCGCTATTGCCTTCGATGTGGCGGCAAGCTGACCACTCGCCGCCTCAAGGTCATCGAGCCGGAACGCCTCGTGTGCCCCGTGTGCGCGTACGTTCACTATCCGGATCCCAAGGTGGCGGCCTGTGTCATTTGCCGCGTCGGTGAGAAGGTCGTGCTGCTCCGCCGCGGCATCGAACCGAGCTACGGACTGTGGATGTTCCCCGGGGGGTTCTTGGATCGCGGCGAGCGGCTGGAAGATGCCGCGGTGCGTGAGGCGTGGGAGGAGATCAATGTGCAGGTTCGCGTGGAGCGGCTCCTGAACGTCTACTCGTACGCCGGCCA
>Ga0335069_10010826_pt1 | contig 12905 bp, 14 predicted proteins | sample Lox_Sample_11_FD_206714 | JGI IMG/M metagenome (GOLD analysis project Ga0335069, IMG submission 206714) | Soil microbial communities from Loxahatchee National Wildlife Refuge, Florida, United States - Lox_Sample_1.1 | ecosystem: Environmental > Terrestrial > Soil > Wetlands | place: USA... | reverse complement strand
GGAAAGGGAGCGGTAGTGCTGGGCGAGGGCGAGCCCGATGGCGTCGATGGAGGCCTGCAGCTCCTCCAGGTCCATGGTCTCCGCTTCCAGGGTATCGATGATGATCACCGAGTCCCCGTCCAGTGCGTAGGCGCCGTGGGTCATGTCGGCGGCGTTCAGCCGGAGGAGCTCCGCGAAGAGCTTCTCCCGGTTGGTCGGCGGGAGCTTCATGACGTGGGTACGGAGGATCACGATCGGCTCGGTGAGCTGCACCAGCAGCGACTCCAGGCCGACCTCGTCATCGTTCACGACCCACGTGTTGGGCCCTGCCTCGTGGAAGCTCAGGGAGAGCTTCACCAGCGCGGCTTCGACCTTGTCACGGAGGGTCATGGGGGAGTCCTTTCAGCCGAGGAATACCTGGCCCGCGTTGTCGATGGCGAGGATGGTCTTGCACTCGGAGCAGCGGAAGCGCCCGGCCTTGGAGGCCTTCAGTTTCTTGCTGCAGATGGGACACTTGAAGATGCGGGGGAACGTGGCGCCCTTGCCTTCTTCCCCGCGCGCGGCGAAGAACGACACGGCCTCGTCCAGGTTCTCCTTGATATTGAAGAACTGGGAGAAGCCGAGGAGCTGGAACACCTCGTAGACCTTGGGCTGGATCTCGAGCAGCACCAGGTCTCCGCCCCGGGGCTTCACGGCCTTCAGGAACGCGGTGAACGACCCGATGCCGGTGGAGGAAACGTAGTTGAGGCCGGCGCAGTGGAAGATCAACTTGATGAAGTTGCCTTCGATGGCCTTGGCGACGCGCTTCTGGAAATAGTTGGAGTTGTAGGTATCGATATATCCGGTGAGGTACAGCACCAGGCAGCCCTCGGCCTCCTCGATCTTCTGGAGGCGAATCTTGAGGCTGTCGTCTTTCTCGTCGTCGAAGCCCGGAACGATATCATTGTTACTCATGGCGCCCCTTTAGCCTATGCCGATTTCCCCTCATCCCAGTAATTATAGTGACGGCTCTGACGGGCCGCAAGAGCCTTTGTCCAGAGACTCCCCTCGGACGAGAACTCCGTCAATACTACAGTGTCGGCCTCTCGTTTGTCAAATAAAAGCACCGCGCGGACGCCGCGCGATGCGGTCTGCGCTGGCGCGGACCGTCGAACCGCCGTTGCCGGTCGGCCCGGCTCCTGGCGTGGACCCTTTCGCGCCGCGGGCCTCGGGCTCAGTTCGGATCCCACTGCAGCGATACGCTGGCGGTGTTGTACAGGCCGAGCGACCACGTGGAGGCGCTGCCAAGGGGAAGCCGGGCCTCGCCGCGATAGCGTGCCCCGAGGAGCCAGTCCCCCAGGCGCGTGCTGAGGCCGGCCGATGCCGCGTAGACCTGCCGCGCATCGGCGGCGTTGTCGGCAAGGCCGAAGCGGCCGGCCAGCGCCGCGTCCAGCCCCGTGCCGGGAGCGAGCTTCACCGCGGCGGTGGTCCCGACGCTCAACCACAGCACGTCCTTGGACAGCCCGTCCGGGTCCGCCTCGGGGTACGCGGTCCATTTCGCGCCCAGCGTGTAGCCGAGCTTCCACGCGTCGGCCACGCGGAATACCGCCTCGTGGTCCAGCTTCACGTAGGAGTAGTCGCCGGCCTGCAGGTAGTAGTCCTTGCCGGACAGGATCAGCCCGAGAGACAGCGTGGCCGGGTCCGCCGCCTCCTTGACGCGCAGGCTCACCGTGTTTCGAAGGGACGAGGACTCCAGCGTGTCGTCGTCCGAGTCCTCCGTGGCCCCGCCGGCAACCTCGTAGCGCACGGTGACAACGGGAAGGTTCCAGTCCTGGGCGGAAGCGGGCAGGGGGGACGCCGCGGCAAGCGCGGCGCCCGCGGCAAGGGCCAGCGCGACTTTCTTCATACTGAGCTTATCGGCTACTCTGTAGCTCCTATGAGCGGGGCGGCGGACGTTCGCATCGTGCTGGTGAGACCGAAGGACCCGAGGAACGTGGGCGCGGCCTGCCGCGCCATGAAGTGCATGGGGCTGCGCCGGCTGGCCATCGTCATGGATGAGCTGCTGGACCCCGCCCAGGCACGCGTGCTCGCGCACTACGCCGCGGACGTCCTGGACGCGGCGGAGGTATACACCGACCTCCGGGAGGCGGTCGGGGACGCCGTCCTGGTGGCCGGGACCACCCGGCGGCGCGGCAGGAACCGCAAGTACTTCTCGATCTTCCCCGAGCAGCTGGCAGAACGCATCTCGGCCACCCGCGGGGGCACCGTCGCCGTGCTGTTCGGAAACGAGGAAACGGGCCTGACCGACGAGGAGCTCGCGCAGTGCAACCTCGCCGTGTCCATTCCCGCTTCACCCGAGTTTCCCTCGTTGAACCTCTCCCACGCCGTGCAGGTGGTCTGCTACGAGATCTTCCGCGCGCGCACCCGGGGGAGGCTCACGCCGTTCGCGCCCATCGGCGCACGGGCGGTGGACGAGCTGGTGGGCGTCATCACCGAGTCCCTTCGCAGCATCGGCTTCTTCACGCTGGTCACTCCCCGGGACATGTCCGTCTTCTTCAAGGATATCCTCGCGCGTGCGGGGCTCTCCGTGAACGAGGCGCGACGGCTGGGCGTGATCTTCCAGAAGATCGCGGGCCTGGCCTCGCGACACGCGCGCCAGTCCGCCCACGAGCGTTGACGGGTCCGCGATTCTTCCATAGTATTGCGAAAAGGAGAGGCCCGATGCGCCACGCCGTCCCTGTCCTGGTCTCCGTCCTCCTCCTCGCCTCCGCGCACCTGCCCGGGCTCTCGCGCGCCGACCTCGACCGCGTGATCGACTTCTCCGTCACGCTCAAGAGCCTGGCCACCGCGGCCGACCAGGGCACCGCGCTTCCGCAGGGGAAGGCCGTGCTGCTTTCCGGCACGGTGTCAGACGTCGCGATCCTCAACAAGGACGAGGCCGGCTTCAAGGTGCGCATCGAGCTCATCACCGGCGAATGGATCGGCCTGGACGACGTGAAGGCCTACACCTGCTACGTGGAGTTCTCGGGCCCGGAGTACGTGCGCCTGTTCCCCGCGCGGCCACCCCGCGAGCCCAACCGGCAGCTGGTCACCCTGAACTCCCGCGTCCTGGTGCTGGGACGCGTGGTCGGCGTGACCGCAGACCCGCAGGGCGCGCGCCGCGTGCTGGTGGACGGCGCCTACATCCGTTCCATCGAGTAGGTCCGTCCCACCCGCTCGATCTCAGTCAAAGCTGAGGTGTCCCGGCAGGATGGCCCGGCCCCCGGCGGCCAGCGCGGCGCGCTCCATGACGCTTCGAAGCTCGCGGATGTTGCCGGGCCACGGGTGCTCGCACAGGCGTTCCCGTGTCCCCGGGCCCAGATCGGCGTCCTCCCGGCCGAGCTCGCGCAGGAAGTGAAGCGCCAGCAGCGGGATGTCCCCCGGGCGCTCGCGGAGCGGAGGGACCCGGATGGGCAGGACCGAGAGGCGGTAGAACAGGTCGGCGCGGAAGCGGCCCGCGGCGACATCGGCCTTCAAGTCGCGGTTGGAGGCCGAGACCACGCGCACGTCCAGCGGCACCGGCCGCGTCCCGCCCAGCCGGGTGATCTCCCTGCTCTCGATGACGCGGAGCAGGCTCGCCTGCGCCGCCGGTGACATCTCCCCGATCTCGTCCAGGAACAGCGTGCCGCCGTCCGCGCGTTCGAAGCTGCCGGGCCGGGACACCGCGTCGGTGTACGCTCCTTTCTCCGCGCCGAAGAGCTCGGATTCCAGGAGCGTCTCGGGAAGCGCGCCGCAGTTGACCGCCACGCACGGCCCCTCGCGCCGCCGCGACGCCTCGTGGATGAGGCGCGCCGTGCGCTCCTTCCCCGTCCCGCTTTCCCCGAGCACGAGCACCGGCGAGTTGGACGGGGCGTAGCGCACGATCAGTTCCTTCACCTGCCGAAGCCCGGGGCTCTCCCCGACCAGGTCCCGCGCCAGCGCCGCGGAGAGCTCGTCGTCCAGGACGGTGCGGGCATCGAAGGCGGCCACGGCGGTGCGAAGCGTGCCCAGGAGCTCCACCGCGTCGAACGGCTTGACCACGTAGTCGCAGGCGCCGGCCAGGATGGCTTCCTTCACCACGCGCGGCCTGGCCAGTGCGGTGAGCATTACGACCGGCGGGGCCACCGGGCGCGCTGCGATCTGTCGAAGGGCAGCCAGCCCGTCCCCGTCCGGCAGCGCGATGTCCATGAGAACGACGTCAGGGCGCTCGTTTCCGCAGTAGAGCACACCCTGGGAGGCGGTGTACGCGGACAGGAGCACGAAGGATTCCGGCAGGACCAGGCGCACGGTTTCGTGAGCGGCAGGATCGTCATCCACCAGCAGGACTTTCACCATCCGGTCTGACCTTTTGAATGGTGCCAGCATACGCGATGCCCCAGCCGGCCGCAAGGCCACTCGGACGCCCGGCGGACCCCCCTGCATCGTCCGATCTACGCATTGCTACCCTTCGATCCGGCCGGAGCTGTTCCAGCGTGTTCCAACGGCGTGTTCCGAGGGAACGCACTGGAACAGCTCCGGCAGGTGCCTTTTCGCAAAAGACACCGGGACAACGAGATACGGCACCTGCCGGTCCGGCACGCATTTTGCTGTACTTCCGGCGGCGGGAGCGGCACCACGTCGCCCAGCCATCTCGGAGGAAATCATGGGTTCATCTTACCGAACGGCCACCCGTCCTGCTCTCATCGCCCTCATGGGCCTCGTCCTGCTGTCTCCCCTCGCGGCACAGCAGATCCACCTGCGGACGCTCGCCGCCACGGGCACCACGGAACAGATCCGCGCCGCCCTGGACGCCGGGGCGGACTTCAACGACCACGACTACAGCGGTGTCACGGCGCTGATGGCCGCCGCGGCGACCAACCGCGACCCCGGGGTCGTGCTGGTGTTGATCCGCTACGGTGCGGTGGTGGACGCCCGCGACCGCAACGGCGAGACCGCGCTGATGCTGGCCGCCGAACGAAACGGGGACGCCTCGGTGGTCGCGGAGCTCGTCAAGGGAGGTGCCGCCCTTGAAAGCCGCGACCTCTTCGGCCGTACCGCGCTGATGCACGCGGCCATGGCCAATTCCTCCGTCCAGGTCACGGATGCGCTCCTGAAGGCAGGGGCACGCGTGAACGCGAGGGACTCCTACGGGCTGACTGCGCTCCTGTATGCCGCGTGGGTCGGCCAGAACGGAGAGGTAGCCCTTGCGCTGCTGGCCGCGGGGGCGGATGCCACGGCCCGCAGCAGCTCCGGGCGCACGCTCATGGACCTCGCGCAGGACAACCCTCGCGTGCGCGGTGACGCGGCGCTGCTCCACCAGCTCCAGGAGGCCGTGGACGGCACGCGTTCCAGCGCCCAGCGCCCCGTGGCCGGCGGACCGTCGGCGGAAAAGGACGCGTCGTGAGCGGATACGATACCACGGCGGACCCGGCCCGCATCGGCGGGTTCCTGGTCGGGATCGGTGCCATGAAGACCTGGCAGGTGGACGACGTGCTGGAGCGCCAGAAAAAGGGCGATGCGCGGCTGTTCGGGGAGATCGCCATCGAGCGTTCCTACATCAACGACTCCGCGCTGAAGTGGTACGTGGATACCTGCCGTGCGATCGGGACCCATTCGCGGCCGGCTTGAGATAACGAGGTCAAACGCCGTTCAGGAAAGCGGGGGGACCGCGGGCAGCCGGGGTTCCCTCTTCCCGCAGCAACGGCAGAGGAGCACGTGACATGAGAAATCTGAAGCTTGCCGGCCGGATCGGTTTCGGCTTTGGCCTCGTCCTTGCCATCGCGGTCGCGCTCGGCGCGCTGGCCGTGCTGAACATGAGAGGCGTGCAGGGTGACGCCGCGCGGCTGAAAGACGAGACGGTGCCGCAGGTCACGATCGCGAACGAGATGGAACGGAGCGCGCTGCTCACCATGTACGCCATCCGCGGCTACGCCCTGTCCCGCAACGGCGACTACCTGGACAAGGAGAAGGCCGCCCTGGTGGACGCCAGGAAGTACCTGGAGCAGGCCGCTGCCCTGGCGGCGGCCCATCCCCGGCTGGTCATCCTGAAGGCGGGCGTGGCAGGCGCCCAGACCAAGCTGGACGCGTACAGCGCGCTGGCGGATGACACCGAGAAGGCAATCGCGGACATCACCCAGCAGCTCGCCACGCAGGCCGCGGCGGCGGAAGTCTTCCGCGACGTCGGGCCGGCCTACATGTCACGCGTGCGCGCGGGCGGCGGCAACGCGCAGACCAAGCTCGCCAAGCTGGCCGGGATCGCCAGCCTGGTCGACATGGGAAACCAGCTGCGCATCGTCAACCTCACGGCCGTGGCCACCAACGAGGCGGCGCCCCTCAACGACGCGGTGCAGGCGTTTGCCGCCTTTTCCACCCGAATGGACTCCCTTGCCGCCATGGGCGGTTCCGACGGGGAGAAGCAGCAGCTCGACGCCCTTGCCAGGGCCGGGGCGGACTACGCCTCGACGTCCACCGCGATCCTTGCCGATGTGCAGGCGCTCGCGGCGCTGGACGCCACCCGGGGGACCGCGGCGCAGTCCGTCCTGGACGCCGCACGCATGATTTCGGAGGCAGGCCTCAAGGACGCGGCCCAGGCGACCGCCCTGGCCTCCGCCCGCCTGGTGAGCGCCGTCATCATGCTGGTGGCCGGCCTGCTGGCTGCCATCTTCATCGGGATCGCCGTGGCCCTGGCCATCACGCGGAGCATCACGCGGCCGCTGGCCAAGGGCGTGGCGTACGCCCGCCTGGTGGCCGCCGGCGATTTCACGCAGCGGCTGGATATCCGCCGGGGAGACGAGGTGGGCATGCTGGCCGACGCGTTGAACGGCATGGCCTCCAAGCTCAACGGGATGGTTGCCACGGTCCAGCAGAGCGCGGAGCAGGTTGCCGCGTCCAGCCACGAGATCTCCGCCGGGGCACAGAAGCTCGCCGAGGGGGCCCAGTCCCAGGCTGCCACGCTGGAGCAGACCAGCGCCTCCGTGGAGGAGCTCACGGCTTCCGTGGACCAGGTGAGCGAGCACGCGCGCGACCAGGCGTCCGCGGTGGAGCGCGGAAGCGCATCGATGGCCGAGGTGGAGAAGTCCATCGAGGCGGTCTCGGGCACCATGGACCAGATCTCCGACCTGGCACGCCAGTCCGTGGAGAACGCGGTGGCCGGTGCGGAGGCGGTGGCCACCGTGGTGACCGGCATCAACCTCATCGCCGCCAGCTCGGAGAAGATCGGCGGCATCGTGAGCGTCATCTCCGACATCGCCGACCAGACCAACCTCCTGGCGCTGAATGCTTCCATCGAGGCCGCGCGGGCCGGCGAGCATGGGCGGGGCTTCGCCGTGGTGGCGGACGAGGTGAGCAAGCTGGCCGACCGCAGCGCCTCCTCGGCCAAGGAGATCTCGGCGCTCATCAAGGAAAGCGTCCGCAACGTCACCGACGGCGTGCGCACCGCCAAGGGCTCCCAGGGAGCCATGGAGCAGATCCGCGGCGCCTCCCAGAAAGTGAAGGACATGATTTCCAGCCTCTCCTCGGCCATGGGCCGGCAGGTGTCGGCGGTGAAGGACCTGTCCCATGCCCTGGCCAACCTGAGCGAGATGAGCCTCAGCATCTCGGCGGCCACGCTGGAGCAGACGCAGAACGCGCGCCAGGTGTCGAAGTCCGTGGAGACGGTCAACGACGTGACGCAGAACGCCGCCTCCTCGGCGGAAGAGATGTCCGCGGCGACCAGCCACCTCTCGGCCATGTCGCAGGAGCTGCAGCGGCTGGTGTCACAGTTCCGCATCGAGATCGGAGACACCACCGACCAGGCGCCCGGGGACGGGAAGGTGACGGCCTCCGGCTCGGACGCGGCCTCCATCGAGTCCGACCGTCCCCCGCTGGCCCTTTCCTCCTCGGGCCCCTCGGAGTTCTTCCCCTGGACCGACGAGCTGAGCGTTCACGTGCGGGAGATCGACGAGCAGCACCGCGCCCTGGTCGGGATGATCAACCGGCTGTACCTCGCGATGATCCAGTCCCGCGGCCGCGTGGAGCAGCGGAACATCATCGAGGAGATGGTCCACTATGCCGCCACGCACTTCGGGGTGGAGGAGGCCTACATGCGCCGCTTCCGCTTCGAGGGATTGAGCGCCCACGTGACCGCGCACGCCGCGTTCACCGCCAAGGCACGGGAGCTGAGCGAGCGCTCGCGGGGCGCGGGCTTCATCCTCACGGCGGAAGTCCTGGACTTCCTGAAGGACTGGCTGCAGAAGCACATCATGGGGACGGACCGCGGCTACATGGAGTGCTTCGCAAAGAACGGGCTTTCCTGAGCGCGAAGCGCCGGTCGCCGAGCCCCCTCCCGGCCGGCCTCGCGCTCTCTTGAAACCGGTTGGCGGCGCCCGCGCCTGCCGCGGGCGCCTTCAGGCCGATTGCTCCTCGTCCCGCTTGACCAGCCGCGGCATCAGCCCGCGCCCCATGGTCTTGCACCCGCCGTGGCGGTCGATGGCGGCCTGCATCCGTTCCCGCACGCGGTCTGCCATGACGCGGGCGGCGCGCACGGGGCTCCTGCGGTCCTCCTCGCGCGGGCAAATCGGCTCCCCGATCACGATGGTGAGCCGCGGCGGGAGGCGCACCGTGCGCCCGGCCACCCGCACCCAACCCCTGCCCCGCCACAGGCGCTGGTGCAGCACCGTGGTCACCGGCACCACCGGCACCCCGCGGCGGCAGGCAAGCAGGAACGCACCGGGGTGGAACGGCTGCAGGTCCTGGTTCTGCAGCGAGAGCTCGCCTTCCGGGAAGAAGTGGATCAGCCCGAAGGTGGAGAATGCCGACCCGGCGGCCTGGTCCAGGATCCGAAGCGAGCCGGGCCCTTGCGGAATGGGGACCGCGCCCAGCAGGCGCACGAACGTGCCCAGGTACGGGATCAGGGCGGTCTCCTCCAGCATGGTGAAATACGTGCGCCGTGGCCGGATGGCATGCGCCACGATCCCGGGGTCGAACAGCAGCGTGTGATTGCTCACCACGACGGCCGCCGGGAGCCCGCGAAGGTGCTCCCGCCCCAGGACGCGCACCCGGTAGATCACCCAGTCGCAGACGCGCACCGCGCTGAGCGCAAAGTGGAACATCGCGAGCGCCGGGATGAAGCGCGGGGACCAGCCGATGATCGGGGCACCTTTTCGATACATCCGCCTTCCTCCTACCGGACCGTCCGCCCTTTCCAGCTCACTCCCTGGCCGCCCAGGATCTGGGCGAGGCACCACCAGGCCATGTACAGCAGGTGGATGAAGAGCACCGGGTACAGGAGGGGCGCCCACCAGCGCAGGCCGCGGTCGTAGAGCACCACGGTCCACGCGAGCAGGAACGCCGCCACGGCCAGCAGCGTGCGCCCGGAATCCGCGGCGCCGGTGAGGATCTGGATGGGAAGGAGCGCCAGCGGGAGCACCACGATCCCCACCAGCAGGGTGATGGCGGCGGCGAACAGCAGCGTGCGCCGGCGTGCCACGTCGTAGATGTTCTTGGAGAGACCCATGAAGGAAGCGTGGTAGCCTTCGTACATCCGGCAGCGGACGTGGCGCCGGATGTCGAGGAATACTTCCCGGTAGCCGGCGCGCTTGAGCTCCCGCGCGATGGCAAGGTCGTCGCTGATCTCGTCCTTGATGCGTGAGTAGCCGCCAATGGCCTCGAACGCATCCCGGCGGATGACCAGCAGCTGCCCGATGGCGAACGACAGCCCCGGGATGGGCACCGAGGCGATGAGCCACAACGGCAGCAGCATGGCGGACATGATGTACATGGCCGGCACGATGCACTGCTCGCCGAGGGTCACCAGCTCCTGCTGCACGTAGGCGGACACGACGTCGGCGTGGTGCGACTCCAGGTTGGTGACCGCCCAGGCGACGCTCTCGCGCCCGTGCACGGTGTCCGCGTCCGTGAACATCAGGTATTCCCCCGAGGCCTGCCGGGCCAGCTGCTGCATGGCGTGCGGCTTGCCCAGCCACCCGGGCTCCACGAGGGGCTGGCCGCGCACGCCGCGCAACCGGCCGGGGTATTTGCGCTGGTAGGAGCAGACGATGTCCCAGGTGCGGTCCGAGGACTGGTCGTCCAGGACGACCACCTCGTAATTGAGGTAGGTCTGGTCCATGAGCGAGTCGAGGCAGGCGGGGAGGTTCTGCTCCTCGTTTCGTGCCGGCACGAGCACCGACACCTTGCGGCCACGCCGCAGGCGCGGCTCGCGCGAGCTCACGCGCAGCCAGACCACGTTGGAGATCGAAAGGAAGAGGAAATAGGCAGCTCCCAGGATGGACACGAGGCGGAGAAGGTTTTCCAGACCGGGAAGGATGGACACCGGGCCTACCCTCCCAACATAGATCGTCGTTGCATAGACAGCCGATGTAAATGTAAGTCCGTGGCCTCGCGCTGTCAATCCGCGCCGACAACGCCCCGGTGAGCGTTGTCGCGGGTGGGGCACAGGTTTAAGGCCCCGTCGGTCGATAAGGAAGCATGGTGCAGGGAATCGGTGGGGCCGCGCCCGGCCCGGATCTCATCCGCGCGCTCGACGACCTCGGTCAGTTGCTCCGGCAGTCCCAGGCGCAGGCCATGCAGATGGCCGAGAAGCTGTTGAAGGTGGGCGTCCAGCAGACCATCGCGGACTCCTCGGTGGGCAACCAGGTGGACCTGACCGCCTGAGCGCGAATGGGATCCCCGACCATTCGACCCGGACCGCGCCCCGCGGTGCCGGCCCGTGAGCGCTCTGGGCACCCGGCGTCCCGGCGGGTAGAATCTCCGACCATGACCCCCCGACGACAACTGCTCGCTCTCATCGAGAAGGACCTGTTCTTCCGCCTCCTGCTGGTGTTCCTGGCGTATTCGCTGGTCCCGCTCGGGGAGATCTTCTTCTTCCTGTACGTGGCGAGCCTGGTGGGCAACTACCTGGTCCTCCTGCTGGCTGCCGTGGCCGGCGTGGCAGGCGCATTTCTCGGGCTCTCGCAGGCACGGCGGATCACCGCGCGCCTGAAAGCCGCGGGCGGCTCCAACCAGGCCGCGGTCGAGATGGCCGGGCTCATCGTGGCGGGGATCCTGCTGGTCACGCCGGGGTTCCTGACGGACCTGGTGGGCTACCTCCTGCTGGTGCCTGCCGTGCGCGTGCGGGTGGGGAGGCGAGCCACGGCGCTGCTGAAGGACCACGCGCCCCGGTTGTACTCGCGCCTGGGCCTGTACGCTGGCTGAGCATCGTCGCCAGTTGAGCACCGGGGCCGGCCACCCCGCCTGCCGGTTTCCCTCGGGGGCAGCCCGCATCGCGCGAAGCGCAGGCTCTACAGCTTGAAGATTCGGTAGCCCAGGAGCAGGGAGAGGTAGTACAGGTAGGGGAAGATCATGGCCAGCCGCCAGGGGCGCCGGCCGATGCCGGAGAGCACGCCCAGGCCCGCCGCGTGAAGCGAGCGGGAAACCTGCTTTTCCCTTCCCGCGAAGATCTCGAAGCAGGAGCCTCCGTACAGCGAGAGGCCGGGGTTCAGCTCCCGGCGGTGGCGGTTGATCCACTTGTCCTTGCCGGGGACGCCGCTTCCCACCAGGACCAGCGACGGCGCCGACTTCTTGATGGCCGTGACGATGTCCCCTTCCACCGTGCGCGGAAAATACCCGTAGAACCGGCCGACCACCCGGATGCCGTGGAACGAGCCGCGCAGGTTCTCCTCCGCGACCTCCAGCACCGACTTGCGGGCGCCCAGCAGGTAGACGGACCCCTTGGCCTTCTCTATGACGCTGAGGATGCGGATGGTGTGCTCGAAGGTGTTGATGAGCGCCGGTGAGCCCGCCTTGAGGAAGCGCGCGCCCTGCACGATGGACAGTGACGCCGGCAGGATCAGGGCCGCTTCCCGAAGGCAGCGCATGAGCTCGGGGTCGTGGCGCGCCCGAAGCAGTCCGCGCAGCGACAGGAAAATGATCTGGTTGTGCTCGCCGTTTTCCAGGAGCTTCGCGATGACCGACGCGGTCAGCTCGGGGTTCACGACGTCCACGGGGACGTCCAGGACCTTGATCCGCTGCGGCTTTTCCGCCGACTCCGGGGCTCGCTCCGCGGCCCGCATCACCCCGACTGAACCGGTCTCCACTCGTCGCTCTCCTGCAGAATGCTCATCACCGCCCCAAGGGCGAAGGTCGCCGCGGTCTCCACCCGCAGCACGCCGGTGGAGAAGTGCACGGCCCGGAAACCCGCCGCCGCGGCCAGCGCGGCTTCATCCGCGGTGAGCCCGCCCTCGGGCCCGACCAGGAGGCTGACCGCGGCCGGCCTGCCGGCCAGTAACCCGTGCAGCGACGTTCCCCGCACCGGGTGCTCCAGGAGAAGGAGCGCCGTGCCCCAGCTCTCCCCGGCGATGCACGAATACGCGAGCGGTCCGTCGATGCGGGGCAGCGCCGCGCCGCCGCTCTGCTGCAGCGCCTCCTCGGCGATCCGCAGCAGCCGCCCCGACCGGGCGTCCGATTCCGCGGGGCGCACCACCGTGCGCTCGCTCACGAGCAGAACGATGCGCCGCACCCCCGCCTCCGTGGCCTGGCGGACAATGAGATCTATTTTCCGTCCCTTTGGCAAGCACTGCAGCAGCGTGATCGCCGGGGCGGGCCGCGCGGGCGCCCGCGGCGTCAGGGACACCTCGCAGTCGGTCCGACCCACGCGCACCAGCACCAGGTCGTAGTGCGCCCCGCCCCGGTCCACGGCGCCCAGGCGGTCTCCCTCCCGCAGGCGCAGCACGCGGGCCACGTGGCGGAACTCGGCTCCCGAGAGCCTCAGGCGGGGCTCCCCGGCGTACCCGTGCGGAAGCAGCAGTTGCTTCATGCCGTGACGGACCGCCCTCAGCTCTTGCCGCTGGCCTCCCCGGCGACGATCTCGTGGTTGGCCAGCGCCTTCACCGCGGCCTGCAGCACGATGTCGAAGTCCAGGTCGTACGGCGTGGGGGAGTTGTTGGTGATGTTCTGCTGCGCGCGGATCAACCGCC
>Ga0335069_10010825_pt1 | contig 12905 bp, 17 predicted proteins | sample Lox_Sample_11_FD_206714 | JGI IMG/M metagenome (GOLD analysis project Ga0335069, IMG submission 206714) | Soil microbial communities from Loxahatchee National Wildlife Refuge, Florida, United States - Lox_Sample_1.1 | ecosystem: Environmental > Terrestrial > Soil > Wetlands | place: USA... | reverse complement strand
GTCATCACCCACCGCGATGGCACGACCGGCTGCATGCTCACCATTCCGTCGTGGAACTTCAGCTGGCAGGGCATGTACATGTTCGCGCAGCCCCAGGTCATCGGTGCGGGCGACGAGCTGTACCTCGAGTGCCACTGGAACAACACGGCGGCCAACCAGCCGTACGTCGATGGCAAGCAAGTCGCGCCGACGAACCTCAACTGGGGCGAGACGACCGAGGACGAGATGTGCCTCGGCCTCATCTACGTCACCCAGTAGCCCCCGGGACGTGATGAGGGCTGCCGGTGCGTGGGGCGTCCTGAGGACGGCGGCGCTCGCCGTGGTCGTCGGCGCGCTCGGGTGCAGTCGTGCGATCGCGGCGGACCATTCGTCGTCGCTCGGACGGATCTCGCCCGAGCACCTGGTCGACCAGGACGGGCACGCCTTCGGACCCGCGCAGCTGAGCGGGCACGTGTGGATCACGGCGCTCATGTTCTCGTCGTGCCCCATGGCATGCCCGGTCGTCGCGCAGCGCATGGCGTACCTGCAAACGCTGCTGCCGGCGCACGCGCCGTCGATCCGCATGCTCTCGGTGACCCTCGATCCGGAGAACGACACGCCCCCCACGCTCGCCGCGTTCGGGGCGCGCTACCACAGGGACCCGCAGCTCTGGACGCTCGCGACCGGCACGACCCAACCCGTGGTCGATGTCGTGACTGCGGGGTACGCGCGGACGTCGCCGGGGGGCAAGAGCTTCGACCACGGCGATACCTTCACGCTCATCGACGGGGAGGGGAGCGTGCGCGGCTACTACGGCAAGGACGACGCAGACGTGGCCAGGATGCTGGCCGACGCCGATCGCATCGCAGGGGATCGCCAAGCGACGCACTGAGGGACGGCCGACCTCATTTCTTCACGATGAGGTCCAGGAGCAAGTGCCCCTCATCGGTCGCCGTGAAGCGAAAGCGTACCCGCGCGTTCACGTCGATGCCCTGGAGCTGGTCCGGCGATCGAGGCTCGAACGCCGTCGTCTTCGCTCGTGAGAAGCCGCCGATCACGTCGTGCGCGATGCGCACGGCGCTCCGATTCGGTGCGAACGAAACGACGACGCCTTGGGCCTCGTACGCCTCGTCGCCACAAGCGCGCGCGGTTCTTTCGCCGCCCGACGGCAGAGATGCGAGAAGCGCCAGGACGGGCAGCGCGGTGGCGACGCAGCGGCGAGAGATCGCTGGGGCCATGTTGGCCCAACCATGCAAGGAGCGGCGCGGGCCCCCGACGAGAGCGCACACCACGGCGACACTGCGACATCGCGCCGCCAACGTCATCTCACCAGGTCTCCAGTGCGCAGCCGAGCGTCTTGGCTTCCGGTTGTCGAGGATCCTTGCCGGCAAGCAGGTCGTCGAGCGCATTCTTGAGGTAGGGCGTGGCACTGTCGCGCAGGTGCGTCTTGTCCGAATCGATTCCGCCGTGATACCGGACGCGGCCCTGCGCATCGACCACGACCGAGTACGTCGCGTACTCCGCACCAAGCGCGTCCGCGAGGCGACCGTGCGGGTCGATGAGGATCGGAAAGGGGTAACCGCGCCGGCGCGCCTCGGCCTCATCGGCGTCGACCGAGCTGTGCACTTCGGGGTCGACCATCACGATCTGCACGCCGCGCGCGTGGTACTCGTCATACAAAGCGCGCAGGCGCGCATCGTGCTGGTTGAGGCAGTGACATTCGCGCGAGAAGAAGACGATCACCGTGAGCGGCATGCGAGCGACGAGCTGGCGTGCGTCCACGGTGACGCCTTCCGGTTCGACCAGCGCGGCCGTGGGCACGACGGGCTCGACGGTTCGCGGCGATGCGCAGGACAGGAGCATCGAAGACAAGAGAATCACACCGGATACCGAGGCCTTCATCGCAGCTCAACCCTTCCGTGCGCTCCAGAGGTTCTGGAAGATGTGCGGCTCGAACGGACGGCCGTGGCAAGTGGCGCACTCGACCCGCGAGCCGTCTCGCAAACGAAGCTTGTCGACGTAGTTGGTCTGCATCCACGTCGACAGCGCCTTGCTGTCGCTGCGATCGAGGAACCGCAGCTGCCCCTGGTGGCACGAGTCGCAGTAGACGGCACCGCCGTCGACGGTCGTGAACTCACGAGCGTACTGGCTCCACATCTCGTGTGCGATGCGCTTCTCGACCGTGGGCGCCTTCGGATCGTCTCGGACGTGGCAATCCATGCAGCATGCGTCGAGAGAGTCGTCGAACGTGTCCATCAGCGCCGGCATGGTCTTGGCCCTGATCGCCGTGAGGTCGGGAAGGCGCTTCGCGTCGATGTCGAGCGCCGCCAGGGTGACGGTCTTCGTCGTCACTTTGGGCACGGGCATCGGAACTGCGAACTCTGGCACGTGCGATGGGTCGCGGACGCACGCCCCGATGCAGGCCGCGATCATCCCCCCGACTGCGCCGCGAACGGCCGAACCGCGCGCGCCGCGAAACGCGGAAGCCTGGCGGCGCATGATTGTGCGACTGATATGCCCACCGTTCGGCGGCTCGTCGATGCGGCAAATCGTCGCATGTCCCCGCCCGCAAGCACGCGGTCCGTCACATCCACGACACGATCGCCGTGAGGGTGGCTCCCATCACGGCGGGCTGGTTCGTGCCGAGCGAATGGACGGGAGGGTTCGTGTAGAGCCCGAGGATGAGGCGCCACGTGTCCGTCAACGGCCAGAGCCCCGAGAGCGTGACGGTCGTGACGCTCTTGCCGCTGTTGGGAACGTCGGCTCCGCCGCTGGTCGCGTCCCCCTCGAAGGCGTAAGACGCCGAGAGGGCCACGCTCGCGTCGTTCGGAAACGTGTAAGCGCCGGCGGCCAGAAGGGTCACCTGCGTTCCCAGCGTCTCGCCGCCGTGCTCGGTGCGCTTGGCCACGATGCCGGTCGCGTTCACGAGCCACGGCCCCATGATCTGCTCCAGCGCGAGGGCGCCGTTGAATTGGAACGCGCCGATCCCCGTGGCATTCGCCTCGAGCGGTGGCGTCGCCTGCTCTGGAGGTCGTCCGCTCGGAAAGGTGACGCCCGCGAGCAGGGCAATCCCCGGCACGAAGCGAGCCTCGCCCGCGCGCACGAGATCGTAGCGAACGCTCGCGTTGACGTCGCCTATGCCGCCGCCCATCTGCGAGACGGGGGCGGGTTGCGACGCGGTTCGCCGCGTCTCGACGAGAGGCACGAGGAGCGCAACCTGTCCGCGCTGGAGCACGCGCACCGCGCCGAAAAGGTCCTGCTCGAGGTCGAGCTCGGACTCGCCGGAGCCCTCACCGAGGAAACGCCCCGAGACGTCATAGGAACCTGCGACGAGTCCGGCCTTGACCTGCACACCCACGAGGGCGTCGTCGTGAAGCGACAGGCGACCAGGGGTGATCACGCTACCGCCGGCGCAGCACGCCTGTGCTCGAGCGCTCTTCGGCGCGCTCAGCGCGATGAACCCGACCAGCCCGATGACGAAGCTCGCGCGCCTATTGAATCTCGAACTGCGGCTCCGCATGATCGCTGACCGGTCCCGAGAAGGTGGTCTTGAGCTCCCAGGTTCCGGGCATGAAGAGATAGATCTCGCTCAAGCGGTACTGTCCCTTGCCGAGGGCGGTCACCGTGGGCGTCGAAGTGCCGTGTCCCATCGAGGGCATCCACGGTGTGACGGCAATGGTGAGCCCGTCGCGCGGGCTTCCGTCGGAGGCATTCGTCACCGTGAGCACGAACGCGTCGGTGCCGACCGCGGGCGGATCGGGCGATGCGTCGAGCACCAGGCGAAGCGAGCCCTGATCGCTCGTGAACGACATCGGGAAAGAGGCTGCTGGAGCCGAACCGGACGTGCTCGAGCACGCCGCAATCGACAAGCCCGCTGCGAAGAGTGCGCAAGGCGCGACGCAGCGGCGAAGGCGACCGAACATGGTGAACCCCCATCATGGGCACGTTCGCCCGATCGGTCGATGCGGCAAGTTGTCGCAAGCCCTTCCGATCCTACGACCGCCTGCCCCTCCGGCGCTTCACCAGCGCCGCGACGGCGAAGAGCGACAGCGCACCGCCGGCCAGCGGAGGCGCCGCCATCAGAGCGCACCCGCACCCGGACGACGACTTGGGGATGGTTCACGGGGAGACGGTCGAGCCTGCTCCGCCGGAGCCCGAGCTGCTCGCGCCGGCGTCGTCGACGCCCGCGCCGGAGCTCGAGCCGCTCGACCCACTGCCGCTCGAAGCACCCGAGCCACTACCGCTCGACCCCCCCGAACCACTCCCGCTCGCGCCGATCGAGATGTCGATGCAGTGATGGTAGAGAAAGCCGTCAGGGTTCGGGGCGCCGTCGGGCAGGTTACCGAGGTTGCTCGGGTGATCGAGCATGATCTGGATGATCTGGATCGTGCACTTCGCACAGGGCGTGGTCGGAAGCGTGATCGTGTAGGGCGGCCACGTCTTCGGCGAGCCGAGGGCATGCTTGTAGACCCCGTCGGCGATGACCGGCGCAATCGGGGGATCTTCGATCCCTGCGTCGGCCGAGTTGCCGTTGGAGTCCACCTGGACAGGGGGATCGACGAAGTCGTTGCGGTCGGCCGCCAGGGCGATGCGAAACCACCCGGCGTGCGAGATCACTTCGGTCCACTGCAACGTTATCGTCTGTCCCGGCGCAAACGGCGTCACGACGTGGGTGGGGCCGCCGCCGGCATCGGTCCCGTCGAATTCGTCGCCGCATGGTCCGAGCTTCTGCGGCAGCCCGAGGGAGTCCTGGTTCCACCAGGGGGTCGGCGATGGCCCGGGGTAGTAGGCCGCGTCCGGATAGTCGATGTAGAAATGGGCGCTCGCCGTCGCGGGCGACAGAAGAAGGCACGCCATCGAGACGAAGGCGAGGATGCGGCGGCGCATAGAGGAGCGATCCACGCCCGCCCGGCGAAGGGGGGCCGACCGAATGAGCATGCTTTGGTTTACGGGCCGGAGCGAGGCCGCGCAAGAAAACCTGGAGCTTCCATTCATTGCGCGTGCGACGCGGCCGACGCGATCTGCTCGGCCTCGGCCGCGTGAGTGGAACAGGCGCGCGTCAGGATCGTGATCGCCGTCCCGCCGCCGAAGGGCCGCTCCTGACGGACCGCCGTCACCGTCTTTTCCGCACGCGCCGTCGGCGCTTCATCGACCTGGAGCCTGATGGCAGCGAGCAGGCCGTCGTGAAACTCGAACCGGGCCCAGCGCGCAGTGGCTCGCGGATCCATCCGGGTCCATTCGAGCGCTACGCCCGCACACGCGCTCTCGCGCGACCAGAGTCCTGCCGCGCCATCCGTGAACGCGCGCTGCACCTCTCTCTCCGACATGCCGAGCGTGACGCCTCGCTCGCTCCAGGATGGCGCCGGCCTGACGCCGAGGAGCGTGAGACCAGCCATGCACGACGCGACGACCAGCGCGAACATCAAGCCGCCGGCTGCCGCGACGGCGGCCGTGCTGCCGTGAAGCCCGCGCCTACGGCTGCTTGTCGATCCGCGTGAGCACTCGCCGCGCATCGCTGGTCTCGATGAAGTCGAAGCTGACGCGATCGTTCGGCGAAAGTCCACCGAGCATCTCGTGCCGCTGCGACTCGAACGACATGGTCATGGCCTTCATGTACCCGGGGATGTCGCGATGCGCGATGTTGACGAAGTCCCTGTTCGGCCCGAACGACTGGATGACCCCGGTCGCGTGGTACGTCGCCGGGCCGGCCAGCTGTGAGAGCTGCACGGCATCGGTCACGACGGCCTGCATGCGCTCGGGATCGCCGGCAGAGTAGAAGCCGCGAAGGGCACCGTTCGGGTCCACCAGCACGAGCCACTCGCCGTGCATGATGGCCGCGATGCCAGCCCCGGGGTCGGGGCGCTGGAACGACACCTTGAAACCCTGGACCACCACGCGGTCGAGGTCCGCGCTGCGCCCGGAGAGAAACGACCAGCGCGCCTCATCGGCGCCAACGCTCTTCGCGTAGGCCTCGAGGGCGGCCGGCGTGTCGTTTTCGGGGTCGAGGGTGATGGAGACGAGGTGGACCGGCAGAGGTCGACCGAGCTCCCTCTCACGGCTGGCGAGGGCGCCCTGGATGGCGTGCATCTTGGTGGTGAGCAGCGGACAGGACGTGGTGCAGCTGGCGTAGAAGAAGTCGACCACCAGCACCTGCCCGCGCAGCGTCTCGTCCGTCACCGTGTGCCCGAGCTGATCGGGCATGGAGAACGAAGGAACGTGGCCCAGCGTAGGGAGCTCCACGGTGGCTGCCGCCGCCGAAGCGCGCGCTCGTCGCAGCGCGGCAGCTCCCACGGCGACCGTCGCGATGGCGATCAAGACGAACCAGAATCGAAGGACATGGCCTATCGCACGGCGATCTTCGGGCATGGCGGCCTGCGTATAGGCGCCGTCGAGCGCTCGGACGATGCGGCACGTTGTCGCAGCACCAACCCCCTCACTCGAACTCGCGGAGCTCGGCGTCGAGGCGATCGTCGTATTCGTCGCGGTGAAGAGCGAGGCCCGGGATACCAACGTCGATCCGACGTTCGGCGCTTCTCCACCTCCGACTCAGGAGCAGGACGCCCACGCCCCCGAGCACGATGGCGCCCATGCATCCCAGGATCGTCGCCGAGAACCGACCAGGGCTCGGCATCGCGCGGATCCGTGGGCCGTAACGCTCGACCATGTCCGCCTCGATCGCAGTGGTCGACTCCCCGCGTTCGACGCGCGTCTCGATCTCCTTGCGGAGGCTGCGAGCGAGTTCCGAGTCGTGGATGTCGAGCGTCCCCCCGTAGCAGCAGGGTGCCAGGAGCGTGGCCTCCAGCGCCGTGGCCCCGGGCTGACTCGCCGACGGCCATCGCGCGAAGCCGACCAGAAGGGCGGCGATCGAGGTGAGCACCGCGACCATGGCCGCGAGCCGAGTGGTGGACGGCATGTCGCGAGCCTGGTGCGTCTTTCGAGGACCCGCCATGCGGCACGTCGTCGCAGCCGCGACTGCGACAAATCACCGCAGGCGCCGAGGCCGCGTCCGCGCCCAGGCTGGAAAAGCTCGACCGCAGCTCTCCGCGATAGTTGACGTTTTCGGTCCCCGGAGGCACACGGGAGGCTCTTGGTCGCACCTCCGCCTGAGCACACGATCCCGCTGGCCTGGCTGGTACGTCTCGGGTGGGGCTCCATCCTCGCGCAGGCCGCGACCATCCTCGTCGGGGTGCTCGCTTCGGACGCCGCCGTGACGACTCTCGCCCTGGTCGTGGTGAGCCTGACCGTGGCGAGCAACGTCGCCCTGCGCGTCCTCGGCGCGGCAACACGCACGGTCCAGCCGAGCATCGTTGGGGCGGTGCTCGTCGTGGATACCGTGTCTCTCACGGCGTTGCTCTTCCTCTGCGGCGGGCCCTCGAACCCGTTCAGCACGCTGTACCTCGTGTACGTGACGCTTGCGGCCGTCACCCTGGGGACGCGGTGGGCGGCGGTCCTGGTGGCCGTGTCGGGCGCCGGCTACGGGCTGCTCTTCGCGTCGCGAGGACAGGCCGAGATCATGGTGCACATGCACCACGATGCGTCGGCCTTCTCGGCGCACCTTCAGGCGATGTGGGTGGCGTTCACGGTGACCGCTTCGCTCATTGCCTACTTCGTCGCGCGCGTGGCAGCCGCGCTGCGCGAACGGGAACGAGAGTTGGCCGAGGCGCAGCGGGTCGCCGCGCGCGCCGAGAAGCTCGCGTCGCTGTCGGCGCTGGCGGCCGGGGCCGCGCACGAGCTCGGGTCGCCGCTCGCCACCATCGCCGTGGCCTCCAAGGAGCTGGAGCACGCCCTCCAGGGCTCGCCCAGTCTCGCCGAGGATGCGCTCCTCATCCGCGGCCAGGTCGATCGCTGCCAGCGCATCCTGCGCGAGATGAGCGGTCGATCGGGCGAGCCGATGGGGGAGGTGCCCGAGATCATCTTGCTCGACGACCTGGTCCGCGAGGTTCGCCAGCGTGCGGGTGCCTCCCACCTGCCGGTGCAGGTCGGCGCGGACGTCCCGGCGTCGATCGTGGTGCCGGTACGCGGGCTCGTGCAGTCGCTGGAGAGCCTCGTGCGCAACGCCTTCGATGCAGGCGGTCGCGAGGACCAGGTGCGACTCCGGATCGAGCGCGACGAGGAGCGCGTACGCTTCGAGGTCGAGGATCGGGGAGTCGGCATTTCCAAGGACGCACTGGCGCGCGTCGGTGAGCCTTTCTTCACCACGAAGGCCGCCGGAAGGGGCATGGGGTTGGGCTTGTTCCTCGCAAGCGAGTTCGCTCAGCGCTGGCAAGGACACTTCGCGCTCGACTCGGAGCCCGGCCGGGGCACCCGGGCTCTCTTGGAGATACCGTTCTGGACGCGCGAGCGAGGCCATGTCGCCTGAGGAACGGCGTACGATTCTCGTGGTCGACGACGACCACGTGTTCCGGACGCGGCTGGTTCGCGCGTTCGCCGATCGTGGATTGGACGCGCTCGGAGCCGCTACCGCCGAAGAGGCGATCGCGGCGGCATCCGAGGACAGCCCGGAGCTGGCGGTGGTCGATCTGCGCATGCCCGATCGCTCCGGACTCGAGGTGGTCCGGGAGCTCAAGGCCAGAGACCCGACGACGAACGTCGTCGTCCTCACCGGATACGGAAGCATCGCCACGGCGCTCGAGGCTGTGCGGCTCGGAGCCACGCACTACCTGACCAAGCCGGCCGACGCGGACGAGATCCTTCGCGCGTTCGACCGCGCGAGCCTCGAGCCCTCCTCGCAGGGGCCGCCCGAGCAGGGTCCCTCACTGGCGCGAGCCGAGTGGGAACACATCCAGCGCGTTCTCACGGACTGCCAGGGTAACGTCTCCCAGGCGGCGCGCCTTCTCGGCGTGCACCGGAGGAGCCTGCAGCGAAAGCTCTCCAAGCGGCCCGTGCCCCGCTGAAGCTGCGTGGGCCTCGCGCCCCCCCTTCGCTAGCCGACGATCTTGCGACACTCGGCCACGGTCCGCGCGCACGCGTCCGCGCACTCGCGACACGCCGCGTGGACCTGGGCATGTTTCGCGCAGGACTGCTGACAGGCGTCGCACGCGTCCAACGCGAGCTTCGCCGCTGCGCCCAGGTGCTTCGACCCGCTGCTCGCGAGACGTCCCAGCGCCTCGGCGGCGGGCAGCATGTCGCGCACGGCGACGATGCACTCGGCCATCGACGTGTCGGCCGTGACCAGCATGCGCACGCAATGATCGGCGCACGCTTCGCCCGTCTTCAGGCACTCGAACGCGGCGGCGGCCGCAGAACCGTTCGCCGCGCCCTGAGCCGCCGGCGCGACGGTCGCCTGGGCCACAGCGTTCTGCGCGGCGCAGGCGATGGCCCCGAGCGATGCCGACACCGCCATCGCGCCACCGTTCAGCAGGGCCTCTCTTCGATTCATGCGGACCTCCAGGTCGCGCGAGGCTAGCACTGCGGATACCTGTGACAACAACAGGTCGGCTCCCCCGAAGTAGCGCGACAAGATGCCGCAGTCTCCGTGCGTCTCGACGCGCTAGCACGAGGACCATGCGAACCCGAAGCAGAGGGCGGAAGACGAAGAGCGTGACGTCGCGACGAGAGCTCCTTCGAGCGAGCGGCGGGCTCGGGCTCGTGCTCCTCTTGCCCACGAGTGTCGGATGCGCGTCCAGCAACGCGTCGACGCCCCAGGCGGCAGCGCCGCGCGCTGACGAACTGCCGAGGGTCCGTCCGGAGAACTGGGATCCGCTCGCGTTCAACCGCGCCCGCGGCAACGCCGGGGCGATCCCGGAAGAGTACCGCGCCAAGATCAACGGGCCCGACGGCGATCGACAGCACCTCGGAAAGCACCTGCCGTACACGCCGAGCCAGGTGCAGGCTCCAGCTGGGATGCTGGCCGTGATGTGGGGCGACTCATCGCGCGGATACGCGAAGCATCCGAACGCACGCCGGAGCGCCGAGCTCCCGACGGGCCACTGGTTCGACTGGATCCGCGTGCGCCGCGCCACGCACGAGGACGCGGAGGAACGCGAATCCCGCTTCACGGACTGGCCGGCAACGGCCCCCTCGGACAACGGCCGGCTGAGCGCCATCCCCGGCTCGACGCCGGAGCGCGACGACGGGAAGGACACCGTGTATCTCGTCGAGCTACCCACGGGGGTCCGCCCGGGCGAGTGGGTGCGTGTCCACGGGCACTGCCTCACGCATGGCGAGTACGTCGAGTTCCTCAGAGTCCCTGCGTGAGCTCGCCCGCCCCTCGATGGCCCGCGCGAGTGGTCGCGCGACCATTCGCCGCACTGACCATGGGCGACGTCGACCCTGCGGGGGCGGCTCCAGCCCGCTGCGCGGACCCTACCAGGGGTCGCTGAGGGTCGGGTCTGTGAGGAACGTCGTGTCGGTGAGGCTCTGCAGAAACGCGATGACGTCTGCCCGATCCTGATCGGTGAACTGCAAGGGCCGGATGAGCGGGTCCTTCAGGGGGCTGAGCGAGCCGTTGCCCGCGTAGGGGCCGCTCGTGATGGTGCGGCCGCCTGCCTGGTAGTGATCGAGGACCCCATCGAGGGTTGCGATGGAGCCATCGTGCATGTACGGGGCGGTGACGGCGATGTTACGAAGGGTCGGCGCCTTGAACTTGCCCATGTCCGGCGGCATCAGAGTGACGCGATATACCCCCGTATTCGGGGCAGGATACGCGCCTTTGCCGTCGATATTGTAGAGACCCGTATTGTGGTACGGCTCATCGAAGAACGCTTTGCCCGCCCAGTTGGTGTGATCGGTCAGATCGAAGTCGACGTGGCAGTGGAAGCACTCCATCGTCTCGGAGTTGAAGAGGTTGTATCCGCGCTTGGCCGAGTCGCTGAGGGCGCTGTCGTCGCCGAAGAGGTACTGATCGTACGGGCTCCGGCCGGAGATGATGGTCCGCTCGAAGGACGCGAGCGCCTGGACGATGTGGATGAACGTCAGGGGAGCCGGGTCGCCCGGCCATGCGGCCGCGAACAACGGACCATACACGGGGACCTGCGAGAGGCGCTGCACCAGCGCGTCGCGCGAGGTGAGCCCGAGCTCGACGGGATCGTCGCCGAACATGGGGATGAGCGCCTGATCCTCGAGCTCTAGCTCGAGGGGATCTGCCCAGGTCAAGGTCGACGCGTAGGCGACGTTCGCCAGGCTCATGGCGCTGCGGGGGTGCTGCACGCCGGTGGAGCCGATCGCCCGCGCGAGCCCGTCAGTGAAGGCCTTCGCCTGCTGGTGGCAGGAGGCGCAAGACTCGGTGTAATTGCCCGAGAGGCGCGTGTCGTAGAAGAGGTGGCGGCCGAGGTTCACCTTGGGGGCGCTCATCGGGTTGTCCGCCGGTACGACGGGAACGGGGAAACCCGGGGGCAGGTTCCACACGTAGGTCGCGGCGTCCCCTGCGTCATCTCCGCCGTCGTCCGGCGCTCCCGCGTCTCCGGCGTCTGCAGCGGGAAGCGCGGAGGCGGCGTCCATGCTGGACGCGGCTTCGAGAACGGTTCCGGCGTCGACAATCGACGACGCGTCAGGCTTCAGGCTGGCTCCGTCCCCGGCGCCCGCCGAGCAGGCGGCGGCGGCCAGCAGGACCGCCGCGCCGAGCAAGCTCCGAGGACACCCCATTTGCGGACTACTCGAGCCGGTAGATCGCCTGGGTCGCCAGCGACTGGCCCGTCGTGAGATCGACGCCTGCCGCCGCGAACATCGGCGGGCATGCGGGACCGCCCGAGTGGCACTGGTTGTCCTGACTCAGGTCGGTGCCCTGGAAGATCGAGGCGATGTCGGCGACGATGATGCTGCTCCCGAGCTGGTAGCCCGTGAGACGGACCTCGTTCCGGTCGGGGATGGAGCAACTGATCCCCGCGTCCCCGCCGTCGCCGTCCATTTCGCAGCCCACGCTGCCGAGGTGCAGCAGCCCGTAGCCCGGAGCGGCATCCCCCGTCGGGGCGCCTGTGGCCGCGAGCTCGGCCTTGATGAACTTGTATCCATAGAGCCAGCCCCACGTCATGGGAGCGGGCTGGAGCGGCGGGGGCACGGTCAAGGGATCCGAGTGGTTGAGCGCGTCCGGCACTCCGTTCTCGAAGACGATTCCCGTGTAGGTGCCGGGTGGCACCGTTCCGGTCACGGTCGCGTTCATCTCGGGGTTCCCGTCTGTGGCGCAGGCCCCCGTTCCGTTCTCGAAGTCGAGCAGGGCCACGTCCGGCGTTTGCCATGGCGAGCGGGTGTCGAGCGTGACGGGGACGTCTTTGCCCGTCGCCTCCACGAGGCGAACGCTTTGCACGTAAAAGCGGAAGTCGGCCGGCTGCACGCTGATCCCCGTCGCGCCAACACCCGTGTACGTCGTGTTGCACGCGAAGTCCTGCGTGCCGACCTTCGCCTTGAAGACGATGGTGACCGCCATGGGCCCACCGTCGGAGGTCGTACCGGCGTCCCCGGCGTCGCGAGTGGTAGAAGGCGAGCCGGAGTCGGGCGTGACGGAGCTGCCCGTGTCCGGTACGGAGCTGCCCGTGTCGGGGAACGTCCCACTGTCCGGAGTCGTGCTCGCGTCGTCTCCGATGGGGGCGGTTGCCGGACTGCTACTGGAGCTGCACGACGCGGTTCCGAGCGCCATGCCGCCGGCGAGCAAACCGCCACATGCGAGAATCGACACTGTCCAATCGCGACTCCGAATCCTTCGTTGCATCGTGCACTCTTCTCTCTTCTTCTTGGTCCCTAGCCCGGGAGCTTTGTAACCCACCGCGCTCCGAGGAGAATGCGGTCAATTGTCGCATCGACGCCCGAGCCCGGTGAGCATCCCTGCACCGTACAGAGCGCGCAGGCGCGCATCGTGCTGGCTTCTGATGCTACGAGGCGCGGCCCCTGCGTCGCTTCACCAGCGCCGCGACGGCGAAGAGCGAGAGAGCGCCGCCGGCGAGCGGCGGCGTCGCCATGAGCGCGCACCCGCATCCGGATGGCGACTTCGGGAG
>Ga0335069_10010824_pt1 | contig 12907 bp, 13 predicted proteins | sample Lox_Sample_11_FD_206714 | JGI IMG/M metagenome (GOLD analysis project Ga0335069, IMG submission 206714) | Soil microbial communities from Loxahatchee National Wildlife Refuge, Florida, United States - Lox_Sample_1.1 | ecosystem: Environmental > Terrestrial > Soil > Wetlands | place: USA... | reverse complement strand
CGCGGAAGGTCGGCGCGGTCCACCTGCGGCTCAGGATACTGAGGCAGGGCGATGTGCACCTCATGGCCTGTAATGGGGCCGTCCACCACTCGGCCAAGGGGCGAGCCAGCCTTGGTGTTGATGTTGCCCTCATCAGCATTGGCGTCGAGCTGATGATGAACGGGAGCAGCCTTCGGCTTTTTGGCCTGCGCCGGACGCAGGCTCGGTCGCTTGAAGGCCGACGCAGGCAGCATGAGCTTCGATTGCTCGGCAGGATTGGCTCCCATGGGGAGGTAGGTGATCTTGAAGGAGTGCTCAGCGTTTCCCCAAGCCAGCCATGTGGGAGTGAGGTCGGCGGGGCGCTGGTGGTGAAAGACAATAATGCCAAGTAACGCTATGTGCGCGGCCACCGAGAACGCGACCGAACGATAGCGCCGAAACCACGACTCCGCAGACTGGACCCCACTAAACACTTATCCTCTAGCTTACTACTCTTTGATGGACGCGCCAGAGGTCAAAAGGTGACGGCAAAACCTTGGTGACAAGCCTCGGTTAGGGCCCCTGACTTCCGACTTGCGAAAGCCGAAATGGAGGGCTGCCGCTAGGCTCCCGCCTGCTTTTCCGCCATATCACCCACCACCGGGAGTTTGAACATCTGCCCTTGATAGGCTTTGAGAACAAGGATGATCCACAGCGCGAACGCACCCAGCCAAATTACAAAGTGCAGGGGAATGGTGATCAGGCCGAGAAAGGGAATCATCGAAATGATGCCCAGCGCGACACCGAGAGCAAACAAAGCGACCGAGACAAAAATGCATTGAAAGGCATGAAAGCGTATAAACCGGCTCTTGTTGTACGGTTCCAAAACCAGAAACACGATAGCTGGAATAAACGTGAAGTAGGCAAGCATGCCGGCGACATTGTCGGTGAGTCCGCTGCCGGCGACTGTCTGTGGGGGTGACACGTTGCCCCCCGCGCACCGGGGACAGGCCGCTCCTTCGGCGATCTGTGTTCCGCACTTTGGGCAATAGGGCACAATCCCTCCTAATTTCTTCGCCACGCAAGGTACCAAAAACACCGAGCCCCGCGCAATGACATCGCGCGGGGCTCGGCACCACGGCGGCCTTTCATCCTTGCCGAAAGGTCGAGTGTCCGACCGCCAATGAGTGGTCTCCCCTCATCGCATGGCCACTCGGAGAGCAGTCGGACACATCGCCACGCCCGGCGCTGCCATGCAGACGGACGCCGAACGAACTTGGAGAGTCGAGCTCAGCTCAACTCTACGAATTGAACATCGCGCTCGGAGCAGTTCTTGAAAAGCGCTCAAAGCGAATAAAGCCGCGGCATCTGGCGCGCGCCGATCGCCTGTAATACGCTGGCGACGACTGCCCGCACCTCAGCTGGATTAGTAAATCCGCAGGCCTGAATCGCATCGGAAACCATGCCGCAGAGGTCACACTCTGGCAGGCCTCCCAAGCTTGCGACGCTCTCATCGATCTCGCTTAGCACGAGCAGAAGCTGCACCAACCGGCTGTCGGTAATGCCCGCACTGCCGTCGTGCGGAGTGCTTTTGAGCGTCCGGTAGGGCTGCACCGTGCCCGCGTCTTCGCGGAATTCGAACTGCGAGTCTTTCATCAGTCACTTTCCTCTTGCCTGGAAATCGCCCGGAACCCGCCACGAAGCGGCGAGGCTGAACTAGGGTTTCGTGGAGGCGAAGCCGTTTTTTGGGCGGTATTGAAGTGAAGGGATCAGATCAACAGCGTGCAGAGGAAAGCCTGAGCAATATGCACATCGCATCCTGCTGGCAGGGGCAGAGCGATCAGCTCTTCAACGGGAGATTGAATATCCCCGCGATTGTCAATAACCGTTCTGGGAACGGTATTCGCAACCTGGACCGGCCGCTCAAAATGAACTCCCAGTTCGACGGGCGGGGTCTGATTGATCGGCCTATCGCTCTCGTTGTAACAGGTCTCTGGGATGTCGGCAGGAGGGATCGCGGCCGCGCTTATGACGCTGGCCAGCAAGACAAGGATCAATGTCCAAAGGCTGCGGCGCACTTAGCCCCCTGTTGCCACTAAAAATAGCGGACCTGGCTGGCAAATGTCAATCGAGATGTGGACTGACTTACCGCAAAGAAAGCCGGATTTGCCGCAAAAGACGCGGACTGTGAAGAGAATTGCGATCCAAAAGCAGCTATTTCCACATAAACTCGGCCCGACGTGTAACCTTTGCTCCATCTGCCATTTGTCACTATGATCTTGGCAACGGGATAAGTCTTTTCCCGTGCACTCATTGACGGAAAGGTCCTGATGATCACAATTGTTTCCGGGCTACCGCGCTCCGGCACGTCGCTGATGATGCAGATGCTGGCGGCGGGGGGGATGCCCGCGGTCTCCGACGGCGAGCGTAAAGCCGATACCGACAACCCCAAGGGATATCTGGAATGGGAGCGCATCAAACAGCTTCCCAAAGAGCCGGGCCTGATCGCGGAAGCTGAGGGCAAGGTAGTGAAGGTGATCTCGCAGCTGATCCTGTCGCTACCCGACGGGCACGAATACAAAATTATTTTCATGCAACGGCCCATGCCGGAAGTGCTCAAGTCTCAGGACGAGATGTTGAAGCGGCGCGGCACCTATGAGGGCCCGACTCCGCCGAGTGTTGGAGACCTGTTTCAGCGGCATCTGATCGAAGTGAACCGGTTTTTGACGGCTAAGCCGAACACGAAAGTGTTGCGGGTTCATTATCATCGAGTATTGCGCGAGCCGCAGGTGGTGGCGGAGGAAGTTGCCGCATTTGTCGGATCCCCGCTCGATGTCAAGGCCATGGCCGCGCAGATGGATGGGAGTTTGTACCGGAATCGGATGAAGTAGAAGGGCAACTTGCAGCCGCAAGCTAGTGCGCAGCTCGGGTCGGACGAGTCCGTGGTTCGCTGCCTTCGAATCTGGAATTAGCTCGTAGAGTTTGCGCAATTCCAGCGACGCGGCGTAGTCGCCATTAGGCACGCAAATCATGAACGAATGAGACGCGAGTCTCACCTTAGTCGAGGATCCGTTCGATTTTGAATTCTTTGCTGCCAAGGCCGTGCGCTTCATCACGACTTAGACAAGTTCAGTTTTCTAGGTGACACTGACTTCGGTGTAAGTTCCATACACGTGACGCAGTGCCTCACAGATCTCGCCGACCGTCGCATAGGCGCGCACCGCATCTACGATGTACGGCATCGTGTTTGCATCTGAGATGTTGCCATTCGTTCCTGCATCTGGCGTTTTCGCCGCTGCACGTTTCAACGCTTCGAGGCGCCGTTGAACTTCCTCATTCGAGCGGCGGGCACGCAGTGCTTTTAGCTTCGCCGTCTGGGCTCTGGCTACCGACTCGTCGATGTAAAGAATTTCCGGCGACTGCTCTTCGATCGCGAAATCATTCACGCCGACGGTGATCTTCTCGTTCGCTTCGACCGCGCGCTGATACTGATAGCTCGCCTCGGCGATCTCTTTTTGCGGATATCCGCGTTCAATAGCTTTCACCATGCCGCCCATCTGATCGAGCTTCTCGAAGTAGTCGAACGCGCCGTGCTCCATGTCGAGGGTGTTGCGTTCGACAAAGTACGACCCGCCAAGAGGATCGACAGTCTGGGCGACGCCCGACTCGTAGGCAATGATCTGCTGCGTACGCAGCGCGATGCGCGCGGCCTCTTCGGTTGGGAGCGCGAGTGCTTCGTCATAAGCATCGGTATGCAGAGACTGGGTGCCTCCGAGCACCGCTGCCAGCGCCTGCAAGGCCACGCGGGCGATGTTGTTCATCGGTTGCTGCGCGGGGAGCGAAACGCCCGCCGTCTGGGTATGAAAGCGCATAAGACGCGTGCGGTCGTTCTTTGCACTGAAGCGATCCTTCATCAGCCGGTACCAGATCTTCCGCGCGGCACGATACTTGGCGATCTCTTCGAAGAAATCATTGTGCGCGTTGAAAAAGAAGCTGAGCCGGGGGCCGAACTCATCAACATCGAGTCCCCGCCGCCGCGCCCACTCGACGTATTCGACGCCGTCATAGATCGTGAACGCGAGTTCCTGCAGCGCAGTCGAGCCCGCCTCACGAATGTGGTACCCGCTGATCGAGATTGTGTTGAAACGCGGGGTGAACTTCGAACCGAACTCGAACGTGTCGACTACCAGCCGCATGCTGGGCGCCGGAGGATAGATATATTCCTTCTGCGCGATGTATTCCTTGAGGATATCGTTTTGAATTGTGCCGGAAATTTTCTTCCAGTCCGCGCCCTGTTTTTCCGCGACGACCAGATACATTGCCCAGAGCACGCTCGCCGGAGAATTGATGGTCATCGATGTCGTGATCTTTTCCAGGTCGATGCCGTCGAACAAAATCTCCATGTCTTCGAGCGAATCGATAGCGACACCGCACTTTCCAACCTCACCTTCGCTTGCCGGGTGGTCGGAGTCATAACCCATCAGCGTCGGCAGGTCGAAGGCGACAGAGAGACCGCCGCCGCCGTGCTCGAGCAAATACTTGTAGCGCTTGTTCGTCTCCTCGGGCGACGCGAAGCCTGAGAACATGCGCATCGTCCAGAGTTTGCCGCGATAGCCCGTGGCGTGAATACCGCGCGTGTAAGGCGGTTGGCCCGGATAGCCGAGATATTGCTCGTAACTCCAGTCAGCAGGGAGATCAGCCTGCGTGTAAAGACGGCGGATGGGGACATTCGAGATCGTGCTGAATCGGGCGTTGCCGTGCTCATCGAGATTGGTGCCGGTAGATGCGCCAATCGGTTTTTCGGGTGCCTTATCGAGGGTCGACGCAAGGGTTTTCTCGGCCCACTGCTTTTCGGACGGAGCCGGATGACGGCCTTCAAACACGTCCGCGATCGGACTCTCGGCAACGTTGGTTTTTGATGAATTGATTTTGGCTTTGTTCTCTGCCATTCCGCTCCCCACGCTCATTTTGATGATAGAGGAGGCATGGGCTGGCGACAAATTTTCATACCGACCGAGCGGTTGGGAAAGACGGTCAAGTTCCGATCTCTGGACTGCGAGCGCTCAGCGACCTCTGCGGGTGTTCTCTCTGCTCTCTGCGTTGTAGGATTTTGAGGCTGCTAGCAACTAGCAACTCTCACCCTTGACCGTCCTCTCTCTGCGCACCTATTCTTTCCCTTCACCCGGAGGCCATTCTGAAAGCTTTTCGCCGCATGCTGGCCCGCACGCCGTTTTATGGTGCATATAAGGCCATCGGCCACTATCCCGACTACTGGTATTGGATTCTTCGCGGGCGTCCCGAACGCTCGCCGCATTTGCTCAAGCAAAAAGTAGTGCGGGAATACGGCCAACGGTATAGCCTCAAGACTCTGGTAGAAACCGGAACGTACTACGGCGAGATGGTTGCGGCCATGAAGCGGCGCTTCGACCGCATCTACTCCATCGAATTCGTCCCCGAACTAGCCGAGCGCGCCCAGCGCAAGTTTGCGTCCGAACCGCACATTAAAATCTTTTGCGGCGACAGTAAAGTCGTCATGCCGCAAGTTCTCGAGCTGTTGACGGGGCCTGCGCTCTTCTGGCTCGATGCCGGCTATTACGGCTGGATCGGCAAAGTCGGCGACCAGGAGCGCCTTTCAGCCGAACTCGAAATGATCCTCGGCCATCCCTATCCGCACATCATCCTGCTCGACGACGCGCGTGGCCTTACCGGGGTCGGCGGCGTCCCGTCAGTTGCTGACGTGAAAAGCTATCTTGAGGGAAAATTTCCCGGCCGCCAGGTGCGAGTCGAATACGACATCATGCGAGTGACGTAAGGCAGCTCACAGCTCACAGCTTTTGAGATGCCGAAGCTTTCTTTCGGGATAGCTCCCAGGCTTTGGCGTACTTCCATGAAACGTAAACGGCATGGTAGAGGTGCAGCAGCAGGCCTTCGCGGCCATCCAGAAATCCCAGGCGGAAGAAATAGTTATAAATAAAAGTGGCGGCGGGCCGCAGGACAATGTTGAAGGCGCTGAAACGCACATTCCCCTTGGCGACAGCCATCTCTGCCCCCAGGGTCGAGTAGCGGTTCATGTGGTCGATGTAGTCAAAGAGCGTGGGATAGGAATGGTGAACAATCGCGCCCTTAAGCTGGCCGGAAACACCTTTTACTAAGTGGGCATCTTCATGGACAGCGCGGTCCTCAAATAGCGCCGCGCCGTTTTTGAACAGGCGCATCTTCGGATCTGGCCAGAACCCTCCATGCTTGACCCAACGTCGAAGAAATTGATTCTTGCGCGGAATCCAGTAACCGGCCGCCGCCGTGCCGACAGTGAGCATCTTGTTGATCTCTGCTGCCAATGCCGGTTCCAACTCCTCATCCGCATCCAGACTCAGAATCCACTCGCCGCTCGCTTTATCGATCGCTGAGTTCTTTTGCGGGGCATAACCCTTCCACTCCTCGGCAAACACTCTCGCGCCCAGCGCCTTCGCGATTTCGACCGTGCCATCGGTCGACCCCGAATCCACCACGATGATCTCGCCGCGGCCGTCAGCGACGAGCGGCTGCACGCTCGCCAGAGTGCGGCCGATATTCGCTTCTTCGTTGTGGGTAATGATGACGACCGAGAGCAGCACAGAGAAAGGATACTGCATCTCACCGCGCACGAAGCTAGTCGCGAGGTGGATTACTGTCGACGCTCGCTACGCGGTCAAAACTTGAACACAATCTTCGCGACAATTACGACCGCGACTAACGCGATGCCGATCCCCCACCCGATCATCCGAGCCTTCTGAGCTTTTTCCGGCTCGTACATGCGACCTCCAATAACAGCATCTTAGAGGCGCCGGTCTGCGAGCGCAAAGGAAAGGCCCCGCCGCAAGGCAGGGCTGGAGATAACGTCGATCCCGCTTACTGTTGTGGAGGTTGCGAGTTGGCAGGCATCGCCTGATCCGGTGATCTCTCCGCCACATGCGGAACGCTCGGCATGTGGGTTACGTCTCCCCGCTCCGCATCCCCAATCAAGATCCCGGCGTGGTCGAGCAGTAGTCCCGTGGCTCGGTCAAGTTCAAGCTGTGCCTTCTCGTACGCTGCCTGCGCCGAAACCAGCGTCACCTCGGCTGTCGTCAAGCCGGACTGATACTGCAACACCAGCGTTGACGTCGACGCGCCGAGTGCATACTTCTTCTGCTCAGCGTCGAGAGACTGCCTTGCCAAATCAACGGCCGCCTGTGCCGAGGCCACGCTCGCCCGGTTTTGCTGCACCCCGAACTGCGCGTTCCGAACCTCGATGCGCACCTGGTTTTCGAGTTGCTGAATGCGTAGTTGCGCCTGCCGGTACTCGAATTCAGAGCGCACCTGTGTTGCCTGCGCGGCTCTATTGCGAATCGGAATGTTGATCGAAACTCCTACACCCTTATCGGGCGCGGTCGAATTGACGAGCTGGTTCAGAGTTTCGCCGTAGCTTCTGGTTGGAGCAATCGGGATCAAGGTCTGCCCGCCGTAGGCCGGATTCGGCCCAGCGCAGAAGCCCTGTTGCTGTTCGTCGGGCGATTCGTTCGTACAAAGGTTTGAGGGGTTTTGTGTTCCCCCGAGGCCCTGTCCGCCGTAGTACGCGAAGAGATCCACGCTTGGTAATAGCGCGCTCCGGACTGCTTTATTGCTGATCGTTGTATTGGCAAGATTGATGCGTGCTTCTGCAAGTTCGGGGCGATGGCCAAGGGCGTCATTCACCAACTCCTGAGTTGGGATAACGCTCTCCTCCGCGCCTAAGCTCATGGTCGAGGTGGGAATGACCTCAGCGTCGGCTAGTCGAGGATCGACGAGAGTGCGGCTCAAAGCGTTTTTCATGAGCAATTGCTGAAGTTGAAGATTGGTCAGTGCGACTGTCAGCGTCTGCTGGTTACCTGCGACAGTGCTCTGCGCCCGCACCACTTCGATCGGCGCCAGCGTCCCAATCTCTACCTGCTTCTTCGTATCCGACAAGGTCCTCTCCGAGAACGCTAGCTGTTCCCTCTGTACGCGCACATTCTCATACGCGTACACCAGATCCCAATACATGTTTTCGATCTGATCGACTGTCGTGGTGATCTGCAGCCGAAAGGCTACGTCGGAAATCTCTCGATCGTTCTTGGCGATGCGAATGTAGCGGGTATTGGGTGCGAATCCAAAGCCTTGTAGTAAGTGCTGCGTGAGGCGGAAATTGAAGTTGGAGTTGAGTTGCGCGCTCAATGTAGTGAACGGCGCGTTCCCGACCGTCTGACGGGTGTTGTTGAAGCCGAGCGACAGATTGGTACCCGTCATGAAGCCCTGCTGATAGGAGAAGTTTCCAGTAGTAGTGTTCAGCGGTGATAGGGGACTGAAGATACTGGATGACAGCACATTATTGTGATCCACCGAGAACGTGCCGCTCAAAATCGGATCAAAGCTAGTGATAGGCGGCCCTGCGCCAAGAGTCGATACCACTAAGCCTCCTGCGCCCGCTCCCGCTCCTCCCGACCCTACCGATGTTCCCCCTTGACCCGAGCCGACTTGTCCGCCCAATCCGCCGACTCCGCCGCCCGGCGTATTTTGTACGACGCCGCTATTAACTCCAAGAGTGCTCGCGCCCGCCTTTGCCCGCCACAGGTCGGTGTCTGCGATGTTCAGGTTATAGCGCGCGATCGCCAGGTCCAGATTGTTTTCCAGCGCAAGAGCGATGGCGTCGTTCATGGAAATGTAGAGCTTGCCGTCGCGCATGAGGCTGTCGATGCGAGAAGTATTTGCCATGCGCGGCTGCTCCACGTGCCGCGCCGTATACGGCCCGATCGGATTTGGAAAATGGGAAACCGGCTTGGAATATTCGCGTACCTCGAACGGCTGCGTGGCCGTGGCGCGCTGTGCCGATGGCGCGGCCGGCATCGACGACGTATCCTGCGCCCACCCTGCAGTTACCATTCCCACCGTCAGCAATATCGCGGTTGTGGCTCGAAACACTTCGATCACTCTCCCAGCAGAACTAGAACGTTGCATTCGCATCATCTCCATCGATCAGGCCTGAGAACAGGGAAGTAGCGTCTACACTTGTCTCTACACCCAGTTGTTACGTAGAACGCCGCGCAAGAGTTCCTTCTTTTGTGCCGCCGAGGCTGGCTCTTGCCTGGGTTTCCGGAACAAGATTCCGGGAACAAGACTTCGGAAAAAGAACCGGAAACAAGACTTTCGGAAACCAGAAATGGATCGTAAGTGCAATAGTATATCTGACGCGCCGTGGCACTTTCTGTGCCGTCGGCGATCGATTGGCCGGAGCGCTTTGGCGGGCCGGCGGCAACGATCAACTTACTAGCGACCCGGAACAGCCCGTGCGCAATCTCAAACTGATCCTCTCCTACGACGGCACTGACTTCGCCGGCTGGCAAGTGCAGCCCGGCCGCGACACCATTCAGGGCACACTTGCCTCGGCTATTGGACGGCTCACCGGCGAAAATGTACTGCCGCAGGGTTCGGGACGTACCGATGCCGGGGTGCACGCCCTTGCGCAGGTGGCGAGTTTTCAGACCGCATCCATAATCCCGGCCGACAACCTGGTGGCCGCCCTGAATCACATTCTTCCGGCGTCCATACGCGTACTCGAAGTTGTCGAGGCCCATCCTGACTTTCACCCGCGCCGGTCGGCCCTGGCGAAAACGTATCGTTATCGCATCTGCCGAGCGCCAATCTGCCCGCCGTTTCTGGCGCGGTATGTCTGGCATTTTCCTTATCCGCTCGATGAGGAAGCAATGATCGCGTCCGCGGTGGACGCTGTAGGTGAACACGATTTCACCTCTTTTGCGGCCGTTGATCCGGATCGCGTCGAGCGTATGACCGCAGGCGTGGGGGAGGGAGATCAGGATTTGACGCAGCCCGCCCCAAGCAATATCCGCAAGATTTTTTCCTCTTCCTGGGTGCGAGAAGGCGAAGAATTCGTCTATACCGTCCGCGGCAATGGCTTCCTTCACCACATGGTGCGGAACCTCGTCGGCACATTCATCCTGGTCGGGAAGGGAAGCCTTTCTCGCGAAGATCTTCAGCGCATCCTGGCCGCCCGTAATCGCTCTGCAGCCGGTCCGACTGCTCCCGCTACCGGCCTGTTCCTGGTCAACGTTGAGTATTAGCCCCGGCTAAGGCGAGAGCGCCAAATACGGCGCGGGAGACGGCGTTTAGCCTGCCGGCGAGCCGCCTATCTGCTCTCTTCGCAAGATCCGAATCTCGGCGTAAACTTCTTGCGACATGGCGAGCCCGGTCCAGCCCGAATTTCAGGTCGATGCCCAGCCGGCAATCTCCCGCATCGCCTCGATCAATCCAGCAACCGGCGAGGTTCTGGGCGAGCTCGACAGTGCCGGAACCGTTGAAGTGCGCGCCGCCGTTGCCCGTGCCCGAACCGCCCAGCCTGGTTGGAACGCCTGGGGAGTTCGCAATCGGATCCGTGCCCTGCGCCGCTTTCAGCAGATTCTGCTCGCCCGCAAATCCGAGATCGCGCGCCGAATTTCGCAGGAGGCCGGCAAGCCTCAAGCGGAGGCGCTTACGACTGAAGTCCTGGTCGTTCTTGATGCCGCGCGTTTCCTCATCGACAATGGATTCGACCTGCTCCGCGACGAGGTGCTGCCGCATGGCAATCTGGTTCTGAAGACGAAATCCGGCCGCATCCTGCACGAGCCTTACGGAGTGATCGGCATCATCTCGCCGTGGAACTATCCCTTCTCGATCCCCGCCACCGAAACCATGGCTGCGCTGCTTGCAGGCAATGCCGTCGTGCTCAAGCCCTCTGAGCTAACTCCGCTGATTGCGCTTGAACTGGAGAAACTCTTTCACGCAGCCGGCATCCCCGAAGACATCTTCCAGGTTGTGCCGGGCGAGGGTCCGACCGGTGCCGCGCTCATACAAAGTGATATCGACAAAATTGTATTTACCGGAAGCGTCGCGACGGGCAGGCGCATCGCCGAAGCAGCGGCCCAGCGCCTGCTTCCAGTCGTGCTTGAACTCGGCGGCAAGGATCCGATGTTGGTCCTCGACGATGCCGATATCGACGTTGCCTCAAGCGGCGCCGTCTGGGGAGCCTTCGTGAATGCCGGCCAGACCTGCCTCTCGGTCGAGCATTGCTACGTTCATCGCAGTCTGTACCCAGCGTTTCTCGAAGCCTGTGTCGCCAAGACGCGCAAGCTCCGCGTCGGCAATGGCCTTGACCCCTCGACAGACATGGGCCCAATGATCCACGAACGGCAGGTCCGCATTGTCGAGTCGCACGTCGAGGACGCCAGGGAACGCGGCGCACGGGTGCTCGCCGGTGGTACGCGCCTGCGCGATCTCGGCCCGACTTTCTTCGCGCCCACCGTGCTCGCCGATGTCGATCACAGTATGCGCCTCATGCGCGAAGAGACGTTCGGCCCCGTGCTCCCGATCGCGCCCTTCGATGACGACAACGAGGCAATCCGTCTCGCCAACGATTCCGACTACGGATTGGCCGCCAGCATCTGGACCGGCGACCGCAGCCGCGGCGAACGTCTGGCGCGACAAATCAATGCTGGAACCGTAATGGTGAACGATGTTGTCTCCTGTTTCAGCATCAGTGAGGCTCCGCACGGCGGCGTCAAGTCCAGCGGTTTGGGCCGCACTCATGGGCGCTGGGGCGTCGAGGAGATGATCCGGGTCAAGTATGTCGACTCGGATCGCGTCCCGCGCAGAAAGAAACCGTGGTGGTTCGGCTATGGCCGCGATTTTGCCTTCGAGATGGAAGCATTTTTGGACTTACTGTACAGTCAACCCTTGCGCCAGCGAGGCAAAGCGGCTTTGCGTTCGATGGCAGCGCTTTGGCGCAAGAAACTCTAAGAGTTGCTAGTAGCGAGTTGCTAGTAGCTAGTTGGGATGCACCGCGTTGCGCGTGTATGCCTTTGCTAGCAACTAGCAACTAGCAACTGAGAACCGAGAGCTACCAATGTCCACCGACCGCGCTCTACTTCGTCACGCACTCGCTACGCTCGCTTATCGCGGAGGCAAAACCATTCGCGATGCCAGTCCCGACTTCGCTACTTTCGGCGCGCAGCAGTCGAATCAGACGCCCGGAAAGATCGTCGCCCACATTGGCGACCTGATGGATTGGGCTCTCTCTATGGCCGACGGCAGCCGCAAGTGGCACGACTCGTCGCCGCTTCCCTGGGACAAGGAGTGCGAACGCTTCCATGCGACGATAAAAAAATTTGACGACTATCTCGCCTCCGACCAGCCGTTGCAGGCGCCCACGGAAAAATTGTTTCAAGGTCCCGTCGCCGACGCGCTCACGCACGTGGGCCAGCTTGCCATGCTGCGCCGGTTGGCAGGCTGCCCGATCCGGGCTGAAAACTACTTCGTTGCGGAAATCACGACGGGCCGGGTAGGAGCCGACCAGGCCCCGCCGCGCAAGCCGTTCTGATCGCCTCACTGGCGTCGATCAGTTAAACTGTACCAGCGCAAACTGGGCGCAAATTCCTCCCCTACAAATCTCAGCCTATTGTGATGGGCGTCACAGTGCTAGTGGTTATGTGAACATTAGACTACGGGCAAGTCGAAGCACCGTCCTTCGGGGGAAATTGATTGACGTCAGATGATCGTTGGGGGCGACGCTGGGAGCGCCATGCCATCACCATACCTGTCGCCGTGTCGCTTCTCATCAAGGGCGAACGCACGAAATTCCATTCGCAGGCCACCGACGTCAGCCGCGGCGGGCTTTCTGTATTTATGACGCGTGAGATCCCGATTGGCGTAAGAGTCCAACTCGATTTCTTACTGCCCTACTCCTCGACCCCGCTAACCCTGCGCGGCATCGTACGCACCCGCCACGGCTTCAATCATGGGATCGAGTTTGTCCACCCCACCCACGAGCAGCAGGAGATCCTAGAGCGCACCTGCAAGGTACTCACGCTTCTAAGCTGAATTCTGCGTGAATCTCGGTCGCCCTCCGTGGTTAGTCTTTTTGGCTCTT
>Ga0335069_10010823_pt1 | contig 12908 bp, 9 predicted proteins | sample Lox_Sample_11_FD_206714 | JGI IMG/M metagenome (GOLD analysis project Ga0335069, IMG submission 206714) | Soil microbial communities from Loxahatchee National Wildlife Refuge, Florida, United States - Lox_Sample_1.1 | ecosystem: Environmental > Terrestrial > Soil > Wetlands | place: USA: Florida... | reverse complement strand
CTTCACTAGCAGCTCCAACCTGACCACCAACGGAAATGGCGTCGCGCAGATCAACGGCCCCTGGTCGTCGATCACCTATGGCATGACCGATCACACAGGCATCCTGGTCACCGACTTTTCGGTCGACACCAAGGGCAAGTGCAGAGGCTGCGTGGTCAACTTCGACGCGCTCCTGGTGGGCGGCGGCGACATCACCGGGAGCCTGAGCTATCCCGGGGCCGACACCAAGTATTACGCGCAAGCCAGCGGCGGCGACCTGATCGACCGGCTCACCATCTCGGTGATGCAGGCGACAGGCGCTCCGGTGTCGGTGGACAGCCTGCGCCAGGTGAAGATCGGGCTTGCCGGAGGAATTCCTGAGCCGGCGACCTGGGCGATGATGATCTTCGGGTTGGGCGCCATCGGCGTGGGATTGCGCATGCGGGGTGACCTCGCCCGCGCCTAAGGCGATAAAGGCTTCAGTTTCGAAAGCTTAGAGTCTGCCGTCGTCCTGGCTCGCGTCGCTGTGGAATGCGAGCGGCGCGGTTCCTCCGAATCCCGTGGAAAACCGGGCAGTACGGGGTTATCTGTGAATAACACAACCCATTTGCGGCGCTCGAAGATCGCCCTCGGAGGAAGACATGGCTGCGGATGACGCAAACGTAAGCACCGACCGCGCGAAGGCGACCGATGCGCGGGACTATTGGATGTTCGAGGGATTCACCCCCGGCGGCGTCATCCGCGAAGTCGGCGAAGGCTACATCAAGGGGCTGGATCCCAGCCTCGCGGGCATCAAGATCGTCGACTGCGACACCCATTTCAGCGAGCCGCCCGACCTTTTCTCCTCGCGCGCGCCTGCGAAGTTCAAGGACAAGCTGCCTGTGATGCGGCGGGTCGACGGCTATGACAAATGGTTCGTCGGCGACAAAGACTTCGGCATGAGCGGCGGCAACGTCATCGCCAAGAACAAGAACAAGCTCCTCGGCCGCATGGCCTTCCCGACCCTGGAGGAGGGCGATCCCGGCGCCTATCAGGTGGGGCCGCGCCTGAAGGCGATGGACGACATGGGTGTCTACGCCCAGATCTGCTTCCAGAACGGCGGCGTCACCCAAGTGGGCTCGCTGATGGCGCTGGGCGACGATGAGCTCGCGCTCACCATCATGCAGATCTTCAATTCCGCCTGCGCCGAACGGCAGACCGAGTCCGGCCAGCGGATCTTCTCTCTGCCGAATCTGCCCCTCTGGGACAAGGCCGCCACCCTGGCCGAGGCGCGCCGCTGTATAGATTTAGGGCTCAAAGGCTTCGTCCTCCCCGACAAGCCCGAGCGCATCGGCAAGCCCAGCTATTCCAACCCCTATTGGGACGCGCTTTGGGAAATGCTGGAATCCACCGGCACGCCGATCAACTTCCACCTCAATTCGGCGATCAATCCGGGCGGCATCACCTGGGACGAATTCGACTTCGAGCAGCGCCTGGCCGTGGCCTCGATGATGTACTCGGTGGGAAATGCGGCGAACCTCGGCAACTGGCTGGTGTCCGGTGTGCTCGACCGCTTCCCGAAGCTGAAGATCGGCCTGATCGAAAGCGGTCTCGGCTGGGTGCCCTTCGTCGTGGAGATGATGGAGCACCAGGTCGACGAGATGATGCCCAACGCCGGCAAGAAGCTGAAGAAGCGCCCGTGGGACTATTTCCGCGACAACTTCTGGGTCACCTTCTGGTACGAGTCGATCGGACCCAAGCAACTCCTCGAGACCGTCGGCGTCGACAAGGTCCTCTTCGAGACCGACTATCCGCACCCGACCTCGCTCTATCCGGGCGTCCAGGAGCACATCGTCGATGTTCTTGGCGGCTATAGCTACGAGGTGAAGAAGAAGGTCCTCGAGACCAATGCGGCGAGGCTCTATAACCTGCCCTTCTGATCGGACGTACTTGGCCGACGCCCCCTTCGGCCGAAAGGGTCGAAGGGGACGCGCTTGACCCTCCTCGACCGCCGTCAATATACTCACATAGCGACAAGACATTCGATATTGCGACGCCGGCGCTGAGATTATAGAGGGCAAGCACGATGACCGACGTCCTGACCGCCGACGACTCCCTCTACGAGGAGCTGTACGACGTGCGGAAGGAGGCGCTGCACGCCGGCAACTTCATCGACGAGGACGTCAACCCGCGCATGTGCGCGCTGCGGGACAAGGCGGCGGTGCAGAAGGGCTTCCTGCGCGACCTCCTGGAGCTGCCTGCGCACCACCGCAACGTCGCGGCCAAGGGCCTCAGCGGCTACACCTGCTTCACCTTCGAGACCTGCAACGCGGCCTTCCGCGACGCCGAGTGGTTTTCCTCGCGCCTCTATCATCTGGACCCCACGTCCGCCGAGCCAAGCCTGGGCATCTTGGAGATGGATGGCCTCGAGCACCGCGGGTACCGAATGACGCTGCAGCCCATGTTCTTGAAGCCCCGCACCCTCACCTGGTGGCGGCAGCGCTGGATCAACGAGATCGTCGCGGCCCTGGTGGAGAACCTCGAAGGCCGGGACCGGGCCGAGCTCAACCTGCAACTCTGCGCCCGGGTGCCGGTCCACACCGTGACGCGGGCCGTGGGCATGGACGGCGACGATTCCCTGATCTTCCGCAACGCCCTGATCCGGATGCATGCCCGGGGCCGCGTGCCGCCCGAAGAACAGCGCGCGGCGGCGCAGACGGTGGATGGCATGCTGCTGGACCTGATCGCTCGGCGCCGCGCCGAGCCGGGCGACGACCTCGTCTCGGGCCTGGTGGCCGCGGAGCTGGAGCTTCCCGACGGGTCGCGCCGTCCCCTCACCGATCGGGAGATCATGATCAACTGCCGTCTGGTGATGATCGCCGGCGGCGGGACCTCCTGGCGGCAGTTCGGCATCACCCTCTGGGCGCTCCTGACCAACCGCGACCAGCTAGAGGCGGTGAAGGCGGATCGCGGCCTGGTGGACGCGGCCATCGAGGAATCGGTGCGCTGGAATCCCACTGATCCTGTCTTCATCCGCCAGGTGAACGCGGACACCGAACTGGGGGGCGTCGCCTTGCCGAAAGACGCGGTGCTCGAGATTTGCCTGGGCGCCGCCAACCGCGATCCGGCCCGCTGGGACAATCCCGACATCTACGACCTGCACCGGCCGCTGCAGACGCACCTGGGCTTCGGCATCGGCCCGCACCAGTGCCTGGGCATGAACGTCGCCCGAAGCGAGATCAATGTGGGCCTGAACGCCCTCCTGGATCGTTTCCCCAACCTGCGCCTGGATCCCGACGCGCCAGCGCCGTTCCTGACCGGCGGACTGGAGCAGAGGGGCATGTCGGCGGTTCCAGTCTTACTGAGCTAGCCTGGAGGAGGCTTTCGATGAGCGACAAGGTGACGGCGACCGGCACGGACATCAGCCTCTTTGGCGATGAGCACGTCCGCCAATACCGGGAGACGAACGGCGAGGTTGGCTACCTCTGGAACGGCGTTCCGATCCTGCTTCTGACGACCAAGGGACGGAAGTCAGGCGCGGATCGCGTCATCCCGATCATCTTCGCCAAGGTCGGCGAGGCCTATGTGATCATCGGCTCCAAGGGGGGCGCCCCGGCCCACCCCAGCTGGTACCTCAACATCCAGGCCGACCCGCACGTGAAGGTGCAGGTGAAAGCCGACCAGTTCGACGCCGTCGCCCGCGCGGCCGCCTCCCCCGAGCGCGAGCGGCTCTGGGCCGAGGTCATGAAGGTCTGGCCGAAGTACGACATCTACCAGTCGCGGACGACGCGACAAATTCCGGTGGTGGTCCTGGAGCCGGTCAAGCGCTGATGGCCATGGCGCCCTGGCGCGGACGAGACATTGAACCCGCCATCAAGCGCTGCTAGAGGAGCTAGAATTCGAAATCGCGAACAGGCTTATGACTCGCCAGTCCCCAGCAGTCGGACGGATCGTTTCCATACTGAACTTCTTCGTGGAGCACCCTGAACAGGGCTTCACCCTGACCCAGATCATCAAGTCCCTGCGCCTCAGCAGAGCGACCTGCCACGCCCTTCTCGTGGGTCTCGTCGACGCGGGTTACCTCTATCGCCGCCCCGACAAGAGCTATGTCCTCGGCCCGGCCCTCATCTCCCTGACGGTGAACGCCCAGCAGCATTTTTCGCCCTTCGCCGTGGCGCGCCAGGAGATGCGGATGCTGGCCGACGAGCTGGACGTGGTGGCGGCCGCCCTCTTCCGGGAGGACGACGAGGTGGTGGTGCGCGAGCGCGCCTCGTCCCTGACCCACCTGGGCTCGGCCCCGGCCGGCGCGCGATATCCGCTGCATCCCTGGGGCAGCTTCTTCCTGATCCCGCTGCCGGACGAGGAGTTCGCCGAGGAGCTGGAAAGGGCTCGGCCGCCGCTCTCCGAGGAAATGCGGGAGACCGTCCGCCAGCAGATGCGCTTTGCCCGCCAGCACGGGTTCGTGGCCGCCGTGCCGCCTGGCGATGACGCCGGGCAGCCGGAGCTGGGCCGGGTGATCATCCCGAGCGGCCGGTTCCTGACCGAGCTGAACCCGGACCAGACCTACAAGCTTAGTTTCCTGGTCGCGCCGGTGATGAACGAGCGGGCGCGGGTGGCGTTTGGGCTTGCCCTCTCCGGCTTCACCCGGCCGCTGACCGGGGCCGAGATCGCCGCCGTCGGCTTCCGTCTGCGCGAGGCCTGCCGCCGCATCACCAACTTCATCGCCGGCAAGCGCGCCGCGATGGACCTCTGACCGCTTTCCACCCGCCTGCATTTCTCGGAATTCCGGCGCCTCCATCGCGTTGACCGCGCGCAGCGGCGCCTTATTATGGAAAAATAAATTCGTCATATCGAACTAAGTGTGGGCGGAAGCGCAGATGGGGGACAATACCGCGGAGATTCGGCAGTTCATCGACGGCGAGCTTGTCATAGGCGAGGGACCGGCGTTCCCGGTCGTCAATCCGGGGACGGAAGGAGTGATCGCCCAGCCGCCGGCGGCCAGCCTGCGGCAGGTGGAGGCGGCGATCGATGCGGCCCGGCGGGCCTTCGATTCCGGGTGCTGGAGCGGCCTTAGCGCCCAGGCGCGGATCGCCGCGCTGCAACGCCTGCTGACCTGCCTCGCCGCCCGCCGCGAGCGGCTGATCGACCTTTCGGTGCGCGAGGCCGGTTGCCCGATAAAAACGCCGGTGATGTTCGTCCAGGTGGATGGACCGCTGCAGCAGGGCCTGCACGTGCTGGACCTGTTCGGAAGGCTGCCCGAATTCGAGGAGAACCCGCTGCCCTTCGCCGAGCGGGTCACTGCGCGGGGTGGGGTGCTGCAGAGCCTGCGCCGCTACGCCCCCGTGGGCGTGGTCGCCGCCATCTCGGCCTACAACTTTCCTTTCTACACCAATCTCTGGAAGGTCATCCCGGCTCTCGTGGCCGGCAATACGGTGGTCCTTCGGCCCAGCCCGCTGACGCCGCTGGCGGCCCTCATCTTCGGCGAGGCCGCCAAGGAGGCCGGACTGCCGCCGGGCGTGCTGAATGTTGTGGCCGAGGCGGGGTCTGAGGGCGCCGTCCTGCTCAGCACGCACCACGACGTGGACATGGTCGCCTTCACCGGTTCGAGCGCGGTCGGCCGGCAGGTGATGGCCCAGGCCGCCCCGACAATGAAGCGCCTGCAGCTGGAGCTGGGCGGCAAGTCGGCGCAGATCTTCCTGCCCGATTCCCTGGCCGCCGCCCGGGGGGCCGCCGCGAGCGTTTGCCTGTCGCACGCCGGCCAGGGATGCGTCCTCGGGACCCGGATCTTCGTGCCGGAAGCTGAAAAAGGCGCCATCCTCGAAGCCATGGCCGCGAGCTTCTCCGAGGTGAGGATCGGCGATCCCTCCGATCCGGCCACGACCATGGGCCCGGTGATCAGCGCCGCGCAGCGCGCGCGCTGCCAGCATTTCACGGACCTGGCGGTGGAGGCCGGGGCGAAGGTCGTTTGCGGCGGCCGCCCGCCGCCATCGCTGGCCAAGGGGTTCTATTTCGAGCCGACGGTGCTCGATACGCCGGACAACGCCAATCCCGCGGCGCAGGAAGAGATCTTCGGGCCGGTGGTGAGCGTGATCGGCTACCGCGACCTGGACCACGCGGTGGAGATGGCCAACGACAGCGCCTACGGTCTCTCCGGCTTCGTTTTCGGCAAGGACATGAAGGCGGCCATGGGCGTCGCCACACGGCTGCGCACCGGCACGGTGAACGTCAACGGCGGCCTGATGAGCGCCTACGCCTCCTCCGGCGGCTGGGGCTTAAGCGGTGTTGGCCGCGAGCGCGGGCCCGAGGGCCTGCGCGTCTACCAACAAATCCAATGCATGAATTTCCAGGCGGGCTGACATGGACAAAGGGCTACTAGCGGGCAAGAGCGTGGTGATCACGGGCGCCGGGTCGGGGGTCGGCCGCGCGGCCAGCGAGCTTTTCGCCAGCCACGGCGCACGCCTGATCTGTTTCGACATCCAGACGGACTGGCTGGAAGAGACGGTGGCCAAGGTGCGCGCCGCCGGCGGCGAGGCCAGGGCGGCGCTCGGCGATGTCTCCAAGCGCGCCGACGTGCAGGCGGCCGCGGACGCCGCGGCGCAAGCCTATGGGCGCCTCGACGTCATGTACAACAACGCCGGGATCGCTTCGCCCCGGACGGCGTCGGGGCGCAACGCCAGCTTTGTCGAGACCACCGACGAGGACATCGAACGGCTGCTGGCCATCAATGTCCGCGGGGTCATCCTCGGCTGCCAAATCGCGGTGCGGCGGTTCCGTGAGCAGGGCGGTGGGGGCGTCATCGTCAACACCGCCTCGGTGGCGGGCCTCATCGGCTGGGGTGGCGTCCTCTATGGCGCCACCAAGGGGGCGGTCACCAACCTGACCCGCACCCTGGCGATGGAGGTGGCGCGCGACAACATCCGCGTCAATTCCGTCTGCCCGGCCGCCATGATCACCCACTTCGGGCCGGGCGCCGACGGCGCGCCGCCCGCGGCGGCCCTCGAAGCCACCGCCAAGCTTCACCCCATGGGACGGGTCATCGACCCCCTGGACGCCGCCAACGCCGCCCTCTTCCTCGCCTCCGATCGCGCCTCCAACATCACCGGTGTAAACTTGCCGGTGGACGGGGGCGTCTCCGCCGGCCGCTGAGGGACAGAAGCCGACATGGCCAATGTGATCGTCGCCCCGGAGACGCGCGAACTTTCCGTCCTCGCGGGACAGCTTTCGGACTGGATGGCGCCGCGAATTTCCGCAGATGGGCCTGTGTCCGTCGACAACCTCGCCTATCCCTTCGGCGCGGGCCAATCGCACGAGACCATTCTCTTCGACGCCGCATGGTCGGAGGGCGGCGAGCGCCGGACGCAAGGCTTCGTGGTCCGCATCAAGCCGACGCGCCACCTCGTCTTCCCCACCGACCTCTTTTCCGAGCAGTTCCAGCTGATGCAGGCGCTCCATCAGGACGGGCGCGTGCGGGTGGCCCGGCCCTACTGGTTCGAGGAGGACCCCTCCATCCTCGGCGCGCCCTTCTTCGTCATGGCCAAGGTGCGGGGAAAGGTGGCCGTGAGCGTTCCGCCCTACGCGCAGGAGGGCTGGGTGGCCGAGGCGACGCCGGCTCAAAGGCGAAAGCTCTGGGAGAACGGCATGCGCCAGCTGGCCGCCGTCCAGCGAGACGGCCTGGGCTTCCTGGCCGGGCCTGACGGGGCGCGGGACGGGCTGGAGCAGGAGTGGGAGCGCTACAGGCGGTTCCTCGCCTGGATCAGCGCCGCCCGGCCTTGGCCGCTGTTTGAAGCGGCCTTCGCACGCCTGCGCGAACGCTGGCCGGCCAATCAGACGCCAGGGCTCGTCTGGGGCGACGCCCGCATCGGCAATCTGATGTTCGACGACCAATTCGAGGTCGTGGCCGTGATGGACTGGGAGCAGCCCTCGCTGGGCGGCGCCCTGCAGGACCTCGGCTGGTGGTTGCACCTCTCGGACATCATGCACTTCGAGCGTCCCGGCAGACCCCATCTGGAAGGCATGGGGACGCGCGAAGAGACCATCGCGCTCTGGGGCGAGCTCACCGGGATCTCCACCGCCGACGTCGACTGGTACGAGGACTTCGCCGCGCTGAAGCTGGCGTGCCTCTCCGTGCGGATGACGCACCTGAAGGGGGGGCCGACGCCCAGCGAACCCTATCCCGACACGGCGCAGAACCGCGCGCTAGCCAGGCGGCTGGATTTGGTCTGGCCGGATTAAGAAGTGAACCGCAGAGAGCGCGGAGATGCGCGGAGGATAGACTGACGCGCCCTCTGCGGGTCTCCGCGCTCTCCGCGGTTAAATTTCTTCCGTCACTCCCGGCCCAGCACCTCCGGCAGGGGGTCCAGGTGGCGGATGGTCTTGGTGCGGTAGAGCACCGGCTCCAGCAGGCGCATATGGCGCATCTCCCGTCGATGGAACAGCCGCACGAGATCAGCGTCCCGCTCGGGTCCCGCGGCGAGCACGAAGGCTTCGAGAGCCGCATCGCCGGCGCGCCAGTCGGCCGGGCGTTCGCCCAGCAGCGCCTGGATGTCGTCGAGGTTGGCTGCCTCGATCGCCAGCCCATAGGCGTCGGCCCGGCGCAGGTATTCGGCGATCGCCGCGGCGCGGTCGCGCTTGTACTGCGTATGGGCCTCGCTCCCCTCGAGGGTGCGGATGGCCGCCGGGAATACATTGTGCGTGGGGCCATAGCGTGAGGGCGACGCAGGAGGCAGGTCCACGTCAGGCAGGCGCACGCCGATCATATTGCCGATGCCTTCGATCCCGATCAGCGAATACTGATGGAACCACTCCACGGACTGCAGCAGATCGGGGACCGCCGGGGGATCGTGCAGCGTGGCGATCAATGACAGGGGCGTGCACATCACCCACTTGACCGTGTGGAAGTCGATCAGGGCCATATCGAGCGGCTTGCCGCTCTGCTGCTCGTAGCGAAGCAGCCCGCCGCCGACGTCGCCGAACGGCTCGGGCACATCGCGCAGACGGATGCTGGCCAGGTCGTGGGCGATATCGCCGATGTGGGCGAATTCGAAATCGAGAAGCCCGGTGATCTTGCCGTCCTCGTAGAGGAACTGACCCGGGTCGCCGAGGATGAAGCGAGACTCCCAGCCCTGCGTAGGCACATTGGCGCGGACCCATTTGACGACGAATTCCAGCAAGGGCTCGGGCCGCTTCTTGGCCGCGCGATAGATGTCCTCCACGCCGTTGAACCAGCTCAGCGCATGCTCTGCGGCGTCGGCCGGCATGGTCAGGCCGGCCGCTTCGAACTTGGCCGGCTCGATGGCGTGCGCCCGGGCCATAAAATCCATGTAGTCGCTGAGGAGCGCGCGCCGCTGAGCAGCGTCCTGGATATTGGCCAGGATGGCGCGGCCGGGCAGCTTATCCATGACGATCGCCCACGGGTCGGCGATCATCCCATAGACATGCGGGACCGGAACGTCGTGCGCCTCCAGGATCTGGAGCACCGCCGCTTCTTGGTCCAGGGAATAGACGACCCGCGATGCGTCGCGCGCGCCCCGCACATAGAGGGGCAGCGAGCTCCCTTTGCGATCCACCTCGACGAACCAGGCCGGTCGCCAGCGCGCCTGCCGCTCGATCGCCGTCACCCGCCCGAGATTGGCCTCGATCCAGGCGACGACCTTGGCGGTCATTCGCTCATTGCGTTCGGTGATCGTCTCGCCTGAGGTCGCCTCCGCCACGCTGCTCACCTGACTCCTCCCTGTCGCCAACCACGGCGGCGACTTCATTCTGAATGCCGAAAGATCATTCTGCATTTGGAATTTCGGAACCGCAAGGCGGTTTGGCGCGCCGGCCGCTTTCCGGTTATCGGCCGCGGCCCAAAGCCTGAAGGCTACAAGTTCGGCAGTAATATATAGTGGGTTCAGCCGCTGCGGCGCGCCCCGCACTTCTCGATTCGCGATAGAGAAGCGGGCCACACTGGCAAGGTTGACAGGAAGGCAGACCTGTTCAGCCCCATATAATTGTTGCTGAGCGTAAAGCGCCGTTTTTTGCCTTTGCGGAGTGGCCCGATCACTGTTTGCGGCGCCCACGAAAAGAAGCGTTCAACGGCCGCTTTTAACTGGGGACACTTGTAGTATCGGTTGAGACGTTTGAGGGCTAACAATAAGCAGCCCGGAAGCGATCAAGATTTCAACCGACAGGGAGGGAAAAATGAATTCGGATCGGAACGACGCGAACACTTTGACATCCGCACGCGCGGCGGCGCCGCCGCGCGGCTTGCGGACCTGGCTTCTAGCGTCCGTCGCGGCGCTCTCCAGCATGGCCGTGGGCAACGCCGCGCTTGCTGCGACCGCCGCCGCCGCGCCGGCCGCCGCCCCGGATCAGTCCGGAACCAATGTGGAAGAGGTCGTCGTGACCGCGCGGAAGCGCTCCGAACGCCTCCTCGACGTGCCCGCGGCGATCTCGGTCCTCAGCGCGAAGGATCTAAGCCGTTACGGCGTCAAGGACATGAAGTCCTTAACCTCTAACGTTCCCAATCTCACCATCGTCCACTTGCAAGCAGGCTCGGGCGGCTTCGTATCCATCCGCGGCATGGGCGGCGCCGCCTCTTCCGGAGACATCGGGATTACCCCTGAAGCGGTGCTCAACATCGATGGCATCACCGTCACCCAAGGCCGCTACTCGACCTTGGGGCTGCTCGATCCGGCGCACGTGGACGTGCTGAAAGGACCACAAGCCCTCTACTACGGCAAGAACAGCCCGGCCGGCGTGGTGTCCATCGACAGCGTCGACCCCGGGAAGACGTTCTCGGGCTATATCCACACCAGCTATGAATTCACTACCGCGGCGCCCACGATCGAGGGCGCGGTGACGATTCCAGTGAATGACACCCTATCAATTCGCCTGGCTGGAAACCTATCCGACGAGCGGGGTTATGTGAGGAATTACGCGGTTCCCGAAGCAGACCCGCTCCAGCCTCAATTTATCGATCCCGGCGCGGCGCATAAATATTCCGACGGCTCGAACCAGCAGATTGGTCGGATCTCCGTCAAATGGACGCCAACAGAGCAGTTCAGTGCGCTTCTGAAATATACATTCGGACGCTTCAAGGCGAACAGTGACCTTGGCGACATTACGATGACGTGCCAGTATGGCGTTCAGCAGCTGTACTCTGGCTTTCTTGATTTCAGAACTTTCATGTTCCACCCATTCGTAGACCCGGTCAACCATACCTGCAGTACCGGGCCCCATCTCATGGAAGAGGCGAGCCTGAATCCGACATTGGCGTCGCATTTTCTCCTTTCGAATGGCGGCGTGCCATACTCTCTCAACGAGACGCAGCTTTTCAGCGGCGTGGTGAGCTACGATTTCGGCAACCTTGTCCTCACGTCCACTACAGGATCGGCTTTTCTGAGGAACGACAGCTTTACCGCCAACACTGGCACGTCATTTCCCTTTTATATGGGTGGCGCCGACAGCCAGTCCGCGCAGCTGAGTGAGGAAATCCGCCTCACCTCGAAGTTCCAAGGGCCGGTGAACTTCATGCTTGGCGGTTATTGGGAAGACGCCCATAACCACTACAATTTCAACGATTATTTCTTCGGCGTGAACCCCGATCCCAGAAACGGATCCATATCGAGCGCGCTCGGGACCGATTACGGGACTGATCGGACCTGGTCCGGATTTGGATCGGTGGATTGGAAAATTCTCGACACACTGACGCTGTCGGCAGGTGCGCGGTATACAAACGAGCGCGTTTCGACTAGCCTAATGAATGCGTTCGTGAACGAGAGCATACCTTTCCCGTTTTTCTATACCGAAGGCAAGCTGGTAAACCCGCTAGTAAAGGGTGTTAATGTTTCCCCAGAAGTCACGCTGAGCTGGCATCCGGAGAAAACTATCAATATATATGGCGCCTTCAAGACCGGATATAAGTCTGGCGGCGTTTCTGAAGCCTCAATATTGTCGTTTGCGTCGTTAGAGACGCCACCAACATTCAAACCGGAAAAATCGACAGGTGGTGAGATCGGCGTCAAGGGCGAATTCTTGGACAACCGTCTGACCCTCAATACCGATGTCTATTATTATAAATTCACCAATTTGCAGGTCTCGGCTCTGCTGACGCTCCCGCTTGCGCCGCCTACCTTCATCACCAGGAATGCGGCCGCGGCTCTTACCGAGGGCTGGGAAGCGGACTCGACCTATCTCGTCATGCCCGGACTCACCGTGCGTGGCGACCTGGCGTACAATGACGCGCATTACACAGACTATAAGACGGCCCCCTGTGTGTCGGACCAGTCATCAGGCCCAGCGCCCGGCTGCGTTGGCGGCGTTCAGGACCTCTCGGGTCAGCCCTTGCAACGCGCACCGCTATGGTCGGGATCGGTTGGATTCACCTATACCCATGACCTGCCGCAAGCCTGGTTGTTCACCTTGGATGGCGACGTCGTCTTCAGCGGTTCGTACTATACTGGAGCGGCCATCTATCCGCAGCTCCTACAGGGAAATTACGCTCTGCTCAACGCCGGCATCAAGTTCAGCAACACCAACGGCTTTTCGGTCAGCGTGGCGGGGCGTAACCTGACCGACGAGTTTGTGGTGTTGACCAGGGCGAACGACCCGGGCACCAATTTCGGAATCTATCAAACCTTGCCGCTTCCACCGCGGGAAGTGACGATCACATTGGGATACGACTTCTAGAGGCTTCTCACGCGGAGCGCCTCACCAGACGTCCTGGGGCGCTCCCGCATCGCGGCGATTTTCGACGACGCGCGCAAGGACCGCCTCGCGCGCCGCCGGGCTGTCGAAGACGATGCTCTCGAAGTGGGCGGTGTCGGTGATCAGCCAGGTTTCGGCGATCTTGTCGCCTTCGAGCCTGATCGCCCAGGTGTAGTAGTTGTGGTAGGGCCGCCCCGTCCAGGTCTCGAACCGGGCCTCGAACTGCATCAGAACACAGTCGCCTTCCTCGATCATGAAAT
>Ga0335069_10010822_pt1 | contig 12908 bp, 8 predicted proteins | sample Lox_Sample_11_FD_206714 | JGI IMG/M metagenome (GOLD analysis project Ga0335069, IMG submission 206714) | Soil microbial communities from Loxahatchee National Wildlife Refuge, Florida, United States - Lox_Sample_1.1 | ecosystem: Environmental > Terrestrial > Soil > Wetlands | place: USA: Florida... | reverse complement strand
AGCGCGGAGCCATGGTGATCCTCTTCAAGAAGTGCACGCCGGGCGACTTCTTCAGCTATGGGCACGCGGCCGGCACCGATTTCGGCAGCGCGTGCCAGCGCGCCTCGATCGAGCTCTGCCGCAACGAATACGTGTTGCGCAGCTACCGCGCGACGCATCCGACCTTCACCTACGCCGACCTGCCCCAGGTCCGGGATATCTTCGAGCGGCGGCTACTCTACTTCTCGCTGCCGGAGGGGCATGCGCTTTTCCAGGATCGGCTGCGGGAGCAGCCGAGCCGACCCATTGCCGCACCCAAGGTGTTGTTCGACGGACCCATCGTCGGTCCGTGGTCGCGCTACGCGACCGTCTGGCGGGTGGCGCTGGATCTGCCGACGGAGGGCTACCTGGAGCCCAAGCTGGAGTTTTTCTTTTGGTGACGGAACGCGGCTGGTCCGGAGGGAAAACGGCGTCGGATTTCCCGTTCTGCGGTGCACGCGGCCGACCGGTTTTTGGGTCTCCGGCGAGGGCGCTGACGGTCCCTAGGGAGAACTCCCCAGCTCATATCGCCATAGCCTACCTACCAAAAATTGAGTGCTCAGCGGAAGCGCCAAGACGGGGCGGTTGTGTCTTAATGCAACCCGTTTTCCCGTGCCGAGCGAGGTTACATATTCAGCGTCGAATGAAGGCGTGCTGGCAGAGGCCGACAGGCCCTTGCCGGAACCCGTCGTGGCCAGGCCTGGTGTCCGGAGCCGCTCGCGTCCGTGGCGACACCTGGCCCGGATCTTCCGGAGGACTGCGGTGGTGGCGGCGCGGCATGAGAAGGCCGGTGGCCGCGAAGGGTCGAGGGCGCTCCTCGATGCGTTGAACGATTGGATCTGCGGCGTCGATTCGACCGGCCGCGTGACTTTCGCGAACGCCGCGATGACGCGCGCCAGCGGGGCCGCGCAGCAGCGGGCGGGCAGCCCGGGCGCGGCGGAGGCTCTCGAGGGGCGCTGGTTCGTCGACCTGATGCCGGCGGCGGCGAACGAGATGCTGCGGCTCGCGATGCATCGCGCCATCGCCACCGGCGAGCCGCAATCCTGCCAGCACGAGATTCCGGTGGCCGGGGGAGGCGAGTCGTGGCGGCAGTGGACGTTTCAGCCGATGCCGGCCGGGACACCCGGGGACCTGGCCGGCACCAGCCTGCTCGTGATCGGGCGCGACATCACCGAGCAGAAGCGCCTCGAACACCAGTTTCTTCACGCCCAGCGGGTCGGGAGCATCGGGCTGCTCGCCAGCGGCATCGCGCACGACCTGAACAACGTGCTCGCCCCGATCACGATGTCGGCCGACCTGCTGAAGCTGCGGGGGTGCAGCGAGGAGAACCGTTCCCTGCTCGACCTGGTGGCGACCAGCGCCGCGCGCGGGGCTGGCCTGGTGAGCCAGATGCTGACCTTCACGCGGGGCCTCGAAGGCAACCTCGAGATCGTCGACCTCGGCAGCCTGGTCAAGGAACTCGGCCGGTTCATCGCCCGAACCTTCGCCAAGAACATCCAGGTGCGCATGGAGATCGCCCCCGAACTGTGGCGCCTGCACGCCAACCCGACGCACATCTTCCAGGTTCTGCTCAATCTCTGCGTGAACGCGCGCGACGCCATGCCCGAAGGCGGCGTGCTCACCATCGCGGTGGCCAACCTGACGCTGGACGATTCGGCGGCCCGGGATCTGCCGGAGGGCGTGCCGGGGAGCTACGTCGTGCTGTCGGTGACCGACACCGGGACGGGCATCCCGCCCGAGATTGTCGACCGCATCTTCGATCCGTTCTTCACGACCAAGCCGGTCGGGAAAGGCACCGGCCTCGGCCTGTCGACGGTGCAGTCGATCATGAAGGCGAGCGGCGGTTTCATCAGCCTGACGACGCAGGTCGGCAGCGGGACCACCTTCCGGGCCTTCTTCCCAGTGGCCGCCGCCGCCGCCGTCGCGCCCGCCCAACCACCGGGGCTCGCGAGCGCCCGCGGCGCCGGCGAGCACGTGCTCGTGGTCGACGACGAGGCGTTTTTCCGCGACGTCACCTTCCGGGTGCTGGCGGACTTCGGCTATGTGGTCTCCGTGGCGGCGGACGGGATGGAGGCCGTGCGGATCCTCAACGAGCACCGCGGCGAGATCGTGGCGGCGATGGTCGACCTGGACATGCCGGTCATGGACGGCCGCACGGCGATCAAGGCGATGAAGGCGATCAGTCCGCAGCTGCGCATCATCACGATGAGCGGCTCGGGCTCGCCGACCACGCCGCCGTGGGGCGAGGACACGGACCTGGAACTCACGAAGCCGTATTCGATGGGGACGCTGCTGCACGGCCTGCGCGACGTGCTCACGCGGCCCCGGCCGGGGGGGCAAATCCCGGCGGCGTCCGCGGGGGCGGGTGCCTCGCCGGCGTCCTAGCCGCCGGCTGCCGGCGCGCCCGCGGGGCGCGGCGCCGCTTTCTTCAGGCTCGGCAGACGCGCGATCGACAGCATCATGAGGCCCCCGAAGATGCCGAACGGGATCAGGTAATAGAAGTAGTAGCCCCAGCCTTTGTGGTCGAGGATCCACCCCAGGAGCAGCGTGGCGCCGGCCGCGCCGAAATACTGGAACGAATCGATCACGCCGGAGGCGAACGCAGCGGCCTTGCGCCCGCCGATATCCATCGCGGCGGCCGGCCCGAGCAGCGAGTGGGTCGAGTTCACCGTGAAGGAGATCATCACGAAGAAGACCAGCGCCCAGTTGAGCGTATGGACCCGTGTCGCGGCGAGAATCACCCCGACCTCGATGAAGTAGATTCCCATGGCCACCGGGGCGCGGCGCGAATGGAAGAAGCGGTCGGAGACCCAGCCCGAGAGGAACGAGCCCACGGACGCGACGACCGGGATCAGATAGCCGAGGGCCTGGAACTTGGCGCCCGTCATGTCCAGGCGGTACACTTCCACGAAGTAGCGGGGAAACCACTGGTCGATCGCCTGCCGCACCGCCCCGGTGCAGGAGTAGGCGAGGGCCACGATCCAGACAATCGGGTTGGTGACGACCTGCCGGAAGACCACGCCAAGCTGGCCGTGGATGCCGGCGTCGGCGTGGTCCGCCTCGCCGGGGAAGAGGTCGCGGTAGCCGCATTCCTCGGGAGTGTCCTTGACGACGAGCGCGAGGACGACGGCGACCAGGGTCGCCACGCCCGCGGGCACCCAGAACAGCATGCGCCAGTGCTGCGGGGGTATCCGCCAGAGCCCGACGAGCGCGAAGCCGGCGAGCAGCGCCGGCAAGAGCTTGTTGGCCGCGAGCCGGCCCATGTTGATCATGAAGCCGAAAATGCCGGCGAACGTGCCGCGCTGCCTTTCGCTGAACCAGGAGGTGTTGATCTTGATGAATCCCGGCGCGCCGAACGCCTGCAGGTACCCGTTCAGGCCCCAGAGCAGCGCGAACAGCGCGAGCAGGCCCGCGAAGGACGCCGCGCCGAAAAGCAGGTTCATCGTGACGGTGCCGGCCGCGCCGATGAGCATCGCGCGCCGGCCGCCGATCCGGTCCGTGAGCAGTCCGTTGATGATCTGGCCGCAGCCATACGCCACGAAGTTCAGCGAGAGGATCGTGCTCATCGCCTGATACGAGAAGTGAAACTCGTCAGCGATGGACTTGTTGGCGTAGGAGAAGTTGTAGCGGCAGAAATAGAAGCTCGTGTACATGAGCCCGACCACGGCCCAATTGAGTCCTCGCCGCGGACGAAAGCCGGCCGGGTAGCGGGGGCGGGCGGGGGCGGGGGAACGGGCGTCGTTCATGGCAGGCGTCGCGCGCGGCGGCCGGGGGATCTGGATTCGATCTTCGCGGGCCGCACCCCATGGTCAAAGGCAATCCTCGCGGAGGCCCGCTGGCGCGCCGCGCGCGGGAATCTCCGGGCGCGGGCTCCCGGCCGCCACCGCCCAACCTCACGCCGCCGCCGGAGCCTTCCTGACCTCGACCTCGGCAATGTACCGCCGCGTCGCGGCCGGCAGCTCGTTCCAGATCCGGATGGCGATGGCGCAGCCGAGCAGGGCGAACGGCACCAGGAAAAGCGGCCACCACTGCCAGCCGGCGCGCGTGATGACAAAGCCCAGACTGATCGATTGCAGGCCGCTGCCGAGGTAGGCAAAGGCGTCCACGATCCCCGAACAGGTGGCCGTTGCCTTGCGGCCGCCAAAATCCGTCGCCGCCGTGCCGGACATCAGCGAGGTGACGCCGATGGATGCCATGACGATCGACACGGCGGCCCAGCCCACCACCTGGGGCTGGGTGAACAGGAAGGCCGCCATCACGGCGCTCAGCAGCAGGGCGAGGGCGCAGAGCAGCGCCGCCGGCGGTCCGCGCCGCGACTGGAACAGCCGGTCCGAGATGATCCCGCCGGAGAATCCGCCGATGATGCCGAAGATGCAGATGAGCCAGCCCCAGTGTGAGGCGAAGAACGCCGCCGTCGTCGTCTGGACCTCGGCGGCGAAAACGGGGTACCACACCGTCATCGTGTAGCGAAAGACCCCCGAGGTAAACTCGACGCCGGCGATCATCAGCATCAGCGGGCTGGCAAAGATCTTCTTCAGGAGATCGAGCACGGAGAACTCCACGTGCATCTGGCCCGACGAGGCATCGCAGGTGTCGAAATGCGGGAATCCGCACTCCTCCGGGGTGTCCCGGATGAGCCACCAATCGAGCAGCATCCAGAACGCCAGGGCGGCGGCCGGGACGAAGAAGACCGCCCACACCGCGTCGACCGGGGACCCGGACGCCGCGAACAGGTCGCGCAGCCAGTTGGCCGGCGCGCCCGCCTGGGTCAGCCGGATGATGCCCGCGCCCCAGTCAAACGCGAAATAGACGCCGAACGAGATGAGGGTGCCGAAGATCGCCCCGAAGATCCCGCGTTCACGCACGTGGAACCAGTACGCCTTCACCTTGATGATGGACATCGCCCCGTAGCTCTGGAAATACATGTTGACGGCGTAGAGGGCGGAGAAGGCGACCACGAGCCGGACGTGCAGGCGGCCAGCGAGGATCAGCCAGGTCAGGAGGCCGAGCGAGGCATTGGCCACCGCGGCGCCGAGGGCCGCGACGAGAATGCCCCGCTTGCCGCCGAGCTTCCGGTCGATGAGCGGCCCGTTGACCAGGAACGACAGGGCGTACGTCCACGTGCCGATGCCAAAGATGATGCCGAGGTCCTCCTTGGACATCATGGTTCCAAGGGCGCCCTTGGCGACGATGATGTTGTACCGGCCCATGCACAGGAACGAATAGGTCATCCCCAACGGGAACCAGTTGATGAAGCGCCGGACCAGGAACCAGCCGCCGTGGCGCAGCGGGTTGTTGGTGAAATAGAGGCCGATGACCAAGGCCAGGATCAGGACGACGACGCTGAGATACATGGGGAGGCGCGCGCGCGGAGGAGACTGGCGGAAAGACCGAACGTTGCCGGGTTCCGGCCCGGGTCAAAGGCTTTCGGGCGGCGGCGGTCGTTTTTTCCATTGAGACTTGATTGCGACCTTGCAGTCTCGTGCGTCCACCTTCCCGCCACCCAGCCCCATGAAGATCGGGATTCCGAGAGAAACCGCCCCGGGCGAGACCCGGGTTGCCTTTGTTCCCGCTCTCGCCGGCGCCCTGCTGCGCGACCAGCATGAAATCCTGATCGAGAGCGGAGCCGGCGTCGGCGCGGGCTTCAGCGACGAGCAGTATGCCACCGCCGGAGCCCGGATCATCGCCACCGCCGCCGAGCTCTGCGCCGCCGCCGACCTGATCCTGAAGGTGCAGGCGCCCAGCGTGGCCGAGGCGGAACAGATGCGCGAAGGCGCCGCCTACGTCGGGTTTCTCGCCCCGTTCGCCAACGCCCCGGTCCTGCAGGTCTTCCTGCGGCGCCGGATCACCGGCTACGCGATGGAGTTCATCCCGAGGATCACCCGGGCGCAGAGCATGGACGCGCTCAGCTCGCAGGCCACGGTCTCTGGCTACAAGTCGGTCCTCATCGCCGCCGAGCGGATCGGCAAGATGTTCCCGCTCCTCATGACCGCCGCCGGCACCGTCACCCCGGCAACCGTGCTGATCCTCGGCGCAGGCGTGGCCGGACTGCAGGCCATCGCCACCGCGAAACGCCTGGGCGCGCGCGTGGAGGCCTTCGACCCGCGGCCCGCCGTGCGCGAGCAGGTCAAAAGCCTCGGCGCCGTCTTTGTCGAGATGGAGCTGCCCAAGGACGCCGAGACGGCCGGCGGCTACGCCAAGGAGATGTCGCCCGAGTTCATCCAGAAGGAGATGGAGGCGATCGGCGGACGCCTGCCCAAGGTCGACGTCGTCATTTCGACCGCCCAGGTTTTCGGCAAGAAGGCGCCGCTCCTGGTCACGGCCGACATGGTCGGGCGGATGCGCCCCGGCACCGTGCTGGTCGATCTCGCGGCCGAGCAGGGCGGCAACTGCGAACTGACCCGCGCCGGCGAGACCGTGACCCACCGCGGCGTCGCCATCATTGGCGCCGTCAACCTGCCGGCGACGGTGCCGGCCGACGCGAGCGCACTCTACGCCCGCAACTGCTTCAACCTCCTGCGCCACCTCTACCCCAAGCCCGGCGCGCAGCCGGACCCCGCCGATGACATCGTCAAGGGCGCCTGCCTGACGCGCGGCGGCGAGGCGGTCAACGAGACCGTCCGCAAGCTGCTGAGCAACGCCCAAGGAACCCCATGACCTCCCTGTTACTTGCCACCACGGAGGCGGCGGGACACGCCGTGCACACACTGCCGCCGATGGATTTCGGCCGGCTGATGTTCTACCTCTTCATCCTGGTGCTGGCCGGCTTCCTCGGCTTCGAGGTCATCGGCCGCGTGTCGCCCACGCTGCACACGCCGCTGATGTCCGCCACGAACGCCATCTCGGGCATCTCGCTGGTCGGCTCGCTCGTCGCGGCCAGCGGCCAGTACAGCCTGACCAGCTCGATTCTCGGCATGATCGCGGTCTGCGCCGCCACCATCAACGTGGTCGGCGGCTTCATGATCACCGACCGCATGCTGAAGATGTTCCGGAAAAAGGACCAGGGAGGCCGGAAGTGAGCACGGACATCAACATTGTCATTTCCGAGTGGTCGTACCTGGCCGCCGCCGTGCTGTTCGTGCTGGGCCTTCGCGCGCTCAGCTCGCCGACCACGGCGCGCCGCGGCATGTTCCTGGCCGAGACCGGCATGGCCCTCGCGGTGGTGGGCACCCTGCTCTACACCCACGTCCTCACCTGGATCTACATCGCGGTCGGCGCCGCCGTCGGGTCCGTGATCGGCGCGCTCATGGCGATCTTCATGCCGATGACCGCCATGCCGCAGCGGATCGCCCTCTCGCACTCGTTCGGCGCGCTGGCGGCCGTGCTCGTCGGCTGCTTCAAATACCTCGAGTACGGCGGCGCGGGCCTCGGGCGGCTGCGCATGACCGCCCTCGGCTTCGAGGTCATGTTCGGCGCCCTCACGGTGACCGGCTCGCTCATGGCGTTCGGCAAGCTCCAGGGGATCGTCCGCGGCGCGCCGATCACCTACCGGGGGCAGAACATCTTCAACATCGCGCTCTTCTTCTCGGCCGTGGGGCTCTTCCTCTACCTGCTGGTCGACCCGAACAACGCGGCGGTGTTCTACACGATGATGGCGGCCGGCTTCGTCGTGGGCATCCTCATCGTCATGCCGATCGGCGGCGCGGACATGCCGGTGGTCATCTCGCTGCTCAATTCCTACGCGGGTCTGGCGGCCGCCGCCACCGGCATCGCCATCGACAACAAGGTGCTGATCATCGCGGGTTCGCTCGACGGCACCAGCGGCTTCTTCCTGTCGATCCTGATGAGCCGCGCGATGAACCGCTCGTTCGCCAACGTGCTGTTCGGCGCGGTCGGGGCCGCCCCGGCCGAGAGCGACCAGCAGACGGAGACCCGCACGGTCATCCGCTACACGCCCGAGGACGCCAAGCTCGTGCTCGAGAACGCCGCCTCGGTCATCATCATCCCGGGCTACGGGATGGCGGTCGCCCAGGCCCAGCACATCGTCCACGAGATGACGAACCTCCTCGTCGCCCGCGGCGCGACCGTCCGGTATGCCATCCATCCGGTCGCCGGCCGCATGCCCGGGCACATGAATGTGCTCCTGGCCGAGGCCAACGTTCCCTACGAGCAGTTGTTCGAGATGGACCACATCAATGATGACTTCCAGAACACCGACGTTGTCGTGGTCGTCGGCGCGAACGACGTCACGAACCCCGCGGCGCGCCACAAGAAGAGCAGCCCCCTTTTTGGCATGCCCATTCTCAACGCGGACCAGGCGCGGCATGTCATCGTCCTCAAGCGGAGCATGGGCGCCGGCTTTGCCGGCGAGGACAATGAGCTGTTCTACAATCCGAAGACGATGATGGTCCTGGGCGACGCCAAGCAGACCCTGACCCACATCGTCCAGCACCTGAAGAAATAGCCCGGCGCCGGCCGCCCGCGCCGGCGGCGGAAATCGGACGCTTTTCCTTGAACTTTGGAGGGAGCCGAATGTCTTCTTAATGTTCTCTGGACAGCCGCCCGTTTCTCCGCCGGAATGGGCGCGCGTTTCGGTCCCGTCAGCCCCGTTTTTTGAATCGCAGCCCAGCCAGACCTTTGGCCCACGGTCGGTGCGTTGGATTGGAAAAGTGAATGCATAGGGGATGTAATAGCTTTTCTGGACAGCCGCATTGCCCGTGGGCCTTTCTCTTTTCCGGGGGCTCCGCGGCCGCCCGCCGGCGCGCCCCGACGCCTGACCCCCGGGATCGGTGGTGGTCCGGGCTCCGGGCCCGGGTTGCGCCGGGGCGTCCCGCGGGCGGCCAACGTGTCCCGCGGGTGGCACACCCCCCGGGCGATCCGGCCTCGGCAGGCGATTTGGCGCGCCGCATGCGCTGATCTGCGGTCATGGATCCCAACCGGCTCACCGTCATGGCGCGCCAGGCCGTCGCCGAGGCGCAGAACCAGGCCCGCCGTCGTGCGCACCACGAGGTGGACACCTGGCACCTGCTCGCGGCCCTGCTCGGCCAGGAGGGGGGCATCGTGCCGGCGCTGGCCGAGAAGCTCGGCCTCACCCTCAGCGCCCTGCAGCTCGCCGCCGAGCGCGAGCTCGACCGCCTGCCCAAGGTCAGCGGCAGCGTCGACGTTTCGAAGATCTATGTGACCCAGGCCGTCAACGAGGTGCTGACCCGGGCCGAGGAGGAGGCGCGGAACCTCAAGGACGAGTTCGTCAGCACCGAGCACCTCTTCCTGGCGTTGGTCGAGGTCGCGCGGCCCGAGGCGTTCAAGAAGTGCTGCAAGAGCTTCGACCTTGACCGCGCGCGGATCCTGCAGGCGCTGAGCGGGATTCGCGGCGGGCAGCGGGTGACCTCCGACAATCCCGAGGCCACCTACCAGGCGCTCGAGAAATACGGCATCGACCTCGTCCAGCAGGCCCGGAAGGGGAAGCTCGACCCGGTCATCGGCCGCGACGAGGAGATCCGCCGCGCCATCCGCATCCTCTCGCGCAAGACCAAGAACAACCCGGTGCTCATCGGCGAGCCCGGCGTGGGCAAGACCGCCATCGTCGAGGGGCTCGCCCAGCGCATCCTGCGCGGCGACGTGCCCGAGGGGCTCAAGGACAAGACCATCTTCGCGCTCGACATGGGCGCGCTGCTCGCCGGCGCCAAGTACCGCGGCGAGTTCGAGGAGCGCCTCAAGGCCGTGCTCCAGGAGGTCCGGCAGAGCAACGGCCGCATCCTCCTGTTCATCGACGAGCTGCACACGATCGTGGGTGCGGGCAAGGCCGAGGGCGCCATCGACGCCGGCAACATGCTCAAGCCCATGCTCGCCCGCGGCGAGCTGCACTGCATCGGGGCCACCACGCTCGACGAATACCGCCAGCACCTCGAGAAGGACGCCGCGCTCGAGCGCCGCTTCCAGCCCGTGCTCGTCGACCAGCCCTCGGTCGAGGACGCCATCTCGATCCTGCGCGGACTGCGCGAGCGCTTCGAGGTGCACCACGGCGTCCGCATCCAGGACAACGCGCTCGTCAGCGCCGTCACGCTTTCGCACCGCTACATCGCCGACCGGTTCCTGCCCGACAAGGCCATCGACCTCGTCGACGAGGCCTGCGCCATGATCCGCACCGAGATGGACTCGATGCCGACCGAACTGGACGAGCTCACCCGGCGCGTGCTCCAGCTCGAGATCGAGGAGGCGGCGCTCAAGCAGGAAAAGGACGAGGCGAGCAGGCAGCGCCTCAGCGGACTGCGCCAGGAGCTCGCCGACCTGCGGGAGCAGGCCGGCGCGCTCCGGGCCCGCTGGGAAAACGAGAAGAAGGCCGTCGAGAAGGTGCGCAAGGTCCGCGAGGAGATCGAACAGGTGAAGCTGGAGATGCAGCGCGCCGAGCGGGCCTACGACCTGAACAAGCTCGCCGAGCTCCGCCACGGCCGCCTGCCGCAGCTCGAGCGCGAGCTCGCCGCCCTGGAAAAGCAGGGCCGCGAGGGTTCCCTCGTGAAGGAGGAGGTCTCCGAGGAGGAGATCGCCGAGATCGTCGCCAAATGGACGGGCGTCCCCGTGACGCGCCTGCTCGAGGGCGAGAAACAGAAGCTGCTCCGCCTCGAGGAGGTCCTGCACCGGCGGGTCATCGGCCAGGACGAGGCCGTCACGCTGGCGGCGGAGGCGATCCTGCGCGCCCGCGCCGGCATCAAGGATCCGCGCCGGCCCATCGGGAGCTTCCTCTTCCTCGGGCCCACCGGCGTGGGGAAGACCGAGCTCGCCAAGACGCTGGCCGAGTCGCTCTTCGATTCCGAAGCCGCGCTCATCCGCATCGACATGTCCGAGTACATGGAGAAGCACGCGGTCTCGCGGCTGATCGGCGCGCCGCCCGGCTACGTCGGCTACGACGAGGGCGGCCAGCTCACCGAGGCCGTGCGCCGCCGCCCGTACGCGGTCATCCTCTTCGACGAGGTCGAGAAGGCCCATCCCGACGTCTTCAACGTCCTGCTCCAGGTGCTCGACGACGGCCGCATCACCGACGCCCAGGGCCGCACGGTCGATTTCAAGAATACGATCGTGATCATGACCTCCAACCTCGGCAGCCGCCTCCTGCTCGACGGCGTCACTGGTGACACGATTCCGGAGTCGGTGCGCGAAGGCGTCATGGCCGAGGTGCGCCGCGCGTTCCGGCCGGAGTTCCTCAACCGGATCGACGAGACCATCCTCTTCAAGCCGCTCACGCTCGAGGAGATCACCCGCATCGTCGACCTCCTGCTCGCCGACCTGAACCGCCGCCTCGCCGACCGGCGCGTCACGGTGAAGCTCGACGCGAAGGCCCGTTCGTGGGCCGCCGAAAAGGGCTACGATCCGGTGTTCGGCGCGCGGCCGCTGAAGCGCTTCCTGCAGCGCCAGATCGAGACCAAGCTCGCCCGCGCCCTCATCACGGGCGACGTGGCGGAGGGCGCCGCGCTGACCTTCAAGGTGAAGGGCGACGAGCTGGTGATGTAGCCGGGGTCGGCGGCCCCGGCCGCAAAACCGCATTGAGGTCCGCGCGCGCGGGAGCAAGGATCGGCGGCGCCATGTCCTCCGAACCGATCCGCTACTGGCACCGCGCCAGGAAGACCGTCGAGGTCGAACGGATCTACGGCGAGGGCTGGCTGCGTTTCGCCTACGAGAACCCCGCGGGGCGCCTGGCCGTCTGGCTGCTCGCGCGGCGGGCGATCTTCTCGTGGTACTTCGGCTGGCGCATGAACCGGCCCTACAGCGCGGCCAAGGTGCTGCCGTTCATCGTCGACTACAATCTCGACGTGGACGAGTTCGCCAAGTCGGCCCTGAGCTTCAAGACCTTCAACGAGTTTTTCTGCCGCGCCCTCAAGCCGGCGGCGCGTCCCATCGCGCCGGGCGACGACGTGGCGGTGTTTCCGGCTGACGGCCGCCATCTCGTTTTTCCCGACGTCGACGCCGCGGACGGCGTCTACGTCAAGGGCGCGAAGTTCACGATCGCCGAGTTGCTGGGCGAGGGCGGTCTGCCGCCGGACCAGCAGACCCTGGCCCCCCGTTTCGCCGGCGGAGCCACGCTGATCTCGCGCCTCGCCCCGGTGGACTACCACCGGTTCCATTTTCCCGTGGCGGGCGCCGCCGGCGAGCCGCGACCGGTGCGGGGCTGGCTCTACTCGGTGCACCCGATCGCGCTTCGCCGGAACCTGCGTTATCTCGTCGAGAACCGGCGCACGGTCACCCTGGTCGAGTCGCCCGCCTTCGGGCCCGTGGCCATGGTCGAGATCGGCGCAACCAACGTCGGCCGCATCCGGCAGCTGTTCATCCCGGGCCGGAACGTGGCGAAGGGCGAGGAAAAGGGGCTGTTCGGTTTCGGCGGCTCGTGCGTCGTCACCCTGTTCGCCCGCGGACGGATCCGGTTCGACGCCGACCTCGTCGAACAGAGCGCGCAGCATCGGGAGACCTACGCCAGGATGGGTGAGCAGATGGGCACGGCGGCTCGGCAGGGCTGAGTCGGATGCTTGCCGTCAGAGGAGTCTCCTCGAAAAAGAGGAGGACCTGGCGGCAGCAAGCAGGCTCCAACCTGCCGCGGCTTGTGATCACAACCAAAAGGCGCGATGGGGTAGCCACATAAGGCACAAGAGGCGCAGGAGTTCATGTGCTTTTTGTGCCTCTTGTGGTGAGGAGAATAATCGTCGAGGTTTGCGACGATGCGGATGGAGAGCAGCACCTCACACCGGACGACGGGAAGGACGCGGAGAGAATTCGCGCGGCGGCGCGGGCCTCCGGGCGTCCCCAAATCGCTCGGCGATTTGGGCTAAGGAATCCGGCGGGGGCCGCCCTGCCAGATTCCCGGCGCGCCGTTTGCATCGGTTCCTGAGTCGGGTTAGTTGCCTTGTTTACTCTGGTAACGGACCAAGTCCGCGAGGGATTCCCGATATGAACTCGAAGTTTGA
>Ga0335069_10010821_pt1 | contig 12909 bp, 14 predicted proteins | sample Lox_Sample_11_FD_206714 | JGI IMG/M metagenome (GOLD analysis project Ga0335069, IMG submission 206714) | Soil microbial communities from Loxahatchee National Wildlife Refuge, Florida, United States - Lox_Sample_1.1 | ecosystem: Environmental > Terrestrial > Soil > Wetlands | place: USA... | reverse complement strand
GGGGTATTATTGACGTAGTTTTGGAAGCTGCTGTAGATGAACTGGCCGTTGACGAATGGCAAAAAGCCCAGCGGAATATTGTCCTTGATGATCTGGGTGCCGAACTTCAAGGCGTGCCGCCCCAACTGCTTGCTCACGTTGTCCTGGAACTGATAGCTGTTTACCAAGCGGTATTGCGGGAGATTCGTGGCCAGACCGTATCCTAGGAACCCACCGGAAATGCTGACGTTGGCTATGTTCTTCGTCAGGTCGCTGAACGGGAAAGTGTTGCCACCCTCAAAGAAAAATCCCGTCTTGATGAAGTTGAAGCGAAATTCGTTGACCAGGGTAGGTCCGAAGGTATGCACCCATGCGCCGCCGGCTTGCTTGCTCTTTCCGCTGTCGAGCAAAGATCGGATAACCGGCAAGTTCTACGATCAGAACAATCAGCCTGGTTAGTGGCTAGTTCCGTTGACACGCCCGTGTCTTGATTGGTTACCACGAGCTTGGCGGCTACAACTACCGCTCCGGCGGGGTCCGTGACAGTTCCGGTTATCGACCCAGTGGTGATTTGGGAGAATGCCAGTGAACAGCAGATCACGGCCAGCAAGAGAAATTGGAGTGAGGCGAAGACAGTTTCCTTCACCGTGGATACACGAGTAGAAGCTTGGAAGGTTAACACACAAAATCCCCTTTCGGACTGGATCACTCCGTGGTGATCTCTTCCTACGTTTGGTTCAGACCAAAAACGTTACGATCATGATATATCCAACTGCGATAGTACGAAAGTGGTGATACGAAGAAATTTAGCGCGGAATTAGCTGCTGAGGATCCGAAATCGAGTAGTCGGGCTGCCACTGCTGGAGGTGGGATTGATTCCCATAACCCCATAGAACAGCACAAGTTTTTACTCCCGCCCGCCGTCCCGCTTCCATATCAGCGGCGCTGTCACCGATGAAGAGGCAGTCTTCCGGTGCGACGCCAAAGACTTTCAGCGAGGCGTGAATCACGTCCGGTGCTGGCTTGGCGGGAAATCCATCGGTGCCTTGCACGTGATCGAAGTAGGGTAGGAGACCGAACATTTCGAGCACCGACCGTGTTGTCGGAGTGCCTTTGGTTGTGGCGGTGGATTTTCGGCCGGGCAATTGAGCCAGGACATCGGAAATACCGGGATACAACCGCGTCTGTGTGTGCTTGCGGCCGAGATAGATCTGCCGATAGTCGGCAATCATCCGATCGATCTGCTCCGCTGTCAGTTCAGGCAGCAAATGCTGGAAGAGATCCAGCAGATGCCGCCCAATATATGTGCGCAGAAACTCATCGGTGACGGCGTTCTGACGGGTCTGGGCCAGAACAGCCTGGATAGCTCCACAGATATCGGCGGCAGAGTCGACAAGTGTCCCGTCGACGTCAAACAGGTAGACGCTGAACTGTTTCAAAGACTATGCCGGAGCCGGCCGTTCGCCGCCCAGAAGACCAGTGACGGGCTTGCCGCCTTCAGGCCGGATCACCTGCTGTTTTTCGCCGCCCTCGGGAGCCGGAGGCTTCGGTTTGTTGGACGCCGCCAACGTGCCACCGTCGATGAGCAGCTTCACTTCGGCGCCGTCGAGCACTTCCCGCTCAAGCAGCGCTTCGGCGATGCGGACAAGCGCGTCGGATTTTTCCTCGATGATGCCGCGCGCGCGGGAGTAACCGGCATCGACCAGTTTGCGCACCTGCTTATCGATTTCGATTGCCGTGGCTTCGCTGTAATCGCGGTGCTGCGCGATTTCGCGGCCCAGGAAGATCTGCTCTTCCTTCTTGCCGAAGCTCATGGGGCCAAGTTCGCTCATGCCCCACTCGCAAACCATCTTGCGTGCCATTTCGGTGGCCCGCTCGATGTCGTTTCCTGCACCTGTGGTGATATGGTGCATGAAAATCTCTTCCGCGATACGCCCGGCCATCAGGATTGCCAGTTGCGCTTCCAGATACTCCTTGTTGTAGGAGTGCTTGTCGTCGATGGGAAGCTGCATGGTCACCCCCAGCGCCATTCCACGCGGGATGATGGTGACTTTGTGCAATGGATCGGCGGCAGGAATCATGGCGGCAACCAGTGCGTGGCCGGCCTCGTGATAAGCCGTATTGCGTTTTTCTTCCTCGCTGATGATCAGCGATTTCCGCTCCACGCCCATCATGACCTTGTCTTTCGCCAATTCGAAATCGAACTGGGTGACAACTTTCCTGTTCTGGCGAGCCGCAACAAGCGCGGCTTCATTAACCAGATTGGCCAAATCCGCGCCGGCAAATCCCGGTGTACCGCGCGCGACAACCGATAGATCGACATCGTCGGCGAGCGGCGTCTTCTTGGTGTGGACGCGCAGAATCATCTCGCGGCCCTTAACGTCGGGACGGCCGACGACCACGCGCCGGTCGAAACGGCCAGGCCGTAGCAAAGCAGGATCGAGAACATCAGGACGGTTCGTTGCAGCAACCAGAATCACGCCCTCATTCGATTCGAACCCATCCATTTCCACCAGCAACTGGTTTAGCGTCTGCTCGCGCTCGTCGTGGCCGCCGCCTAAACCGGCACCGCGATGACGGCCGACAGCATCGATTTCATCGATGAAAATGATGCAGGGCGCGTTCTTCTTGCCTTGTTCGAACAGATCGCGCACGCGGCTTGCGCCGACGCCGACGAACATTTCAACGAAGTCAGAACCGGAGATCGAAAAGAACGGTACATTCGCCTCACCCGCTATTGCGCGCGCCAACAAGGTCTTGCCAGTGCCTGGAGGCCCGATCAGCAGCACGCCCTTAGGAATGCGTCCGCCGAGCTTCTGGAACTTCTGCGGCTCACGCAGGAACTCGATAATTTCCTGCAGCTCTTCCTTGGCTTCTTCAACGCCTGCAACGTCCTTGAACGTTACCTTCTTCTGCTGGGAGGAATGTAACCGCGCCCGGCTCTTGCCGAAACTGAGCGCCTTGTTTCCGCCGCTCTGCATCTGACGCATCATGAAGATCCAAAACGCTAGCAGCAGCACGAACGGGATCGCGTTCATCAGAATCGAGAGCCAGCCGGTGCCGTTTTCCTTGTTGTAGTGGATGTCGACGCCCTTCTGCAGCATGGCGTCATCAAGCTGCTGGTGAGTGGTCGGAATGACAGCGTGGAGTTCCTGGTTATCTTCCTTGTAATTGCCGCGCAGGTCGTTACCGGTGATTGTAACGGTCTTGATCTTGCCGGCGTTTACATCGTTCATCAAGTTCGTGTAGGAGAGCTGTACATCCTGGCGCGACTTGGTTTGGTGGACGACGGTCCAGAACAGGACCACCACCATGATGATGACCACCCAGAATACGGCGGTCTTGATATTGGAATTATTCATGCCATCTCCCTACGAGGCTGATACCGCAGACAACTAGTTAGACGTCAACGCGTAGCCGAACGATACCCGCTTTCCACAGATCCTGACTCGGCAATCCGGAGGACAACCCGGGCTTCCGGACTGGCGGCGTATTCAGCGGCCGCCCCGAAGCGCCTGACCCATACAATTGTCCCATTATAGGTGATAATCGGCCAATCCCTCCGTTCCCACAAGGGGATACGGGCTTCTTGGAACAGGATTTTGATCTTTTCTTGCTTGGATTGACCCACTCTTCGATACCGGTCACCCGGTCTCCAGTTACGCAGCTCTAGACCGGGGAGTGCGTCCACACCGATTGCCAAACGCTGCCAGTCCAGTTCATCTACTACTGTACCATGAGGCTCCGTCTGTGCCGCTTTCTCTTGCACCTGCAACGTAATACGGCCCGAGGACCTAGGGAGTTCCACCGATCCGGGCACTGCAATCGGAAACGAGAAATCGCGTTCCAGGGCCGGTCTCGACGGGACTGACGCGATGCGAATCCGGTCGAAGGACCGGAAAACGTCCAACCCGGGGATCTGCAGGCGGTCGTGTCCTTCCTGCGAACGAACCATTTCGAGAATTCGCTCAACGTGAGCAAAGTCGATCTGCCGGAGGTCGCCTTTCGCTCGCTCGATTGTCTTTCGTAACCTACGCCGGGCGACCGCCGGTGAGACGGAAGCAAGCTCGGTGGCGCTCAAGATCGGACCCGCCGGAGTCCCCGCGAGTTCCCGCGCCCAGTAGGACTCTTCATCCGCCGCGAGCGTTGCTAGATTCGCCAACGCCTCGTCGAGTTGCGGATTCATGGTGCGCAACAGCGGCAAAATCTCGTGCCGCAGGCGATTACGGGCGTACGAACGGTCCTGATTCGTCAGATCTTCGCGCCATGGGATACCGCGTTCTCGCAGCCAGCCTTCAATCTCACAGCGCTCGATTTCGAGTAGCGGGCGTACGATGCCTTCCGCCGTGACGGGCAGGATGCCAGCCAATCCGGCGAGCCCAGAACCACGCACAATCCGGTATAGCACCGTCTCGGCCTGGTCGTTACGGGTGTGGCCTGTCGCGATGCGGTCCACTTGGTCTGCCGAGAGCAGCTCAGCGAAGAAGCCCTGCCGCACGCGGCGCGCCGCCTGCTCTAGATTTCCCTCGATCGTCAGGACATTTTCGGCGTGGACGTGAAATGGAAGACCGAAGCTGGATGCCAGTTGTCGAACGAATTCAGCGTCCTCCAACGATGCCGCGCCGCGGATGCCGTGCTCCACGTGTACGAGGCTCAGGTGCAGGCTCCAGCGCGATTGAAGTTCGCGCAGGACATGCAACAGGAAGACCGAATCGGCGCCGCCGGACACGGCCACCCCGACGCGCGCGCCATTGTCGAACATGCGCCGCCGTTCGATATAGTTTGCGATCTTCGCGACCACCACTTTAATTGTAAGAGCGCCCAGTGCTACGATGTGCCAGGCCTATGGACATCGCGCCGGTGAAACCTGTCATCTCGATGGATGTGCTCCAGCAGATCGACATTCGCGTGGGTACGATTGAGGCCGTCGACGACATTGCAGGCTCGGACAAGCTGGTCGCGTTGCAGGTGAATTTTGGCAATCACCAGCGTACGATTGTCGCCGGCCTGAAACAGGAGCGGGCGGATCCGGCGGAATTAACGGGCAAACAGGCTCTGTTCGTTGTGAATCTGGAGCCGCGCCAGATGCGGGGCGTGTTGTCGGAGGGAATGCTGTTCGACATCGGCTACGCTGACGGGATCACACCGGTGTTGGCGGTGCCGGAAAGCCGCGTGCCGGACGGCGCGCGCGCGGGATAAGGATTCACCAGAGCGGTAGTACGGATTGAAACGCGCGATTCGTGGCCCAACGGTAGACAGCAAAGTCCCGATCCAGAGTGAATATCTCGCCGGTTCGCAGCTCCGTCGCCAGATGGACCAGGCAGGCATCAGCGAGGTCGACTTGCCGGTCGTTGTACTTTTTCAGGATTCGTTGAATCGCTAACGCGCACTGCGATAGCTGGATCGGAATCTGAAAGACTCCGTCCGCTACATTTTGCAGAATTGCTTCGTTGGCGCCGGCAAGACGCCGCATCAAATAGCACGCTTCGGCGATTACAGATTCGCACGTTACGAGAGGCCCTTCGATCCCGGCCAAAGCCTCTACGCACTCGCTGTGACATTTCTCCGAACGGTCGAGCAACGCGACAATGGGTCCGGTATCCAGAAGAACTGGCTTCAACTACCGAATCCCTTAAGGTGCTTCTTGTTTGATCCCAAATCCGAGATGCCAGAGGAAAACCTGCCAAGGCCAACTACGCGGGGTTGATCATTCTGAGGATATAGGGAAGCCATCCGCTTCAAAGCTTCACGGACAACGCGCGAAGGGCTCCAGCCCAATTTACGCGTTAATCGCTCAAGATCCCGGCGACTCGGTCCGTCGAGCCTGGCTTGCACGCTAGTCTTCATGCTCAAGTCTTTTTCTTAATTGTACTACAATCATCGCTACGTATTACATCGTCAATTAATGCTTCGCGACCAAAGTGTTCAACAGTGCGCTTACGCCGTTCCACAAAATCTGCACACCGATACAAACTAGGATGAATGACGACAACCGGATCAACACTTTCATCGCCGTTTCGCCCAACGCGCGGGCGATTCGCTCGGCAAAACGGTAACTCAAGTAAATCGAGATGGCGATTAACACCGAGCCGATTAGAGCGGCGAGTATGATCGGCCACTGCCCGTCGGCGCGTTCCGGCCGGTTCGCTCCAACTGCAATGGCTACCGAGATGGAACCAGGCCCGACCGTGAGAGGCAGCGTCAGCGGGTAGAAGGCGCGCTCGGCAAAATTGACGTGATGTTTCCGTTTTGCTGAACTCGCGGCTTCCTCTTCGTCGTCTTCCTCGCGGTTCAGTAAACTCCAACCGGTGGCGATCACGACCAATCCGCCGCCGACTTGAACCACTGGAATCGAGATCCCGAAGAACGCCAGAATGTGCGTGCCAATAAAAATCGAGACCACTAGCAATACAAAGCCATTGAGCGCGATCTTTCTCGCCAAAACGCGCCGCGCTGCGCTCCCGAAGTCTCGCGTCAGACTCAGGAAAATCGGCGTGTTCCCCAACGGATTCACAATTGGAAATAGCGCTCCAATGATCAGCAGCGTGGTTCGGAACAACTCGACGAGCCCGGCTCGCATGGGGTTAGGATAGCGCGCGAAAGTGGACTCAGCGTGCTAGCCGGTACAACACGTGGCGCCGCAAAGGATGGCCCGCCGGCACCCCAGGGTGATCGAAATCGTCTGCTGGGTCGTGGGTCATTCCAAGCTTCTCCATCACCCGCCGCGAGCGTACGTTCAACGGTACCGTGAATGAGACAAGTTTGGTGATCCGCAGTTTCTCGAAAGCGTGTCGCACAACGGCTTGTGCTGCTTCTGTGGCGATGCCCCGGCCCCAGGAATCCGTCGTTAGCCGCCAGCCGATCTCTACGCATGGCGTGAAGTGAGCCTCGAACTCAGGCGTGTTCAGCCCGACAAAGCCGATGAATTGCGCGCTTGCAGCTAATTCCGTGGCATAAAGCCCGAAGCCACGTTCGCGGAAGTGAGCCAGAACGCGATCAACACCCGCATCGCTCTCGGCACGCGACAGGCATGCGGGGAAAAACTCCATGACCCGCGCGTCGGCATTCAGCGCCGCAAACGGCTCGCGATCCGATTCGCGCCAGGTGCGCAACCTGAGGCGCGGTGTTTCCATGACTGTATCTACGATCATATCGGCGTGGCGCAGGTTCCTGGCCTGCGCGTTTAGGCAGGTCGGGGACCTGCCACTCACCAATATTACGAATGAAATTGGACCGGCGTCTCTGGCATCGTGCGTTAACATTGAAAACATGTCGTCAGTGGACGTCGTGGCTCTCGATGTCGGATCATCCAGTGTCCGAACGCTGCTGTTCGATCGGGAAGGGCGCCAAAAGGAAGGATTCGGAGCGCAGTTCCCGTATCACTTTACTGCGACGCCCGATGGCGGTGTGGAGACCGATCCTGATCAACTGCTCGAGCTGACGCTCAAGTCGCTGGCGACCATTCACCAGCAACTGCTCGAAGCACAAATTCGGCCCGCTGCCGTAGGCTCTTCGGCATTCTGGCACGGTCTGATGGGCGTCGATCGCGCCGGCAGGCCAACGACTCCGCTGTTGCAGCTTTTCGACTCGCGCAGCACACACCAGGTGGATGCGCTTGCCAAGCGCCTCGATCGGCAGCGTGTCCATGCCCGGACCGGTTGTGCGCTCCATTCCAGTTATTGGCCGGCCAAGCTGCTGTGGCTATCCGAGACGCGGCCTGAACAGTTCCGCGCGACTGACCGCTGGATCTCGTTCGCAGAATATTTGTTCCTGAAGTTGTTCGGAGCGGCGACGGCATCCACGTCGATGGTCTCTGCTTCCGGACTCTGGAACCAGTCAGCCAATGACTACGACGACGAAATCCTCGGGGCTCTGCCCGTGGACAAATATCATCTTTGTCCGTGGGGCGAGATGGACCAGCCTCAGTCGACGCTACTACAACCTTATGGCATCCATTGGCCGTTGTTTCAGGGGATCCTTTGGTATCCCGCCTGGGGCGACGGAGCATGCGATAGCGTAGGGAGCGGTTGCACGACGCCGGATCGGCTGGCGTTAATGGTTGGCACTACAGGCGCGATGCGCTCCATCTGCCAGGCTCCCAATGTCCCGCCGCCTCAAGGTCTCTTCTGCTATCGGCTCGATCGCAGCCGATACGTGATCGGTGGTGCGACTTCCAACGGTGGCGACGTTTACGAATGGCTTCGCCACACGCTTGCGTTACCCGACGCGGGGGAAACTGAGAAGCGCCTTGCTGCGGCGACGCCGGGCGCTCATGGACTGACGTTCCTTCCGTTCTTTGCGGGCGAACGGTCGCCGTACTGGCGTCAGGATTTGCGCGCGACCGTCACTGGCTTGAATTTCGCCACTCGCCCGATCGATTTGGCTACCGCTGCGCTCGAATCTGTGGCGCTGCGTTTCCGCGAGATCTACGGACTTACCTCGAGTTGCTTGGGAGAACCTCAGGCCGTCGTTGCTTCGGGTGGCGCGCTGGTGCACTCGCCGGCGTGGACACAGATGATGGCCGACGCAATCGGCCAGCCGGTGACCATGTGCCACGAGAGCGAAGCGACGAGCCGCGGGGCAGCGTTGCTTGCACTCGAGTGCTCAGGGGCGATCCGCGATATTTCCCAACCGTCGACGTGCTTAGGAACGGTGTTTCAACCCCGGCCGCAATATCAAGCGCTCTACGGCGAACTGCTGGAACACCAGCGCCGGACCTTTCAAAAACTCTTCTCGGAGAATTAGACAATTTGCCTTCTTCTGTGATGGAACTTGCCGCGCAGATCCGTCTGCTGCTAATGGATGTCGATGGGGTGCTGACCGATGCCAAGCTCTACAACGTGCCGGATGCCAACGGCAACATGGTCGAAACCAAAGGGTTCGATGCGCAGGATGGAATCGCACTGCAGTGGCTGGCTTGGAACGGCATCGCCACCGGCGTTATCAGCGGGCGCGTTTCGCCGGCCACCGAGGCGCGAGCCAAGCAGGTCAAGATGACCTATGTGTACCAAGGTCACATCGAGAAGATTCCGATTCTCGAGGAGATTCTGAATCGCTCCGGCGTCCCCGCAGCGAACGTAGCCTATATCGGCGATGATCTGACGGACGTCGTGGTGATGAACCGCGTCGGTCTGAGCATCGCGACCGCAAATGCACGGCCTGAGGTGAAGCGGTCGGCCCTGCATGTCACCGAGAGCGCCGGCGGGCATGGCGCCGTACGGGAGGTTGCCGAGCTGCTGCTCAAAGCCCAAGGTCATTGGGAGGATCTCCTGCGGAAGTACGAAATAAAATGAACACCGATCGAATTGGGATCGTCGTTGTAGCGAAGTCGGGTCCTGGCGTCCTGCACGAATTGACCGGTGTCATCGCGCGGCTCTCAGGCGACATCACATCCGTCGCTATCAGTGAGCAGCGGCCCGAAGAATCACGAGTGTTTTTTGAAATCGATTTACCGGTCGCTCAGTCTGCGCTTCAGGAGGACCTCGAGAAGCTGCCTACGGTGCGTGAGGTCAAGATCGTAAAAACCATGGAGAAGATCTTCGGCAAGCGCATCATCATTGTGGGAGGCGGCGCCCAGGTCGGTCAGGTGGCCATCGGTGCGATCTCGGAGGCCGATCGCCACAACATCCGCGGCGAGCACATTTCGGTGGATACGATACCGCTCGTTGGCGAGCAACCGCTTGCCGACGCGGTTCGAGCAGTCGCGCGGTTGCCCCGTGCGCGGGCCTTGGTGTTGGCTGGCTCACTCATGGGTGGGGAAATCGAAAAAGCTGTGCGCGACGTTCGCGCACAGGGATTGCTGGTCATCAGCCTCAATATGGCTGGCAGCGTTCCGGAGGCCGCAGACCTCGTGGTGACCGATCCGGTGCAAGCCGGAGTAATGGCGGTCATGGCCGTGGCGGATACGGCTAAGTTTACGATCGAACGGCTAAGCAGGCGTATTTTTTGAGAGATGCGCTCGACATTTGAATTAATGCGTTCAAATTGGCGAGACATTCTGACTAGAGTGGCGTCAAAGTGGCCTGACGAAGCGACAAAAAGTACATCCTAACCAGCTGATTCTGAAGGCTCTAGCTGGACGCGAAATTGCGTCACATTTTCGACGATGCCGCCGAGAGCGAGGATCTACTTCGATTGCGTGACCGGCACGGGTATCTTCCTGCTGGTAGATGGGTTAGCGCAATTCAAGGTTCAAAACTGGCCACAGTTCCTAGCCTTCTTGGCGCTGGCCTTAGTCTCGGCCACCTTGAAATTCAAGATCCCGCAGATTCCCGTCACTTTCTCTACGACCTTCGCGTTCGTGCTGATCGGGATTGCGAACTTCTCGCTGGGTGAAGCACTGACCATCAGTTGCACGGCCACGCTGGTGCAATGCCTGTGGCGGCCGTACGAGAAGGCTACCGGCAGACGGCTCTTTTTTAATGTGGCCGCCGCATGTATCGGGATGCGGGTAGCCTACGATCCGGCCCATTTTCAGATGACCAACAGCTTTCAGCGCGCTCCTGGCATGTTGCTATTAGCCGCGCTCGTATATTTTGCTGTCAATACAGGATTGGTGGCCGGAATGGTGGCATTGGTCGAAGGAGCGGATTTCCATTCTGTGTGGAAACGATTGGCTGGGTATGTTGTGTATTACTATCCGGTGGGCGGGCTCATCGCCGCCATCGTCATTGTGACGAATCGGATTTGGGGATGGCAGGTCAGTCTTCTGATCTTACCCTTGTTATACGTGACGTATTGGCCCTATCGTGCTTTTCTAAAGAGCCGCGAACTTGCGCAATCGTCTTAAATGCTTACGCGCATACCAAGTGACGCGCACGAGTTTGGGGAATTGGTGAGACCGATTCGACCGCCGCCTTCGTGACGCGAACGAACTCGTCTACCGCTTCCAGCCTATTCTGGCAGGCCAGGCAAATGAGAAGATGCTCTTCCAATGGGGTGCTGTCCTGGTCCGATAGCCTACCCATTGCATATGCTTCGAGAACATCTTCCGACGCATGAGAATCAAAGCCAGTGTTCATAAGCAGAACCCTTTTCGCGGACAAACCTAGGTCCGCGAACGACGCAGATCGGAGAACCTTCAATCGGCTAACAGCGACCTCTGGTCATAGAGTGGGATATTGCCTCGGAAGTTCTCACTAAAACTGAGATCAAAGGTTTGTGATTTAGCTTACGCCTGCCGAGCTCCCCAAATCGAGCTTTGGCGCGGGACTTCAACAACCGAAATTGGGTCTCGGTCAGGCCCATCTCCTCACAAATTTGCTCCTGGGTTTGTTCTCGAAGATAAAACCGATTGAGGATTTCACGATCGCGGTCCGAGAGGCTCGCCAATACACTGAGCATGAACTCGACCTTCTGACGGAACGCAACAGTCTGTTCCGGATTTCGCCCCCGGTCTGCGATGCGGACTCCGACGTCAAGGTCCATCTCTTCACGGCGGCTGTGGACGACTTTGTCAATATGCGCCGCGACCTGTCTCCGGACCACGGTACGTACAAAGCCCATCAGGCGTTCAGGCTCGCGCAGTTCACCCCGCTGGATTGCCTGCACGACAATAACGAAGGTGTCGTGAACCTTGTCGTCGAGTTCCTGTGCTCCTAACTGGCGGCACAAGTAGTAGCGGATTCCGCGCGCAAATAGCTTGTAGAGTTCTTCCATTCCCGAATCCTCGCCACGCTGTATCCGTTCGACCAGATCGTACCAGTCGACTTGGTTCTGGATCTCGCTTGCGTCTTGGACGGTTTGGCCGAATGGGTTTTCTTCGGGAACCTCGACCGATTCAACAAGAAGGCGGCTCCTCGGGGTTGATGTCGCGGCTAGCATATCCCTAGCTACTCCTTTGCAAAAAGGGAATTTAAGTCAATAGCTGGGGATGGCCCGCCAGGGTGCAAGAAGGCTAGTCTCGCCACTCTTGCTAAGAGAAACGCGCACCCATCAATGATGGAGCGCGACGGTCACCAGGGTTTCCGCAGACTTGCGGAATGTTCGGGGAAATTCACCCGATTTTGGGCTTCGAAGCCCAAAACTTCACCCGCCAGCCAGCCCTGCGGTTGTGGCTGGACAAGCACGCGATCAAGCCAAAAAGGACCGATCAGCCCGAATATCGTTGTCGCAAAATGGCTGTAAGAAACTGGACCCACCGGACATCCTCCTCGGTTTTCAAAACCCAAACGGCGTTTCGAACCAGCCGGTTCGTGGCCATTGCCTCTCACTGGGTTTGTCTTAGAAGTGAGCATTTCGTTAACCAAAGAATTCTCCAAGGCCCCCTCGTCAAGTGCGTCGGCGTCAGACTCATCTGGACTTCCTAGACACATCAAGTCTTGGATGCGAAATCGCCGCGAGATGCGCATGGGACAAAGAGATAGCGACGTAGAGCACCAAGGTGCCGCCGCTCGCCTAGGTCAGATTCAGGGAGAGGATTATGTGGCCGGAAGACCGGTTCGGACACTTGAATAGTGGAATAGACCGCGCGGATATCTCACCTGTTTTAGTTCCCTGGGTGCGCGTTGGGGGATGAGTGCGCAGAGTAGGGGCGTTGTCTACCGAACGCCGGCGTGACGCTTAAGAATCTGCTGAAGATTCTGGGAAAAAGCAGATCGTGCCATCACGATGTTCGCGCCCGCCTCCTGGGCCTGTTGCTTCAGTTCGCCCTGCACGTGCGAAAGATAACCGATGAGGCTAATGCGTTTCAGGTCGCCATCTTTCTTGATTTGCTCAATCAGACCGAGCGGGGCTACGGAGTTGTTGTTCAAATCGATGATGATCAACAGCGGATGTTCCTGCTGCGCCTTATGAAGGACATCGTGCTCTGACTTCAGAAACTCGACATCCAGGCCGACGCGCTTGGCGGCATCACTGATCTTGACGGTAAACAGGAGGTCGTCCACTACCGCCAGGATCTTCTTCTTCTGGTGCATACTCCGATCTACG
>Ga0335069_10010818_pt1 | contig 12909 bp, 9 predicted proteins | sample Lox_Sample_11_FD_206714 | JGI IMG/M metagenome (GOLD analysis project Ga0335069, IMG submission 206714) | Soil microbial communities from Loxahatchee National Wildlife Refuge, Florida, United States - Lox_Sample_1.1 | ecosystem: Environmental > Terrestrial > Soil > Wetlands | place: USA: Florida... | reverse complement strand
TTAGCCATGCCGCGCGATGTTCCAAGTGGCCGGGCGAGGACGGTCCAGGCCAGCGGCGCCTTGCGGTGAATTCGACGAACCTTGCCGCAACTTGACGGCGAGGCGCCGCCGGAAAAGGACCTGCTTTGTCAGTCATCTTCCATACGCCGCGGAGCGTGACTTCTGTCGGGCCTCCAAACGGGTGTATGCACACACTAACTTTTCGTCCGGACGACCGGAAGCGCGCCGCCCGCGCCTGCGCATCAGGCTTCACGACCCGCTAGCGTGGAAACCTCGATCCTGAACACCGGCCTCCTCCTGGCCCTCGGCCTCGTCGCCGGCGGGCTCGTGGCGGTGGCCGCCTACGCCGCCGGCGTGCGGCGGCGGGAGTCGGCGGCCGCGCTCGAGTCCCGGACGCAGCTTGACGTCAGCGCCGACTGGTTCTGGCGCAGCGACGCGGCCGGCGTCGTGCTCGACGTCAGGCCCGGTCGGCGTCCGGCGACCGTCGCCCGCTGGTCCGAGCTACGCGGTCGCGAATCCTGGCAGCTTGGCGGCCCACCGGCCGGCGATGCACCCGGCGGCAACCGGCCTGCCGAAGACCCGTCGGCGGGCGCCGCGATGGCCCGGCGCGCGGAAGCGGCCAAGGCGCCCGCGGCACTGGCGGCGGCCATGTCCTCGCGCGTCGCCTTCTTCGACGTGCCGGTTCCGCTGGCCAACGGGCGGGTTGCGCTGCTCAGCGGGGCGCCGCTATGGGACGATGGCGGCGCATGCCTGGGCTTCGCCGGGACCGGCCGCGAAGCGGCGGCCGTTGCCGGGGGCGACGCGGTCGACCCCGGCGCGTCGGCCCGGCAGGCGGCGCGGATCGCGCACCTGGAAGCGGAGCAGTCGGAGCGGACCCGCGAGCTGGAACTGGCGGTGAAGGATCTCGACAGCTTCGCGCATTCGGTGTCGCACGACCTGAGGGCGCCGCTGCGCGTCGTCGACGGCTTCGCGAACATCGTGCTGGAGGACTACGGCAGCCGGCTCGACGACCTCGGCCGCGACCACCTGCGGCGCATCGTTGCCGCGGGCCAGCGGATGAACTCGATGATCGACACGCTGCTCGCGCTGTCGCGGACGACGAACCGCGAACTGCAGCGCGAAAGGGTCGACCTCTCACGCCTGGCCTCCGAGCTGGCGGAGGAGCTCGCGCGCACCGAGCCGTCGCGCACGGTGCAGTTCGAGATCGAGCCGGGCGTCGTCGCGGACGGCGACCGGACCCTGCTGCAGCTCGTGCTGCAGAACCTGCTCGGCAACGCCTTCAAGTTCACCGCGAAGGCGAACCCTGCCCGGATCGAGTTCGGATACGCCGAGGAACGCGGGGCGACCGTCTACTTCGTGCGCGACAACGGCGCGGGCTTCGACATGCGCTTCGCGGAGAAGCTTTTCGGCCTGTTCCAGCGCTTCCATGCGCAACGCGAGTTCCCCGGCACGGGCGTCGGCCTCGCGACCGTGCAGCGGATCGTCCACCGCCACGGCGGCCGCGTCTGGGCGCAGGCGGAACCGGGGCGTGGCGCGACGTTCTCCTTCACGCTCTGGGAGGGACGGGGGTAGCGGCGCGCGCCCTCTCCCCCGGCCCCTCTCCCGCTTCGCGGGCGAGGGGAGCCTCGCCGTCGCTAAGGCAAGCATCGTCGACCCGGCCGACGCCGGGACTCCCCTCGCCCGCGAAGCGGGAGAGGGGCCGGGGGAGAGGGTCAGCGCGGGATCGAATTGAGCCGGTTCGCCGCGTCGACCATGCTCGCCGCGAGCGCCTCGACGGCGATGCCCTCGCTGCGGGCCTGCGCCCGCAATGCCTCGAGCGCCCGGCCCTGGTCGAGGCGGAGGCGTTCCATCAGGATGCCGACCGCGATGGCCTCGTGCCGTCGCGGCTCCTGCGGCGCGCGCGCCGGCGGCGGCGCCGCCTCGGCGTCGGCGGCCTGTGCGGCGAGCCGCGCGAGCGCGGCGTTCACGGCCGGCACGATCTGCCGGATGTCGATCGGCTTCACGAGGTAGCCGAGCGCGCCGAGGCGCGTCGCCTCCTCGACGATCTCGCTGTCGCCGAACGCGGAGACGAACATGAACCCGGTCTGCGTGTTCGCCGCGAGATAGCGCGCGACGTCGAGGCCCGATTTTCCCTCCATGCGCATGTCGAGGATCGCCAGCCGCGGCCGGTAGCGACGCGCCAGCAGGATCGCGTCGTCGCCGTTGTCCGCTTCCAGCACCGAGAATCCGGCCTGGCGCAATCCGGCCACGACGGTCGCCAGGACGAGCCGGTCGTCATCGACGACGAGGAGGGTGGACGTGTCGTCGCTCATCGGATTCATCCTTTCTCGCCCTCTTCGCGGATCGCCGGCGGCGACAGCTCCAGGCGCGTGCGGACGACCGCCCCGTGCTGGTCGATCGACAGGCGCGCGCCGCGCCGCGGAAGCATCGCGCGCACGAGGCCGAGCCCCGAAAGGCTCGACGCGATGCGGGCGAGGTCGAACGAGGGGTCGAGTTCCCCCGGGTTCTCGATCTGCACCGTCACGCCGTCGGGGCGCGGCTCGACGCGCACGGCGAGCGCCTGGTCGCGCCGCCCGCGGTGCTTGATCGCATTGGTCGCCAGTTCGTTGATCACCAGCGCGAGCGGCACGCCCTCGCCCTCCGGCAGACCCCAGCGCCACAGCGACGGCGACGGCGGATCGAGGCGGATCTCGGCGCCGAACGTGCCGCCCAGGTTCGAGAATATGCCCTGGATCAGCCCGAGGATCGGCAGCGTCCCCGAACCGTGGAGCTGCAGGCCGTGGACCTGCGCGATCGCCTGGATCTGCGTCGCGACCTCGTTCAGCATCGGCTCCAGCTGCGGCTTGCCCTGTGCCATCTGCTGCAGCAGGCCGGCGACGCCGTGCAGGTTGTTCTTGATCCGATGGTGGACCTCGCGCACCAGCACGTCGCGCTGCTTGACGGCGTCGGCGAGGCGCTGCTGCTCCGCGGCGGTGCGTTCGGTCACGTCGTCGGCAATGCCGAACACGCTGATCGAGCCGTCGTACATGCGCGCCGGCCCGAGGCGCACGCTGAACTGGCGCAGCCCGCGCAGCGGATGCCGGATCCGCGCCGAGAACTCGGCGCGCCGCAGGCGGCGCAGCCCCGCGAGAAGCCGCGGCAGTCCGCGCCGGAAGCGCCGCGCGTCGTCCGGCTCGACGTGCGCCAGCACGCCGGCCGGGTCCTCCAGCAGGGGCCCCGCCGGCAGCCCGGTGAGCTGCGCGCAGCGCGCATTGACGTAGAACAGCCGCGACAGGTCTGCCGTCGCGATGAAGACGATCTGGTCGATGTTCTCCGCGAACTGCAGGAAGCGCGCCTCGGTCTCGCGCAGCGCCGCCTCGGCGCGGACCTCCTCGGTGCGGTCGTCGATGATCGACATCACGTAGCGCGCCTTGCGCTCGGGCCCGACGTCCTCGAACAGCGGCACGACGCGCTGGTTGATCGTCAGCGTCCGCCCGTCGGCGCGCAGCATCACGTCGCGCGGCCGCTCGATCTGCGTCGCGGAGGCGATCGCCTGCCGGTCCATTTCCGCGAAGAGGTCGGCAAAGCGCCGGCCGTAGATCTCGTGCCACGTCCGGCCGACGATCCGGTCGCGATCCAGCCCGAGGATCGTCTCGCCGGCGCGATTGACGCTGATGAACCTGCCGCTGTCGGCTTCGCGCACCGAGACCATCACCGGCAGGTTCTCGACGACGAGCGCGAGCCGGTTCTGGACGCGGCGCAACTCGTCCTCCGACCGGCGCCGCTGGTCGACGTCCATGAACGCCACGATCATCCCGCGACCCGGCGCCTCGCGCGCGATCGGCCGCGCGGTTCCGGAGCACCAGAACGCGGCGCCATCGGCGCGGCGCATCAGGCACTCGAAATTCGCCTGCGCAACGGAATCGGGATCCGCCACGGCGGCCGATGCCGCGGCGCGAATCGACGTCCAGTCCTTGGGATCGGCGAACAGCGACGCCACCGGGAGATCGATCCCGATCCCGTGGCTGAGGCCGAACAGGCGCTCGGTGGCCGCATTGGCCTTGATGACGACATCGGCCGCCACATAGGTCATCGCGACCAGCGCGTTGTCGAAGATCAGCTGCAGCTCCGCGAGCGCCGCGCGCAGCTCGCGCTCCGAGCGCTTGCGCTGGTCGATGTCGACGAAGGCGAAGATGTAGCCCAGCTCCGGCCGGTGGCGGCTCACTTCGCGGCCCTGGACCGCGACCCAGATCGAGTCGCCGCGGCGGCGCTGCATCTGGAACTCGAATTCGCAGACGCCGCGCTCGCCGATCTCGTCGTAGTGCTGCGCGAGCCCGGAGGCGAGCAGGCTGTCGGCCGGCTGCGCGAGCGGCGGCGTCGGGTCGGCGAGCGTCCCGCGCTCGCAGCCGAGCAGGTCCTCCATCGCGGCATTGGCGCGCACGGCGCGGCCGTCGCGGACGAACAGCAGCCCGACAAGGGCCGTGTCGAAGAGCAGCCGGCTTTCCGCCAGCAGCGTCTGCAGCTGCTCGTCGGCGCGCCGGCGATCGCTGATGTTGACGACGGTGACGATCGAGCCGCCGGGGCGCGCGCCGATGGCGCGCGCCGTCACGAGCGCCCAGAACGGCTCGCCGCCGACGCCCAGCAACCGCACCTCGGCCGACGCCGGGGCGTGGTTCTCGTCGGCAAGCGCGATCGCCCGCAGGATCTGCTCGGCCTCGCCGCCGACGACGAAGAACGACGCGAAGGGACGGCCGGCGAGCAGGCGCGAGCTGGCATCGAAGGCCTCCTGGGCCTGCGCGTTCGCGCGGCGGACCCGCGCCTCCTCGTCGAGGTGCAGGACGCCGACGGGCGCGGCGTCGAGCACGACGTTCAATTCGAGCAGCGAGCCGGCGAGCGCCTCGCGCTGGCGCTTCAGCTCCGAGACGTCCTGGAACGTGTAGATCGCCTCGTTCGACGGCGCGTCGCCGCCGCGGCTGCCGCGCTCGATCGGGCGGGCATGGACGAGACACCAGATCGGCTCGCCGTCGGCGCGGAACAGGACCACTTCGGCGCTCGTCGTCTGGCCGGCGCGCACCGCCGGCAGGCCGGAGACCTCGTCGGCCGGCCGCGCGTGAGCGCCGCTGCGGCACAGGTCCCAGAGCGGCATGCCGATGACGTTGACGCCGAGGTAGCCGAAAAGGCGGCTGAATTCGCGGTTCGCGAGCAGCACCTTGCCGTCGACCGCCTGGACGACGCCGGCGGCCATCGTCTCCAGCAGCGTCTGCTGGTCGCGCAGCGCGACCTGCAGCTGCTCCTCGAAGATCTTGCGCTCGGTGAAGTTCTCCAGCACCAGCAGGTAGCTGCGCCCGCCGCCGACGGTGCTGAGCAGGCGCAGCGTCGGCTTGACCCACAGCAGCGCGCCGTCGCGCGAGACGAAGCGGCAGCTCGTCTCGCTCGCGACCGGCGCGCCGCCGCGGATCCGGTCACGCAGTCGCGCCATGACGTCGACGTCCTCCGGGTGGACCAGCAGCACCGGGTCGCGACCGGCGAGATCGTGCTCGCGATATCCGGTCAGCCCCGCCGTCGCCGGATTGATCGTCACGACGCGAAACGCGCGGTCGAGCAGCAAGTTGCCGACCGGGCTTTCGTTGAACACCGTCGAGAACCGCTCCGCGTTGTCGGCCAGCGCGGTCTCGATGCGCTTGCGGTCGGAGATGTCGCGCGCGAGCATGAAGATGAACTCGCGGCCGGCATGTTCGACCCGCTGCAGCACGACGTCGACCGGGAACTCCGAGCCGAAGCGGGTCCGGTAGCGCGCCTCGCCCTGGTAGGCGCCGCGCACGCCGAGCGCCTCCAGCAGATCGCCGAACCGCTCCGCGCTGATGCCGACGTCGATCGCCGCGAGGTGCAGGTCGGTCAGCTGCTCGCGGCTGTAGCCGAGCCAGGCGAGCGCCGTCTCGTTGGCGTCGACGATGCGGCCGTCGCGCTGGATCTCGAAGACCATTTCACCGGCCGTATCGAGCGCCTGGCGCAGCGCCGCGAGCGACGTCTCGGCGAAGCGCTCGCGATCGATGCGCTCCGCCGTGAGCAGCACGCCGCTGAAGCGGCCGCGGCCGTCGTGCAGCGGCGACGTGCGCACGCGGATCCACGGCCGCGCGCCCGCCGGGAACTGCAGCTCCGCCTGCTGCGAACCGCGCACCTCGCCCGCGCGCATGCGCGCCAGCGTCTGCAGCATCTGCGGCTCGCGCGAGAAGTCGAACGCGTCGTCGAGGCACCGCCCGCTCACGTCCGCCGCCGGCACGCCGGTCATCTGCTCGAGATAGGCGTTCCATTCCCGCAGGCGCAGGTTCGCGTCGAGGACCGCGATGCCGATCTGCGCCGATGCCATCACGGTGTCGACGAAGGCATCGGCCTCGCGCGAGGCGCGCAGCGCGACGCGCGGCACCGTGACGTCGCGCATCAGCGCCGTCACGTGCGTCGGCTGGCCGTCGCCCGCGAGCTCCAGCACGAGGCGGACGTCGAAGCTCTTGTGGCCGGTCGGGTGCGGGAACGTGAACTTGAAGGAACGCTCCTCGAGCGTCTCGAAGACGCCCTCGACGGCGCCGTCCCACAGGCGCGCGAACGGCTCGAAACGCTCGATCTCGCCGAGCCGGCGTCCGAGGAAGTCGCGGCGCGGCAGCGCGGTCGCCTTCTGCAGCGCGGCGTTGGCGTAGACGACCCGCAGCGCGCGATCGAAGCGAAGCAGCGCGTCGGGCAGCGCGTCGAACACCCGATCCGTCGGCGCGGCGAGTGGCGCCGCGGCGGCGGCGAGCAACGACGCTGTCGCCGTCACGACGGTCACCGGCCGGTTCCCGTGATTTGACCGGCTCCCCGACGTCGCCTCAGGCGCTGGGGCCGACGTAGTCGCGCTGCCGCAGCCATTTCGTCGCGATCCACTTCTCGCCGGCGGCGACCGGGCTGCCTCCGTGCAGCGTGCGCGCGTCGAGGTCGCCCGCGTCGGCGGCATAGGCGAAGTAGACGGCGTTGCCGCGGCGCGGCAGCACGTCCAGGCCGATGTCCGGGAAGACCGTCGAGCCGCCGGCGTCGACGTCGTTGAGGTACATCACGAGCGTGGCGATGCGCTGGCCTCCCATCTGCAGCACCTTCTCGTTGCCCGGCAGCGCCGGGTCGAAGTAGTCGAAGTGCGGCCGGTACTGCGCGCCCGGGCCGTAGTTGAGGACCTGGATCGGCTCCCCGCGCTCGACCGGGTAGCTGATGAGCTCGGCGATCCGGCGTTCGATCCGGGCGACGAGCGGGTTTTCGCCGCGCTGGAAATGCGTGCCCTGGCTGGTCCGGTCCGGGTGCACGTCGTAGGCTCCGGTGGCGGCATTGACGACGCTGGAACGCTCCAGCTTGCCGCGCGACAGGCGGATCATCTCATCGCATTCCTCCGGCGACAGCAGGTTGCCGAAGAGCACGACGCGCGGCGCGTTGAGCGCCAGCAGGATGTGGACCTCACGGTCGGACGTACGGATCGTGTTCGGCGACCCGGCAAGGATGCGCGACGAATCGGTCGGGAGGTCCGGCGGCGACGCGGATCCCGCGTCGGCGGCCGGGGCCAGGGCCTGAACGGGAGCCGGCGCCGGAGCGCCGAATCGACGATAGGCCAGCTCGACGGCCGCGCTCGCGAACTGCGCCTGGTAGCCGGAGGCGCGCATCGACTGCACGAGCGCCTCGGAGGCATTGCCGGCGTCGTAGGACTGCCGCAACCAGGTCCTGAGGTCTTCCGCGAGGTCTTCGAATCGCATGCCTTCCGCCCTGTCGGCGCGCGAGCGGCGCGCCATCGAACAGCCGCGGCGGAAGCATAGCCCGAACACGGTGGCGGGACGCGGCCCGGCATCTTGCGGCGCACGGAACCGCGCACGACAGCGGATGCCCGACACTGCGCTATGATTTTTGGTTCACAACCCGTCAGCCGGAGCCATGCTATGTCGCAGCGGATCTCGTCGCTGCCGAATCTCAACGACGCGGCGCTGATCAAGGTCCACGCTTACGTGGACGGCTCGTGGTCGGATGGCGATATCGGAAAGTTCAGCGTCTTCAATCCGGCCGACGGCGGACGGCTGGTCGACGTGGCCAACTGCGGCCCGCGCGACGCGCAGCGCGCGATCGAGGCCGCGCTGCGCGCCTCGGCACCGTGGCGGGCGCGCACCGCGAAGGATCGCGCCGCGATCCTTCGCCGCTGGTTCGACCTGATCCGGGCCAACGCCGAGGACCTGGCGCGGCTGATGACCGCCGAACAGGGCAAGCCGCTCGCCGAAGCGCGCGCCGAGGTGGCCTATGGCGCGAGCTTCGTCGAATGGTTCGCCGAGGAGGCCAAGCGGGTCTACGGCGACACGATCCCGACGTTCTCCGCCGATCGCCGCATCCTCGTCCTGAAGGAGCCGATCGGCGTCTGCGCGGCGATCACGCCGTGGAACTTCCCGATCGCGATGATCACGCGCAAGGTGTCGCCGGCGCTTGCCGTCGGCTGCCCGGTCCTCGTCAAGCCGGCGGAACAGACGCCGCTGTCGGCGCTCGCGCTCGCGGAACTCGCCAGTCGCGCCGGCTTCCCGCCGGGCGTCCTGAACGTGCTGCCGGCCGATTCCGACCAGTCGATCAACATCGGCCGCCTGCTGTGCGACTCGGCGGCGATCCGGAAGCTGTCGTTCACCGGTTCCACGCCGGTCGGCCGCATCCTGATGCAGCAGAGCGCCCCGACGCTGAAGCGGCTGTCGCTCGAACTGGGCGGCAATGCGCCGTTCGTCGTCTTCGAGGACGCCGACATCGAGGCCGCGGTCGACGGCGCGATCCAGTCGAAGTACCGCAACTCGGGCCAGACCTGCATCTGCACCAATCGCTTCTTCGTCGCCAACGCCATCTATGACGAATTCGTCGACAAGCTCGCGCTGCGCGCGGCGCAACTGAAGGTCGGGTCCGGTTTCGAGGCCGGCGTCATGCAGGGACCGCTGATCGACGAGGCAGCGCTCGCCAAGGTCGAGGCTCACGTCGCCGATGCGCTGGCCAAGGGCGGACGGATCGTCACCGGGGGCCAGCGCCATGCGCTCGGCGGGACCTTCTACGAGCCGACGGTGATCGCCGACGCGACCCGCGACATGAGCCTCGCCCGCGAGGAGACCTTCGGGCCGGTCGCCCCGGTATTCCGCTTCGACCACGAGGACGAAGCGGTGGCGGCGGCCAACGGCGTCGAATCGGGCCTGGCGGCCTACTTCTATTCGCGCGACGTGGGTCGCGTCCTGCGTGTCGCCGAAGCGCTGGAATTCGGGATGGTCGGCATCAATACCGGGATGATCTCCACCGAGGTCGCGCCGTTCGGCGGCGTCAAGCAATCGGGCTTCGGGCGCGAGGGGTCGAGCTACGGCGTCGACGACTACCTGGTCACGAAGTACGTCTGCATCGGCGGCGTGACGGCGCAAGAATAGGTTCCGGCGGCCCCGGCAAGGGGCGCGAGACCCCGGGGGTAGGAGTGCCCTTTAGCCGTTACACCTAGGTAGGAAATCCAGGGTCAACCCCTGAAAAGGTAGTGACAAACTCGGTATCTCTCGGTATCGTCCCGTGAAAATGGGAGGTCGAGCAGATGTTTGACACTGCCCCGCACCAAAATCACGGTACCCCGGCCGTTGCCGACCGGCGCAGTGCGATCGACGCAGACCGCGTCGACGAATTCCTGCGGCAGCATGCACCCCGACCCTGGAAGTCGTTCCGCGGGCCGGTCGCGGCATCCCCGGCGATCGACACGGCTGCCGCAATCTACCAGACGCTGCTCGATCCGGATCTCTGCGCGTCGCCTCCCGCGGCGCAACAGTCCCTGCGAGCCGCCTCGATCAGCGCGATCGAGCCCGCGGTCGCCCGCGCGGCGCCCGTCGAGTTCTTCGTCGATCTCGGCCATGGCTACCGCGCCAGCCTGAAGCCCGGGCGCGAGCCGCTGACGTTCGAGGTCGGGCTCGGCGAATGGTTCCTCCTCTCGCAGCTGGCGCGGTGCGCCCACCGGATTGCGCCGGCCTACGCGCCCGGGGCCCGTTTCAACCTGGTCGTCGACAATCTCTTCGCCTGGGAAGTCTCCGCGGTCGCGCTCGCGGACACCGAGCGGTACTGCGCGTGGCTGCGCGCGCTGATCGCCGCGACCGGCCTGGACCATCTCGTGCGCGTCGTCGTGGAATCGGAGCAGGTTGCGGCCCGCGACTTCGCCGCGGCCATGGAATCCGAGCTCGCGGGACGCGAAACGGCGGGGTCGTCGACCGGCGGGCGCCAGGCGACGACGCTGTCGCGGCGCTACGCCGCGGCGGCAGCCGCCTCGCACCGCCTGCTCGCGCCGTTCATCGACGGGCCGCGTCTCAGCCTGCAGCCGCATTCGGCGGCCCTGAGGCTGCGGCCGTATCCCGGCGGCGACGGGCGCATCGGCGCCGGCGAAACCTGCCTCGCGCAACACGACGGCAGGCTGCGGCCGGTCGTGCTGACGCGCCTGTCGAGCGGCAGGTACGTCCGGACGCGGATGATGGCGCCGCCGGCGCTTCCTGACCTGATCCGCGCGATCACGATCGCCCACCCGCACTCCACGACGCACTGACGGCCGCGATCGACCGGGCCGGCCGCCAAAGCGGCCGCATCCGGGCATCGATTTCCCGCGTATAACTTCCAGCGGTTGCGCCGCAAACGCCCATGTCCCGGCCGCCAGGCGGCCAGGGACGGCGGGTGGCGGCCGCGGGATGTACGCCCGGGGGGGCGATGATCGTGCGAAAAGGGGGCGTCGCGTGATCAACGAGGTGTCGACCGTCGCACGGCCGGGAGCGGAAGGCGACCCCGATTCGCATCTGGCCGGGCTCGTCGCCAGGATGGCCGGCGGCGACGAGAAGGCATTGGCGTGCTTCTACGACCTGACGCATGGAAAGGCCTATGCGGTGGCAATGAGGATCCTGCGCCATACCGAGACCGCGGAGGACGCGCTGGAGGATGCCTATTGGCAGGCGTGGCGCGAGGCGCCGCGCTACGACCCCGCGCGCGGCCGCGCGCTGGCCTGGCTGCTCACGATCTGCCGCTCGCGCGCGCTGGACACCCTGCGACGGCGGGATCCCGCCGAATCGGTCGCCGACGTCGAGACGCTGGCCGACGAGCTCGCCGATGCGAATGCGGACCCGTGCGGCCTACTCTCGGCCCTGCAACGCGACGGCGCGATCGCGCGGGCCATCGAGGGACTGAAGCCGCAGGCGCGACAGCTCGTCGCGTTCGCGTTCTTTCGCGGAATGACGCACGAGGAGATCGCCGAAACGTGCAAGCTGCCGCTGGGCACCGTCAAGACGACACTGACGCGGGCCTACCAGCAACTGAAGCGGTCGCTCGCGGGCCACGGCTGGGAACCGGACTATGAATGAGGATGATGACGAGGCGGAGGCGCGCGTGCGCGAGATGCTGCTGGAGGCCATCGAACCGCTCGCCCCGCCACCCGGACGGGCGGCCGCGATCAAGCAGCGCGTGCTCGAACGCGTGCATGCCGAGCGCGCCGGCAGCGGCCCCGACGACCACCCGGGAGCCGGCCACGACGCGAGCGGCGCAGCCACTGCGGCGCCACCCTCGAGGCCGGACCGCGACGGACTCGTGACGCTACGCGCCGACGAGGGCGAGTGGCGGCGTTTCCTTCCGAAGGTCGACATCAAGGTGCTGCACCGCGACGGCGACACGCTGTCCTACCTGCTGCGCATCGAGCCCGGAGGCGCGGTGGTGCCGCATCGCCACCCGCAGGACGAGGAATGCGTCGTCCTCGAGGGCGAAGCCCGCATCGGCGCGCTCCACCTGAAGCAGGGGGACTACCATCGCGCGCCCGCCGGCGGGCACCACGGCGTGCTGTCCTCGGATCGCGGCGCGCTGCTGTTCCTGCGGGGCGCGGTCCCGGCAGCGGAACAGGTGCGGTGGCTCGACGCCGGCACGCTGGTGGCGCTGGCGCCGCCCGCGGTGCGCCGGTTCGTCGAGCGTTGGTAGCCGGCGCCGGGCACCGCTTGCCGCGACGGCGGACGTTGCTGGTCGGGGCCGCAGGCACCCTCGCGGCCGCCGGCGCCGCGTATGGCGCGGTGCTCGGGGCGGTCTCGCACTTCCAGGAGCGACTGCTCTTCCATCCGGAACCGCTTCCCGCCGACTATCCGCTCGCGTCGCGCGCGTCGCCGGCCGGCGACGTGCACGAAGAGCGGATCGCCGTCGATGGCGCGGTCCTCGACGCGCTTCACCTGCGACTGTCCGCACCGAAAGGCATCGTCTTCTTCCTCCACGGCAACGCCGGAAACCTCTCGACGTGGTTCGTCAACGCGGATTTCTACCGGCGCGCGAACTTCGACCTCTTCATGCCCGACTATCGCGGCTACGGCCGCAGCACCGGCCGCATCCAGGGCGAAGCGCAGTTGCGCGACGACGCGGCGCGCGCGTGGGCTTCCGTCGCGCCGCGCTACGAGGGACGGCGCCGGGTGATCGTCGGACGCTCCCTGGGCACCGCGCTGGCTGCCGGTCTCGCGGCGAGCGTCCGGCCCGATCTCACGGTTCTCGTGTCGCCGTACTGGAGCATCGCGGAGCTGGCGCGCCGCGCCTACCCGTGGATACCCGGCGGGCTGCTGCGATACCCGCTGGAAACCTACCGCGATGTCCCGCGGATCGACGGGCCGCTGCTGCTGATCCACGGGGAGCGCGATACCGTCATCCCGCCGGATCACAGCCTGCGCCTCGCGCGCATCGCGCGGCGGCCGGAGACGGCGATGATTGCCGGTGCCGGCCATGGAGACCTGCAGGATTTCGGCGACTACCTGGAGGCGATCCGCCGGCGGCTGGACGCGATCTAGGCTGCGGCGGCCGCGTCGTGTGCCGCGGGGGTCGGCGCGTGGCGCTGTCGCCCTCTCCATGAACCATAGCTGATTTGTGGGTGGATTAAGCGGG
>Ga0335069_10010817_pt1 | contig 12910 bp, 12 predicted proteins | sample Lox_Sample_11_FD_206714 | JGI IMG/M metagenome (GOLD analysis project Ga0335069, IMG submission 206714) | Soil microbial communities from Loxahatchee National Wildlife Refuge, Florida, United States - Lox_Sample_1.1 | ecosystem: Environmental > Terrestrial > Soil > Wetlands | place: USA... | reverse complement strand
GCATTGAACCGGTCCTGCCCACTTTGACCATGTGGTCGTTGACCTGTCTGGTGGTGCTCGCCCTGTTCACGGCCAGTTTCTTTTTTTCGAAGCAGCTGCTGCCGCTGGTTTACCTGCTGCGAGTGATGTTGCTAATTCAGGGATCGGCGTTAGTATTCTTCGCGCTGTTTCCGGGAAGCTTTCCTCACACGCCGGACGGTTACATGAGCGCCCTGGTTTCGTCGGGAATTGGTCTGGTTTCGGTGGTGCCCTTATTGTTCGGATTTACCTATTACATCTTCGATTTTGGTTTGTGGCGAAAGGCACTGTTAACTGCCGTCACCATTACCCACTTGTCTCTTTTTCTGCCGTTTCAAGTTCTTCTGCAGGCCCTGATCCTGCAGAAGACCACTATGTTCATGCCCTTGCTCTATATCGTTTTCGGAATGCCCCTCGACATCATGGTCATCATTGCGCTGTATTCATGGGGCATGACATGGTCTTTCCGTCCGGCCAACTCCTAAGTTCCGACGCAAGGTATTAGACAAAAATTTCCCTCAGCTCACACGATGTGCAAGCCGTGGTTGTAAAAAACCGAGCACCGAGTACCTATTGAATGGTAGAGGCGATCCAGTTCAGGCCGAAGTTCACGTGGATGCCGACAGCGGTCATGATTCCAATCAGGGTCAAGAGCACAGCGAATAGAAACGCATACTCTATTACTGCTTGCCCCTCTTCCCTTCCGGATACTGAAGTACCTCTACTGCGACTGTAATCTGTCTTCATCGAAAGATGCAGCAGCCAAACTCTCGCCGCCGCGGTTAGCCGAAGTTCCTGTCTGGGGGAGAAAACCGGGGGAATACCAGCAAAAAGGTCACACTTTCGTAACCTTAAGTCATATGATCCATGATTACGTCCCGGCCGTCTATGGCACGAAAGTGGAATGGGATCTGATTGAGATACACACGGCTTTTTTATCGAATTTCCGCGGCGGTGTAACTTTTTGCCGGACTCGGGAATCGCATTAAACTGAGAGACTTAGAAGCGGACGGCGAGCGAAGTTATGGACAATCGCAAGTTCAAAGGCATGCAGCGGCGCGAATTGCTGAAGCTCACCCCCCTGCTCGCGCTCGGGGCGTTCGCCATTCCCAAGTTTCAGGAGCCATTGCTGAAGGCGGGGTTGGGTGTGAGCGACTGGGCTTCGGGAGAGTTCTTCCGCAAAGGGCATCCGGCGCCGACATTCTCAAATTCTGAGTTAACCCCGTTCAACCGGTTCCCGATTAACGACTACGACATTGACGATCCCGAAGTCGATCTGGATCGCTGGACTTTGACAGTTAGTGGGGCCGTCCAAAAGCCGGGGGAATACACGCTGGCCCAGATCCAGGCTCTGCCGAAAGTTCGACAGAATACTCGTCACGTGTGCGTTGAGGGCTGGGACGTGATCGGACGGTTTGGTGGAACTCCGCTATCAAATTTCTTGCAGCTGATCGGGGCTGATCCGACCGCACGTTTCGTGTATGTAGAGTGTGCGGACAACTATTACGAATCGCTCGATATGGCCACAGCTATGCATCCGCAGTCCTTGCTCTGTTACGAGATGTACGATCAGCCGCTCACTCGCGAGCACGGAGCGCCTCTCCGCCTAACTCTTCCAACCAAGATTGGCTACAAGCAAGCCAAATATCTAACCGATTTGAAGGTCACCAACGTCCTGGAACGGGTCGGGTATTGGGAAGACCAGGGTTATTCGAGTTTCTACGGGCTCTAGTCTATGGCAACTCGCGCGATCACTATCGAAGGTACGAAGGGCGGGGAAGCAGTCGAAGTCGTATACGAGCACACATTTGTCGTGAGGCTCTGCCATTGGCTGAACACGATTTCACTTTTGGTTATGGTCGGCAGCGGATTGCAGATCTTCCGGGCCTTCCCGAGTTTCGGGGCGAAAATTCCTGAGAAAGTGCTGTTAGATTGGCCCAAGGCTTACGCGCTTGGCGGATGGCTCGGGGGCGGACTGCAGTGGCACCTGACCTTCATGTGGATTTATCTAGGCACGGGCGCGCTTTACGTCGGTTACGAGATTGTCAGCGGCAATTATCGGCAAATACTTTTTACTCGACGTGACATCCCCGGTGTATGGCCGATGACCAGGCATTATTTCTTTTTCGGAGCGAAGCCTACAATCTCCGAAGCCTACAATCCGTTACAGAAGCTTGCGTACACAAGTGCGATCCTTCTTGGCGCGCTGTCGGTCATAACCGGATTTGCGGTGTGGAAGCCGGTGCAGCTTTCCGGGCTAGCGTGGCTCATGGGTGGCTTTCACTACGCACGCATCTGGCATTTCGTGGTGATGTGGGCGATCCTGGCGTTTGTATTCGGGCACCTGGTCATGGTGGTTTTGCACGGCTGGAATAACTTCGTTTCCATGTTGACGGGATGGAAGAAAAATCCGGGATATTCCTTCCCTGTTTCTGTCCCGGGGAAAAAGTGAAATCCGCGATGCGGTGGGAGTGAATGCCGGAAGAGGCAGCTTCATTCGACAGTCCAGCCGAACAGCTCGACCAGGAACAGTCCCTCCTCCGCCGCGTGCAAGGCGGGGAGAACGAGCTGTTCTATGAGCTGATCCGGCCGTACGAGCGACGAGTCTATGCGACCGCGCTGGCTATCTTGCGCAACCCTGCCGACGCGGAGGACGTGGCGCAGGAAGCGATGCTCAAAGCGCTGAAGCACATTCGACAATTCCGCGCCGAAGCGAAGTTCAGTACTTGGTTGATCCAGATTACGGTGAACGAAGCGAGGATGCGCAGACGCAAGGACCGCAGCAGCTTGACCGAACCTATCGATGATCGGCGGGATGACGAAGGCGACTATGCTCCGCGGGATTTCACCGATTGGCGCGAGATTCCCTTGGAGACGTTGGAGCGCAAGGAAATCCGCGAGAAGCTTGCGGAAGCGCTCGCATCTTTGGGAGAAAAGTACCGTGAGGTGTTCATTTTGCGAGACATGCAACACCTCAGCATTGAAGAGACAGCAAATCTTCTTGGTATTTCGACAGCCTCGGTGAAAACCCGCCTGCTGCGCGCGCGATTGATGCTGCGCGATTTGCTGGCTCCTGGCTTCGATGGAAGCTGGACCTCCAGATTGTCGTTCGCGAAGGGGACAAAGCCATGGTAGTTCGCTGCGAAGACGTGTGGCGGGAGATCTCGAACTACATCGATGGTGATGTAGAACCTGAACTGCGCGCCGCCATGGACGCCCACATTCGCGGGTGCGAACGTTGTACCGCCGTGCTTGCTGGGACGAAAAATATCGTTGCCCTTTACGGAGATGAACGGATGGTCGAAGTTCCACTGGGCTTCGGGCAACGTTTATATCAACGGCTCGAGGAAACCATGCCGCGGCGAAGGGGCTCGGCGCTTGGCTGGACGATAGCGTTCGCCTTCGCTGCCATGCTGATTCTGAGCTTCGAAGTTGGGAACTCGCCGAACTCGCATCCTTTCTCGGCGCGGTCGGAGCATGCCCAACCCGGTGAACATATTCCACGTAATCTGGCAGTAGTTGTGGAGAACACCGGGAAGCTTTTCCACGTTGCGGGGTGCCCGTTTATCAAAACGGAAGGGGGTGTCCGGTCCGTGACTGCCGAGGAAGCATTGAAAGAGGGCTACACTCCTTGTGTCCGTTGCTTACGGAAATATCTGGACACGGCCCAAGGACACGACGATTCCGATCAGGACGAAAGCACACCAGTCCAAGCGCTTCTCCCACAGTAACTTCACCGCGATTACGGAAGTTTGTCAGATTCCCCGTAAACTGTTGTAGCCGTGAGGATTAGATGCTATTCCTAGAGGTTCCCCGGTTTTGCGTCGAAACGCGGCCGGGGTTTTACTCATGGGAAGCGAACTGGCGGGTGCACCGCAATCCTGGAGCGATCTGGTTCCCAGTGCCAAGGCCTTCGTCGGCCTCACTGTGTTCATGGGAACGTCCGTGCTCTTGTACGGAGCCGTCCACCAGAGCAGCCGCAATATAGCTGAGTTTATCTGCTACCTTGGCATCGCAATCCTGGCTTCAAAGCTGAAAGTGAATCTGCCGGGAATCGCAGGAACGATGTCGGTCAACTTCCTGTTCATTCTCCTGGGCATTCTCCAGTTGAGTTTCTCCGAAACACTGGTTTTGGGGGTTGCGTCGATTCTGGTGCAGTGCCTGTATCCGGATCGGCCGAGCGCCATCCAGGTAACTTTCAATATCTGCGTGAGCGCAGTATCGACCGCGTTGGCCTACGGTGCTTATCACGCAGTCCTGTCGCAACAATTAGTCGAGAGCAAGGCCCTCGCCTTGGGAGTTGCGGCATCGATTTATTTCGTTGCCAACACCGGTTCGATCGCCTGGGTCATCTCTTCCACCGAAGCCAGGTCGTTGCGGAAAATTCTGGTCGAGTGCTACTTCTGGTCGTTTCCCTATTACCTGGTCGGAGCGGGAATGGCCGGCGCAATCGGATGGTTTGACGAGGCTTTCAACTGGGAAACATCGCTTCTGATCGTTCCGGTCATCTACTTGATTTATCGCTCGTATCGCCTTTACCTGGGCAAGCTGGCAGATGAAAAGCGACATGTCGATGAGATGGCCAAGCTTCACTTGCGAACCATCGAAGCTTTGGCACTGGCAATTGAAGCGAAAGATCATACGACGCACGACCACCTGCAGCGTGTGCGGGTTTACGCGATCGAAGTTGCAAAGGAACTTAACATTGATGCCGAAGAGATGGAAGCACTGCAAGCGGCCGCTCTCTTGCATGACATCGGCAAACTGGCAGTGCCGGAGCACATCATTTCGAAACCCGGACGGCTGACTCCGGAAGAATTCGAAAAGATGAAGATCCATCCCATTGTGGGTGGAGAGATTCTCGAGCGTGTGCGCTTCCCGTATCCGGTTGTCCCGATTGTGAAAGCTCACCACGAGAAATGGGATGGTTCCGGATATCCGTCTGGTCTTAAGGGGGAGGAAATCCCGATTGGTGCCAGGATTCTTTCAGCCGTGGATTATCTGGACGCTTTGGCGTCGGACCGTCAATATCGTCGAGCCGTGCCTCTGGAAGAGGCCATGCTGCGGCTGGTTGCGGAGTCAGGGAAGTCATTCGATCCCCGCGTCGTTGATGTCCTGAAGAAACGGTACCGCCAATTGGAAAAGCGCGTACACGGGCAATTCGCGAAAGCTGATTCGCCGCTCTCGACAGACATGAAAATCGAGCGCGGACTGGCGCCCGCCGCCGGTTTCGAACAGGCGAACCGGGAAAGCAGCGGCCAGGAGGCTACGTTCCTCTCGTCCATTGCCGCGGCACGCCAGGAAGCCCAAACTCTTTTCGAATTGAGCCAGGACTTGGGAGCTTCGCTCAGCCTGGGTGAAACGCTCTCGGTTTTCTCGGTGAAGCTTCGTTTGCTGGTCCATTACGATGCGATCGCTATTTATCTGAGGCGCAATGACGAGCTTGTGCCGGAGTATGTCAATGGAGATAACTTCCGGCTGTTCTCATCGCTGAGGATCCCCATCGGGCAAGGGCTTTCCGGCTGGGTCGCGCAAAACCGCAAACCAATCGTGAATGGGAATCCTTCCGTAGAGCCGGGATATCTGAACGATCCCAGCAAATTCAGCACGCTCAGTTCAGCCTTGGCGGTGCCGCTCGAAGGGGTTGCAGGCGTGATTGGAGTGTTGGCGCTGTATCGCTCCGAGCGGGACGCATTCACCGCCGATCACCTGCGCATTCTGCTGGCCATCAGTTCCAAGATGGCGCTGGCAATCGAAAACGCATTGAAGTACCAGCAGGCGGAAAACTCCGCAACCACGGATTATCTGACTGGCCTGCCCAATGCTCGATCGCTTTTCCTCCAGCTTGACCGGGAATTAGCTCGCTGCAAGCGCGACTCAACCTCGCTGACGGTCATGGTCGGTGACATGGATGGCTTCAAGCAGATCAACGACCGCTTTGGACACTTGGAAGGGAATCGGGTACTGCGACTGTTTGCGCAAGCCCTGAAAGAGAGCTGCCGCGAATACGACTACGTAGCGCGCATGGGCGGAGACGAATTTGTGGTCGTTGCTCCAGGGCTGCCGGCGGAGATTGCGGCAAAGCGAGCCGAACAGCTTCGTGCCTTAGCCAAGCAAGCCGGAATCGAAGTTTGCGCCGAAGACATACTCTCCCTCAGCGTCGGTCAAGCGGTCTATCCCACCGATGGCAAAGATGCCGAGGAACTGCTGGCCGAAGCAGATCGTCGCATGTACGTTGAAAAGCAGCAACAGCCAGCGCGGAAGAATCGGCGCCAGCATGCGCGCTTGTCATGCCGAGTGACGATTGAGCTGCATCCCGATGGCGGCGCCCCCCTGCTTGGCAATCTGATCGATATCAGCATGGGTGGCTGCTATGTCGAAACCAGCGCGATTCTCACACCGGGCACACGGGTCGGGCTGGTTTTTTCGATTGATGATGGCCAACTGCATGCCGAAGGCAGCGTCACCAGAATTGAGCCTGGAACTGGTGTGGCAGTTCAGTTCAAAGAGATGAATCGCGAAGCCCGCGATCAGATGCACCGGATTCTGGAGTTCGTCCAGAACACCAGCATGATGTACGACAACCGCTACCTGAAGTTCCTCAACCAATAAGACCGGCGCTCATCGCTTCCGAACTATCTTCGCCCCGGGTGGGCTTCACCTTTGGTTGAGAAGAGCGAGAAAGGCCATTCGTCTTTCTTCTTCGGTAAGGGCACGGCAGCGTCAGACGCAACCGGTGAGCCCCAATCAGCTGGCGCCGGCTGGATACACCAGACGTTGCCGGGTTCCTCCAGGGCAATTCCGATCAGCCAGTACTTTCCTTCGTTCCCCAGCGCGACGCAATTTGCCACCCGGGCGCGGGCGCTACCCCCGTCCGGGAGATCGCTGACTGATACTGGTAAGCCCGCATCCAGAGGACGAGTCAAACGAACCCCACAACCTTCCGTGTTGACAACCAAGGTGTGGCAAGTTTCGTTGAACTCAACGGCTGGATCCAGGCTGGTGATGCGGACCGGAATTTGGGCTCGGACCCTGGTGCTGCGCCGTGGGGCTGCGTGAGGCCCGTCAGACGAACTCATGGAATGCTCCCTTCAAAATTCTACGTCTCTTTACTAAATTTCGTAGGTTGAGCCCAAGTTCTACAGATAACGGAAGTAACGGGTTCTGACCGGTTTGATTGCCTCCGCAAGCACACAAAACTTGTGGAGGGAAAGCGGGATGTGGAGTAATATATTGCCCAATTCGCCGCCTCAGACCTCGGCGGCGCCGGGCAACCCCCAGCAGAGCAGACGGCCGAAAGCAGACTTGTCTGGACAAATCTTGGTATTGCTGAGAGGCGTCTATGAGAAATCTTATCGGGTACACGCTACTCTTATTTACCGCCGCGGTAATGGCCTTCGGGCAGAGCGATAGCGGGGCCGAAGACGGGGTTAACTTCCGCGGCATCGTCCGCTACGAAAACAACACCCCAGCCGCCTTCGTGCAGGTCGAATTATGGACCGACGGAGAAACCACCTGGCGAACCTTTGCGATGACCGACAGGCAGGGAAAGTTCCATACTGGTGCGCCGTGCATGGTGGTGAAGTACCGCATTAAGACGCCGGGTTACCGTCAGGTTGAAGGTCAGGTCGACATCAGCATCCAGCCTTGCCGGGCGCTTGAGAGCATCACCCTCCGAGCATTGCCGGGCACGACTGTCCCCGGAAGCGGTCCGCCTCCGACGGTGACCGCTCCTGGGAACATCGACGCTCGCATCGCAGGTATTCCGGCTGATGCCAAGAAGGAATTTGAAGAGGGGCAGCGCGCGATCAACGGGAACGATTTCTCGGCCTCCATTCCCCATCTGCAAAAAGCAATCGATCTTTACCCGCGTTACGCCGAGGCCTATCAACTTCTCGCCGTCTCCCAGATTCAGACCCGCCAGGCACCGCAAGCCGAGTCGTCACTGCTGAGAGCCATCGAAATTGAAGATAGAATGCCGCGGGCGCAGTATCTCCTAGGTGCCCTTTACGCGATGACCGGCCGCGTGCAGCTTGCGGAAAAGCCGCTGAACCGCTTTGCCGAACTCGATCCGCAGAACCCCGATGCTTATTTTGAACTTGCCAAGCTGAACTTTGCGTTGAGCAAGTTCCCCGACGCTGAAACGCAGGCCAAGAAGTCCATCGACCTGAAAGAAAGCAATAGTGGCGTGTATATCGTGCTAGGGTATGCGCTGCTGCGGCAGAGCAAGCCGGATGCGGCCGAACAGGCTTTTCAGAATTTCGTGGCGCAGGATCCGAACAGTTCGGTGTCGACGGACGTGAAGAAGATGATTGCTGAGATCGATCAGCACAAGCGGTAGGCGTAGCGTTCACAGCTTGGCATTGTTTTGTGCTCGGCGCAATCCTGCTTCGAGACCTGCCTTGATCGCCCGTTGATAACCTGCCTGGTCTATCTTCTGCATAACCGCTGCTGCGATTCCGCCGGGTGTGGCTGCCTCATTCAGTAGCTCCGTCAAGGAAGTGTTACCGTCACGCCACGCCACAATTCCGTCGGCCAGAGCGTGAGCCGCCGCAGTGAGAGCTGTCTTTTCATCCAGCCCGAGTTTGACTGCCGCGTTGGTCAGCGTCGCCAGCGCGTGGTATCCGTGGCTCGATGAGTAGGTAACGGTAAACGCGTCGAACCTGTTTTCGGGAATCTCCACCACTTCGCCAACCGCTCGAAATAGACTATGAATCTCGCGGCGTTGCTTTGCCGGGAATAATCGGTCGAACGTGATCGCGGTCAGGCCGTGACCGACACGCGAGACCGGACTTGGCATCGCCCGTACCCATTTCACCGGGGGCCCAAGCTGCGCACGAAGTTTGGCCAGGGGAATACCAGCGGCCAGGCTGACCGCAAGCAGCGGCCGGTTGACGGGACTCATTTCATGGAGGAGTTGTGCAACCGAGGCGGGCCGAACCGCAATGATCAGGATGCGCGCTCGGTCGACAGCGCTGCGCCGGTGAGGTTCTATCGATACGCGGTATAGTTTTTCCAGCTCGCGAAGCTTATGGAGGTTGCGGTCATGCACCAGAATAGGCTTGTTGAACTTTGCCATTCGAAGTCCCGCGACTAGGGCACTGGTAATGCGCCCGCCGCCAAGAAACACAATTTCCTTCACGCGAGTTCCTTGCAAGCGTGATTCGCTGCTTCCAGCAATTTTTCGACATCACTCTCGGTGTGAGCCGTGGAAATGATCCAGTGCAGCCCGTTCGAGGGTGTCATGTAAATTCCATGATCGAGCAGGCGCTGAACGAATCGCGAATACTTTCTAGTATCGGCATAGCGGCAATAGTCTCGGTAATCGTTGATTGCTTTCTGCTCCGTAAAGTAGACCTGAAACATCGGTCCAAATCCCTGAACGATTGCCTTCACGTTATGTTTGCGGAATACTTCACGCAAGCCATTTATGGCTGTGTCGCCTGTCGCGTGCAACTTCTGATGAGTGCCCTCTGCAGACAGAAGGTCCAGATTCGCCGCGATGACCTTCATGGTCAGGCGATGGCCGTTAAATGTGCCGTAGTGCAAAACCATGTTTTCATTCCATCGCATTCGATCGAGAATGGCCCGCGGGCCAGCAACCGCACCGACGGGGAAACCTGCTCCCAGTGCCTTGCCGAAAGTGCTTAAGTCTGGATGAATGCCGTAAAGCTCCTGGCAGCCTCCACGGGCATAACGAAATCCGGTGACAACTTCATCGAAGATGAGCAACGCGCCGTATTGCTTGGCGAGTTCGCTCATTCGCTGCAAATATCCCTCGCGGGGAGGAATGCAGCCCATGTTCGCCATGATTGGCTCGGTGATCACGGCGGCAAGTTCGCTGCCATGTAGTCGCATCACGCGCTCGAGTGCATTCAGATCGTTCCAGGGAGCGACGAGGACATCATCGAAGGTGGAACTCGGAATGCCTTGAGAATCTGGAATGCGAGCGGGGTTATCGGGCGAGCCGAGATTCTCTACCGGATGGCTGTGCGCGTTCAAAAGAAACGGATCGTACCAACCGTGATAGTGGCCTTCGAACTTCAGAAATTTTGTCCGTCCCGTGTGAGCCCGCGCCAGGCGCAGCGCCAGCATGGTTGCTTCACTTCCCGTATTGGTGAAACGGACGGCCTCGGCGTTTAGCACCATGTTCAAGAAACGCTCTGAGGCTTCGACTTCAGCCGATGTCGCCGCCGCGAAGTGAGAGCCGTTAGCCATCGATTCGGAAACTACGGAAACAAGTTTTGGATGCGCGTGGCCCTGAATCAGCGCGCCGAACGACATCATGAAATCGACGTACTCGTTGCCATCGGCATCCCAGACATGTGAATCCTGGCCGCGTTCAAGAAATATGGGCCCGTCGCTATAGACAGCTGCGCCGCGCGAGGGCGAGTTGACACCTTCAACTAGCGATTTTTTTGCTCGCTCAAAGAGCTGATGCGATCGGGTCCGATTCATGCGATTAGTCTGCACTGCCGCCGCCATCGACAACCAGTGCCGCCCCCGTCATGAACGAAGAGTCATCAGATGCCAGGAACAATGCGGCCTGGGCAATTTCATCCGCCGTGCCGATTCTGCCTAGTGGGCGGTTCGCACAGCCAGCGAGATAGTCATTCCAGTTTAGGCCGCGAAGCCGGGCATCTTCCGGCAGCATCGGAGTCTCAACGTCGCCCGGGCAGATGCAGTTTACGCGAATGCCCTGTGGCCCGTGATCGATGGCCATTGCCTTGGTTAGCAACACTACTCCGCCCTTCGACGCACAGTACGCGACTGCCTTGTCGCCGCCAACCAGTCCCCAACCCGAACTGTTATGGATGATCACCCCGGCGCCCTGCTTAATCATGTGGGGTAGCGCGGCTTTGGACATGAGGAAGGTGCCCTTCAGATTGATGTCGATCTGTAGATCCCACTCTTCCTCACTGCAATCCACGATCGTGTGGGCGAAAAAGACGCCGGCATTGTTAAAGAGGATGTCCAACCGCCCGAAGGCGTTTAGGGTCTGATCGACAGTGCGCTGGCAATCTTGGGCGAGACGAACGTCGGCCTCCGCGAAAATGGCGTTGCAGTTGTTCTTCTTAATTCGATCGGCAACTGCATTGCCGCGTTGCGCATTCCGTCCGGTGATTACGACATTGGCTCCTTCCTCCGCGAAAAGTATGGCCGTGGCTTCACCGATACCGGAGGTCCCACCGGTGATGAGCGCGACTTTGTCTCTTAGGCGCATCGTCAGGCCGATCCCGCCAATCCGCCACCATCCACAACCATCGCGGTTCCAGTGACAAATGAGGCCGCGTCGCTCGCCAGGTATAGAACAGCCTTGGCGATCTCTTCCGGGCTGCCGATGCGACCCAAAGGCCGCCGTGCCGACTCGGCTAAGAACCGGCTCTCATTTTCTCCGAGCTGTTGGGCCTCGCTGCGCAGCATTGCCGTATCCGTATCACCGGGGCAAATGCAGTTCACTCGAACTTTGGCTGCACCATGATCGACCGCCAGTGCTTTGGTCATAAGAACCACCGCGCCTTTCGAGGCACAATAGGCGGCGGCGCGTGGGCCTCCTGCCATGCCCCAGCCTGAGGCAGTGTTGATGATCGAGCCGCCCCTGGCCTTAATCATGATCGGAATCACCAAGCGGGAGAGCAGAAAGATCGCTTTCAAATTTACCGCCATCACGCGGTCCCAATCTTCTTCGGAAAGTTCGACAACCGAAGCGCGGCGGATGATTCCGGCGTTGTTAAAGAGAATGTTGATTTCGCCGAACTCGCGCACGGCGCGCTGCACGATCCGTTCACAGTCTACGTTCTTGGTGACGTCAGTTAGCTCAAAGATGGCGCGGCCGCCAGCGTTCAGGATTTGTTGCGCAGTTTCGTTCCCTGCTGCCTTGTTCACATCCGCAATGACGACAGTGGCGCCTTCTCGCGCGAAGAGCATTGCGGTAGCGCGTCCGATGCCGGAAGCACCACCGGTGATGAGCGCGACTTTGCCTGAGAGACGACCGTGAGACATGGGTTCTAATCGAACTGCAGATCCCTCGCTTCGCTGGGGATGACAACAAGCGTTACCGGCTTGCCAAGGCCCCGGCGGTTTCCCCGCCGTCAAGCGTAAACACCTGGCCAGTCGCATACGCGGCATCGTCCGATGCTAAATAAGCAAACAGCGCAGCGATCTCTTCGGGTCTTGCGTGCCTGCGCATGGGAATTTTCCGATTGACCTCATCCAGCATCGCGTCGGTGTACTCCGCACGCTGCATCGGAGTCAGGACGTAGCCTGGGGCCACGGCGCAGACCCGGACTTTAGGCGCCAATTCGAGCGCCATGCTTTTTGTCAGCTCGATCACGCCGGCCTTAGTGGCGTTGTAATCCGCGTAGAAGGGATAGCCCACAACGCCGTTGGTCGATGCGGTCTGCAAGATCACACCACCGTCGCGCTCCCACATATGCTTCGCAGCAGTCTGCGCCATGTAAAACACGCCGGTCAGATTTACGGCGACAACCTTGTCCCATTCTTCGCGAGTGATTTCGAGGAAGTTGTGACGAATGCTGATGCCGGCATTATTAATAAGCACATCGACGCCGCCCATCAACTTGATTGCGTCGCGGAACGCCGACTGGACCTGGGCAAGATCGGAAACATCCGCAGCAACAGTTCCGGCAAGATCAGGCAATTGTTTCTGAATCGCGTCGCGGCCTTTATCGTCGCGATCCAGTACGCAAACCGCCGCGCCTTCTTCCATGAATCGCGCGGCCGTCGCCGCGCCAATCCCGCTGGCGCCGCCCGTGATCAGTACGCGTTTGTCTTCGAGTCCACGCATTTTTTAGGTTGTCATTCCGACGAGCTTAGCGAGGAGGAATCTGCTGGTCGATTGCTCGACAAAAAGCGGACTCACGACTGCGCT
>Ga0335069_10010816_pt1 | contig 12911 bp, 8 predicted proteins | sample Lox_Sample_11_FD_206714 | JGI IMG/M metagenome (GOLD analysis project Ga0335069, IMG submission 206714) | Soil microbial communities from Loxahatchee National Wildlife Refuge, Florida, United States - Lox_Sample_1.1 | ecosystem: Environmental > Terrestrial > Soil > Wetlands | place: USA: Florida... | reverse complement strand
AGAAGCCCAGGGATCTCTCAGAACTGCGCGATGAACTGCCAGGCCAGCGGTGGAATGAAGGCCTTCAGGCCATCATCCCCGGTGTTACTCCCGTCATCCACGGCCGACGGAGTGTGTGGGCCGTCGAACGTGCACATTTTGACAGGATAACCCGCCTTGCACCCTTCGAAGTCGTAGCAGACATATTTCTTGCTGCCGGCCGTTGTCGTCGGGATGGTCGCGGGAATCGTGCAGCCATTGTCCTGGGCATGGATAATCGCGCACCATTTCCCGCCCGTCTTGCTCGAATCTGATTGGAGATATGGGCAGGTGGTATCGCTCATGCCGACCGTGCCCATATACGCGATGGGCGCCGCATTGGAATCGGTCGGCTCACCGGGAAGGTTGTAGTTGGCCGCCGCCATGGCAACCACCGCGCGTAGCTTCGTCTGACGCGTGATCGACAGGGCATAGGTCATCATCGCTCCGAAGCTGAAGCCTGTGGAAAAAACGCGGCTGTCGTCGATGCACAGGTTCGCGTCGACCTGGGCGAGAATGTCGTCGAAGAGGACACTGTCTCGCGTGAAATCCCAAGGCGTGTTGCCGCTCCCCGCGGGCGCTACGAAGATGGCGGGATCCTTCGCCGCGGTAGCTTCGCGGTGGAGCCCGTAATAGGCGTAGTTGGTTGCGTCGAAGTTGGGACCATCATTCGCCGGATGTAGGCCAGTCGCATTGCCGGTGTCCGAGCCGTACGCCTGGTACCAGGAGAAGATCAAACGATACGGGTGCGCCGGATCGTAATCCGCCGGAATGTCGATGATGTATTCGTGACTCGCTCCGCCGCTCGTGATCTTGAGTCTGGTCGACGTGGAAAGACCGCCTGAGATCGACGAGCCACCGGTGGTCAGCGTTTTCGCACCATCGGCCTTGCCGCACCCCTTGCTTGGAACCGCGGCGCCACCGCTCCCGGTGCTACCACCGCTCCCGGTGCTACCACCACTTCCGGTGCTGCCACCGCTTCCGGTGCTGCCACCGCTTCCGGTGCTACCACCGCTTCCGGCCCTGCCACCGCTTCCGGCCCTGCCACCGCTTCCGGTGCTGCCACCGCTTCCGGTGCTGCCACCGCTTCCGGTGCTACCACCGCTTCCGGTGCTGCCACCGCTTCCAGTGCTGCCACCGCTTCCGGTGCTGCCGCCGGCCACGGAACCGCCGTTACCGGCGCTTCCACCAGACCCCGACTTTCCGCCTGAGCCGCTCGCGCCGCCAGATTGTGCGGCTGTCGTTCCACCCGTTCCGCTACCCGTTGAGGTCGATCCACCCGAGCTGGTAGCACCGCCCGTCGAGGGCTGGCCGCCCGAGTCGCTTCCACCCGTGGCGGCGCTTCCCCCGGATGCAGAGGATCCACCCGCTCCCGAGCGACCACCTGAGCTGGTCGTTCCGCCAGATGCACTTGACTTCCCTCCTGAGCCACCTCCGCCAGATCCACCTGGATTGCTCGATGAACATGCAGCTGCGGTGACTACCAGCGTTGCTAGCAAGAGTCGATGCGTGACCATGCGGTCCTCCTAGTAAGCGTCCACATAGTTGACGGCCACGTCTCCATGACAGTCCGTAGAGCCACTTCTTGGCAGCCTACGCGTCACGACATCGGAGCACTATGGTCTCGATGTTCGAACTAGGGTCGTTCTGTCGGGTCAAGATACAATTTCTGTGTTCGCAGCAGCGGAGACGTCAGATCGCGCATTTGGATGGATTAGGCAAAGGCAGGCGCGACATTCCGCGTTTCGCAACGCCGCTCATGGGCAACCGTACGTATAGCTGCCGTGTTCGCGCATGCGCTTGGCTGGAATATCCGTGACAAAGCCGCTCACGTCCGGACCGATAGGTGGCCAGGGGCATGTGCCGAACCAGGTTGGTTTGCTCGTCAGGTAAAGGCTGGCGGGTATGGCTGCGGAGCAGCTGGCATCCACACCGGGTAATGGCGCGCCGGAAAAGCCCGCCTGCAGGTTGTTTCCAGCGCTCGACGCGAAACTGTAGTTCCCGCAGTGAACCAGGCTCGCTAGAACTTGAGGATCGCCCGGCGGTGATTCACTTGACGAAATCCCACTACACCCGATGCTCCAGAGACCATCGGCGCCACAGTGACTGCTGGGACCGCTGGTTACAGTCGTGTTCGGCGTGCCAAGCACGTTGCCCACCAGGTTGTGCCAGCGATTCCATTGCACCAGAACTATCGAGGTGCGGTTCTCGGTGGCCACAGCTGGCCAGTCACCCGCGGCCGTGGCCTGGTTGCGAAAATACGTGTTGTGGCTCGAGCTTCCCCAAATGTTGTCACCGATGTACTGCTGGTGGATATTGCCTTCAGCCAGATTCATGTACGGGTGCGCGCCGTGGAATATCAAATCATCGCCGAGCCACACTTTGTCGCTGTCCGATTCCCAGTCTCGATAAAGGTAGTTGTAGCCGATCACACAGCCACTGCCCCCGCCTTCGTAGGCAACCGCGTGCCGCGTCTTCTCGAAGAGGTTGTTCTCAACCAGGTGATCTGAGTTCCAATACAGGACATGCGCGCCATAGCCGCGGCCCGAGTCGGCCCGTTGCGGGTCGTGAATGTTGCTGTCGCGCAAGACGCAACCCTTGGACCAGTTGAACTCCACGAACTCGGAAGAGGCCGCCGAGAGATCGATGTTCTGCGCCCAGCAACCCGCGCACGCATCGAACGTGACAAGGCCGTGGTTCTCCGAGTCAACCGCCCCCGACTGCACTATCGCGAGATCTTCGACACCGGCGTTCTCGGTCACGTTGGGTATCCGCAGGGCGACGGGTGACAGATTCGCCGAAAACGTGAAGTAGAGCGGGCGATCGATGATTGCCGTGGTTCCGGAGATCCCGGTCACGTGAACCAGCTGGGCCATCGTCTGCGTGCCGGCACCGTTGTTCCACGGTCCACCGCACCAGGTGCAATCGCCGTCCTCTCCTATGGCGTTGACCAGAGTAGGGTCATTGTTCTCGGTCACGGCAACGTAGTCGCCCACGGCGAAGCCCGGCGTGGCCGCCATTTGAAGACTGGTTGAGCCCTTGCTGAAGCCACTGGCGATGGGCTGATCCACTTGACCATCGAAGGAGAAGCTCTTCGAGCCGAGGATCACAGCATAACCGTCGGTGCTTCTCAGGTGCAGCGTGGTCGAGGTCGGCCCTTGACCTCTGAGCACCACGTTCGCCGGCACATAAAGCGCTGCCGAGAGCGAGTAGGTGCCGGCGCCGAGCACACAGGCATGGCCAGGCGCCGTCGCCTTGAGGCAGTTCTGAATCGGCGTCGAGTCGTTGGTCGCGTCATCAGTGTGCGTGGAAAAATCGCAGCCAGTGGCGCACGCGGTCTTGTCCTGCAGGTACACGGGGATTCCGTCAGGGCGTCCCGGCTTCCACGGCACTGCGCGATCCGGAGACAATAGGTCCGTGCTCGGCTGAGTGCTTGCGCCGCCAGTATTACCACCCGTACCGCTGATGCCTGCGGTGCCACCCACGCTCGCTCCTGCGGTGCCACCCACGCTTGCTCTTGTTGTGTCGCCGCTGCTGCCGTTGGTAGTGCCGCCTGCGGAGACAGTGTTTGCGCCTGACGTGGAATTACCACTGCAGCCGGTGGCAAAGACACCTGCAATGACGAGAAGTCTTGCCATGGTCTCGCCGAACGTCCGCATCGATGTGTTCATGGCGTGCCTCGGCTGCTCACTATACTGTGACCCTGGCGAGAGCGCGATGTGTGACCGAGTACTGGCACTTGGATGGCTTCGATGACCCGCAGTATTGCCGACAAGACAAATCTGCGTTTCAAAAGCTGCAGCCAAACGCGAGTGGCGGATCCTTGGGCGCTGGCTGACCGGGGAGCGTACAATGCCGCAGGCTCACGGTCGCGACGGCGCCCACCGCTGCCAATCCTCACCGATTTGCAGCGTGGTGCATTGGCACGCGGATACGGCCAGGATGTCCTGATTCGTAGCTGTGCTAGCGTGCCGCCGATGAATTCTCGCCTCGCCCTTTTGCGCACGGCGCGCGGGTTGCTCTTGGGCGCCGCGCTCGCGACGTGCGCCTGCGGTGGCGCTGCCGAAGAGCCGGCCAACGTATCGGTCGTGATCGACACGACGGCGACGCACCAGACCCTGGTGGGCTTTGGGGCAGCGGTTGCCTACCAGCCTTCACTCTTGTCCGACCGTACCGACGACATCTACCAGGTCTTGTTCGTCGATTCGGGTCTCGACATTCTGCGGCTCGGCAACTGGTACCAGAACCAGGATTCCGCCGACACGACCCCGAGCACGCCGTTCACGGATTCCGCACAGGTGCAGATCGTGAAGAACGCTGCTGCCGCGCGCGGGAGCCGCCCGCCCAAGATCCTGATGTCCGCCTGGTCGCCGCCTGCATACCTCAAGAGCAATGGCGTGACCCGGCCGCCGCGCGGCTTGGACGCCACGGCCACGCCCGGTACGCTCATCCGAAACGGCGACGGGTATGCCTATTCCGATTATGCCGACTGGTGGGTTCGTTCTCTGCAGGCCTATGCTGCGCAAGGGGTCGCGCCCGACTACATCAGTATCCAGAACGAGCCGGATTTCTACACAAGGGGATGGGAAACCTGTCTTTGGGGACCAAACGAAGGCGCCGCCATGGAAGGCATCGCCACCGCTGGGTACGGGCAGGCTCTGGATGCCGTCTACCACGCGATACAAGCGTCGACCCTGACATCACGGCCCAGCATCGTCGGGCCCGAAACCACCGGGTTCCTCGACCATGTCGTGCAGAAGTACATGGACGGCCTCGACCCGGGCCAGCTCGGCGCCATCGCCCATCACCTGTACGGCACCACCGAGGACAATCCCAATCCCGACTGGTTCAATGGCCCGATGAGCGCCATCGGTAAAGCCGCCGCGGCCGCAGGACTGCCGACCTTCATGACCGAGTACTCGCCCAAAGCCCCCACCATGTTCGACACCGCCTGGTTGATCAACAACGCGCTGACGCTGGAGAACGTGTCTGCCTATGTTTGGTGGGAGCTGATCTGGAGCCCCATGCCACCGACCGGGCTCGTGACCATCGAAAGTGCCGACCCGAGCTCGCCCTACACCATCAACGACACTTACTACGCGCTCAAGCACTTCGCGCGCTGGACGGATCCCGGTTGGGTTCGCGTCGACACGACCTCGTCGCTCTCTGCGGTGCGCGCGTCGGCATTCGTGAGCCCGGACGGCAGCAGCCTCACCCTGGTGCTCCTCAACACCAGTGCCCAAGATCACTGGATTGCGGTGAACCCAGGCCCCTTCACCTCTGCGTCGCTCGCCGTCTACCGGAGCTCGGGCGCCAGCGAACGCACCGCCAGTGTCGCCCTGGAGAGCGACGGCAGCCTTCTCCTGCCTTCCCGCTCGATCGCCACCATGACCTACACGCCCTAGACTAGCCGCGCTCCCATGGCAAGAGCTTGCTGCCAGCGATGCTCACCAGCTCATGCGGCTGACCCCCGCCACTCTCACCTGCGAAACGTGCTCCAGTCGATGCGCAGCTTGCGCATGCGGGCTCGCAATGTGTGCGGGTTGATGCCCAGGAGCGCCGCTGCGCCGGATGCTCCTTCGATGCGGCCCGCGGTCCGCTGCAGGGCCGCCTCGATGTGCCTGACCATGACACTGGCCAGCTTGGGAAACTCGGCCGAAGCTGCCGGCGCGTGCGCCTCCCGACGCACGCCCAGCGTGCCGAGCGCGCCGCGCAGGTCCAAGTGTCGACCATTACCAAGAATGGTCGCCCGCTCGATGACCGAGGCGAGCTCGCGAATGTTGCCCGGCCAATCGTAACTGGCCAGCAGATCCAGATCCTCAGGCGTCGGGCTCAAAGGTTGTCCGCCGATGCGGGTTCCGGCGTGCCAGGCGAAATGCGAGGCCAGAGCCGGTATGTCGCGCAGGCGCTCGCGCAGCGGAGGCAGCCTTATCGGGAACACGCTGATGCGATACCAGAGATCCTTGCGGAAGCCGCCGGTGGCGACCATCTCCTCGAGCGTACGGTTGGTCGCCGCCACCAGGCGCACGTTGACCTTGACCGGCTGCTGCCCGCCAACCCGTTCCAGCGTTCCATCCTGAAGCACGCGCAGCAAGCGGACCTGAGCGGCAAGCGGGAGCTCCCCGACCTCATCCAGAAACAGTGTGCCGCCGTCGGCGCGTTCGAACCAGCCGGACCTGCCCGCGACAGCTCCGGTGAAGCTGCCGCGCTCATGGCCGAACAGCTCCGAGTCGACCAGCCCGGGGGGAATCGCGCCACAATTGACCCGCAGCATGGGGCCGCGGCGGTGCCGGGATCGTTCGTGAATCGCGCGCGCCACGACCTCTTTCCCGGTCCCCGTCTCACCGAGCAGGAGCACCGGAGCATCAGTGCCCGCCACCTGTTCCACCCGACTCATCACATCGTGGAATCCGGCATCGGCACCCACGATAGTGCCCATGATCTCCTGGCGATCGAGCTTGGCGAGCAGAGCGCGGTTGTCGGCCTCGAACATCTCCCGCATACGTCGCAGCTCTTGTATCCTGCGGCTGCTTGCCAGTGCCGCCGCGAACGGCTCCAACAGCCGGGCCATTTCAGCCTCGTGACGTTTGGTCATCGACCCTTGAGGTCCGAGCAACAGCAACACCGCCACTGGCGACTCTTCACTGTCGCCGGCCAGCGGACCGGCGGTCACGTCGGCCTTGAGGGCGGCACCCACCATCGCCCGCAGCAGATCGTTCCCGCGTGGTCGTCCGCGCATGATCGCCCTCGACCCATACCAGTCGAGCAGTTGCTTCTCCTGAGCCGGTTCACAGCTGTTGTGACTGGGCGGAAGGGCATTCCAGCTTCCCGTCTGACTTGTGGCCGTGGTGGTCCAGGTGCGTGCCTTCAAGTCCAGCTGGCGAATGACCACGGCCCCCACCCCGAGCGCTGGCGCAAGAATCGGAGCAATTCCCGCAACCGATTCATCGAGGCGAGGTCGGCTGAATAGCTCCTTCCAGACCTGCAGCGTGTACACCCAGCAAATATAGCGGCTCTTCCGTCATATGTAACGGAAACCGTTGCGATGGGACTGCGACAGCGGCTTGTCTGTCGCGGTCGCATTGCGTCGCATCGAGCTGGCCACCCGTGGACACCGATCCGCTGGCAATGTTGCGTCCGATGGGACAGCATGGCCAGCGAGCCCATGACCGTTCGACACGTTCCAGTGTGGCTGGCCCTGGCGAGCGCGGCGCCTTGCGCGGGGTGTGGGACAGGACGGGAATCTTCTGACGGCCCGAGCGTCGTGCGTCTGGATGCCGCACAATCCGACCAGGTCAGCATCCCCGCCGATGGTTCGCTCTTCGAGCTGCTTGGCGCGCCCCTAATCTTCGCTCCCACTGCACACGGTTTTGCTGTGAATGCGGTGCTGCGCACCGGTAGCCCGTCGGCGTTGCGAGCGAGGGTGCGCGACGAGGGTGACACAGATTGGACAGAAGTCGGGACCCCCTCCTGCCCCGCGCCCGACGTGGCGCAGTGGCTGATCGAGGACCTCGCTCCGGGCCGTCGCTATGTTTTCGAGATTCGCGCAACTGGAGCCACCGCCGACGACGATGAGCTGGCCCTCTACTCGGGAAGCGCGGTTACCGCCCGCGATCCGGGTTCGGAATTCAGCTTTGCCGTCCTCACCGACTCCCATATCCAGCCCCGCGATCCGGTTCCGTCCGGCGCGGAGGTTGGCTCGGACTTCTTCGGCTCCGACGAGAGCACTCTGCTTGCGGTCGCCGGCGACATCGCCGCCAGCCATCCAGATTTTCTCATCCACCTGGGAGACATGTTGGATTTTCATCTCTTCGGATTCAACGAGCCGCCGCCTGACAGTGCGTGGTCGCGCCTGGCCTATCTGAACTACCGCCGGCTGCTGGGTGACACGCTGGGGAATGCCGCCCATTTTCCTGCCATCGGCAACTGGGAGGGGGAAAACGGGTGTGATACCCCGGAGGAGATTCTCCGCTCTTCCAGCCAGCGCATGCTCTACGTTCCCGGGCCGCAGTCGAACACCTACCCAGAAGGCGGTAGCCCGAATGAGGACTACTACGCGTTCACCTGGGGAGATGCCCTCTTCGTCGTGCTCAACGTCATGACCTACACCACGACCTGTCATTTGCTCGACGCCGACCCGGGATCTCCCGACGACTGGACCCTCGGCGAAGTCCAGCGCACGTGGTTGCTGCACACGTTGGCCGGGGCGAGGTCGAAGTGGCGCTTCTTGTTCATCCACCACGCGGTAGGTGGAGCGGCCGGGAATGCCGTCGACTCGGCGTACGGCCGCGGTGGGGGACAGGCCGCGCACGTCGGCGAGCAGGCCATCGTCCACCAGATGATGCTGGAGTATGGCGTGCAAATCTTCTTCTACGGCCACGATCACGTCTTCACGGACATGGTAGTCGACGGCATCCACTACACGCTTCCCGGAAGCGCGGGCGCCCCCTGGAAGTTCGACACCGATATCACGGGTTATACGCAGTACTGGCCGGATTCCGGGTATGGCCGGGTGGAGGTGAGCCTCGATCGAGTGCAGGTCGACCTGGTCGCCATGGGCGGCGAGGTACTGACCAGCTACACCATCCGATAGGTCGCGGGCCGGCGTCGGCGCAATGCTGGTCGCGCTCGCATAATTTCGACGCTGGCGGAAAGCCGTCGATCTCTTGGCAGCGGGCGTTCGAGATCCTCACCACAGAGCCCGCAGAGGAAACCAAGGCCGCCGAGGGAAGAAAGCGGTTGGCTCAAGGTGTGCAACCTCGATCGGTTCCGGCTCTGCGGCCTTCTTCATCCTCCGTGCTCTTTGCGGTTGGTCCGGTTCCCACATGAATACGATAGCTCGCTCATAGCGCTTGCCGCGTGCCACGCCCCATGGGAATTTGCAGGTACCCCCCATGCTGCGTCGCTATGTGACCTGGCTCGTCAATCGGCCGCGAACCGTGATCGCGGTCGTTCTGGCTGCAACGCTGGCTCTCGGGTTCTTCATGACCCGATTGAGGCTGCTTCTCGACATAGACTCCCAGATCCCGCCTGGCCACCCGCTGGTCGTGGTGGGACACCGGGTCGAAAAACTGTTTGGTGGCAAGTACCTCACGGTGATCGGGTTCTATCCCGCGACCGGCACCGTCTACACGCCCAAGATCCTTGCCAAGGTCAAGCGGGTAACCAACGCCGTCGCCCTGATACCCGGGGTCAAGACCGGCAGCGTGCTTTCCCTGGTCTCGCCGCGGGCGAAGGACATCCATAGCACCGAGGACGCCCTCGAGGTCACGCCTCTGGCGAGCAAGATTCCCGAGACCGATGCCGAGATCGCCGCATTCCGTGAACGCGTGCGGGCCAACGCGTTTCTCACCAGCCTATTCGTGAGCGACGACGGCCGTGCCACCTCGGTGCTGGTGGATTTCGAGGATTTCGAGAAAGCCGGCGGCACGCAGGGCCTTTACGCCAGGCTAGAAAGCATCGTCGCTCCCGAACGCGAGCCCGGGCTGGAGATCCTGCCTGCCGGAGCGACCACCATTCTCAGGTGGCTGCTCGTGTACACGCGACGGGTGGCCGGGCTCTTTCTGCTCGCGCTGGCGATGATCGGTTACCTGCACTACCGGGCATTCCGAACCCTGCAGGGCATGTTCATTCCCCTGGTCACGGCCATCATGGGCGTGATCTGGGCGCTCGGGCTGATGGGTCTGGTGGGCGCGCCCATGGATCCGTGGAACATCATGACGCCCATTCTGATCCTCGCCATCGGGGCGGGCCACTCCGTGCAGATCCTCAAGCGCTACTATGAGGAGTATGCCCGCATCCGCGCTGCCAGCCCCGATCTGTCGCCGGTCGAGCACAGTCGCCATGCCGTGATCGAAGCCACGGCCAAGGTCGGTGTGGTCATGCTGGCCGCGGGCACAATTGCCGCGCTCAGCTTCGGATCCCTGGCGGCTTTCGGGCTGCCCTCGATCAAGAACTTCGGACTGTGCACGGCTTTCGGCATCCTGGCGGCCCTGACCGTCGAGATGACCTTCATTCCGGCCATCCGCGTGCTCCTCAGCCCCCCATCACGCCGGCAGACCGAGCGCGAGAAGCGCCAGGAGTATTTCGATCCCATCCTGGAGACACTGGCCCGCATTGTCCGCAACCGCCGGGAGCGACCCATCCTGTGGGTCTTCTGCGCACTCATCCTTCTCGCGCTCGCCGGCGTCGGACGCATCGAGGTCCAAAACAACCTGAGCGCGCAGTTTTTCGAGCGGAACGCGCCGGTGCACGGGTTTCGCATGGCCGATTCCAACCTGACCGGCACACGGGTGATCCAGGTCTTGCTCGAGGGCAACGCGCCCGACACCATAAAGAATCCCGAGGTCTTGCGGCGGATGGATGAGCTCAGCCAGTTCATCGTGCGGCAGCCCTTGCCCATCGGCAAGGTGGTGTCGATCGTCGACGTCTTGAAGCAAATGAGCCGCGCGATCGATGCGAGCGGCGGCGGCAGGCTTCCGGATTCGTCGCAGGCGGTGGCGCAGTACCTGCTGCTCTACTCGATGGGCGGGGATGAGGAAGATCTGAGCAGCCTGGTCGATCATGATTACCAGAATGCGGTGATCACCATGTACCTGCGCACCGACGACTATCGAGCCATGAAAGCTCTGACGGTCGCCACCACGGCCGAGGCCGACCGCTTGTTCGCCGGGCTGCCCATCAAGGCGCAGGTGGGGGGAGGCGTGACCAACGCCATCGCGCTCAACGAGACCATGGTGCGGGGCAAGACCATCAACCTCATCCAGATCTCGATCATGGTGGTGGTGATTACCTCCTTCCTGTTGCGCTCGCTGGCCGGCGGCCTGTTGGTGCTGCTGCCTCTCGCCACCTCGGCCCTGGTGAACCTTGGGCTGATGGGCTGGGCCGGCATCCCGCTTTCTCTGTGCACGGCCGCCATTTCGGCGATGGCCGTGGGCATCGGCGCGGACTATGCCGTCTACTTCATCTTTCGCGTTCGCGAGGAATTCCAGCGCGTGGGCGACTTGCGACAGGCGACCGCCATTGCCCTCACCACCTCGGGCAAGGCCATCGCCTACGTGGCGAGCGCGGTGGCTGGCGGCTATCTATGCTTGGCCTTGTCGGGCTTCAAGGTTCACGTCTTGCTCGGTGTCCTGGTTGCCTTGACCATGGTCACGAGCAGCGCGGCCACCGTGGCCTTCCTGCCGGCCGTGCTGCTACGGGCAAGTCCCCGCTTCCTGAAGCGGCGCAACGCCGGCCTCGATGAGGCCGCCCCGGCTACTGGCAAGGCTTCAGGATCGTGAGGTACCACGGCGCGGGGTTGTGGCAAGCCCCGCACTGCAGCGCCACGATCCAGGTGCCGGTCGCGTCGATTCCGGGGAAGCTCTGCCCGCCGTCATCCTGGAGCGACGAAAAATCGACGGTGAAGCCCCGGGGTATCGAGCCCTGGTAGAGCTTGGTCGCGATGAGCTGGAGGTCGAGGAAGGTCCTTCCGCTTTCGAGCTGGGCCGGGGTTTGCGTGTAGTGGCCGACCAGCGCGTTGGTGATGGACGCCGGCTTGAATGGTTGGCCGAGGGCGTTCGTCTTCATCGCGCTCCAATCGAGCGTGACGGCCGCCTGTCCGGCGGGGATGGTGGTCGGGGTCAGGCTGTGGAGATTCACGGTATACGAGAGTTTTGTCGAGTCCGACGTGATGGCGACCGAGGTATTGCTGGATGAAGGGTCAAGCTGGAAGGACTGGATCATCTTGACCCCTTGCCCCGGCGTCGTCCCGGTGGCCGCCATCAGGGTATAGATGTGACTTGTCGGGGGATACGCGACGTCGTCGAAATACGAAATGATGGTGTCGGACGAGACCTGCCCGCCGTTGAGCGTGAAGTCGAAGAGCTTCGCCGAGGTGGTGCCGCTGTCACCCGGGTAGTAGGTCAGGGGTACCACCGTGAGATCGCTCTGGTTGGGGGTATCGTTGTTCAGCTCGTTTTCCAAGACGTCGACGGTGAGATTCCACATCAGAATCAAGATCGAATTGAGATCCTTCTTGGTGTCGAGGCTGTGGCCGATAAAATCGGTCTTCACGCCGCTCCAGTCGAAGCTCAGCTCGGTCTTGGGCGCGACCTTGATCGGAGGGAAGGATAGCGTGCTAGAAAATAGGTAGTTGTTGGCTTCGTTCGCCACGACGCTCGCGCCATTGCAGGCGACACTACCCGCACCGCCTCCGCTACCGCTTCCTCCGGCGCCCCCAGTTCCGGTGCCGTTTCCGCCAGCTCCGGCGCCGCCGTTTCCATTACTGCCACAAGCAGACAGAGTGACTACGAGGAAGGGAACGAGGATCGAAGTCGCCTTGCATTTCATCAAAGAACCTCCCGGACGGGTATATGGATCAGAGCGTCAGCGGACCTGCCGCTGCATTCTACCTGGGTGGTGGCCCGTAGAGTGTCGCACGTTTTTCAATATAGCCGAAGGAAGAACCTAGCGGCCAGGTGATCGACTGCAGGAGGGTGCCGTCGGAGCTCACCTCGTGGAGCACTCCCGCGGTCGAGTAGCCGACTACCGTATTCCCGTTGGGAAGCCGCTGCAGGTCGCCCATGACGTCGTTCTGGGTACCCGACTTGTACGACCAGACCTTCGAGATCTTCTTCGCGGTAAGGTCGAGCTTCAGCTCCATGGCGATCGAGCCACTGCCGTCACCGCCTGCCGAACCCATCCCACCGGCGACGGTTCTGCTGTTGTTGTTGAAGAGCATGAAGTCGTCGACGGCGAGAAGATGAATGCCGTGCTGGGCGCCCTTCCAGCTATCGCCGGTGAAGGTGGCTTTGCTGCCGTTGAGTATCCAGGTGATGGAGGCGTCCTTGCGCTTCACCTTCACCACCACCTGATTGTCCATGTCGGAGAAGACCAGGGAATCGTCATCCTTC
>Ga0335069_10010815_pt1 | contig 12911 bp, 8 predicted proteins | sample Lox_Sample_11_FD_206714 | JGI IMG/M metagenome (GOLD analysis project Ga0335069, IMG submission 206714) | Soil microbial communities from Loxahatchee National Wildlife Refuge, Florida, United States - Lox_Sample_1.1 | ecosystem: Environmental > Terrestrial > Soil > Wetlands | place: USA: Florida... | reverse complement strand
CGCCAGCAACCGCAGCGGATGATCGCCTTGCGCGAGGAGGTCGCGCAGCAGCGGCACCGCCGTCGCCGCCTGCCCGGCGGCCAACGCCGAGGTGAAGTCGAAGATCCACGACTCCGCCATATCGCGGAACGCGGCCCGCACGTCCGCGACCGCGATCGTCTTGGCCTCGCCGACGTAGAGGCAGAGTTTCTCCATCTCCATCGCCAGCGCGGCCGGATCGCTGCCGGCACGAGCGACGATGAGTTCCATCGCCGCGGGCTCGATCCGTATTCCAAATTCGCTCGCAATCTGCCGGCAGGTGTCGGCAACCCCTTCGCGACTCAGCGCGCCGCTGCGTTCGCGCTCGACGCGCAAGTCGATCACGGCGCCGAGCGTCTGCAGCTTTTTGAACACGCGCTTGCGCGCATCGGCCGCCACCGCCGTCATGAGCAGCACCGCTTGCGGCGGCACGCCGCGCTCGACGAACTGCAGCAACGCCTCGCTGTCGTCGCGAAACGCGCTGATCGTCACCCCGCGCTCACGGCAGTACGCTTGCAGTGCGGTCAACGCTCCGAGTTGCGCTGCCTCCAATTCGACGCCGAAGCATTCCTTCAACGCTGCGGCCGACAACTCACCGAGTCGTTCAGAGTCGAATCGCTCCTGGGTCCATCCCGCCATTGCCAGCAGCGTGAGCAAGCGGCCGGCGGCTTCGTCGCGTCGCTCGTCCTCGATGGCCTCAAGCAGCGCGGCGGTGAGATCGGACCGCTTTTCAGCGGAAACGAACACCGCGGTTTCGCGCAACCAGACCACCTTGATTCCGGGGAACAGGCCGCGCATGCGCAGGCTGTCCAGCGCGGTGGCCATGGGGGTCGTGCGTCCGTCGTAGATCTCGAGGTTGAAGTCGCGATTGGCGGTCGGAACCAGCACGTCGATGAGCGCGTGCGCCGCGACGCTGGTGCCAACCGATTCGCCAAGGAAGACGTACGCGGACCGCGGCTCTTTTTGTGCCTCAGCGCAAAGCACCTTGAGATCCGTCGCAGGAGCCATGCGCGCACACTGTAGCCGACGCTGAGAACCACGGCAAAAGAAGGGCGTGTCGGGCGTTACGACACTGAATCAGCCGGCCGAAATCTCGGCAATGTAACCTCAGCGCTAACGTCCTCGAAGACCACGGCGACGCGCACCCCAATGCGGAGCTGATCCGCGGCACAGTCAACGATGTTCGTCACCAAAAACGGCCCCTCGTCGAGCTGAACAACGGCGACGTTGTGCGGCGCGCGTGCTTGGAAGACCGGCAGCGTGGGCCCGTGAACGATGGTGAACGAGTACACCGTGGCGAGCCCGCTCGCCTTGATCCATTCGTATTCCAGGCGGTTGCACTGCGGACACATCGGTCGCGGCGGATGCCGCACGATGCCGCAGCCGCGGCATTGCTGAATGCGCAGCTCGTGTTGCCGGCAGCCGTCCCAAAAGCCGGCGTTGTCGAAGTTGGGAACCGGAATGGGAATCCTGTCGCTCATCGTCACAGTTCGCTCCGTGTCGCAGTTCGCTCCGCGTCGCAGCTCACTCAACGTCGCAAGATGATGGCGCCGGTTGGGTCGGTGTTCGAACCGGTTACCAACACCAGCTCGGCATCGTCGACTTGGCACGTCGAGGTGCCGCGGATCTGGCGGACGCCTTCGAGGATATGGTTGTAACCGTGAATGAACGCTTCGGACAGGCTGCCGCCGTGCGTGTTGACCGGCAGCGATCCGTTCGGCCACGCGATGTTGCCGGCCGCGACGAACGGCCCGCTCTCGCCCCGGGCACAGAATCCGTAGTCTTCCAAACTCGTGAGCACGGCCGGCGAGAAGTGATCATAAAGCATCGCCGCATCGATGTCCGCCGGCCGGACGCCGCTCATCGCATAGATCTGCTTCGCCACCGCGCGACCCGCGGTGTCTTCGCGCCAGTGTTGGAAATAGTCGGCCATCTGAATGTGGATCGGCCCTTCGGCCTGCGCGCCCGCGAGGATGTAGGCGGGTCGCTGGCGGGCGTCGCGGGCGCGCTCCGCCGACGTGACGACCACCGCACAGCCGCCGTCGGTTTCGAGGCAGCAGTCGAGCAAGCGCAACGGTTCCGCAATCCAACGCGATTGCCGGTGACCGTCGAGCGTGATCGGCGCTCGCATCACCGCGTTCGGATTGCGCGCCGCGTGCGCGCGCTGGGCCACCGCCACCATGCCGAAGTGATCCGTCGTGGTCCCGTATTCGTGCATGTGACGGCGATAGATGATGGCCATCTCCTGCGCCGGCGTCACCAGCCCGAACGGTATGTGGTACTGATAGAAATCGGTAAGCTGCTGCGGCTGCTTTTCCCACGGCCGGCCGCCGCCGAATTTTCCCGTGCCGGTCACCGAACGCTTGCCGCGATTGCGAGCGCGGAAGCAGACCACGTTGTTCGCTTGACCGGTGGCCACCGCCATCGCGGCCAGGACGATCGTCCCGCACACCGCGCCGCCGCCCGAGGTTACGCCGGCGAAGAATCGCAGATGCGGAATCCCGAGACTATAAATGATCGCCAGTTCGGTGTTGGTTTCGATGTCGTAGCGAACGATGCCGTCGATGTCCTTGGGCGTGAGCCCGGCGTCGGCGATCGCCGCGCTGATCGCCTCGCACGCCACGCGATGCTCGGTCTTGCCGATCTGTTTGCTGAACTCGGTCTGCCCGATCCCGACGATCGCGGCGCGGTCGCGAATGGAGGTCATGGGGCGGGCGTCGGGCTGGCGACGAAGCACCTTGGGCCGATGCAGATATCGGCGGGAGTTTCGGTGGGCACCACCGCCGTCGGCGTCGGCGTCGGAGTTGGAGTTGGCGACGCGGCCGCGCTCATCGCCGAATCGTTGTCACCACACCCCGCGAGCGCAAGACAGAGACTCGCTGCCGCAACTACTGACTCGACTCGACATGTACGCATCTGTGGCTGCGTACCATCCGATCGGCGACCCGGCAAGATCACGCGGAAACATGACAGGCCGCGTGTCGCCGCTGTTCTCCACCAGCACCCAAACGCACGGCGAGAGGCGCGAAGCGCCAAGGTACAGCTTCGGCCGCGGCCGCCGTCCGAACATATCTTCCAGTTGCGCGTGTGTCGCGACCACGAAGCTTGAGCCGGAGCGGACGTAATGCTTGATCTGGCTCTCCTTGATCTTGAGCGCAACCCGATGGGGAGGGAGCTGGCTTTCCGGAACGAGGACCGCGGCAAAGCCAGCATTCGGATCTTCCCCTGAAGGCAAGTAGCACCCGTCGAGTCCCGGAACTGGCGGGTCAATGGCCTGCGCAACCAACTGAGCAGGTTGCTCAGGAACGATCCAATCTGCGCAATCGCCTGAAGTTGCGGCGGGAAATCGTCCTTCTGAATGACTCCCCGACTATCGTCCGCGCGCCATTTGGGTCAAACGCAACGTTCATCACGACTCACAGATTGAGTTCACCACCGTCGATCCGCTGTTGCAACGCTGCATCGACCCGCACGTACGTGCGACGTTGGTCGTCGCGGAAATAAAGCGGGTCGCTGACTCGCGACACATCATAGCCCTCCTCTTGCAGCCGCATTTTCGTGTGCTTCAGGGTGCCGGTAACATCCATGACGGCGGCGATACGGACGAACAGTGGCCGTGCGTACGGCGGCAACACTCGCGTCACGAAGGCATGGTATGCATTCGCGTCGAACTGCGCGCCGGGCGCCAAGACCACCAGGGCCATGCCGGCGCGCCCCTCGGTGGCGGGAACCTTGACGCCGTACACCGCGGTCTCGCTGACACCCGGCGCGCGGTTGAGTAACTCGGCGACTTCTTGGGTCGCGACGTTCTCACCCTTCCAGCGAAAGGTGTCGCCGATGCGATCGACGAAGTAGTAGTAGCTGGCGCGATCGCGCCGCATCAGGTCGCCGGTCCGCAAGTAGACGTCGCCCCGCTCGAAGCAATCGCGAACGATCTTTTGCTCGTTGTCCTTCTTGTTGACGTACCCGTCGAAGCTCATCGTCGTTTGCTTCGACACGATGCTGATCAATTCGCCGACTTCTCCGGGACCACATTCCTGCAGCCATCCGTTCGGGCCGCGCCACGGCATGCCGCGCTCGAAATCGTAGCGCACCAGCTTCAACTGCGCGTGCGTGAACGGCGCGGAGCGACCGATCGAGCCGACGCGGCCGCGCCGGTTCATCAGACTGATGTTGGCTTCGGTTTGACCGTAGGTCTCGATGATCCTCGGGATGTTGAACCGCTCGGCGAACTCGCGCCAGATATCGGGTCGCAAGCCCGGACCCGTCGCCACTCGAATCCGGTGCGCGCGATCGCGCGCACTCGGCGGCTGCCGCAGCAAGTAGCGGCACAGCTCGCCGACGTACATGAAGTGCGTCACGCCGTGACGTTGCACGTCGTCGAGGAAGTGACTCGCCGAGAATCGGCGGCGCGACGCGAACGCCGAGCCGTTGTGCAGAGCGGGCGCGAAGCCAACGAAGTTCGAGTAGCCGTGATACAGCGGCGTCGGCGCGTACGCGCAATCGTCCGGCTGCAGATCCAGCACAATCTTGAGCGACTGCCCACCCATGGTGATGCGCGAGTGGCGAATGATGGTCGGCTTGGGATAGCCGGTCGTGCCCGAGGTGTAGATGTACAGGGCCACGTCGGAGACTTTCACGTCGGGAATATTGGGCTCCGCATCGACGGCCTCGGCGAGCGCAGCGGGCAGCGAGCGGAACGGCGTGCCCGCCAACTCTTGCGGTGACGCATCAGCGTAGACGACCACCCCTTCGAGCGGCAGCTCGCGCAAGACGGGCCAACACGCCGCGTCCACCAGCGCGACCCGAGCCGTTGATGCCCGCACGACGTGCACCAAGGCCGCGCCGCGGAGGTTGGTGTTGATCAAGGCACCGATCGTACCGCGCTTCGCCATCGCTCCTTCGGCCATGAGAAACGCGGGCGAGTTCTGCATCATGATCGCGACGGCCTCACCCCGCTCGACACCGGCACTCGCGAGCACGTCGGCAAAGCGGTTGACGCCGGCATTGTAGGCGCCGAAGGTGACCGTTTCGGTTTCGAAGCGCAAGAACACGCGATCGGGAATCTTCTCGGCTTGCTCGCGAATCACATGGCCGCAGGTTCGAAACCCTTCCGCCGCGGCACGCTTGAGCGCGTCACCAATGCGCTTGAAATGCGGAATCTCCCGCAGATCTTCGTACAGTGTGACGACGCGCGACAGCCGGTCCATCGAAGTGGACCTGTTTACAGAGAATCGACGCGGGAGCGCAACGGGCGTCGGGCGTTAGCCGCGTGCCCAATCGGCGGACGGCGCGACCGGTTCGATCACAGCCGGAATCCACACCCGAAACGTCGAGCCGCGACCCTCCTCGCTCTCGACGTCGATCGTGCCGCGCAACAGCGCGACAAAACGGCTGGCGATGTGCAAGCCGATGCCAACACCGCCGTATCGGCGGGTCGCTGAGCTGTCTACTTGGCGGAACGGTTCGAAGATGATCGGCAGGGCCTTCAAGGCAATGCCAATGCCGGTATCCGCGACGGTCAACTCGATCCCGCCGGCCGATTCGCGGGCACGAATACAGATGTGGCCTTCGGGGGTAAACTTGAGCGCGTTGCCGAGCAAATTTCTGACGACCGTCTTGAGCTTGCTGCGGTCGCTCTGCACAACCAAGTCGGGCGCGATGTCCCACCCGACGGCGACGCTGGGCTGGGCGCACAACGGCGCCATCTCGTCGCGAATCTCCGCCATCAGCGCTGCAACGTTCACTGGCGCGACGTCTACCGGCATTTTACCGGCCGCCATCCGACTGAGATCAAGTGTCGCGGTGATGAGATCGAGCAGCGTCGACGTATTCTTGCGAATGCGTTCCAATCCATCCTGCTGGTCGGCGGTAACTGGGCCGAAGCTGCCTTCGAGCAGCAGCTCGTTGTATCCCATGATGATGTTCAGCGGTGTGCGCAATTCGTGCGACATCGTCGCGACGAAGTCGGACTTCAAGCGATCGGCTTGTTGCAGCTCCTCGATGAGTCGCGCGTTTTCCAGCGCCAGCGAAGCGGCCTGTCCCACACCCTGGGCCACGCGCTCGTGGCGGGCCGTGAATCGCAGTGAGCGATCGCGAGACCACGCGACCTGCACGCCGATGAGTTCCTCGCCGCGGCGCAGCCCGGTGTAGAGGGCGGCGCGCACACCGAGTTGGCGAGCAAACGGCTCGCCTCCATCGATTGTCGAGCAGACGGACCATGGCGAGATGGCCTCGCGCGGGACGGCATCGTTGAAGAGTCGCGCGTACTCGATACGCGGGAGCGCCAACGTCCGCACGGCACCCCACTCGCCCGCACTCAGCCCGTATGAGGCCTGCGGTACACACCCCTTCTTGGCTTCGTACAGCAACGTCGCGCTGCAGTCGCAGCCCAGTACTTCGGCGGTCAATTGGCACAGCCGATCGAGCAGCTTCGGCGTGCTGTCGAGCGCAATCAGCTCGCGGCTGACATGCGCCAGCGCAGCCGCGATCGCGGCCTCGTCGCGTTGGGCACGAAACAGCTCGGCCGCCTCGAGCGCCACCGCCAACTGATGCGCGATGCCCTCGAAGAGTGCGACTTGCTCCGCGTCGAATCGGCTGCCGCCGCATCGGTTCGCCGCCACGAACGCACCGACGTACATGCCGTGTAGCCGCAGCGGCACCGCGGCCAGCGCACCCAAGTCGAAGTGCGATATGAAACGCGGCGACAGCCACGGTTGATCATTCAAATCGTTGAGGACCGCGGGTTCGCCGGATTCCAGCAGCATCCGGATCGTGGTCTCGCGATCGAGCGCCAACTTCTCCGCGTCACCGACGCGTGCCGGCGGGATTCCCCAGTGCGACAGCAGCCGCATGGTGTCCGACGAGGCATCGTGACGAAACGTCACGACGAAGTCGCACGGAAGCACTTCCGCGGTTCGCCGCTGCACCCGGTCGAGCACCTCGTCGAAGTCCAGCCGGCCGTTGATGTCGCGCGCGATATCGAGCAGCGCCGTGGTGCGCTGTTCGGCGCGCCGGTTGGCCCGCCGCAGCTCAGCCTCGCGCAGTTCGCGCGCAATCGCCGGTATCAGCCGGGCGAGACTGTCCTTGTTGACGTAGTCGTGCGCGCCCGCCTTCATCGCCCCAACCGCGAGCTCCTCGCCGATCGCGCCCGATACGATGATGAACGGCAAGTCGTGTCCGCTGCGCTGCAGCACCTCCAGCGCTTGCGGCGCGCCGAACTGCGGCATGTGATGATCGGAGAGGACCACGTCCCACGTCGTCTGTACGAGCGCCTGCTCCATCGCTTCGCGGGTGTCGAGCCGCTGGTAGTCAAGGTCGTAACCGGCCCGCCTCAACGTGGCCGCCACGAGTTCGGCATCGTCCTCCGAGTCCTCGATGTGTAGCACTCGTAGTCGCGCTCGGAGCGTAGACGCTGTGCTAGCCGGAGGCGCGCTCAAAATCGGAGCGGTCGCATCGACGTCCGCTCGTCGGGCTTGCCACCCGAAACTGACTGCGTGGAGGGTTTCAAGATCTGATGACACGCCAGAGAGCAGAGCAAGCGGCGCGCCAAGGTTGAACTCAAGCTCCGAAACCTGAGCAGTCCCGGAACCTCGCCTGAATTCTCGGGCGCGGCGGCTCGAAAAACCGCGACTGGGTGACGCTCAGGTAGCGTCTGCGGGCGAAGCGCCATTCGAGCGTCGGCTCCTGGCTCGTGAGGCAAACCGCCATCAGCCGAGTACCAGGATGCAGGGTGCTCAGGCGTTTCGCACACGTGACGACGATTGGCCGTCCGTGGTTCGCACGCTGGCGGAGGTGAGCCGCGGTTGCGACCGGGCGCCACAATCGACTAAGAGTCCCGCGGCGGGAATCCCTATGATGCGTGACGGTACGATTTCGAGAGTGGCGATGCATGGCCTCGCATGTGCGCTGCTCGCCGGCTGCGGCGGACACGCGTTCGTTACCCGGCCATCGAACCCGCCACCAACCTGGGTCATCCGCAACGTACGCGTCTTCGATGCCGAACACGCCGCGTTGCTCGACGGCGGTCGTGACGTGATCGTGCGCGACGGGCGTATCGCGGCGATCGCGGCGAATGGCACCCCAGCCTCAGGGCTGGCGGAGATCGACGGCGCGGGCAAGACACTGCTGCCGGGGTTCGTCGACGTCCACACGCACACCGGCGGCACCGCGAGTCCGCCGTGGCACACCGACCTGCCGGCCGAGAACGAGAACCTTACCGCGTTTCTCTACGCCGGCGTCACCACCGTACTCGACGCCGGTGCGCTGACCCCGGCGATCTTCCGCCTGCGCGATCAAGTGCGCGACGGCAAGGTGGTCGCTCCCCATCTCTACGCCGCCGGACCGATGTTCACCGCGCCCGGCGGGCATCCGGTCGGGCTCATGCGCGGCAACTTGCCGTTCTGGGCCCGCTGGTACGTGCTGCCGCGGATCGCGCGTGAAGTGGCGACGCCGGACGCGGCGCGCGACGCCGTGGCCGAGCTGCTGCCCGAGCATCCCGACGTGATCAAGGTGGCCGTTGACGATCTCGTCCCCGGCGAACCCTTGATCGCAACCGAGGTGGTGGCGGCAATCGCGGCCCGCGCCCACGAGAGCGGGGTGCGTGTCGTCGCGCACATCGGTCAATCACGCGATGCCATCAACGCCGTCGGAGCCGGCGTCGACGCGCTGATGCACGATGTCTACTCGGAAGCGATCAGCGACGACGCCGTCGCGACGATCGCCGCGGCGCATGTGCCCGTGGTGGCGACGATCGGGATTTGGGACGCCGTCGAGCAACTCGGCACCTTGCGTCCGGAATCGGTTTCTCCGATCACACGGGAGATCGCCAAACCGGCCGCCCTCGCCGCCCTGTCCGTGTTCCCGAACGATGCGGTGCGCCAGCAGCTCGCCATCATGCGCAAGCCCATTCACGACGGCCACGCTGCCCGTCGGACCAATGTGGCGAAGTTGCGCGCCGCCGGCGTGACCATCCTCGTCGGCAGCGATGCCGTCAATGCGGGGCAATTCCCCGGCGCCGGCTTCCATGATGAATTGGCTAAGCTCGTCGAAGCCGGTGTTCCCGCCGGTGAGGCGCTGCGCGCGGCGACCCGCGAGAACGCCCGCTTCCTCGGCGGCCCCCGCGCTGACTTCGGCGACATCGCACCGGGTCAGCGTGCCGATCTCGTCTTGGTGGACGGGGACCCGACGGCCGACATCAGCGCGACGCAGCGGATCGTGCGCGTGTGGCTCGAAGGCGTCGAGATGGTGCGTCACCCGCGCTGACGCCGAGCCGACCGCGATGAACGAGTGGATCGAGTCGGTGCTGGGCCAGCTCACGTTGGATGAGAAGGCCGCGCTGCTCGCGGGCGTCGACTTTGCGTGCACGCGCCCGATCGAGCGGCTCGCGGTGCCGTCGCTCAAGACCACCGATGGACCCAACGGAGCCCGCGGCAACCCCGACGGGACGGCCACTGCCGCCTGCTTCCCGGTGGGGACCGCGTTGGCGGCAACCTGGAACGTCGCGCTGCTCTCCGCGGTGGGAGCGGCACTGGCCGAGGAGGCGAAGACCAAAGGCGCGCAGATCCTGCTCGGCCCCACCGTCAACATTCATCGCTCACCGCTCGCCGGCCGCAACTTCGAGTGCTACTCGGAGGATCCGCACCTGAGCGCGCGCTTGGCGGTCGCCTACATCACGGGATTGCAAAGCCGCGGCGTTGGCGCGTGCGTGAAACACTTTGTGTGTAACGACTCCGAATTCGAGCGGCATTCGATCAGCACACAGGTGAGTGAACGCGCGTTGCGCGAAATTTATCTGCCGCCGTTTGAGGCGGCGGTCACCGAAGCCGATACCTGGTCGCTCATGGCCGCCTACAATCGCATCAACGGAACCTATGCGTGCGCGCATCCGCGGCTGCTCACGGACATCCTGAAACGGGAGTGGAACTTTCGCGGCCTCGTCGTTTCCGACTGGTATGCGACTCAGAATACAGTGGCGAGTGCCAACGCCGGACTCGATCTCGAAATGCCCGGTCCGCCGCGATTCTTCGGCGACCAACTCGCCGCCGCCGTCCGCGATGGGAGCGTCGCCGAAGCGACCGTCGACGACAAGATTCGACGGCTCTTGCGAACGCTGTGGTTGTCGGGTCGACGCGAGTCGGCCAACGACTCTCTCGAGCGGGCCGTCGATCAACCCGAGCATCGGACTTTGGCGCGGCGGGTCGCCACCGAAAGCTTCGTGCTGTTGAAGAACGACCGCGGCGTGCTGCCGATCGATCACCATCACATTCGCACGCTCGCGGTCATCGGTCCCAATGCGCGCGCGGCTACCTTTCAAGGCGGCGGCAGTTCATTCGTGCGGCCGCACTACGTCATCCACCCGCTGGCGGCGCTGCAGCAACGCTTCGACGACCGCGTCCGCGTCGGGCATGAGGTGGGCTGCCGCATCGACCGCTATTGTCCGGCGCCCGATCCGGCCTGGTTCCAGGCGCTCGATGATGCCGGCCGCGGCTTTCGAATCGAGTATGTCGACGGCGACGACTTCAGCGGGCCGGTCTTCGCGAGCCGGCTGGTGCGCGGCGTCACCTGGGCATGGTTCGATCCGCTGCCTGGCTTGTCGGCGCCGAATCGGTTCTGCGCACGCTGGACCGCGACGCTCGTTCCGCCGGACAGCGGTCGCTACGTCTTCGGTCTCAGCGCCGTCGGTCGTAGCCGCGTGTTGATCAACGGCACCGCGGTGCTCGACAACTGGACAAATCCGCAACCGAGCGAGTTGTTCTTCGGCCGTGGCTCGCATGAAGTGCGATCATCCGTCGACCTGATCGCGGGGCAATCGGTGGCGCTGGCAGTCGAGTACAGCGCGCCGGGACCCGGACTCGCGGCGATTCGCTTGGGCGTGTTTCCGCCCGAGCCGCCCGACCTGCTCGAAAGAGCCGTGGCGCTCGCCGCCAACAGCGACGTTGCCGTCGTCGTCGTTGGGGCCACGGGCGAGTGGGAAACCGAAGGCAGCGATCGAGTCGACATGGAGCTGCCGGGCCGGCAAGCCGAGCTCATCGCGCGCGTCGCCGCCGTCAATCGCAACACGGTCGTCGTGCTCAACACCGGCAGTCCGGTGACAATGGATTGGATCGATCGCGTCCCGGCGGTGCTGCAGACATGGTTCGGCGGCCAAGAGTTCGGGCATGCGCTCACCGACGTGCTCTTCGGCGACGCCGATCCCGGCGGTCGCCTGCCGACGACGTTTCCGCGCCGGCTGCAAGACAATCCCACGTTCCTGAACTACCCGGGCGAGAACGGCGAGGTGCACTACGGCGAGGGCATCTTCGTTGGCTATCGCTACTACGACACGAAGGACGTCGCGCCGCTATTCCCGTTCGGGCACGGTCTGTCCTACGCGACGTTTGCCTACAGCGATGCGGCGGTGGAAACCGTCGACGATGCGGTGGTGGTGCGCGTCACCATCACCAACGTCGGCGCCCGTCCGGGCCAAGAAGTCGTGCAGCTCTATGTGCGCGACGTCCAGAGTCGATTGGCTCGACCCGACAAGGAACTCAAGGCGTTCGCAAAAGTCACCCTCGATCGCAGCGAGCAGACGACCGTGCGCTTCCGCCTCAATCGTCGCGCGTTCGCGTTCTACGATCCGGCGCACGCGGACTGGATCGTCGAGCCCGGAGCCTTCGAGATTCTCATCGGCTCATCGAGCCGCAACCTTCGCGCGGTGCTGCCGATCACGCTGTAGCATCGATTCGGTTCCCACCGCCTCACGCCTTCGCGCTCGGACGCGCCGACACCGCTGCGTACCAACGGGCGAGATGCTTCTGCTCGGGCTGAATCCGGATGTTGCTGACGCGGCCGAAGTCGATTCCGCACAGCGCGGTGATGTCGGCGATGCTGTAGCGACTGCCGGTGATGAACTCGCGCTCGGCGAGCACTTCGTCGAGCCAGCCGAGTCGCTGTTCCGCCTGCTTGCGGGAGACCTCACCCCATTCGGGCACTTGTGGAATCCTTCCTTTGAAGAACGGATGACCGTTGCGGAACACCTGGGTGATCGGAATGAAGACCTCGAACTCCATCCGGCGCTGCCACATCTCGACCAGCGCACGGTCGCGGGCGTCGGTGCCCATCAGCGGCGGATTGGGGTGCGTCTCTTCGAAGTAACGACAGATGGCGACGCTCTCGGCGATGCACGTGCCGTCGTCGAGTTCGAGCACCGGCAGCACCCCGAGCGGGTTCTTCTTGCGAAATTCCGGCGAGCGATTTTCCGCCTTCACGATATCAACCTCGTGATACGGAACCTCAATGCCCTTCTCCGCCAAGAAAATCCGCACGCGGCGCGGGTTGGGCGCGGTCTTGCTGTCATAGATCTCCATCGCTTGTCTCCCCGTGGTGATGATGTTTGTCTCGTCAAGACCCGTTAGCACGGCGCGCACCCACGCAACATAGGCAAGCGACGCCTTGGCGTCGCGCCCTTGCATAGTCGGAAATCCGGGATGAAAGTCGGGCTGCCAAACGAGGTTGAGTTTGTCCCGCTCAAGCTCTGTGAGCGTAGCGAGATTCTGGTACGCGAAGGCACGGGCAACAGTCCAGGAACTGCTGGGTCACCGAGACATAAAGACGACGATGATTTACACTCATGTGCTCAACCGCGGCGGGCATCGGGTGCAGAGTCCCGCCGGCCATCTACGCCCGAGCGGTTCCGGCATGCTAGCCCGCGAGCGGGAGACGCCTAGCAACCCTACGCAGGGCGCATCGATCGGGAGTGAAGCATGCGATTCTGCGGAGCAATTGCCGGGGACGGAACAGTCCACGCGAAGGATGCTATGCTGACAAGAATTCGCGTGGGTTGTGACTTCTCTTCGGGAGTCGAATAGTAGTTCGGCTGGTGGCGGCCTCGCGAACCGTGAGCATCCGAGCTA
>Ga0335069_10010814_pt1 | contig 12911 bp, 10 predicted proteins | sample Lox_Sample_11_FD_206714 | JGI IMG/M metagenome (GOLD analysis project Ga0335069, IMG submission 206714) | Soil microbial communities from Loxahatchee National Wildlife Refuge, Florida, United States - Lox_Sample_1.1 | ecosystem: Environmental > Terrestrial > Soil > Wetlands | place: USA... | reverse complement strand
AGATCTTTAAGTATCCGGTATTTCGAGGCGTGGGCACGTTGTTTCAGGCGATGTCGCTGGGCATGAAGGCGCTCAAGTTCTCGGCGGACGTAGCTATCGAGGACGACGCCCGGGAGCAGGCCGGGAACCACGCGGCCGAGGCGAAGCCCGCCAAGCCGAAGAAAGGACCTACCGAAGTGCCGGCTTGGGCCATGGCGATCAACATCATCATCTCGCTCGGCATGTTCATCGTGCTCAATAAGCTGGTGCCGCTTTCGGTCGCCACCTGGCTGAAGGGCTTGTACCCGGCCGTGTTCGAAAGCCGCGCGATGTTCAACCTGGCGGACGGCGTCGTTCGGATGGCCATTTTCCTGACGATGATGTGGGCTCTCTCGCTGTCCAAGGATTTTCATCGCATTTTTGAGTACCACGGCGCCGAGCACAAGGTGGTCTTCAATTACGAATCCGGCAAGCCCGTTACCGTGGAGAACGCGCAGCAGTTCACCACATTCCATCCGCGCTGCGGCACCAGCTTCCTGTTCGTCGTGATCCTGGTGTCTGTCGTGTTCTACATGTTTATTCCGTTTGAAGGTTTTCTGCCCAAGCTGCTGGCCCGCATTGCGCTGCTCTTGCCCATCGCGGGCGTCAGCTACGAGCTCATCCGCTTCGCCGCGCGGCGCCGCGGTTCGCTGCTCGCTCTGCTGACGGCTCCCGGCCTCTGGCTGCAGCGCATCACCACCAAGCCGCCGTCCGACGATCAGGCGGCGGTGGCCATCCACGCGCTGGAAGGCGCGATGGCGCTGGAGCAAAAGCAGGGCGGGGAGTTGGTGATCGCGTAATTCGCCATGCAATTCGTTCAGAAGCTCGATCAGCTCGAAAAGCGCTTCGACGAGCTCACTAACCAAATGGCCGATCCGGCCGTGATCGGCGATGCGGAACAATACCGCAAAGTCACCAAGGCGCACAGCGACCTTTCCGAAATTGCGGGCAAGTATCGCGAATGGAAGAAGGTGGACGACGGCCTCTCGCAGGCGCGGCAGATGCTCGAAGAGCAGGATCCCGACCTGCGCGCGATGGCCGAGCAGGAAGTTGCGCAGCTCGAGCCGGAGCGCGCGCGCATCGAAAACGAACTGAAGATCCTGCTGTTGCCCAGGGACCCGAATGACGATAAGAACGTGGTCCTGGAAATCCGCGCCGGAACGGGCGGCGATGAGGCCACGCTCTTCGCGGCCGAGATTTTCCGCATGTACTCGCGCTATGCGGAAACCCAGGGCTGGAAGATGGAAGTCACTTCCAGCAGCGATTCCAGCGTCGGCGGGCTGAAGGAAATCATCGCCCTGGTGAGCGGCGACAAGGTCTACAGCAAGCTGAAGTACGAAAGCGGCGTTCACCGCGTACAGCGCGTGCCGGTCACCGAGCAGCAGGGACGCGTGCATACCTCGGCCATCACGGTGGCGGTGCTGCCGGAAGCAGACGAAGTCGAAATCAAAATCGATCCCAAGGACATCCGGATCGACACCTTCTGCTCGTCAGGCCCCGGCGGCCAGAGCGTCAATACCACCTACTCCGCGGTGCGCATCACGCACCTGCCGACTGGTCTGGTGGTCTCGTGCCAGGACGAAAAATCGCAGATCAAGAATCGCGCCAAGGCGGAGCGCGTTCTGCGCTCGCGGCTCTACGAAATCGAGCTGGAAAAGCAGCAAGCCGCCCTCGGCGCCGAGCGCCGCAGCATGGTGGGCACCGGCGACCGCAGCGAAAAGATCCGCACCTACAACTTCCCGCAGAACCGGGTGACGGATCACCGCATCGGCCTGACGCTGCATCAGCTCGACGTGGTGATGGACGGTAAACTGGAGCCGATCGTCGAGGCGCTGACCACGCACTACCAGACGGAAAAGCTCAAGCACATCGACACCAACGGCGATAAGCCTGTGGCGTGAGGACCAATGACGCTTCACACCGCACTGCTCCAGGGCACGCGCCTGCTGGAGGATGCGGGTGTCGCGGTTCCGCGGCTCACCGCCGAAGTGCTGCTGGCGCACGCCCTGCGCGAGCGGCGCGAATATCTCTTCGCCCATCCGGAGCACGAGCTGCTGGAGCTCGAGTGGCTGCACTACGGCCGCCACCTGCACGAGCGCCTGAAAGGCCGGCCCACGCAGTACATCACCGGCCGGCAGGAGTTTTACGGGCGCGAATTTCGCGTGACGCCCGCCGTGCTGATTCCGCGGCCGGAGACGGAGCACGTGGTGGAGGCCGCGCTGGCTCAGGCGCGCGGCGCGCGGCGGGTGCTGGATATCGGCACCGGCAGCGGCGCGCTGGCGGTGACGCTTGCGCTCGAAATGAGCGCCGAGGTCTGGGCCACCGATATCTCGCCTGCGGCGGCCTCGCTTGCAATGGCAAATGCCGCGCGCCTTCAGGCGCTCATCCGCGTGGTGGTCTGCGACGTGATGAACGCGATCGCGCCGCAGTCGATGGATCTGATCGTTTCCAACCCGCCCTACGTCCCGCTCACCCAGAAGGAGGGCCTGCAGCGCGAAGTCCGCGACTTCGAGCCGCACGTGGCACTGTTCGCCGGTGACACCGGATTCGAGGTGTACGATCGCATCGCGGCCGACGCGCCGCGCGTGTTGCGGCCTGGCGGGTGGCTGGTGCTGGAGCTGGGTTTCGGCAGCCTGGAGTACGTCAGGAACCTGCTCAGCCCCTGGCAGGATCTGCGCGTCGAGCCCGACCTGGCGGGGATTCCGAGGGTGATTGCGGCGCGCACCCAGCCGTCCCGCAACTCACCAGGTCGCTGAACACGCCGTAGGCTGTCTGCTCCACCCCCGGCTCGATCGACATCGTCCCGAATGTGCCCATCAGGTCCGTGTGAAACAGCAGCAGGTTGCTGGTGCCCGGCGTGCAAGCCAGCAGGTCGTGGCGCGGCAGCACCTCGGCGCGCACCCTCAGCGAAACCCCGCCCGGCGTGCGCCGTCCGCGGCTGATGAGCCGCACCGTCTTGCCCTGCTCGTTGATCTCGCCCAGACGTTCCGGCGTCAGCCGCGTGATGCCGCGCGTGGACACCTGCTGCGGCGTCACGCCGGCATCCATCAGCACGTTCGCCAGCGCCGCGCACTTGGCCGCCGAGTCCCAGCCCTCCACGTCGAACGCGCCATCCGCCTCGGTGATCCCCATGGCGCGCGCCGCGGCCAGCCCCTCCTCGAACGATCCGCCGCGCTCCATCGTTTCGATCACCACCTTCGACGTCGAATTCAGGACTCCCGTGAACCCCAGGACTCGGACTCCCGGCATGGTATGCCGCCAGAGATTGAACACCGGCGCGCCGTCCATCACCGCCGATTCGAACCGGAACGCGACGCCCGCCCGCGACGCTTCGTCGCGCAGCGCCCCGTAGGCATGCGCGATCGGCCCCTTATTCGCCGTTACCACGTGCATCCCGCGCGCGATCGCCGCGCGGATGTGCGAAACCGCCGGCTCCCCATCCACGGGATTTAGCGTGGTCAGCTCGACCGCGATATCCGCGCGCGCCGCATCCAGGAATTCCTCCACCGACGCCGCCCTCGGCCCGAACGCTGCGGCATCCTTCACTCCCCGCGGGTCGATCGCCGTTCCGTGCCGCAAGGTATGGATGCCGGTAATGGTGAACGGAAACTCCGCCTGCCGCGCGGCCAGCAGCTTCGCCAAGGCGCGGCCTACGTTGCCGTATCCGATGAAAGCGAGCTTCAAGAGACAACCGGACAGGCTGAAGCCTGTCCCACACAGTATAATTGTCTTTAAGTCCCTAGGAGTTTCTTCCCCATGCAATCTCGCCGTAATTTCATCGGCAATGTTGCGACCGGCCTTGCCGGCACGCTGGCCGCCTCCAACGTTCTCGGCGCCAACGACCGCGTCCGCATCGGCATCATCGGGCCCGGCGCCCGCGGTACCGAAATCCTCCAGCAGGGGCTGGCCTGCGAAAACGTCGAGTGCATCGGCGCCGCCGATGTCTACACCCGCCGCCTGGAAGACGTCAAGAAGATCGCCCCCAACGCCAAGACTTACCTCGACCACCGCCACCTGCTCGAGGACAAAGACATCGACGCCGTCCTGATCGCCACCCCGCAGCACCTCCACTGCCAACACTTCGTCGATTCGCTCTCCGCAGGCAAGCATGTCTACCAAGAGAAGACCATGGCGTTCACCGTGGAGCACGCCAAGCGCATGCGTGCTGCGTTCCAGAAGGATGCCGGGCGCCACACCGTCCAGATCGGCCACCAGTGGACCTCTACCGGCGCCGTCACCGATGCCCTCAACTTCAACCAGCCCGAGCTCATGGGTAAGATCACCATGATTCACGGCCACATGTACCGGAACACGCCGCACGGCAAGCCGCAGTGGTCGCGCCCCGTCTATCCCGACATGACGCCCGAAAATATCATCTGGCGCAGTTTCCTCGGCGAGGCGAAGGCGGTCGACTTCGATCCCAACCGCTACATCAACTGGCGCTTCTTCTGGGATTACTCCGGCGGCAATGTCTACGAAAACATGTGCCACCAGCTCTCCTTCTGGTACAAGGTGATGGACCTGAAGATTCCCCGCGCGGTGACCATGAACGGCGGAATCTTTCTGTGGAAGGACGGCCGCGAGGTCCCCGACACTATGAGCGTCGTCATGGAGCACGAAGAAGAGCTGCTCTACACCTGGGATTCCGGCTTCGGCAACGACCAGCTCAAGGTCACTGAAGATGTGCTGGGCGACAACGGCACCATTTCCCACACGCCGCAAACCATCAAGTACGTGCCGCAAAAAGTCAATCGCAAAGACGGCAACGAGATGCTCGGCGCCACCCGCAGCGATCCCAAGGCGCACATGCAGAATTTCCTCGATTGCATCCGCGCCGGCAAGCAGCCCAACTGCCCGTTCGAAATCGGCTACCGCATCTCCATCGCCTGCCGGATGGCCGTGGAGAGCTACCGCCAGCAGCGCACCATCCGCTGGGACTCGGCCAAGGAAGAGATCCTTTAAGACACGTGGATTTCGAGTACACCCCGGAACAGCTTCAACTGCGCAAGGCGGTGCGCGAGTTCGCCGAAAGTGAAATCGCCCCGCACGTCATGGAGTGGGACGAAGCCCAGGCCTTCCCGCTCGACGTCGTCAAGAAACTAGGCAAGCTGGGTTACATGGGCGCCATCTTCCCCGAATCGCTTGGCGGCGCCGGCCTGGGCTACATCGAGTACTCCATCATCATCGAAGAGCTCTCGCGCGTCGACGGCTCCGTCGGCATCATCGTCGCCGCCCACACTTCGCTGTGCTCCAACCACATATACAAGATGGGCACCGACGAGCAGCGCCACCGCTACCTTCCTAAGCTGGCCACCGGCGAATGGATCGGCTGCTGGTCCCTGACCGAGCCCGAAGCCGGAAGCGACGCCGCGGGCACGCGCACCACTGCCGTGTTCGAAGACGGCCACTGGGTGATCAACGGCGCCAAGACCTTCACCACCAACGCCCACCACGCCGACATCTGCGTCGCCATGGCGGTCACCGAGCGCGCCGCCGCGCAGCACGGCATATCCGCCTTCCTGGTGGAGAAAAACACGCCCGGCTATCGCTGCGGGAAGAAGGAGAACAAGCTCGGCCTGCGCGCCAGCGCCACCGGTGAGGTCATCTTCGATAACTGCTGCCTTCCGCCGTCGCAGCTTCTGGGCAAAGTCAACGAAGGCTTCGTGGACAGCCTCAGGGTGCTCGACGGCGGCCGAATCTCCATCGCCGCGCTCTCCATCGGCATGGCCCAGGGCGCGTACGACGCCGCGCTGCGCTACTCGAAGCTTCGCAAGCAATTCGGCCGTCCCATCTCCGAGTTCCAGGCCATCCAGCACAAGCTGGTCGATATGGCCCTCGACCTCGACGCTGCCCGCCTGCTCAACTACCGCGCCGCCTGGATGCTCGACCGCGGGATGCGGGTCACCCGCGAATCCTCCATGGCCAAGCTGTTCGCCAGCGAAGCCGCGGTGCGCATCGCCAACGAAGCCGTCCAGATCCACGGCGGGTACGGATTCATCAAGGACTATCCGGTGGAGAAGTTCTACCGCGACGTCAAGCTCTGTACCATCGGGGAAGGCACCAGCGAGATCCAGCGCCTGGTGATCGCGCGGCAACTGCTCAAAAGCTGATGAACTTCGACACACGAGCGCTGGCCCGCATGACCACGGCAATCGAGAACCGCGACCCGCACGCGCTCGCTTCGCTCGACTCGCTCGCCCCCGGCCACGCCCGCGTCGTCGGCATCACCGGGCCGCCGGGCGCCGGCAAGAGCACGCTCGTAGATGCCCTCGCGCGCGAGCTGCGCAGCCGCGGCAAGACCGTCGCGATCCTGGCCGTCGATCCCACCAGCCGCCGAACGGGCGGTGCGCTGCTCGGCGACCGCATCCGCATGCAGGACCACCACGCCGATCCCGGCATCTTTATCCGGTCCATGGCCACGCGCGGCGAACCCGGCGGCATCGCGCGCGCCACCGCCGACGTCGCGCGCCTCATGGACGCCGCCGGCAAAGACTATGTCCTCGTCGAGACTGTCGGCGTCGGACAGGATGAAATCGCCATCGCCGGCCTCGCGCAAGTGACGGTGGTGGTGCTCGTCCCCGGCATGGGCGATGACATCCAGGCTATCAAGGCCGGCATCATGGAGATCGCCGACATCTTCGTAATCAACAAGGCCGACCATCAGGGCGCCGACCGCGTCGAGCTCGAGTTACACGCCGAAGGTTTTTCCTGCCCCATCATCCGCACCATCGCCACCGAAGGCCAAGGCATCCCGGAACTCGTGGGGCAGGTTTCCGACCTGCCCTCCCGCAAGAAGACGTGGCAGGTCGGAAACCTGCCCCACCTCGATCATCTCGGCATTGCCGTAAACTCCCTCGCCGATTCCCTCCCTTTCTATCAATCCCTCGGCCTCACCGCCCACCGCGAATCCGTCCCCCAGGAAAAGGTCGAGGTCGCCATGCTGCCCGCCGGCGACGCGCGCCTGGAACTTCTCGAACCCACCGCCCCCGATTCGCCCATCGCCAAATTCCTCGAAAAACGCGGCCCGGGCCTGCACCACATCGCCCTGCGCGTCCCCGACCTCGCCGCCGCCGTCGCGGTCCTCAAAGCCTCGGGCGCCCGCCTGCTCAACGAGCCCCGTACCGGCGCCGGCGGCCACACTTACGTTTTTGTCCACCCGGCCTCCACCGGTGGCGTCTTGCTAGAACTCATTCAGGAGCACTCCCAGTGAAAGCGGAAATCGGTATCATCGGCGGCAGCGGTCTCTACCACATGCCCGGCTTCGAAGCCCGCGAAGAAGCCACCATCCTCACCCCCTTCGGCGAGCCCTCCGACAACTACGTGATCGGCACCCTCGCCGGCCGCAACGTCGCCTTTCTCGCGCGCCACGGCCGCGGACATCGCATCTCTCCCTCGGAGCTCAACTTCCGCGCCAATATCTACGGCATGAAGAAGCTCGGCGTGGAGCGCATCCTTTCCCTCTCCGCCGTCGGCTCGCTCAAAGAAGAGCACCGCCCCCAGGAATTCGTCATCCCCGACCAGTTCTTCGACCGCACCCGCGGCCGCGTCTCCACCTTCTTCGGCGACGGCCTGGTGGTGCACATCAGCTTCGCCGACCCGGTTTGCCCGCAGATGAGCGGCGTGGTGGCGGAAGCCTGCCGCGCGTCCGGCGTCACCGTCAAGCAGGGCGGCACGTACCTCTGCATGGAAGGCCCCGCGTTCTCCACCAAGGCCGAATCCAACGTCTACCGGAGCTGGGGCATGGACGTCATCGGCATGACCAACCTGCAGGAAGCCAAGCTCGCCCGCGAAGCCGAAATCTGCTACGTCACCGCCGCCATGGTTACCGACTACGATTGCTGGCACCCCGATCACGACGCGGTCACGGTCAACGACATCATCGCCAACCTGGTGAAGAACGCTGAGAACGCATGCAAGGTGGTGGCCGCGGCCGTCGCCGCCATGCCTCGCGAACACACCTGCAAGTGCGGCTCCGCGCTCGCCCACGCCATCATCACCGACCGCGCGCTGGTGCCCGAGACCACAAAGAAGAAGCTGGGGATTCTGATTGACAAGTACTTTGTGTGAGGCCGTGGCGCGCGCGGTGCTCGCGGATTGTGTCGCCGGCCGGCCCCCGGCGGAGCTGCCGCGCGAGCTGATGGACGAAGCCTGCTCCGGCGCGCTGTTCGGCATCCTGGCCGAAGGCCTCGGCGACCGCTTCGAGCCAGTGCTCTGCGACATCTACGCGCGCCTCTTCGTGCAGGCCATCCCCGGCGCCGACTGCGCGCGCTACTTCCGCGTGCGCATCCCGCGCCGCGTAACACTCGAGCCCCGCCGCGTCTTCATTCTCTCCCGCATCACCCTGGGCGCCGACATCGCCGTGACCAGCGTCCTGATGGACGCCGCCAAGGAGCGCTTCCCCGACGCGCAGATCGTCTTCGTCGGCCCCCGAAAGAACTTCGATCTCTTTGCCGCCGACCCGCGCCTCACCCATGCCCCTCTCGACTACCGCCGTGATGACGCCGCGCAAGCCTGGCGCCGCCTGTGCGACCTCGTCGACGACCTCGTCATCGACCCCGACAGCCGACTCACGCAGCTCGGCCTGATGCCCGTCGGCGACGAGTCCCGGTATCATCTCTTCGAGAGCCGCGGCTACGGCGCCGACAGCGATCGTCCCCTGGCCGAGCTCGCCGCCGCCTGGGCCGAAGAGACCTTCGGCATCCCCGGCGCCAAGCCGTACCTGTCTTGTGCTGGTAGGGTAGGCCTCCCGGCCTGCCCCCCGCCGTATGTAGCCGTCAGCCTCGGCGTAGGCGAGAATCCTGCCAAACGCATTCCCGATCCGTTCGAAGAGAATCTCCTGGCGCTCCTCTCCACCCGCGCCCCCAACTTAGTCGTGGACCGCGGCGCCGGAGGCGAAGAAGCCGCGCGCGTGGAGCGCGCCGTCGCGCGCTCCGGCGCCAAAGTCGAATTCTGGGACGGCTCTTTCGCCGGATTCGCCCGCATCATCGCCGCCTCCAGCCTCTATGTCGGCTACGATTCTGCCGGACAGCATGCCGCCGCGGCCTCTGGCGTTCCCCTGATCAGCATTTTCGCCGGCTTCCCCGTGCCGCGAATGTTCGAACGCTGGAAGCCTGTAGCGCAGGTCCGCGCCGGCAGCGCGCTCCGCGCGCGGGCAGGCCAGGAGGCCTACCCCACAAACGTCATCCGCGTTGAGCGTCCCGACCCCGCCGAAGTGTTAGAACGGGTGAGGAGGACCCTTGGCTGATCTCGAACAAGCCCGCGAGTGGCTGTACCACTCCACCGCCGTTGCCGTCCTGACGGGCGCCGGCATCTCTGCCGAAAGCGGCATCCCCACCTTCCGCGGCGCCGATGGCCTCTGGAAGCAGTTCAAGCCCGAGGATCTCGCCACCCCCGAAGCCTTCGCCCGCGATCCCAAGCTGGTCTGGGAGTGGTACAACTGGCGACGCGAAAAGATCGCGCCCGCGCTTCCTAACCCCGCGCACAAAGCCCTGGTCCAACTTGAAATCAAAATGCGCAGCTTCACCCTGGTCACGCAGAACGTCGACGGCCTCCACGACCGCGCCGGCAGCGGCCGCGTGCTCAAGCTCCACGGCGATATCTGGCGCCTGCGCTGCATGGTCTGCGGCGCGAACTGGCCCGACCGCCGCGTGCCGCTCCCCAAGATCCCTCCGCACTGCCAGTGCGGCGGGCTGGCGCGTCCCGGCGTGGTCTGGTTCGGCGAGCCGCTCCCCGACGGCATGATGAAGGAGGCCGAACACGCGGCCGCGACCGCCCAAGTCTTCCTTGTCATCGGAACATCGGCCAATGTGTATCCCGCCGCGGGCCTGATCCCGTACGCCAAACAGGCCGGCGCCAAGGTAATCGAGATCAATACCGAGGATACGCCCTACACCGCCGTGGTCGATTGTGCCCTGCGCGGCCCGGCCGGCGAATTGCTGCCCAGACTTCTGTAGTCGCTTACAATAGCGCCAATGCGGGCCTTCATCCTCGGACTGCTCCTTTGGAACTGCCTTCAGGCCGGCCAGAACGTCGAACAGACGTCGCCGGGTCCGCGCCCGCCCGCGGTGGTGGTGGTCAGTTTCGATGGCCTCGGCGCCGGATTCGCCGGCCCGCAGGGCACCGCCGTCACCCGCAATCCTTCCGACAACAGCCTCGCCGTCGGCCCGCGCCACGTGGTGCAAATCGTCAACTCGCGTCTCGCCGTCTTCACCAAGAAGGGCGAGCCGCTCTACGGTCCCGTAGTCACCAACTCCATCTTCAAAGGTTTTGGCGGCCCCTGCGAAACCACCGTCTCCGGCGACGCCGTCGTGCGCTACGATCAGCTCGCCAACCGCTGGCTCTTCGTCCTGCCCATCTTCCGCCGCATCCCCGATCGCCCCGAAGAGCCCTACTCGGTGTGCTACGCCGTGAGCCAGACCGACGATCCGCTCGGTCCCTACCATCGCTACGAATTCCGCCGCAAGCTCTTTCCCGATTACCCGCGCCCCGCCGTTTGGCCCGACGGCTACTATATCCCCACCAGCACGGGCGACGACGTGATCCAGAAACACGCCTGCGTCGCCGACCGCGCCCGTATGCTTCGCGGCGAGCCGGCCACCGAGCAGTGCGTGATCATCGACGGAGTCAACTTCCTCAACAACGCCGATATCGACGGCCAGGGCTTGCCTCCGCCCGGCGCGCCCAATATCATCATGGCGGCCGGAGGCACCCAGCTCAAAAAGGTGCTCGAGGACGACGTTATCTACTACTGGCAGTTCCACGTCGATTGGCAGGACCGCTCGAAGACCGCCGTTACCGGACCGTTCAAGATCCCCGTCGCGCCCTATCGCTATCTCTGCGGCGGCCAGCTTACCAACTGCGTCCCGCAGCCCGGCACCGACCGCAAGCTCGATGCCCAGGGCGACAAAATCATGCAGCGCCTCGTCTACCGCAACCTCGGCGGGCACGAATCGATCCTCGCGGTGCACTCCGTCGATACCGCGGGCGGGGGCGGAGGAGTGCGCTGGTACGAATTCCGCATCGACGCCGCCCGCAATCCCGTCCTCTACCAGCAGGGCACCTACGCGCCCGAGGGTGGGTTCCGCTGGATGGCCAGCCCCGGCATGGACCGCGCCGGCAACATCGGCATCGGCTATTCCTTCGGCGGCACGCCTCAATTCCCCGGCCAGCGCTTCGCCGCGCGCCTCGCCGGCGACCCGGCAGGCCAGCTCACGTTCCGCGAGAGCGTACTCGTCGAAGGCGAGGCCTCTCAGGCCAACACCATGCGATGGGAGGATTACGCTACCACCGCCATGGACCCCTCCGACGACTGCACCTTCTGGTACGTCGGCGACTACATCAAGGCAGGCGCCGCCAGCTACAGCACGAAAATTGCTGCGCTCCGCCTGCCCGGCTGTCTGAGCGGCACGGCCAGCGGTGTGGCGTTCTTCGACCGCAATCACAATGGCGAACGCGATCCAGGCGAACCGGCGGTCGCAGGGCGGCGCGTCGTCGATGGGATCACCACCGGCGCCGACGGCGCATTTCGCGCGATCCTGCCTGCTGACCCCGTGTACGGAGATCCGTTGTACACCGTCGGCGGCCGGAGCATCCGCGTCGCCGACCGGCAGGAGATCGCCGGGATCGAAGTGCCCGCGGTCTGCGAAGTCCCTAGTGCCGGCGCCGAGGATGTCGCCTATTGGATCAAGCGAGCGCCGAAAGCGCTCGCGAAGCGGCTGCGATCCGGCGGTGCCCCTGCACAATTGGCCGCCGCCGAAATGAATGTGCAATCGGGCAAACTGGACGGCGATGCTACCGTACACGACCCGACGCAAGGCGATTGGCCCACCCTCCGCGAACTGCTCACCCGCATGCAGGATCCCGCGCCCTACGCGAGCCTCCTTCAGGCGTTGAACCAGAACCGCGCAAAGTTGACGCCGCCGAGCCCCTCCGCCTGCCCGGCGGGCTGGTAACGTTCCGTCCTGAAACGTCGCCGCGTTTCACTTTGAAACGTGCGTTTCACTCTGAAACGCCTCCGCCAAACTACCTAACTGAAAATAAGACCTTTAACCTGTGAAATTACGTGGCACACAAGCTGCAATCTTTCTGTGCGTCGGACGATAAGATCCGGCCCCAAGACAAAAACAGAAAGAGGACAGAAAGCGATGCCCGCTCCAAGTGTGTCCGTACGCCGTCCGGTGAAACTCACCCAGGAAAAGCGCGATCAGATTGTGCTCGAACACCTGCCGCTCGTGAAGGCGATCGCCGTTCGCGTCCACGAGAACCTCCCCGTACACGTGGATCTCGACGACCTGATTCACGCCGGAGTGATGGGCCTGTTTGACGCTGTCATCAAGTACGACGATTCCAAGAACGTGGCTTTCCATGCCTATGCCAAGCACCGCATCAAGGGCGCCATCCTGGACAGCCTGCGCCAGATGGATTGGGCCTCGCGCGACCTGCGCCGCCGCCAGAAGCAGGTGGAATCCGTCACCCGCGACCTCAGCGTGAAGCTCGGCCGCACGCCGACCGAAACCGAAGTAGCCCAGGAGATGGGCATGGATGCCGACCGCTGGCATCGCGTCCAGATGGAGCTGAGCATGACGGGCGTGGTCTCTGCCACCCCGAACCCCGACCAGGAGCATGAGCGCCCCATGGAATTCGCCGGTGCCCCGGAATCCCGCCCGGACCGCATGTGCGAGCGCCGCCAGCTTCAGGTCACCCTGGCCCGCGCCATCGGCAAGCTGCCCGAGCGGTATCAGAAGGTCGTCTTCCTCTACTACACCAACGACATGACCATGAAGGAAATCGGGGACGTGCTCGGTGTCAACGAGAGCCGCGTCTCCCAGATCCACAAGATCGCCCTCAAGAAGATGGCCACCGTGCTCGAGGGCCAAGGCATCCACTCGGCACAG
>Ga0335069_10010813_pt1 | contig 12912 bp, 12 predicted proteins | sample Lox_Sample_11_FD_206714 | JGI IMG/M metagenome (GOLD analysis project Ga0335069, IMG submission 206714) | Soil microbial communities from Loxahatchee National Wildlife Refuge, Florida, United States - Lox_Sample_1.1 | ecosystem: Environmental > Terrestrial > Soil > Wetlands | place: USA... | reverse complement strand
GCGCGTGTCGGCCGTCCATCTGGGCGGTGTCGCGAACCTGCCCGTCGGCGCCAGCGACATCGAGCTGCACCTGACCGAGCACGGACTGGACATCATCCAGGGGATCAGCACGACGCTCGGGCGGCTCGGGTGGGACGACATCCGCGCGCTCGAGGTGACGAGCGCGCGCGGCGTGCGCCGCCGCCGGCGGGATCTTCGCACGTGCCTTGTCGTCCGCACCGCCACCGGGGAGGCGAGCTTTGCGATTCCGGCGGTGGCGCCGGAGGAGCTGCGCGCGCACGTCGAGCCGCTGCGCAAGCGTTACGCGCGTGGCAGGCGCGGGCGCTGAGCGCCCGTTCCGTACTTGGTCCGCGCCGGGCGCCGTGGCGGTCTATGCGGGTTCTCGCTGCAGGACGCGAATGTCGTGAGCGAGTTCCTCAGGCGTCAGCTGATCGGCGGCAAAGCCGACGCGCTCGAACCCGCGTTTGTCGATCAGCAGGACGAAGGTGGAGTGGTCGATCGGCCCCTGCACGGGCTGGATCGCGTACGCATGCCACACCTGGCGCATCGCCGGGCGGGGCCCGTTCACGAACGCGAGTCGGGCATTCATCTCGTGCTTGACGAGAAAGCGCACGCGATTCGCGCGGGTGTCCTCGCCGGGCTCGACGCTGATCCCGATCGCCGGCACGCCGCGTCCGTAGTTGGGGAGGTCGTTGAGCGCACCCTTGATCTGCTCGACCATGAACGGACACGCATCGTGGCAGAGCGAGTGGATGAACGTGAGGATCACGACGTGCCCTCGGTACTGCGACATCGTCACCCGCTGGCCGTTCTGGTCGAGCAGCGAGAAGTTCGCAGCCTGCAGCCCGGGTGGCATCGTCGGTCCATCGAACTTCGACTTCGGGGTGGTCGAGGCATCGCCCGATTGCCGGGTTGCCACGAGGACCGCGCCGATCGCCGCCAGCAGCGACACGAGCACGAGGAGCAGGAAGCGCTGGAGACGGGAATCAGTCATCGCATTACGCCGGTGTGTCCAAGCGAATAGCGGCCCGGCTGCGGGTACACACACAGTCCGTGCGGCTCAAATCCGACCGCGACCCGCCGGATCAGCCGCCCGGTCCGGGTGTTGATCGCGTACACCGAGGCATCGTAGCGGCCCGACAGCCACAGCACCTGGCCCGACGCGGACACGCCGCCCATGTCCGGGCTGCCGCCGGGGATGTGCCAGGTCGCCACGATCCGGCGTTTCGCGAAGCTGATCACGGAGACCGTGCCGGCCTGGCGATTGGAGACGTACAGGCTGGTCGTATCGCGGCTCGGGTAGAGGCCGTGCGCGCCGGCGCCGGTTGTGAGGAATCCTCGGCGGCGGAACGTCCGCGCATTGATCTCCCAGACGCCCCCGTAGGTGAGATCGGCGACGTAGAACAGGCGGCCGTCGGGCGAGAGCTTGACGTCCTGCGGCGAGGCGCGCCGCGGCAACGTGAGGATCCGCACGACGCGGCGCAGCGGCACGTCGACGACGGCCATCCGGTTCGCAAACTCGCAGCTGACGAGCATCAGGCGGCCGTTGGCGCTGAAATCGGCGTGGTTGAGCCCTGCGCAGGCGGGGATCGCGAGCGAGTGGCGCAGCCGCATCGTGTGCGCGTCGCGGAAGTCGATCCGGCGCAGCGACTCGGCCATCACGAGCGCGTCGCGGCCGTCGGGCGTGAAGTACATGTTGTATGGGTCGGCGACGCGCACGGGCCGGCCCGGCCTGCCGCTGACCGGGTTGATCGGGGTGAGGCTGTTGCCGATGTCGTTCGTCACCCACAAGGTGCGCAGGTCATAGGACGGCACGACGTGCTGTGGCACCGCGCCGACGGCGAACTGGCGCACGATCCGATACGTCCGGGGATCGATCTCGTCGACCGTGTTGCTGCCGCTGTTGGGCACGTACACGAGCGGGCGAAAGCGACGGGCGACGGGCGATAGCTCGCCGCGGAGATCGGCCGCGTAGACGTTGTGCACGTCGATCAGCGGCGGCACGTGGTAGGCGCGCAGCGCGCGCAGCGCGGCGCGTGGCGGGAGCGCCGGCGGCTGCCAGTTGAGCACAAGTGGTGAGACATGCTCCTCGATGCGCGGCGCGTGCGCCGAGCCACCGCCGCCGCACGCGGCGACCGCGCTCGCCCCGACGGCGAGCGCCGCCACCATCGCCCTGCACATCGCGCGGCTCATGCCCGACCTCCGGCGGCCCAGGTCCGCGGCCCGGCCGGGAGAGCCGCGAAGAACGCCCAGATCGTGCAGGCGCCGCAGAACGTCGACGGCGGACCGGGATCGGGGGGCGTCGCGCCGGGCCACTGATGGCGCCCGCCGTCGATCCTGATGTGCTCCACGCGCACGCCCCCTGCACAGCCGGACCACGCAAACCATCGTGCACGCGGCGCCAGCACCCCCGCTCGCCGGCGTGGCCCGCAGCGGTCACGCCGCACCCATTGATCGACGACAGGCGGTAACCCGTCGGCGGTCCGGCGCGGGCGGCCGCCGAAGTACGGAACGATCTGATCGGCGGTGCCATGGATTTCGAGCACCGACACCGGCCGTGCCGGCCGGCACGCCGGCTGGCGGCTGTAGTCGCCGGCCACCGGCGCGACGGCCGCGATCCTCGTGCTCAGCGCGCACGCCGCGAGCGCGACCATGCTGCCGCCGTTCGAGACGCCTGTCGCGAAGACGCGTCCGGGATCGACGCACATCGTCTGGCTGAGCAGATCGATCAACTGAGCGAGGAAGCGCACGTCGTCCGCCCGGCCGCGCGCCGCGGTGCTGTTCCACGATCGCCCGCTCGAGCTCGGGTAGGCGACGAGGAAGCGGTCGCGATCGGCCACCGCGGAGAACCCGCTGTAGGGCTCCATCCGCGGGCCACTGCCGCCATACCCGTGCAGCGCGAGCACGAGCGGACGCGGTTGTCCGGCGGCAAGCCCCGGAGGGACGTGCACGAGGGCTGTTCGGTTCGCCGCGCCGACATCGAGTTGCAGGACGTAGCTACCCGCCACCGGCGGGCTCGCACATCCGCCCGTGGCGCGGGCGACGGTCCGGCTGCTCAGTGTGGCGATCGCCACACTCAGCGCAACGACGGCGACGATCGCCCTACGAGCCCGCACGGCCGGGGCGTAGCACGTACAGCCGCGACGTTCCAACGATCCCCGCCTGTGCGCTCACGTCAACGCCGTTGTGGCGAATCCATTGCGCGGCAGGACCGCACGCAGCCCACCCGGTGTTGGCCGGCCCGCAGCGGTAGCTCGCGACGAGGGCGTACCGCACGGTGCCGGCCCGCACCTCCGTCAACAGGCGCCCGAGACTGATCAGCCGCCTGCCGCCGAAACTTGTGAGCGGCAGGATCGCCCGCTGGTCGTGGATCACAAGCGGCGCCAGCTGCAGCGGCTCGTCGACGGCCAGCTCGTACCGAACGCCCGTCGTGCGGAGCGTCAGATAACGCGACAGCGCCGCCGCATTGCCAGGCGTGATGACGGCGAGCCCGCGCGAGTCGTCGGCGCTCGTGCGCACGAGCGAGACCGTCTCGTGGACGGGGAACACAAGCGCACAGGCGACGATCAGCCCGGCGAGCAGCCACTTCGCGACAGGCTCGTGGCCGATTCGCGCCCGCGCGATCAGCGCAGCGCCGATGGCCGAGAGAATCAGCGCGGCCGCTCCCCATCCGATCGACGCCTCCCGGAAATGGAGCGTGTACCAGCACGTGAGCACAAGCGCCAGCGCCGTTGCCGCCAGCGACGGCGTCGCCGCTCGGACCCGCCCGCGCGCGCCGGTCAGGCCGGCGAGGGACGCCGCGCCGTATCCGAGCGCGCCCGCGAGGGCGGGCGCCAGCGCCTCGAGGTAGCGCGCGTGTACGGTGCTCATAGTGTCGAAGACCAGCGCCCCGCACGCGATCCAGACGGCAAGCGCCAGCGCAAACGCCTGCGGAAGCTCCGTGAGCGCCATCGCCTCGCCTGCCTGGCGACGGTGCCTGACCGCGCGGATGACGGCCGCCAGCCCGATCGCGATCGCGGCAAACAGGACGCACCCGAACAGGGCGTCGTAGTGCCAGCCGGTCGAGACGAGCAGACGGAACGGCCCGGGCCCCCCGGGCTTCGTGCTCTGGGTCGCGCCCGAGACCTTGCCGAACCCGTTGAACACGAACATCGCGTTCCACACGGTGCCGTCGCTGGATCCGACCGGCCACGGATGCGCTCCCGGGGCCAGCGATGCCGGGATCGCCCACGCGAGCCCGACTCCGACGAGCGTCGCCCCACCCACAAGGAGGTCCTTCACGCGAATGCGGCGCTCGCCGCCTCCCGCGAGCACGTACAGGACGACGAGCGCCGGCACCGCGATCAGGGCCTCGAGCAGCTTGACGTTGAAGGCGACGCCGAGGGCGACGCCCGCGAGCACGATCGCGCGGCGGTCCGCCGCCTCCGAGGCGCAGGCGCGCACGGTCAGCCACAGCGCGCCGATCACCAGCATCATCATCAGCGAGTCCATCGTGTCGCTGCGCGAGGTGAGGACGGACTCCGGGAGCACCGCGAGCGCGGCCGCCGATGCGAGCCCCGCGGGCCGGCCGGCGGCCCGGCGCACCGTGTCGTACAGCAGCGGCACGGCCAGGGTCCCCGCAAGCGCCTCGGGGAGCCTGAGCGCGAACCGGCTCCACCCGAGAAGCTTGACGCTGATCACCTCGAGCCACAGATCGAGCGGCGGCTTGTCGATCGAGAGGATCCCCGCCGGGTCGAACGCGCCGAAGAAGAAGTTGTGCCACGAGAGCGACATGCTCCTGACCGCCGCGTCGTAGAACGCGTTGGCGCTGACGCTGTCCAGTTGCGTGAACCGCAGCGCCGCGGCGATCGCCGTGATCAGGCAGATCGGCCACGGGATGCGCCACGTGAGGCGGCGCAGGCCCGCCACCGCAGCCGCCCCGCGGGAGGGCTCTGCGGCCGGAAGCGAATACGTCGCCGGCTCGTCGACAGTGGTCGTCATCTCGGACCCGCGCGCATCTTGGCAGAGCCGGAACAATCTCCGAAATGAGCGAGGCCTCAGATCTTGCGCAGCGCCTGCGGGGAGCGGTCGGCGACGAGCGCGTCCTGGCCGCGATCGCGGCGGTTCCGCGCGACCCGTTCGTGCCCGAGTTCGAGCGTGATCGCGCGTACGACAACGTCGCGCTGCCGATCGCCTGCGAGCAGACGATCTCGCAGCCGCTCGTCGTCGCGCGGATGCTCGAGGTACTGCAGCTGCAGCCGACGGACCGCGTGCTCGACGTCGGCACCGGCTCCGGCTACCACGCAGCGCTGCTCGCGCGGCTCGCCGCGCACGTGTGGACGATCGAGCGCCACCCGGAGCTGAGCGCCCAGGCCCGCGAGACGATCGCGGCACTCGGGATCGACAACGTCGAGTTCTTCGTCGGCGACGGCTGGCGCGGGCTGCCCGACTACGCCCCGTTTGACGCGATCAACGTCGCCGCCGCGACCGGTCAGGCGCCGCCGGCGATGCTCGAGAGTCAGCTGGCGCCCGGCGGTCGGCTCGTCGCGCCGGTCGGCGCGACCTACCAGCGGCTCGTGTTGACGGTCCGGACCGAGCACGGGCTCGAGCGCACGCGGCTCGAGGCGGTCCGGTTCGTCCCGCTCGTCCACGACGACTGACGGCGGACGCACAGTTCCGTCGATAGGCGGAGGAACGCCCGCGTTCAGGATCGCGCGACCCGACCCACGCCGTCACGGTCTCCGAGCCGGTCCCGCATCACCTCAAGCGCCACCGGGCTGCTGTCGACCAGGACGAACCGCCGCCCCAGCGTGCGGCAGACCGCGCCGAGCGTGCCCGACCCGGCGAACGGGTCAAGGCACCACCCGCCGGGCCGCGAGGAGGCGGCGACGATCCGCCGGAGCACGCCCTCGGGCTTCTGCGTCGGGTATCCGGTCTTCTCGCGGCCGTTGGTCGGGACGATCGTGTGAAACCAGACGTCGGTGGGCCGCTTGCCGCGCGCGGCCTTCTCGGCGCTGACGAGGCCCGGAGCCATGTAGGGCTCGCGCTCGACGGCGTCCGCGTCGAACCAGTGAGCTCCGGGCGTGCGGACGTAGACGAGGATCGTGTCGTGCTTGGCGGGCCAGCGGCGGCGAGGTTTCGCGCCGTAGTCGTAGGCCCACACGAGCTCGTTGAGGAAGGCCTCGCGGCCGAACACCTCGTCGAGCAACAGCTTGCAGTAATGCGCCTCGCGGTAGTCGATGTGGAAGTAGAGCGTCCCGTGGGGCGCGAGCAGCTCGCGCAGCCGCCGCAGCCGTGGCTCGAGAAACGCGAGGTAGTCGGCGAACGTGTCGTCGTAGCTGAGCGTCTGCAGCAGCCGCGAGTGGTATCGCCGGCCGCCGAACCCGGTCCTGTCTCCCGCGAGATCGGCGACCACCGACAGCGTCCGCCGCGACTGCGCACGACCCGTGTTGAATGGGGGATCGAGGTAGATCAGATCGAACGCTGCGTCCGGTAGCCGATCGAGCACAGGCGCGTTGTCGCCGAACACGACCAGATCGTCGTCGAGAACAACCGCATCAGAGCTCGTCTGGATCCGCACGGAGGCACCGTATCGCGCCGCCCGGCCGGCCCTGTGAGCGCTCCCAACCGCTAGCATTAAGGCTCCGTGCTTGCTGAACGTATTCGGCACCTGCGCGATCGGATCCTCGGTTGGCGCATTGCCCGCTTTGCGATTTCGTCGGCGGTCGCCGCCACGACCAGCGCGATCGTGTTCGCGCTCCTGTACGTGCTGGGCGCTTCGACCACCGCGTGCTCGATCTGCGCGTTCGTCGCCGGCGCGATTCCGAACTGGACGCTGAACCGTCGCTGGACGTGGAAGGTCGAGGGCAAGGTCGCGTTCGGCCGGGAGATCCTCGCCTACATCGTCGTTTCCGCCTCGACGCTCGTCCTGCTGTCGCTCGCGACCGCCTGGACCGACGAGCAGGTCCAGTCGATCCCCGCCGGCCACGGGATCCGCGTGCTGCTCGTGACGGCGTCGTACTTCGCGGTGCTCGCGCTTCTATACGGCGTGAGGTTCTTCCTCTACCAGCACTGGATCTTCTCGGGTCAGAGCCGCGTACGCGCCGCCTTGCGGTCGCGCCGCCAGGTGTGGACCGCCGCGCGGGCGAACCGCACGCCGTAGGCGACGTTCCCGCCCTTCTTCGTGCCCGTGGCGTGCCGGCCGCGGTCGCGCATCGTCGTCGGCACCTCGGCGAGCCGGAATCCCTGGAGCGCAGCGCTGATCATCAGCTCCGACGCCTGGTACTGCGGCTGCTCGAGCGTCACCGCCGCCGTCACCTCCGAGCGCATCGCGCGCAGCCCGCACGCCGGGTCGGTGATCCGGCGGCGGACGAGCACGCTGATCAGCGCGCCGAAAACGAGCACACCGAGGTGGCGCACCTTGTCCGTCGTCAACTCGCTGCCGAGCCTGCGCGAGCCGGAGACGAAGTCGGCTCGCCCAGCGAGGATCGGCTCGACGACCCGCCCGATCTCATCCGGCTCGTACTGCCCGTCCGCGTCGATCGTCACGATGATCCGAGCCCCGCGGGCGCGTGCCAGCCAATAGCCCAGCCGCAGCGCCGCGCCCTGACCGCGGTTGACGGGGACATCGCAGACGAGCGCGCCGGCACGCCGCGCCTCTGCGGCGGTCCGGTCCCGAGCGCCGTCAACGACGACGATCGTCTCGGTGCTCAGCCCGGCCGCCTCGCGCGGGATTTCGGCGACGACCTCGGCGACGGTCGGCTCCTCGTTGTACGCAGGGATCAGAATCGCGAGCGGCGCGCCGGTGCCCGGCGGATGCTCGGCCAGGAATGCTGCCGCGGCGTCGCGTTCAGCGGGATCGAGCTTGGCGAGCTCGAGCTCGAGCAAGAACGGCTCCGGCGCCGTCGCTGCCAGGTCCCCGGTCGTCATGACGCGCCTCCCGCCGGCACAGGCGCGGCCGCCGCTCCGGCGCGGATCGCGTCGACATCGGCGCGCGACCATTCGTCCCAGACGGCGGCCAGTCCGTCGCGGAAGCTCGTCTGCGGCGACCAACCGGCCGCGTGCGCTCTGCTCGGATCGACGATCACCGCCGGCATCTCGCCGGCCTTGGCGGGACCGTGCCGTACGTCGAGCGGCGCACCGGTGATCTCGCGTACCGCCTCGACGACCTCGAGCACAGACAGCGAGGAGCCCGCTCCGATCACGATCGGGCCCTGCCACGCCTCGTTGAGCAGCGCGAGCGCGAATCCGCGCACGACGTCGCTGACGTTGACGTAGTCGCGGACCTGGCGGCCGTCCCCGTAGATCTCAAAACCACCCCCCGTCCGGATCGCGCGCATCAGCCGCGCGACGATGCTGTCCTTGGCCTGCATCCCCAGCCCGTATACGTTCGTCAGCCGCAGGCAGGCGCAGCGCACACCGTACGACGCGGTGTACGCGGACATCAGCATCTCTCCGGCGGCCTTCGTCGAGCCGTACGGCGTGAGCGGACGCAGCGTCGCGGCCTCGGTGATCGCCGGCGCCTCCGTCGGCCCGGTGACCGCATTCGTCGACGCGAACGCGAACGCGCCGGCGCCGGCCTTGCGGGCGCCCTCGAGCAGCAGCGCGGTCGCGGCCACGTTCGTGCGATACGTCAGCTCCGGGTGCTCGAGCGACCGCAGCACCGACGTCACGGCAGCGAGGTGCACGATCGAGTCGACGCCGCCGGCGAACGCCGCCTCGATCACCTCCGGATCCGCGATGTCGCCCTGCACGATCTCGACGGCGGGATCGGGATGAGGCTTCACGTCGACAACGCGAACGTCCGCGCCCGCCGCGGACAGGACGGCCACGACGTGGCGGCCGATGAAGCCTGACCCGCCGGTGACGAGCACGCGCTGACCGCTGAGGGACTCGGCCCCGCTCACGGCGCTGCACCGCCGCACACCACGGCCCGCGTCGCAACCTGCCCCATGTGTGAGCTGCTCAACATTTCGCTAACCAGGCTCCGAGGGTACGTGATTCGCCGTCCGCGGCGAGCGATGCACACCGGCTGCTAACTTCCGCTCGCAGCGATGACGGTCTTGGTGGCTGGTGCAGCCGGTTAGCCGGCGGCGGCGCCCGCCGCGGCGGCCCGGGCGGATCGGCGCGGGCCTGCGCACCCCACGCCTCGTGCTGCTGCTCGCCGCCGCGGTGCTCGCGATCGCGGTGATCGTCGCGCAGACTCAGCGCGGCGACGTCGTGCGCGTGCCGCTTCCGGGCATCGGCAGGCCGGCGCGCGCCGGCGACCCGTTCGGCTACATCCCGTCGCGCGAATCCGCATTCGTCGCGCGCGCGACCGCCGGCAGCGCTCAGGTGCTGTTCACGAAGAGCCCGGGCGGAGTGATGGCGACCGCCGCGCGCGTCGCGGCCTACCGTCCCCTGATCGACGCCGCCACGCGCGGCTCGGGCATCGACCCCAATGTGCTCGAGGGGATCGTGTTCGTCGAGAGCGCTGGACGGCCGTATGTCGTGGCCGGACCTGATGCGACCGATGCTGCCGGGCTGACCCAGATTCTTGCCGAGACTGGTCAGTCGCTGCTCGGGATGCACATCGATCTCCCACAGAGCCGCAAGCTCCTGCGCGCGATCGGAAACGCCGGCTCACCTGGGCAGGTGACGGTGCTGCTGCGCCGGCTCGCGCGAGCCGATGACCGGTTCGACCCCGCGAAGGCGCTCGCCGCAACCGTCCGCTACCTCCAGACAGCGCAGCGGCACTTCGGCGGCCGCGCGGATCTCGCGGTCGTCTCGTACCACATGGGGATCGGGAATCTCGAGCACGTGCTGAGCGAGTACGACGGCGGTCACTCGGTCCCGTACGCGCAGCTGTATTTCGACACCGCCCCCGACCACAACAGCGGCGCCTTCCGCCTCCTCTCCGGGTTCGGCGATCAGTCCTCGCTGTACTACTGGCGCGTGCTCGGCGCGGTCCAGGTGATGAGGCTCTACCGCAGCGACCGTGCGGCGCTCGCTCGGCTGACCGCGCTGCAGATCTCCCGCGAATCGACCTCCGCCGTCCTGCATCCGCCGGACCGGACGCCCGCGTTCTCAGACCCCGCGACGATCTCCGTGGCGTATGCGCGCCGCGCGCTCGTGCGGCTTCCCGCCAACAGCGCGAGGCTTGGTCTCGCGTACAGCCCGTCGATCGGTGCGCTCGCACACCGCCTCGGGGTGCCGCCGGGTCTCTACCTCGGGCTGCGCCCGGCCGCGCTCGATCTCCTCGTCGAGCTCGCAGCGCGGGTCCAGGCCCTGTCGGGAGCCCACGCCCCGCTGATCGTGACGAGCGCAGTCACCGACGCCCGCTACCAGCGTCAGGCGGGCTCGTCGGACCCCGACAGCGACACCGGCTTTTCGTTTGAGATCGCGCGCACGTACGCGAGCCGTGCACAGGCGGCGGCGTTCCAGTCGATGCTCGACCGGCTCCAAGCGCTCAACCTGATCGCCTGGGAGCGGCAGCTTGCGACGATCAAGGTGACGGTCGCCGCGGACGCCTCGCGGGTGATCGTGGACGGACCGTAGTAGGTTGCGCGCCGTGACCGATGCTTTCCGCACTCCGCCCGAGCTCCTCGAGGGGCTCCCAGACTTCCCCTTCGAGCCGACCTACCGCAGCCATGACGACTTGCTCCTCGCCCATCTCGATGAGGGTTCCGGACCGCCTGTCGTGTTCTTTCACGGCGAGCCGACGTGGTCGTTCCTGTGGCGCAAGGTGATCCCTCCCGTGCGGGACGCCGGCTACCGCTGCATCGCTCCGGATCTGCCCGGCTTCGGCCGCTCGGACAAGCCGACCGACCTCGCCTGGTACAGCTATGACCGACACGTCGACGCGATCGCGCCCCTGCTCGAGGACCTCGACCTGCACGACGCAACGATCGTCGTGCACGACTGGGGCGGGCCGATCGGACTGCGCCTGGCCGTCGCGTATCCGGATCGGATCGCGCGGATCGTCGTGCTCGACACGGGCCTGTTTACCGGGCACCAGAAGATGACCGACGCGTGGCTCGCATTTCGCGGCTTCGTCGAGCGCACCGAGGACCTGCCGGTCGGCTTCCTCGTGCGGGGCGCGTGCAAGCACGACCCCGGCGACGCGGTCATCGCCGCCTACGACGCGCCGTTCCCGAACGCACCGTCGAAGGCGGGCGCTCGCGCATTTCCGCTGATGCTGCCGACCTCGCCCGAGATGCCTGGCGCGCAGGCGGGGCAGCGCGTGCTCGACGCGCTGCGCACCGACACGCGGCCGAAGCTCGTGCTGTGGGCCGATTCGGACCCGGTGCTGCCACTCGAGACGGGCGAGCGGTTTGCCGGCGTCCTCGGCACCGATGTGGCCCACGTCATCGAGGACGCAAGCCACTTCCTGCAGGAGGATGCCGGGCCGCAGATCGGCGCCCTGATCGCGGACTGGCTGGCCTCCGGCGCCTGAGCGCGCCGGAGGCCTCGCAGCTCGTCAGGCGGCTTCCTTTTCCCGCTCCAGCTCTGCCGCCGCCGCAACTTTCTCGGCGGCCTCCTTGGCCTCCACAGCGGCCCCGTTGGCCTTGTCGGCAACCGCCTGCCTGGCCGTCGCCGGCTTCTCCCCCAGGGCGATCGTCTCGGTCATCCTGGCCTCGTATGCGGACCGGTCGGTGTGATCCGGCCGCGCGAGCACTTGATCGCTCTTCAGGGCGCGCCCGATCGCCTCGGCGACTCGGCGCGGCAAGATTGCGGTCAGGCGGACGGCCGCGTTCATCGACTTCGGCACGTACACGTCGAAGCGACCCGTCTGAAGGGCCTCGACGATCGCGTCGGCGACGTCCTCGGGCTGCGCGATCTTGATCGCGCGCGATTGCGTCAGGCCCGATCCGAGCTCGGTATTCACGACGACGGGCATGACAACGCTGACATCGACATTCGTCCCGCGCAGCTCCGCCCGCAGCGTCTCGCTGAGGCCGACGACCGCATGCTTGGTCGCGCAATACGTCGCGCCGCCCGCTACCCCGGCCTTGCCCGCCATCGATGCGATGTTGACGAGGTGGCCGCGGCCGCGGGGCAGGAACCGCTCGAGCGCGAGCTTCGACCCGAAGATCACGCCGTGGAGGTTGATGTCGACCATCCGCTTCGCAGTCGCATCGCTCTCCTCGACAAACGGCCCGATCGGCATGATCCCGGCGTTGTTGATCAGCACGTCGACAGGGCCGAGGCGAGTCTCGACGTCGGTCAGAAACGCGTCGAAGCTCGACCGGTCGGTGACGTCGAGCGGCAGCCCGATCGTGCCGACACCGAGCTCGTGCGCCGTCTGCTCGGCGAGCGGCGCCTCGATATCGCCGATCGCGACGCGCGCGCCCTGGGCGATCAGCGCGGCTGCGGTGGCGCGACCGATCCCACGTGCGCCGCCTGTGAGTGCGACAACCTGACCGCCGAGCGATCGAAGGGCTTTCGCCATGTACATCCTCCTGGTTACGGCCCGTCGTGAGCGGGCCACATGTGCGGTGGCGCGTAGACGGTATCGCGCGGAGGCCTGCGAGCGTGTGCGCGGACTCGGACTGAATCGTGCGGCTGGTCAGACGGCCCGGAGGTGGTTCCGGTTAGCCGGCGGCGGGCGCGACGTCTTGGGCCGCTGGCGCGGCGTCTTGGGCCGCCGGCGCGGCGTCTTGGGCGGCCAGCGCCGTGGCGCCGGCCGAGGCCGTGAGATCGGGGGCACTCGCGGCCACCCCATCGGAGCTGGTCGGTGCCGCGGTGCTGATGCTCACTTGGGCCGTTGCGATCGAGCCTGCGCTCGCAACGTCACTGTTCGGGGTCGTCGAGGCGGGCGGGGTGGTCGAGGATCCGTCGCTGGGCGAGACCGCGATGTTCGTCCCAGTCGATGTGTTCTCACCCGAGCCGGAGCCGCCGCGGCCGCCGCCAGGATCGCCACCGGTGCTCGAGCCGCCCGACCCGCCGTCGGAG
>Ga0335069_10010812_pt1 | contig 12912 bp, 7 predicted proteins | sample Lox_Sample_11_FD_206714 | JGI IMG/M metagenome (GOLD analysis project Ga0335069, IMG submission 206714) | Soil microbial communities from Loxahatchee National Wildlife Refuge, Florida, United States - Lox_Sample_1.1 | ecosystem: Environmental > Terrestrial > Soil > Wetlands | place: USA: Florida... | reverse complement strand
CCCTGGAACGGGCCGGCGGTCAAGGTCGTTGAAATCCCGCTGGCGGATATCCTGGCGTCCCAGAGGAAAATGAAGACCTTGGGCCCCGCGCTGCCGTGAAAAAGACCCGAAGCCCCTGGGACGGCCAGCGGGAAACGCTGGACGACCTGAGCGAGGCGGTCCATTACAACCGTTGGATTTATTCCAACGTGGAACGCTATCTGGGGCGGCGCGTCTTGGAAGTGGGGTGCGGCACGGGAAACCTGACCGGTTTTTTCGCCCGCGGGCGGAAGGTCTTGGCGGTGGACATCCATGAGGGCTACCTTCGGGCGGCGAAAAAACGCTGGGGCGGCGAGCCCCGGATTTCCTTCGGCCGCTATGACCTGAAGCGGGGCCTGGGGGACTTCCGCGCCTTTAAGCCCGACACCCTGGTGACCGTGAACGTGCTCGAGCATATTGAGGGGGACCAAAAATTCATCGAGGCGGCTTACGGGCTGTTGCCGCCGGGCGGGCGCCTGCTGGTTTTCGTGCCGGCCTTTCAATGGCTTTATGGTTCGATGGACAAGAGCTACGGCCACCACCGGCGTTATACCAAGCGCACGCTCAACCAAAAGCTGTCCCAAGCGGGTTTCCGGGTGGAATATTGCCGCTACTTGAACCTTTTGGGCGTTTTTGGCTGGTGGGTCAACGGCAAGCTTTTGGGACGCAAGATCATTCCCAAAGCCCAGATGCTACTTTATGATCGGATCCTCAAATATGTGACCCCGGTGGAGAAGTACCTGCCCAAACCCCTGGGGTTGTCGTTGTTGTCGGTGGGGGTCAAGGCCCCAAGCCGCTGAATCCATGAAGGAAGCCAACCATGTCTGAATTGAACGAATTCATCCAGGTGCGCCTGGACAAACTCAAGGCGCTGCGGGAAAAGGGGATCAATCCCTATCCGACCCGTTTTGACCCCACGCATCATTCAAATGAGATCCTGGACAAATATAAAGACCTGCAGCCTTCCGAACACCGGGAGGCCGACAAGGTTTCCATCGCCGGGCGCTTGGTCACCATCCGGGGCATGGGCAAAAGCTCCTTCGCGCACCTTTTGGACGCCAAGGGCAAGATCCAGATCTACGTGAAGCTCGACGCCGTAGGCCCCGAAGCCTACGATGTTTTCAAGATGCTGGACCTGGGCGACATCATCGGCGTCAAGGGGTTCCCCTTCAAGACCAAGACCGGCGAGGTGAGCGTGCACGCCGAGTCCTTCACCCTGCTTTCCAAGTCCCTGCATCCCTTGCCGGAAAAGTGGCACGGACTCACCGACGTGGAGGCCCGGTACCGCCACCGTTACGTGGACCTGATCGTCAATGAGGATGTGCGCAAGACCTTCGAGACCCGCTCCAAGGTGGTGGCGGCCATCCGCCGTTATATGGACGGCCAAAAGTTCCTCGAGGTTGAGACGCCCATGATGCACCCCATCCCCGGCGGCGCCGCGGCCAGGCCCTTCGTGACCCACCACAACACCCTGGACATGGACCTTTACATGCGGGTGGCGCCCGAGCTTTACCTCAAGCGCCTCTTGGTGGGCGGGCTGGAGCGGGTTTATGAGATCAACCGCAATTTCCGCAACGAAGGCATCAGCATCAAGCACAATCCCGAGTTCACCATGCTGGAAGCCTACCAGGCCTATGGCGACCATGAGACGGTCATGACGCTCACCGAGAACCTTTTGGCCGAGGCCGCCCAGGCCGCGGGCCAGTCGGTGAAGATCAAGGTGGGGGACCAGGAACTGGACTTCACGCCGCCCTTCAAGCGCCTGCCCCTGTTGCAAGCCCTCAAGGAAATCGGCGGGGTGGATTACGACAAGACCGACATCGAGGAACTCAAGAAGCGGGTGCGGGGCACCTCGGCCTCGGTGAAGCATATCGATTCCTTGAGCAAGGCCGAATTGGCTTACCTGCTCTTCGGGGAATTGGTGGAAGGCAAGCTCCTCCAACCCACCTTCATCACCGAGTTCCCGGTGGAAGTCTCGCCCCTGGCCAAGGCCAAATTCGACAACCCGGCGTTGACCGAGCGTTTTGAGCTTTTCGTGCTGGGCCGGGAGATCGCCAATGGGTTCTCGGAGCTCAATGACCCGGTGGACCAGCGCCGCCGTTTCGAAAAGCAGGTGGCCTTGCGCAAGGCCGGCGACGAGGAAGGCATGTACCTGGACGAGGACTATATCCTGGCGCTTTCCTACGGCATGCCGCCCGCGGGGGGCGTGGGCATCGGCATCGACCGCCTGCTCATGCTTTTAACCGACAGCCCCTCGATCCGCGACGTGATTTTATTTCCCTTGCTCCGACACCGGGAGGATGAGGAAAAGATGGTGTTTGAGTGAAGGCTTTTTTCACCACGGAGCCGCGGAGACGCAGAGATTTTTTTGAAAGCGGATTTTTTTACCCTGTCTCCTTGTCTCTGCGGTGAAATTTTTTTGAGAGGCCCAATTGAATCTTCCTTATGAAATATTCCTGGGCTTGCGGTACCTGCGCTCCAAGCGCAAGCGCTCGGCCATCTCGGTCTTGACCTGGCTTTCGGTCATCGGGGTCTCCATCGGCGTCATGGCGCTCAACGTGGTGCTGTCCGTCATGAACGGCTATGACGCCGAGCTCAAGAAGGATATCGTGGGCATCAACCCGCATATCGTGGTGTCGGGTTACCACAACCAGCCTCTGGCCAACTCGGCGCATGTCGCCCAGGCCATCGGCAAGATGGACCACGTGGCTTCCGCCGGGCCCTATGTGCAGGGCCAGGCCCTGGCCCGTTCCCGGGACCGGGCGGTGGGCATCATGGTGTGGGGCCTGGACCCCGACCATCCCCAGGCGCTGGCCGACCTGAACCAATATCTCTTTGAGGCAAAGGCCACCGACCTGAAACCTCCCACGACCGAGGGCAGCGGGCGGGAAGCGCGCATCTTCCTGGGAAGCGTGTTGGCCCAACGCCTGCAGGTGGGCTTGGGGGACGACATCCTGCTCTTCTTGCCGAGCCTCCAGATGACGCCCTTGGGGATGACGCCCCAAAGCATGAAGTTCCAAGTGGTGGGCATCTTCACCACCAGCATGTATGACTATGACTCGGACTTCGCCTACGTGGCCCTGCCCATCGCCCAAAAGATGTACGCCCTGGGGGACAATGTGACCGGGGTGGCCGTGAAGATGGACAATGTGGACCTGGCCCCCGAGGTGGGCCGCCAGATCCGCGAGAATTTTGACGGCCAATATTTCGTGCAGGACTGGCTGCAGGTGAACCGAAACCTCTTCACGGCCATCCACATGGAAAAAATCGTGATGGGCATCATCCTTTCCTTGATCGTATTGGTGGCGGCGCTGAACATCGTGAACCCGCTCACCATGATGGTGATCGAGAAGACCAAGGAAATCGGGATCCTGAAGGCCATGGGCGCCACGGATAAAAGCGTGACCGCCATTTTCATGTTCGAGGGGATGCTCATCGGGGTCTTGGGCATCCTGCTGGGGGTTGTCATCGGATTCATCCTTTGCGAGATCATCGCCCTAGTGCCCATCCATATCCCCGGGGGCGGGATGGTCTATTACATCGACCGCTTGCCGGTCAAGGTGGACCCCTTCATCAGTTATGTCGTGGTGCCCGTGATGGCCGTGGTCCTTTGCTTTTTGGCCACCCTTTATCCGGCGCGTCAGGCGGCGAAGCTCGAGCCCGTCGACGCGATCCGGTACGAGTAGGGGGCCCCGTGGAAGTCATCCGAGTCGAGGACGTCACCAAGAGCTATTTCATGGACGGCGAGGAGATCCGCGCCCTGAGGAAGGTCAACTTCTCGCTGGACGCGGGCGACATCACGGTCATCCTGGGGCCTTCGGGTTCGGGCAAGAGCACGCTTTTGACCCTTTTGGGCGGGCTCGGCAAGCCGTCGGAGGGCAAGGTCTGGTGCCGCGGCAAGTCCCTTTATGACCTGGGCAACGAGGAATTGGCCCGCTGGCGCAACAAGATTTTCGGGTTCGTCTTCCAATTCCATTACCTGATGCCCGAACTCACGGCGCTGGAAAACATCATGTTGGCCGGCCATATCGCCCGCAAATCCTCCGAGGAATGCGAGGCCCGGGCGCGAAAGCTCCTCTCCCACGTGGGACTCGCCAACCGCGCCTCGCATAAGCCCGGCGAGCTTTCGGGCGGGGAACAACAACGCGTGGCGGTTTGCCGGGCGCTCATGAACGAGCCCGAAATCATCCTGGCGGACGAGCCCACGGGCAACTTGGACCTCAAGACCGCCGAGGGAATCCACGACGCGCTTTGGGAAATTTGCCAGAAGGAAGGCCGGACCCTCATCGTGGTCACCCACTATGAGCCCCTGGCCAAGCGGGCCGACCATATCCTGAGCTTGAGCGACGGCCAGGTCGTGAAGCGGAAGAATTAACGCCAGGTTTACCACGAAGCGCACCAAGTGCACGCAGTAAGTCAAAATCCGTTAAGCCCGATTCTTTCTTGGTTTCAACTTTGCGTACTTCGTGAACTTTGTGGTGAAAATTTTTTTAGCCGGAGAATTTGATGCTTTGCCAAAAATGCCAACAAAGACCCGCCACCGTCTTCTTCTCGCAAACCGTCGGGAACAAGACCACCCAGGCCCATTTGTGCGAGCCCTGCGCCCGGGAACAAATGAAGGCCCAGGGACTGGGCAACCCCATGGCGCTGAATCCCTTCGCGGCCATGGCGAATTTTTTCAACCAATTCATGGGCGGCGCCGACATCCAGGAAGCGGCGCCGGGCCGCGCGCCCGCGCCCGAACCCCTGGGCCAGTGCCCCCATTGCGGATACCAATTTTCCAATTTCCGCCAGAACGGGCGCTTGGGATGCCCGCGTTGCTACGAAGCCTTCGCCCCGCTGTTGGAGCCCTTGGTGGCCGGGCTGCACGGCAACGCGCGGCATGCCGACGAAGCGCCTTCATCCGCCCCGCCCGATGCCCGGCCGACGGAGGCCGAGCTGCGGGAGAAAATGAAGGCGGCCATCGAGAAGGAAAAATTCGAGGAAGCGGCCCGTTTGCGGGACGAAATCCAGCGTTTGCAGGAGCGCCCGAATGTTTGAGGAACTATTGACCCGCCGGGATGACTGGTTCGCCAAGTCCGGGCCCTTGGAGGGCGTGGTGATCTCCAGCCGCGTCCGGCTGGCCCGAAACCTGGAAGGCGCCAAATTCCCGCACCACGCCAGCGCGCTGGAGCAAAAAGAAGTCGTGGAGAAAGTGGAGGCGGGTTTGAAGGGGCTCGCGCCGGGCGGGAACCTGCGCTTCGTGCGCTTGAACGAGATTTCCTCGTTGGACCGCCAATTCCTGACCGAACACCAGCTCATGTCGGTGGAACACGCCGCCAGCCTGGGGGAAAGGGCGGTGGCCTTCGATTGCCAAGAGGGCTTGAGCTTCATGATCAACGAGGAAGACCACCTGCGCCTGCAGGTCTTTCGCCCGGGCTTGAACCTCCGGGAGGCCCAAAGGGCCCTGGAACGGGCCGACCAAGCCTTGGCCCAGGGGCTGCCCTACGCCAAGCATGGGCGTTGGGGCTACCTGACCGCCTGTCCCACGAACTTGGGTTCGGCGCTGAGGGCCAGCGTGATGCTGCACCTGCCGGCCTTGGTCTATACCACCCGCATCGCCCAGGTGCTTCAAGGCGTGGCCCAAGTGGGATTGACCATCCGGGGCCTGCAGGGCGAGACGACCCAAATTTCCAGCCCCTTCTTCCAGATTTCCAACCAGTCCTCAATGGGCAAGACCCATTCGGAGATCGTGGAGCAGGTGGACCGGGTGGCGCGTCAAATGATCGAGTTGGAGACCCAGACCCAGAAGGCCTTGTTCCAACAGGAAGGCCTCAAACTCAAGGACCACATCGGCCGGGCCTTGGGGACCTTGAAAAACGCCCAGTTGGTCCCCTTGGAAGAGGCCTTGAACGGGTTGTCGGCCCTGCGGGTGGGGGTGGAGCAGAAAATCTTGGCCGGGTTGGACTTGCCAAACCTGAACCATCTTCTGATTTTGATCCAACCGGCCCATTTGGCGAAGATCGCGGTCCGGGAACTGAGGCCCGAGGACGAGGCCCAGGAAAGGGCCCGATTGCTCCGGATGGTTTTAAAACCCCTGGAACCGGTCTGAGTCCCTTGAAAAAGCCCTGTCTTTCTTGATTTATGGCCGTCCATCGGCTGAAATAGAAACATCCCGCACTTAAGGAGCCTGCCATGTTCGAGCGTTTCACGGAACGGGCGAAAAAAGTCATCAATCCGCTGGCCAAGGAAGAGGCCCGGCGGCTGAACCATAATTTCATCGGAACCGAACACCTCTTGCTGGGTCTTATCCGGGAAGGCGGCGGGGTGGCCGTCGCCGTTTTGGAATCCCTGGGGGTGGACTTGGAATCCGTGCGCATTGAAGTGGAAAACCTGACCACGCCCTCGTCGGACACCCTGACCATCGGCGACCCGCAGTTTACGCCCTCGGCCAAGAAGGTCTTGGAACTGGCCGCCGAGGAATCCCAAAAACTGGGCCACAACTACATCGGCACCGAGCACCTGCTGCTGGGCCTCATCCAGGAAGGGGAAGGCGTGGCCGCCCGGGCCCTGGAGAACCTGGGCGTCACCTATGAAAAATCCCGCGACATGGTCATCAACCTCTTGGGGGGGACCTTCCCGAAGTTTTCCAAGCAGGTCAAGAAATCCAAGACCCCGGCCTTGGACACCTTCGGCCGGGACCTGACCCAAATGGCCCGCGACGGGAAGCTGGACCCGGTCATCGGCCGGGAGGACGAGATTGAACGCGTCATCCAGATTTTGTCGCGCCGCACCAAGAACAACCCGGTTTTGATCGGCGAGCCCGGCGTGGGCAAGACCGCCATCGCCGAGGGGTTGGCCCAGCGCATTAAAGAAGGCAACGTGCCCGAGCTGCTTTTGGACAAACGCATCGTGACCTTGGACTTGGCGGCCCTGGTGGCCGGCACCAAGTACCGGGGCGAGTTTGAGGAACGCCTGAAGGCCGTCATCAATGAGATCCGCCAGTCGGGCAAGGTGATCCTTTTCGTGGACGAGCTCCACACCCTGGTGGGCGCCGGCGCCGCCGAAGGCGCCATTGACGCCTCCAACATGCTCAAGCCCGCCCTGGCCCGCGGGGAACTGCAGTGCATCGGCGCCACGACCCTCAATGAGTACCGCAAGTACATCGAGAAGGACGGCGCCTTGGAGCGCCGCTTCCAGATGATCACGGTGGACGAACCCTCGGTGGACGAGACCGTCCAGATCATCAAGGGCCTGCGGGACAAGTACGAGGCCCATCACCGGGTGCGCATCACCGACGACGCCATCGAGGCCGCCGCCCAATTGTCGCACCGATACATCTCGGGCCGTTTCCTGCCCGACAAGGCCATCGATTTGATCGACGAGGCGGGCAGCCGCACGCGCCTTCGCATCACCACCATGCCGCCCGAGATCCGGGTGCTGGAAAAAGACGTCGAGAAGGTCAAGCAGGAGAAGGAAGAGGCCATCAAGACCCAGGAGTTCGAGCGCGCCGCCGACCTGCGCGACAAGATGAAGAAGATGCGCCAAAAGCTCACTGAAGAGAAGGAAAAGTGGGAAGCCCTGAAATCCAAGGAAGACGCCGTGGTCACTTGGGAGGACATCGCCTATGTGGCCTCCAAGTGGACCGGCATTCCCATGATCAAGTTGGGCGAGAAGGAAAGCGAGAAGCTGCTCAAGATGGAGGAGGAGCTCCACAAGCGGGTGGTGGGGCAGGACCGGGCCATCGAGTCCATCTCCAAGGCCATTCGGCGCAGCCGCGCCGGCATCGGCAACCCCAAAAGGCCCATCGGCAGCTTCATGTTCATGGGGCCGACCGGCGTGGGCAAAACCGAATTGGCGCGCGCCTTGGCCAACTTCCTCTTCGACGACGACGACGCGCTCATCCGTTTCGACATGAGCGAGTACATGGAAAAGTTCAACGTCTCGCGCCTGGCCGGCGCCCCCCCGGGTTATGTGGGCCATGACGAGGGCGGCCAGCTCACCGAGAAGGTGCGCCGCAAGCCCTACAGCGTGGTGTTGTTCGACGAGATCGAAAAGGCCCACCCCGAGATCTTCAACGTGATGCTCCAGATCCTGGAGGATGGTCGTTTGACCGATTCCCTGGGCCGGGTGGTGGACTTCCGCAACACGGTGGTCATCATGACCAGCAATTTGGGCGCGCGGGAAATCGGCACGGTCAAGACGCTGGGTTTCTCCAGCGGCGAGGAGGAAATTTCCTTCGAGAGCATGAAGACCAAGATCCACAACGAGCTGAAGAAGGCCTTCAACCCCGAGTTCCTGAACCGCGTGGACGACATCATCATCTTCCACCCGCTGGAAAAGAGCCACATCGAGAAGATCGTGGACATCCAGTTGTCCGACGTGCAGAAGCGCCTCAAGGACAAGAACATCGTCTTGACCCTGGACGCCTCCGCCCGCGAGTTCCTCATCGAGAAGGGCTACGACAAGGTCTATGGGGCCCGGCAGATGAAGCGCACCATCCAGAATTTCGTGGAAGACGCGGTGGCCGAGGAACTCTTGCGTGGCCACATCAAGGAAGGCCAGGCAGTCCAGTTGAAATCCGCCGGCGACAAGCTGGTTTTCGCGGTTGAAGCGCCCCTTCCGACGCCCGCCGCCACGGTTTAATTTAACCCGTCATGGGGAAACGACCTCGCCAACTGCGATGGATGATTCCCGTCCTCGCGGGCGCCGGCTTGGTCATGGCGGGTTATTTTTTCGTGCAGGACCGGGTCGTGGACGGCCAATTGCAGCCCCTGATCCAGCAAAAGATGTCCGATTTGCTGCACAGCCCGGTGACCTTGGGCTCGGTGCAAGCGGACCTCCGGGGGGGGCTTGAGCTTCAGGACTTGGCGTTTGAGGTTCCAGCGGGCGGCGTGAGCCTTCGGATTCTCGCCCAAAAAGTTTCGGCGCGCCTGTCCTTGGTGGATTGGCTGTGGCGCCATAAAAGCCTCCAGGACAGCCTGGACAGCCTGACGGTCACCCAGCCCAAGGTTTTCATCCAACCGGCTTCGGGTCCGGTCTCCACACCCGCCGGCGCGGCCACGGCGGCCGCGGCCCCGCCGGGCGCCTTCCCGCTTTTGCCCTTCAAGAAAATTTTCGTGCGCGGCGGCGAGGTTTATTTCCAGGCCCGGGGGGAAAAAGAAGGCAAGCCGGTCGCCCAGGCCATCCATGTGCAGGCCTTTTCGGACGACGCCCACCGTTGGGGGATTTGGGTGGAAGCCAAGCCGCCCGAATCCAAGGACCCGGGGGCCTTGCTTTTGACCGGCAGCGTCAACTTGGACGAGGCCAAGGTGGTGGGGAAAGTCCAGTTGGGGGATTGGAACCTGGCTTCCGTAGGGACCCTTATGCGCGGGCTCACGGGATGGGACATTCCGGGCGGCCGGGCCAGCGTGGAAGTGCCCTTCGCTTGGCGGCCGGGCCGCAGTTTTTGGTATGACCTGCGGGGCCACGTGCAGGACGCCAGCCTCAAGACGCCCGGGGCCGACGGGGTTCTTTTTTCCGGCATCGAGGGGCGCACGGCCATCCGACCCTCGGGCTTCACCCTCAGCCAACCGCTGAAGTTCCAAATCGGCCAGACGCCCTGGCAGGCCTCGGGGGTCATCCCCTTCGACGGCCGGCCGGTTTCCCTGACGACTTCCTCGGACAGCCTCTATCTGGCCACGCTTTTCAACGACGTCCTGCGCATGAAGGACTTGCCGGTGCAGGGTACGGGCCGGGCCGCCTTGACGGTCACGGGCAGCCTGTCCTCGCCCCTCATGCAGGGGAGCGCCGAGTTGGGCCCGTCCCAAGTGGGCGCCTGGAAACTGGATTCGCTGGCCCTGGCGGGCCGTTATGTCGACGGCGCGCTTGAATTGTCCCAAATCGAGGGCCGGCTTTACGGCGGCAGCTTGAACGGCGGCGGACAGATCCGGTTGGGGGAGGGCCAGCCGGTGTCGTTGCACACCACGTTGGAGAGGGTGCAGGCCAAGGAAGTGGCCGCGACGCTCGGGATGAACGGGCTGGAAGGGGTTTTGGACGCCGAGGTGAACCTGGGGGGCACGCTCCAAAAACCGGTCTTTACCTCGACCTCGTCCATGGATTTGGTCCGCAGCCTGCGCAACACCCTCCACCATTATTCGGTGAAGAACGACATCCAGCTCAAGGACCATAAGCTGGTCCTGTCGGTGGATCTTTCGGATGAGACGACCCTGGAATCCCACCTGGTCGGGGAGTTCAACGAGACCGACGGCGGCTATGAGTTTGGAAAGCTTTCCATGACCAACGGCAAGCGGACCGTCAAGTTCCAGGGGCAAGGGTCCTTCCCCAAGGCCGGGGACCAGGCCTTCCGGTTGGAAGTCCGGGGCCAGGACATCGCCCTCCAGGACTTGGTCTTCTTCAAGGACCAATTTCCCGAAGTGTCGGGCAAGGTGGGGCTGGACCTGGTCTTGAACGGCACCCGGATGGCCCCGCGGGGGTCGCTCCAATTTCAATCCCCGGACGTGGTGTTGGGCAAGGGCCAAACGCCCGGGCCCCTGTCGGTTTCCCTGGATTGGGCCGAGGACCACCTGCTGATCCACCAGTTGGATTACAGGAATTCCACGGGCCTCAATTTTTCCATCGTGGGCGACTTGGGTCTCTTGCCGGATTCACCCCTGGACCTCAAGATCCAATCCAGCCAGATGCCGCTGCCCCTCTTGGCCGAAATCACCAATTTGAACAACCTGCCCCAGCCCTTCGCGGGCCTGGTGACGGGCAAGATCCATTTCGGGGGGATCCGCAAGAACCCCATCGTGGAAGGGGAAGGACGGGTGACCGGACTCCAGGCCGCGGATTGGTGGGCGGATTCGGTGGACGCGCTCATTACTTCCGACAAGGGAAAGGTCCAGGTGCAAAAAGTGGAAGTGGCGCAGGGCGCCAACGGCCTTTCGGTTTCCGGGTCCTGGGATACGGCGGCTTCCCCCGCCCGCATGGCGCTGCGTTTTTCTGCCAAGCATTTCCAATTGGCCAAGGGTCCCACCTTGACCGGGGATTTCAATTGGCAAGCCCAAACCGGCGGCCCCTGGTGGGCGGATTGGAAAGGCGTCTTCGCCTCGCCGCTTTTTTCCCTGGAAGACGGCCCCAAGACCCTCTGCCGATTCACCGATTTCACAACCAACGCCTCCTTCAAGGATTCGGTGCTCAAGGGCTCGGTGGCCCTGGGCAAGGATATCGGGGGCGAGGCTTCGTTGGATTTTTCCGGGCCCCAGCCCCAACTGGAAGCCGACTTGCGGATCGACCCGGTGCTTTTGGCCGACGCGCCTTCCTTGAGCCAGTTCCTGCCGGGGGATTTGAAGGCCTCGGGGCTCTTGGCCGGCGAGATCAAGGTCTTGAAAGGCCCGTTGGACCGGCTTCCCTTGGAGGGGCATTTCACGGTGGCCGACGGGAAGATCGCCAATTACCTTTTCGACAAGTTCAAGGTGGATTTCTCGGGGGACCGAACCCAGATCAAGGCCAATTTGAGCCTGGCCAGGGACGCGGCCACCTATAACCTCTCGGGGCAATTGCAGGCTCCGGCGCCGGCCGCCGGCCAGCCCTTGGGATCTTTCTGGGTACCCGAGGGACGGATCAGTTTGAACGGGCCCTTGACCAAGGAAAAGTTGTCCAACCTGCTCTCGCTCTTGAACGTGGACGCTTCCAGCCACCGGGTCGGGGGAACCGTGGACGGCAATTTCAGCCTGTCGGGAACCCTGGGCCAGCCCACCCTCAAGTTTGACCTGCAGGGGACCGATTTGGTTTTCGACGACAACCGGGCCCCCACCGCGGACCTCCACTTCGCTTGGGCCCAGGGCAAACTTTCGGTGGGCGCCAGCCACCTTTCCCTGCCCAAGGGCCAGATCAACATCGACCAGGGGACGGTGGCCCTGGACCCCCAGGACCCCAGCCTTCTTTCCATTGACCTGAGCGGCTCCAGTCGAAACCTGCCCATCGCCCTTTTCAACCTTTCCAGCCAGGTCCATATGGCGGGCCAATTGGCCTTGGCGGACAAGCCCAATCGACCCACCTTCGCCGGAACACTTTCCCTGAAGGACTCGGGGGCTGTTTCCACGGGGCTCCCCTCCCAGTTCGACCTTTCCATGAGCGTGAACCACAGCCACATCGTCTTCAAGCCCCAGGACAGCCCCAACCCCCAATTGGCGGGGGAACTGGACCTGTCCCAGGCGCCGAAGATCCTCTTCAACAATCTCCGGCTGCTCCACTCCAAGGGATCCTTCCAGCTGGACGGCACCCTGGATCCGGACGGGCCTTGCCAAATCACTTCCGACGCCGAAAGGATCCCGATCGAGGAGATCGGCAAGTGGTTTTTCCCCGATTTTCCCTTGAGCGGCAACGGCAATTTCCACTTGCTGTTGCAGGGCACCCTGGCGAACCCGGTCTTCAATACTTCCTTCTCCATTACGGGGGGGCAGTATGCCGGGTTGAAGTTCGATCTTTTGAGCGGGGACCTGCGCTCCAAGGAAAACACCCTGCTCTTGGGGTCCGAGGAAGTGCCCTTGACGATCAGTAAAAAAGGCCTCTACAGCTTCAATGTCCATGGGTCGGTGCCCTTCACCTTTTCGCCGTCCAATTGGGCCAAAATCAAGAACCAGGAAATGAGCGTCGACGCCGAGATGGACAAGGGGGATTTCAGCCTGATCATGTTGACCGGGTTGGTGCAAAAGGCCTCGGGGGCCATGGACTTCTCAGCCCACGTGGGCGGGACCTTGGATGACCCGGTCCTCAACCTGGACCTGGACCTTTCCAAGGCCTCGTTGGTGCCCGGGCAATTCGCGCACTCGGTGGACGACTTGAACGGGCGCATCAAGGTGCGGGACAACCACGTGGCGGTGGACGATTTGAACGCCTTGGTGGGCCATGACCGGATCTTCATTTGGACCC
>Ga0335069_10010811_pt1 | contig 12912 bp, 19 predicted proteins | sample Lox_Sample_11_FD_206714 | JGI IMG/M metagenome (GOLD analysis project Ga0335069, IMG submission 206714) | Soil microbial communities from Loxahatchee National Wildlife Refuge, Florida, United States - Lox_Sample_1.1 | ecosystem: Environmental > Terrestrial > Soil > Wetlands | place: USA... | reverse complement strand
AGCGGTGCAATCCCAATATCCCATTTTTGTTTCATTAAATATTCAGGATATTCCCAAAATGTAGCAGTTGCAGGAAGCATGGCGACACGTTCAAGATTCTTCTTATCAAAAGAACAAAAATATTCGTCAATCTTTGATTTATCAATTGCCCCAATTATTTCAAACCATAGATAAGGATACTTACTCATTAAATTATTTATGTAAGGCAAAACCATCTTCAAATCGTCTTGGTGAGAGTTAGAACCAGAGTATCCAATAACTACTCTATCTTTATGTTTTTTAGCTATCGGATAATTCCAGTCAGTTATATCATTCATATTAGGAACTACAACAATATGCTTATCAACTCCATGTACAACCTTAAAATGTGCCTCCAAACGTTCTTTTAGTGGTTCAGTACTAACTGTAATCGTATCTGCAAAGAAAAGGGAAGCAGAAAGCATAGCTCTATCTCTTTTGGTTTTCTTGAATTTAGCATGAACAGGATTGCTTTCAGGCACATCAAGGTAATTGTCATCAATGTCGTAAACAAGTTTTTTATTATATTCTCTTGCAAAATAGGCTTGTGCGGCTTGATTTTGTTCTCCCAAGAAGTGCATTATCCATGTAATGTCATACTTTTTATAAATATTTTGCCAATTTGATTCAAAATCTTTGCCATAAGTTATAATATCCGTGCCTACAATATCTACATCAAATTTACTTAATTGTTTTGCAGGCTTAAAAATACGGTAATAACCCAATGCACCAAAAGTATTTTTCTCCCTTCGTTCTTTTGTGTGATTAAAATCTGTGAAATGAGCAAGTAGTTTAGTTTTTTTCATTTAATTTACTAAAGGATTAAGAATAATATGCGGAACAATACGAATGAAATCACCTCTGATAGCTGATAAATTATCAGGAGCAAGTTTCCATGAAAAATCAATAAAATTGACTCTTAATCCTGCTTTATCAACTGCATAGGGAAAAGAAATCTGGTCTCGTACAGAATGTCTGGTATATTCACTCCACCAGTAGTTATTAAAAGATTCTACTTGCTCAGTATGTCGTCTTAATATGCAGCCGCACTCACCCAGTCCTTTATGTTTAGCAAAACCCTCTTTTTCATACCCAGATACTTGCTCTATAATCGTTTCAGGGTCGTCTAATTTGGCCGTAGCGCAACGAATCGCCTCATCATAGAGACAATCACGTTTAGGATGCTTGAAGAGTGCTATATCGTGATTTTTGAGGTATTTCTCAATCAATTCTTCTGGCGTTTTCAAAAGAGCAATATTCCCGTCAATCCAAATACTATATTTTGTCTTTATAAACTGATGAATGAGAATTTTAGGTACACGTGAGTTAATTCTATTATCTTTGAACTTAGAAAATGCTGGCTTTACAGTCCATGTTTTACTTACCTGTGGTGTATCGCAAAAAGCTATCCATTGTGCTTTTCCTTTTTTTTGGTCGTGAACTAATGTGTCCTTTGAACCAGTTATAGAAGTTACTACGGCAATATTACTCATTGACATGTTGGTTAACAATTCCGCAAATGTATTTTACGTTTTCTTCAGTAAGCTCAACGTGCATAGGGAGTGAAATAATCTGCTCAAAGACTTTTTCAGTAACTGAATTTTTGTAATCAAATGAAACTTTACCAAAAATAGGATACTTATAGAGTGGTTTATAATGTACTCCTGTTGAAACTCCTTTTTTTGACAGTGTATCAATCAATTTATCTCGATTTTTTACTCGTAGAGTGTACAAATGCCACGTAGTAGAAGGAAAAGGTCTTTTTATTGATGGGTCAAGGTACTTATCATACCAAAGGGAAACAATGTAACGATAACGATTTCTATCCTCCACAATTCGCAGGTGTTCTCTTGCAATTGATGCAGTAATGTCATTCATATTTGCCTTAAGTCCTACATGTTCAATATTGTAATTCCACGTATAACCTTTCTTTGAACGGTCAAAGGTTGATTTATCAATACCACACCATGATAATGCGCGTGCTTTTTGGTATACATCATAATCATTTGTAGTTAGCATGCCACCGTCTCCTGCGGGGATGTTTTTTACTGCGTGGAAAGACCAACAGCTTACCAATCCTTTGTGTTTCATGCCTCCTGCATGTGCCATATCATAGATAATGCCTTCACCAAAATCATTTCCTCCGTAGAGAACTTGAATATCAGCTTTTCGAGTGCATAAACTCTTTTCGTCTATGTCTAAAAATTCAACTTCTTTGTTTGAATTTAGTAGACACAATGCTGATGAAACAAAAGTAAAAGGGGAAACGGTGCAAGTTTCAGGCAAATCAATCGATTTTACAGCAATTTCAAGGGCAGAAGTACATGAATTAGTCGCAACAGCGTATTTTGCACCGACAAATTCAGCAAATTCTTTTTCAAATTCATCTACAATCTTTCCTTTAGCCCACCAACGGGAAAGTAACACCGATTTTATCGCTTCCAGCTCCTTTCCTGTAGGTGTTGATTTGAAAAGGTCAATTTTCATCTACTTAACAAGCTTAATTGCGTCATACCATTGTTTAGCTATTCTCTTTGGATGAAAGCGCAAAGCATATTTTCTCATGGCCGGTGTCCACTTCTTGCTAAAATCGTGCGTATCCCAATTGCGTACCATGAAACCTCGTATGCCAGACTCAGTAAATACTCGGTCATACTCTGGTGTGTACGAAACATAGACTGGTAACCCAATCGCCCAACCTTTGATAAGTTTGTTCATTCCTTTTGCTTGGGAAAAATCATCAAGTTCAAGATAGAAAGCAAGAAAATCACACTCTGCAAGTTCTTTATCAATGGTATCTAACTTCCATTCCTTTACTTCGTATTGTGAATAGTGTCCCATGTATGGTTTACTTACAATGGTTTTTATCTTCATTCCTTTTTGCTGAAATACGGGAGCAATAGCATTGATATAGGCGGAATTACCATATCCATGCCAACCCACTAGATTGTTTTTCTTTTTTCCTTTCTTCATTGTTCCGTCCCAATCAAGAGAGTCGTCAATTACAGGGGCATCAGGAAAATACCTGCGAAAGAAGTGAGAACCTACAGTAACTAGGTCAGCATTTTCAGCCATTCGTACAAAATCTGGTTTGTCCATGTAATTATCATCAATGTCATAGATAACTTTTGCACCTTGAGCTTGTGCCTTTGCCATTTCATCGTGTCTAATGGCTTTTTGAATGATAAGAATATCACCTTTCTTGTATTTTTCAGGCAATTTCAAAGTAGCATCTTTCATGTACTTTAATGGCTTGTAAACTCTTAGTCGGGAAGAAGCAATGGTTTCATCTCCCCAAGGTATAAAATAAATCATTAGAGCCAAGTTTTATTTAATAAAGTCCAATCAATGTATTTTTTCAATGATTGTTCAAAATCAAGTGGTGCAATCCATCCAATATTTCTTAGTTTTGAACCATCAAGAGCGTAGCGGTAATCATGTCCAGGACGAGTAGCGTGGTGATTTACAAACTCATAATTAAGTTCCTTATTACATAATCGGGCAATCGTTTGTGCCATTTCTAAATTATTCAGTTCAATATCTCCTACAATATTGTAACGGTCAGGTAAAATATCAGTATCTTGTGAATAAAGTGTTGGCTTTTTGTATTTTAGTATAAAAAGTAAAGCATCAGCCATATTTCGTGCATGCAAATAGTATCGGCTCCCAATCTTTTCAGGTGTTCCATGAACAGTAACTTTTTCACCTCTTAATACTGCACGAATAGTTTTTGCAATGAATTTCTCAGGGTCTTGAGTTTCCCCAAATAGATTCATAGTATTAGTAATAATGACAGGTACACCGTAAGTACGCCAATAACTTATTGCAATTGCTTCCTGGCATGCTTTAGAGGCACTATAGGGATTACTTGGAACAATTGATTCCCATTCTTTATGGTTCTTTCCAAACGGTGCTACTCCATATACTTCATCTGTTGAAAATTGTATAAATATGTGAGGTTTACTTTCTCTTGCAAATTCAAGCATGTTCAAAGCAATTTTCACATTATTTTCAATAAAAGGAACAGGGTCGGTAATACTTCTGTCTACATGACTCTCTGATGCTATATTGATAAAGACATCACATTTACCAATTCTTTTTTTAGTAAGTTCAGTAAAAGGGGATTGTAAATCATGAGTAATTATTTCTATACGTTCTTTCCACTCAGGATGAAGTTTCCATACTTCTTCAACTCTTTCTGGTGTTCCTTTATGCTTCCATGATGCAATACCAATAACATGCCAGTCAGTATTAACCATAATGTGTTCAAGAATATGAGAACCTGCAAAACCTGCTATTCCAGTTAGTAAAACACGATTATTCATAAATGTTATTAAGTTTTCCACTTTTGAAGTCCTGAATAAAAGTATTTATCCTTCCTAGAATTTCTCCCTTACTCCACAATCTTGCCATCATACCGTTAGGAAATTCGTAACGATGAGCTAAATCAATTTCATCTTTAATTAAGTGAGTAGAAATAACAGGCAAGTCATAATTTCTCCCTTGAAAGAAAATATTAGAAAGACCTGGCCGATCAGGATTCTCAACTACAGAAAATCCTTCGTGTATTGCTTTTAATTCCTGTTCAAATTCTTTTGCAGTCATTTTGTTATATATGGATTCGTTTCAGAACCCTCTAATAATGCTTTATTCAACTCATCTAACATTTGCCATATCATGTGATTTGATTCACGAGACACAGTAAACTTCTTAAGAAAATTACCCCAACGTATTTCAAAACAAACATTATATCTATCAGTCTCAGTAGTGATTGAAATAGTAGGGGGATAAACAACGACTGCAATTTTTTTATCATCCTTATTTGATTTTGGACGCGGCATTTTTTGTTTCTATAAAATTAGCTAATAAGCAAAAAGTAGCATCAATGATGTCTTTTGTTTTTCTACCTTTTATCTGAACTGCATTACCAAACTTTTTACTACCCAAATCAAAAGTATAAGATATTTTACCTTTGTGAAAGAGGACATCAACATCTTGTCCATCAACCGTAAATGTAGAGATTTCTACTGCCATTGCTATCTATTTTACCACATTTCATCTATTGTCAACAAGTCAAACTGTGGATAAACAAAAAACCACCCGAAGGTGGTCTCTTGTGATACCGAAGTAAGTTTTAACTAACTCCGTATCCGTCTGTTGCTCCAGTTGAGATGTTAATAAGCCAGTTTGAGTTAAGTGTCTTAACTGCAAAAGGCATCTTCCATCCTACTGTAGAGAACAAATCCAATGGGTTATCCGTTGAATTACCTCCTGGATTCTTTACATACACTTTTGGTGCTGTAACAGAAGCAAGATTGACGATACCGTACGCATTCTTACCGAAAACAAAGTTTGAGTAAACGTTAGCAATATTTGTTGCTGATGTTGAAAATCCAGCAGTCAACTGATAATACTGGTTGTTTGACTCTACAAACTCTACTCCTGCAAGTTTACCTACGACACCTCGTTCAATAGCGTCTGATGTTGTATAGCGGTGAGCGTCAAGCCATTCGCTATTTCCCATCAAATCCATTGCCGTGTAAGGGCCGATAATACCTCGATACAAACCATTGTCGAACTTCTGAGCTTTGTTGTTTTTCAAAGTACGAACAGCTCGGCGGATTTCAAGACCAGTAAGCGTATCTGTTGTGTGAACCCCTGAAATGGTTGACACTGAAACTCCCGAAGGAAGCTGAAGTGTTGCACCGTTTACAAGTTCTGCACGGATAAGTTGGTCAATAGATTCACCTGCATTTTGACCGTGAACTTCAATGTGCTCTTTGAGACCTGTTTCAATAGATGTCATTGAGTAAAGTGAAGCTACAGTTGTGTATGCACCGTATTCAGCCAATGTAGCTGATACGTTAGTAGCTGTCATATCTGTTGCTGTTGGGTTTGAGCCTTCAGACAAAGCAGAAGTAACGATTGCCAAAGGGGTAAAACGAGTCCACACAATTGATTTACCTGAGTTTGAAGGTACATTTCGTACCTGTGCTCCGAAATCATGTCGCAATTCAATCATAGCTCGAGTAAGGAATACTCGGTCATAAAACAATTGCATTGTCTGGGACAAACCTGGATTACTACCCTGGGCGGCGGTTGTTGTTGCCATATTTTTGTAAAAACCACTGCGCCTCTAAGATTATCTTATTAAGCGTGTGGTAAAATGCTCTCCAATTCTTTAACGGACATATTCGCTAGTTGTTCTTTCGTATACTTTCGCTCAATTTCCGATAGATTACCAGTATCTTGTACTTTTGAGGCTTGCCTCTCAGCATTCAACTGTTCTCTACGGGTGTTGATAGCAATGGAAACATAAGAGTTTTTATCCTCTAAGGCCTTTCTGCCTCCATTTGCTAAAATAAACGCGACTTCATCCTTTGAGTATCCGTCAAGTCGTAAATCGACAACATCATCACTGATGTTTAACGTTGGAGATTGATTAGTAATGTTCTTATCAGAAGATTTTTCATACTTTTGACGAAGTTCCTCAGCTTCTCGCTGAGCTGCTTTCCGTTCATCTTCTGCTCTTTTAGCTCGTGCAGTCAGTTGTCGTCGCGCATTTGACTCTTTTTTCAACTGTTCCTTAAGAACTACTGGGTCATCAACCCCATCTCTGAGAGTATCAAGCTCAGCCTCGGTAGAAATTGTGGATTCTACATCCATAGCCTTTTCATCAGCCATATTATTTGCAGGTTTATGCCTCACTGCGGGCGTTAAGGTAGATAATGCTTACTACCAAGCGATTGAGTTTAACGACATCATTGGTCGGACTTCCTAGTGAATACCAGGTGCGTCATTGATTGCTCCTTCAGGAAATACTGTTCCCTTTGGATATGGTCTATCATCTAACATTACTCCAGGATTCTCTGGATATGAGCTAACTGCTTGTGGTCCACCATCATCAATGTGAGCAGTCTCTACTATTGGATTCATTGCTGGAATACCATCTGTACCACCAATCGTAGGAACTTGCTTTGTTTTTACTTCCATACCATTTCCATCCCAAAAATTTGCTCCTGCCATATATGTTTAATTTAATTATGCTTATAACGACCTTTGTCTGCACCATGATAATTTTTCTGTCCAGGTGCTGCTTGTGCTTTTCTTGCCAAAGCCCCGATAACTCCTCCTGGCACTCCCTTCGCTTTTAACTGTGCTGCTCTTCCTCCATATCCTAATTTATTTGATTTGCCCTTGTATGAACCTGTTTTTTTGATTCCTTTTTTCATATTATTCAGCTAATCCCTTTCTCCAGGAAACCGTAATGTCTGCTGGTGTTCCTGTAGCGGTTACAATTGTTAATCCCGTGTAGCAACGTACATCGAAGAACAAAGTAGTTTGTGCTGATGTTCCGTCAATGATTGCAATTACTGTTCCTGAACCTGCGGTATTGTCATAAATTGTTACCGTGTTTGAAGATGCTCCCTTTGAGTTAATTGAGACTGAATGAAGCAAAGCGTATGAAGCCTGATTGCCTGTCTGGGGAGTAAAGATAGTCGTCGTTGTATTTGTAGAAATATGAGTATAGTTATACTCTGCTGATTGAAATATTGCCATGTTATTTGTATTGATTATCACCTTCCATTCCTACATCTTGCTTTACCATAGGATTTTTGTACTTTGCTGAACGATTTTCAGTCGAAGCTCCAGGATTGATTCCTAAATCATTTTCGATTGAAACAGTATGGTCTCCCCCTGAAATCAATGAAGTTACGCCCGATTGAGCACCACCTGAATTTTCAACCATACCCACTACTACCGCACTTTTTTTTGACTTCCATTCATTGCTCGATTCTCCTTGATTGCTTCCTTTAATATTATCCATGTTATTTGAATGTTGTTTTTTTAATAATTGCTCGCCTTGTGATTATCTTTGAGTCCTCTAAAAACTTACTCAGACTCTCATAGGCAAGTTGTCGACCTCGTACCTCTGTTGCTATTTCATCGTTACTCATTTTGGTATTGATATTCATTGAGCTTGCCATTGGTTCAATGTATTCAAGGATAAGCTCTTCCATCATTGACCAATCTGGGTCAGTAAAGAATTTCTCTGTCAGTTTTTTCAAATCTACGCTCATTTGTTGTTATCTTTATATCCAGTCATATCATCTCCATCATTATCCGTTGAAACTCTGTTATCACCTCCATCATCTTTTTTTTCATCATCTTCAGCTGGAATTAGTCCTCTCATTTCATCTGGTCTTGGATAACAAAGTGGCATACTTTCTCCTGATTGAACTGGAATGTCGCTTGAATTGTCTACAATAAATTTCATATATGTTTAATTATTTTGGTAATTGTGGGATAGCGGGTATTTTTCCAGTGTTTGAAGCTCCCAATCTCATCAACGTACTTGTGGGTATCCCCGTATTCTGATTCATAACATCAGGCCGACCTTGATTCTGTTGTGTTTGATTTGCCTGTTGTTCGCCCGCTTGCTGGTCAGCCAATTCTATTTCAGCCTGGCTGATTCCTAGCTGGTCAAGCAACTTGAAGAAAAGGAGCTTCAAACGTGGGTCTTGAAGGATATTTGGATTACCTGAAATCTCGGTAATAACTGCTTGAATGTTAGTTGCCATCTTTGCTGGGTCTGCCTGTTCAGCGGTAATCAAAAAGTCAAACTCAAATTCTGCATCTTTATAAAAATTCTCTTTAAGTTTAAGGAAACGATTTGTTCCAAGCTTTTGATAAGACTTTAGTGCCTTCTGCTTTGCCATATCTGCATGGTCTAAGGTTACTAACTTTCCTTTAAGCAATTGGTCTTTCACATAATCATTGGCGTAAATTTCAGCAGCTGCTTGGTCAAGTTTTTGTAGTTCCTGTGAAGTACCGACAAAACGCATGATATGCTCTGGGGTTAAATCCTTCATCAACTGAGGCAGTACTAATTCATTGAAAAATTCTTCAAGAAAGAGTCCGTAGTTCTTTTTTTTGAAAGCAAATACTGATGTACCTTGAGCAACGGCTAACTGTGTCGTACCTAATGGAGTTGAAGCATCGCCTGTATCGCCTCGTAATGCCTCGTAGGCGAATGAAAGACGGTCGGTCTGATTCATGTATGCTTGTTCCTCATCTTTGAACGCTGGAAGGTTTCTTTCTTCGTTAGCAAGTGGTTCTAGTCCTCCTTCCTTTCCTGCCAAGATAACATCACCACTTTGTAAATCAGTAAGGACATTACGAACAATAGTTTTATCCTTTGTCTGGAAAATGTGCATTGAGGAAAGCTCCATAGCAATACGCTTTTGGTTCTTCATTTCATTAACACGCATTTGAACATCAAAGAGCATTTCTACAATTCCAATCCCTAGCCATCGTCCTTTGGTCTTCATGTAGTGGAAATCCTTGAATGGCCAATCTTTACGCCATTTTGATTTGAACAAAACTACACCGTAATCTGGTATCATTTTTCCGTCATTTGCTTTCATCAACCAATCAGCTCCTGCAACAATGTAAAGGGATTTTACCGTTTTATCACCCTCAATTGTTCCTGGTTTCAATTTTTCATCCAACCACCATGCGGGAACTTCACCGTAACGCTTGAAAATTTTAATGTAAGGTGAAGAACGCATAACGTTTACGTTCACGTAGTTATCTTCATAGGGTTCTGTCGTATTTGAGTTTTGGAAACGTGCAATTGCTTCTTCAACCATTTCGCTATCCCATCCACTTTCTCGAAGTTGAGTTGGTGTCATGTAAGAAATACGAGTGATGAAACGACTATCCTGAATATTCTCAACGGTTGGGTCATAAATAGTTCTACGTAAATCACATAGTTCTGCACCGTCAATAGTCTTCTCAATCAATACTGAGCCAAAACGGGGACATTCCTCAGCAATCTGGCTTAATACTTTTCCAAATTTGTTATTCTTTAGCCAAAGTTTTAATTCTTTTTCTAATAAGAATGTTGAAAATTGTGATTTTGGATTGGTAGGCCACAGTCGAATGTCCTTCGTTTCAAGGTTTAACATTCGCGTCGCTACTTCACAAGGAGGAATAACAATATTGAAAAAGATTTTTTCTCTTCCAAAGTAATTGGTTAAGTCCTCATACTTTGAATTGAGATAAAGATGTATTCTCTTAATTGTCCAATAGGTATTGAAAGGATAGCCAGGAACAATAGAAATCCAGTTATACATAAAATCATATTGCTCGTTTCTAATTTGAGCAAATATGTTTGCCGCCATGCCAGTATTTTGCTGTATGGGTTGGTCTGCCATTAAAAACATTCTAGCAAAAGAAACAAATAATCTTTTGAATTACTCACACAGAATTAGCAAAATGTCTATATTTTAGGCCAAACTTCTTGTTTCTTTTGTTTCACCAAATCTCATGTGCCTCGTCAACTCATTTACAACATCTTCCTCTAAATGTCCGAAGAATTCTGATTGTACAACACGTACTCCCATTTTCATCACTCCATTTGCCACTGAATAAATCTCAGTTCTTCTTATCCATCGCTTCATAGTTTGAGGAGTAAGTTTTTTGTCAGTTTTATAATGTAAATATGCACACAATTCTTCAAAGTCATACTCTGAAAGAACATACTTACGCCATACATCATCCCACATCTTTACTTCAATATCGTACTCTTTTGCAAAGCGCAATGCTGGCGGTGTAGTAAACAGCTTGCTTTTTCTCAAATTGATTATCATTTGAAAGTTACAGGATTATTTCTATTGTGAATAACTCTTTGTTGGGTGTAGGTGTCAGGTTTTATGGGTGTTGTTACATTCCACACAGACAAGGCTAAACTCATTACACGGTCATCCGTCATGTTATCAGGCACTTTGATTTTCAATTTCTTATTTTCCCCTACTTCGTATCTAAATGATTCTAACTCCGCTATCAATCCCTCATCGTTTGGTATCTTAATCTTGTCCTGCTCTAAAAGGATAGCAAGGTTATTTAATAGATTTTCTCGAGATGTTTGAGTAAAAACAAATCCTTTGCTGTCATCACCGCCAATCCTCATACCACGACTACGTAAATCTTCAACGATAGGGTCTCCAACTCCAGTGCTATCAGGCCAAATGAGTGCAGGAATATTTGAGTCAATTGAACTATGACGATAGGCAGTTGCTTCAATACGTGCCTTTTGTAAATTCCAGTCAATTTGATTAAATCTGTCTTGCGGGTAAGCTATAAAAAAGTTTAGGTTAAATGGCGTAATCACTGTCCAGTCTTGATGCTTTGCTAAGTCTACACCCAACTGGAAGTCTCCCTTATCAGGTAATTGCCTATCTTTGTCATAGGTATTTTGTCGTACTCTTCTGAAAAATTGTCCAGCACCGTCAACGAAATTACACATGTATTCTTGTCCATAGAAGGCTTGTGGTGTGTTTCTTTGTATTTCTAGTAATTCTTCTTTGGTAAAAACATTTGTATCTTTCACTGTTTTCACACTTGAAAACCATTGAGGATTATCTCGTGCAAGGTTTAATAGTTTCCATGAATGATTTTTACCTTTAGGTGTATAGACAAAGGTTGCTGTACCTTTATTCTCACGAAGCACAGGTTGGAATACTGCTGTCCATATCTCTTCGTTCATTTCTGAATATTCATCAAATACTACATCAAAAGGGTTTGTACCTCGGTGTTTATCTGGGTCTTCAGCCCCTACAAATCTCTGTATCACACCGTTTTTGTAGTAAATAGCAAGTTCACTGTCATTTTTCTTTTCTATTATTTCTGGAGGTATATGGTCTTTTACCAATGAGTCCCAAATAACTTGTTTTGCTTGTTTGTAGGTAGGAAGAATGTAGTAGCAGACTCCTTCTTTCTTTTGAAGTAAACGAATGATTTGCTTGTTTAACGCAGTTCTCGTCTTCTTTGCTCGTCTATGCCAAACTAAAATGGAAAATTGCTTATCTGATGCAAGATATTCTTTTTGGTAGTCTGTTATATCTTTAAGGTTATGCGGTATCTTTATCTTCATCTTTGAAGGAAGTTATGATGATTGATAAAGGTTCTCCCCCACTCCCCGTGTGTTCATTCCTTTCTGAGTAGTTGTCTTTCCCTAGTGTCTTAGTAATGTGTTTTGCAACATCTGTCTGTACTTTGATTAAATCTACTTTTGGTTTTCCTTGTTCATCAAGTGGGTCGTAGCTTAGAGTGGTATCTAAAACTTTCTCAGCTTTTGATAACATATCCTTTCTTATCAGTTTATCTTTTCTTTCCTTGAACCACCCTTGTAAAGTTATATTTCTTGCATGGTCTTTGCTGTAGCCTGCTTTTAATGCTGCTTGCAGTGCGTTCTCTATGCCATTTGTAATTCCCTCTATGTAAAAGTCCCAGCATTTTTGCTCTCGTTCATCTTTTGTATGTTGATTTGCATCGCTTACATTTGACATAGTTTTCAAATAGTCCATATATTATACCATATTTTAGCTTGTAAAGTTATCCACAGTTCACGCTTGTGTTTATAGAACGGGTGGAGTATCATACTATCCATGAATGAGCGTTGAAGAGATTTTACTCATTAACGTTACAACTATGAAAAAGATAAATGTATTTTGGAATGATAAGAAACTATGTCAAATTTACCCTCATGCGACAAAGTTTCAAGTGTTTAAGTGGAAACTTAGAAAGATTATACGAAAGACTGTAATTGCTTCATTTGCTGTTGGACTTCTCTATGGGATGTATAACCTCGGTGCATACTTTACTCCTAAGATTGTCTATGCGACTGTCGAGAAGCCAGTAGAAGTTGAAAAAGATATTCCTGTATTAGAAAAGATAAAACAGTGTGAATCAGGCGGTACTCAGTATGCAAAGAATGGACAGGTATTGATTAAGGTGAATACGAATAAAACAGTGGACATTGGTATTATGCAAATCAATTCAGTATGGTTTGCTAAGGCTCACGAGTTAGGCTATGACCTTACGAAACAG
>Ga0335069_10010810_pt1 | contig 12914 bp, 11 predicted proteins | sample Lox_Sample_11_FD_206714 | JGI IMG/M metagenome (GOLD analysis project Ga0335069, IMG submission 206714) | Soil microbial communities from Loxahatchee National Wildlife Refuge, Florida, United States - Lox_Sample_1.1 | ecosystem: Environmental > Terrestrial > Soil > Wetlands | place: USA... | reverse complement strand
CGGCCGGCGCCGAGGGCGAGGCGAACGGCGATTTCGCGGCGGCGCGAGGCGGCGCGGGCGAGCATCATGTTGGCGACGTTGGCGCAGGCGATCATCATGATCAGGCCAGCCATGATGAGAAAGAAAGACGTGAAGAAGGGCTTCTCCTGCGGGCGAAGGGGAATGCATTTGCCTCCGTCGGCGAGGGCGACGCGGCGGCCGGGACGGTCGCGGTTGGGATCGCCGGTGTCGCGCTCGAACTGGCGGGCGGCTGCATCGAGGGCGGCTTCGGCGGAGGCGATGGTCTCGCCGGCGCGGAGGCGGGCGACGACGGTGAGAACGTTGAGGTCGGGGCTTTCCAGCGCTTTGGCGTTGAGCGCGGGAATCACGGCGGCGTCCGGGGGAAAAGGCAGCCACAGATCGGAGGGCGTCATGGGCGTGGCGCCGAGGAACTCTTCGGCCGCGATGCCGGTGATGACGACCGGCCGGCCGTTGATGCGCAGGGTGCGGCCGACGGCGGCGGGGTCGGCGGCGAGGTGCTGTTTCCAGAAGCGGTAGCTGGCGACGGCGCCGTCGAAGGTACCGAGGGCGGGCCTGGCACCGAACGTGGCGAAGTACGAGGGCGTGACGAGGTGGCCCCATACACGGACGGTGCGTCCGTGGAGGTTCACGCCGAAGGGGACGGAGGCGACGTAGGCGGCAGTGTCGATGAAGAGATCGTCGCGGATGCGGTAGCGGCGGTATAGAGGGTAGGAGGTGGGGCGCTCGGTGGCGACGAGTTGTTCGGGGCGCGCGACGCCGGGAAGATCGCGCAGGACCATGCCGTTCATTTCGCTGAAGGCGCAGGTGGAGATGCAGATGCCGAGGCTGAGCGAGACGAGCGCGACGGCGGTGAAGCCGGGCGATGAGGCCAGGGCGCGGAAGGCGTAGCGGAGGTCGCGGAGGAATTGGGAGAGGTACTCGGCACAGAGGCGGAGGGCGGCGTCGGCCAGGAGGCGGGCGGCGCCTGCGGCGCCTAGAGAGTCCTGGGCGGCGAGGTTCATTTCCTCGGCGAAGGAGTCCTGGAAATCGCGGGGGAAGGCTCGGGTCAGGGTTTGGAAGGCGCGGAGGGCGGGGGGCGGCGCGGAGGGCTCGGGCTGCGGGTCGGAGGCTGGACAGGCTAAAGCCTGTCCTACTTCGCGGATGCCGAGGTCGGGCGGGGCGTCGTGGGTGTCTTCGTAGATGAGCGGCGCTTCGCCCCAGCCGTCGCGGCGGCGGTGGCGGGCCCAGAGCCAGATTGCGAGGAAGATGGGCAGGTAGAAGACGAAGACCATGGGCATTTGGGCGAGTGCGGCCACGGCACGGGCGAGCATGGGGACCACCATGGTCATCACCACCAGCCAGCCGCCGAGTTGGAGGATGAGGGACGTCTTCCCCGGCACGTAGGAACAGGTGAAAGGAAGCTGCTGCCAACTGTAGAAGAGGAACTCGAAGACCGCGAGCGAGACCAGAATCTGGAGCGCGGTGGTGCGCAGCGCGAGCGGGGCGCCGAGCAGGAGCATGGAAAACGGAAGCGGCGCGAGGGTGACGGGCGCGATGACGCAGACGACGACGAAGCGCTCGACGGCGGACATCCAGTCGCGGCGGCCAGGGCTTTCGGTGAGGCGGAAGATCCAGTTGGCCTTCCATTCCGCGGGCATGACGAAGGCGTGGCGGATGGCGGCCAGGGCGACGAAGCAGAATCCGAGCGGCCAGTAGAGCAGGACAAAGCGAAGCACCTGTTTCGGGCCGCCGAGCAGGACGGCGTTCACCATGAGGGCGAGGCCGCCGCCGGCATAGGCCATGAGGACCATGCGGTGCACGCGGCTGCGCGACACCACGGCGGCGATGAATTGCAGGATGGCCTCCTGGCGGGGATTGCGGGCGAACCAGCGGGGCCAGCGGCGCTCGCGCATGCGCTCGGGGGCGAGGCCTTCCCCGCCCTCGATCAGGAGCCGGCGGTAGCGGACGGCGGCGGTGAGGTACATCAGGGCGGCGAAACCGACCGCCATCCAGGTGGCGCGGACTGCGCGGGGGGCGAGGGCGAGCAGGAAGGGATCTTGCCCGCCGCCGAGCTTTTCGTGCAAGCCGAGGAACCAGACCGGCGGCATCCAGGCCCAGGTACGCAGCATGGCGGGCACGGAGGGCGCGGGCCATTCCGGAATGAACCAACTGTACAGGCCGATCAGCAGCCACGCGGCCAGCAAAAAGGTTTGGGTATATCCCGTGCCGCGCGCCAGCCATTTGGCGGGGAGGACGTTGATCAAGAGACCTTGCAGGCCGACCAGCGAGAAGAAAATGAACAGGCATCCGAAGGCCGTGGCGACGGTGCGCGCGGCGGCGGTGGATGGAGGCAGCCATGCCTCGCCACTCGCGAGCTTGATGGGATGAGGCGCGGCGCCGGCGGGAGGAAGGATCAGGATGAAGGTGATGACCGCGGCCATGAGCAGCACACAGGAGAACCGGGCGGCGAAGATCTGCCGCGAGCGAACCGGCAAGGCGGCGAGCGCGAGGTAGTCGCGGCGGCCGGGAAAGAGGGACTGCCAGGCCAGGAGGGCGAGGATGGCGGTGATGGAGATCATCAGGGTGAGGCTGGAGAGGCGGTCGGTCCAAGCCATGGATTGGGCGGAGGCGAGGGAGACGGCGAGCTTGCGGCCGGAGGGCGATTCCAGCAGGATCATGCCGGCGGGGATGGTCATGGCGAAGGCGCCGATGGCGATGGAGCCCCACTGGCCGCGCACGGAGAACATCTCGCTATCGAAGATGGTGGCCAGGAAATGGCGCATCAGCTCGAAGCGGGTTCCGTGAGTTTTTTCGAGCCAGGTCACGCGCGCATGGCCTCCAGAATGCGGCCGGCGAGGTCGCGCCGGACGTCCTGTTCGGTGAAACGGGTGAATACGCCTTCGAGCGAAGTCTGGTCCATCTGCTGGCGGAGGCGTTCGATGGTGTCGTAGGCGACGACGCGGCCCTTGCGGAGAATCAGGACGCGGGCGCAGACCTTTTCCATGGCATCCAGGACATGGGAGGAGTAGAGGATGATTTTTCCGCTTGCTGCAAGGCCGCGGAGCAACTCGCGGACGGCGATCATGGTGTTGGCATCGAGGCCGGAGAGCGGCTCATCGAGGATCAGGACCTCGGGATCGTGGAGCAGGGCCGCGGTGAGGAGAATCTTCTGGCGCATGCCCTTTGAATAAGAAGAGACCGGGGCGTCGCCGTCATCGAAGAGGGAGAAGAGGCGGAGGAAGGTGTCGATCTTGCGGTCGAGGCGGCTGCGCTCGATGCCGCGGAGGCGGCCGGTAAGCAGCAGGTATTCGCGGCCGGAGAGGAAGGGGTAGAGATTGGGTTCTTCCGGGACATAGCCGAGGCGCTGCTGGAAGGCGGGCATGTCGTCGATGACGGAGCGGCCGCCGTGGAGGATTCGTCCGTCGCTGGGGGCGAGGAGTCCGATCAGCATTTTCACAGTGGTGCTCTTGCCGGCGCCGTTGGGGCCGATGTAGCCGAGGATCTCGCCGGGCTGGATGGCGAAGCTGACGTCGTCCACGGCGGGAATGCCGTTGAAGCGCTTGGTGAGGCGCTGCACTTCGAGGGCGCCGCTCATGATTCAGCCTCACGGCTGGCGAGGCCGCGCTTGGCGTGGATCACGCGGACCAGGTCTTCGAGGCGGGCGCTCTCGGCGGCGAGCACGCGGCGGCCGAGGCGCGTGAGGCGGTAGTAGCGCCGGCGCGCGTCGTCGAGCTCGGGGGCGGGGCGGGCGCCGGATTCCTCGATCAGGTCCTCGTCCATGAGGCGCTTGAGGGTGCCGTAGAGGGTCGCGGGCCAGAGCCGGACTTTGCCGTGGGTGCGCTCGAGAACTTCCTGCATGATTCCGTAGCCGTGCTGCTCCTGGCCGGCGAGCGAGAGCAGGACGTGGAACCAGTGGCTCTTGAGCGGAGTGAAGCTTTCGGGTGACGGCGATTTCTTCATGTTCGATATAGATACTAATCGATACATAGAGGCCCGTCAAGCGGCAGGTTCATAAGAGAATGAAAAGATATGCCGCCCGTCTCCTACCTGCACCCGCGCGATGAGATTCTCTCGGCCATCCAGCGGATCTACCGCTACCGGATGACCACCACGTCGGGGGGCAATCTCTCGATACTGGAGGAGAACGGGGATCTCTGGATCACACCGGCGGGGATCGACAAGGGGACGCTGCGGCGCGAGGATATCGTGTGCGTGCATGCGGACGGAACGGTGGAGGGGCCGCACCGGCCGTCGTCGGAGCTGCCGTTTCACCAGGAGATCTACCGCACGCGGCCGGATCTGCGGGGGATCGTGCATGCGCACGCGGTGGCGCTGGTGGCGTTCAGCCTGGTACACCAGGTGCCGGACACGCGGGTGTTTCACCAGGCGCGGCACGTGTGCGGGGAGGCCGGATTCGCGCCCTACGAGCTGCCGGGCAGCGCGGCGCTGGGGCGCAACGTGGCGTCGCTGTTCCGGCGGCTGTACAACTGCGTGATCCTGGAGAATCACGGCGCGGTCACCGGCGGGGCCAACCTGCGGGAGGCGTTCGACCGTTTCGAGACGCTGGAGTTCAGCGCCAAGACGATCATCAAAGCGCGCCACCTGGGCGAGGTGCGCTACCTGACGGACGAGCAGCTCGCCACGGCTCATAAGGCCGGGCCCGAATGGGACGGTTTTGCGCACGCCGCGCCCGGGACGCGGGAAAAGGAGCTGCGCGCGACGCTGGCGGAGTTCGTGCGCCGGGCCTACCGCCAGCGCCTGTTCATCAGCACGCAGGGGAGCTTTTCGGCGCGGCTGGCGGGGGACGCGTTCCTGATCACGCCGTATCACGAAGACCGGGGAACGCTGGAGGTGCAGGACCTGGTGCTGGTGCGGGGCGGCGAATGCCAGGCGGGAGCCATGCCCAGCCGCGCGGCGCGCATGCACGCGGCGATTTACCGGAAGCATCCGGAGATCGGCGCGATTGTGAACGCGTATCCGGTGAATGCCACGGCGTTCAGCGTGACCGGGGCCGAGCTGGATAGCCGAACGATTCCGGAGAGCTACATCGTGATCCGGCAGGTGGGGCGGATCCCGTACGGGGTGCAGTTCGAGGAACCGGAAGCGGTGGCCCGGACGCTTTCCGCGCGCTCGCCGACGGCGCTGCTGGAGAACGACGGCGTGCTGGTGGCGGGGCGGACGGTGCTGGAGGCCTATGACCGGCTGGAGGTGCTGGAGTCGACGGCGGAGGCGATTATCAACTGCCATGCCCTGGGCACGCTGGCTCCGATGCCGGAAGCGGTGACCCGCGAGCTGGAGCGGGTGTTCCTGTAGGATGCTGAACAAGGATTCGCCACGGATGGACACGGATGTACACGGATTTAAAACAAATCAACTGTCCGCGTGGATCGTCGTCTTGTTCCTGACTTCGACGGCCGCGGCGCAAAAAGACCTCACCGACCAAGGTTTCAACCATTTCTATAACCTCGAGTACGACGAAGCCATCGCGGTTTTCGAGAAGGCGATCGCGCAGTATCCGTCGATTCCAGACCTGCACAATCACCTGGCGCAGAGCCTGATTTTCCGCGAGATGTTCCGCGATGGGGCATTGGAGAGCGAACTGGTGTCGGGGAATAATTCCTTTCTGCGGCGCGCCAAGCTGAATCCGACGCCGGAGGTCGAGAAGCGCATTCTGGACGAGATCGGAAAGTCGATGGCGCTGTGCGAGGCGCGCCTGAAGAGCAATCCGAACGACACTTCGGCGATGTACGCGCTGGGCATCGCTTACGGCCTGCGGTCCAACTATTACTGGGTAGTGAAGAAGGCGTGGCACGATTCGCTGAAGGACGCGACGTCGGCCCGCAAGCTGCATAATCGCATTTCGGCGCTGGAGCCCAACAATGTGGACGCGCGGCTGGTGCAGGGGCTGCACGATTACATCGTGGGCAGCCTGCCCTGGACGTGGCGAACGCTGGGGTTCCTGATCGGCATCCACGGCGACAAGGAAAAGGGCATCCGCACGGTGCAGGAGGTGGCGCGCAACGGGAAGCTGAACAAGGTGGATGCCGAGATTTTTCTGGGAGCGCTCTACCGGCGGGAGAACCAGCCGAAGCAGGCGGTGCCGCTGATCCAGGACCTGATCCGCCGCTATCCGCGCAATTTCCTGTTGCGGCTGGAGCTGGCCCAGATGTACAGCATGGGGGGCGACGGGAAGAGCGGGCTGGCGGCGCTGGAGGAGGTGGTGCGGCTGAAGCAGTCTCACGCGCCGGGATTCGACCGCCTGCCGTGGGAGAAGGTCTATTATCAGCAGGGGTCGATTCAATTCTGGTACAACGACCTGGATCGATCGCTGGACAATTTGAAGAAGGTGACGGCGCGGCCCGAAGAAGTCGACTTAAATACAGGGACACTGGCGTGGCTGCGGATCGGGCAGATTTACGATATGAAGCACCGGCGGGGGGAGGCGCTCGACGCGTACAAAAAGGCGATAGCTTTTGCTCCGCAGGCGGATGCGGCGGCGGAGGCGAAGAAATACCTGTCGGAACCGTACCGAAGGTAGCGGACCTCGTGGACAGGCCGGTAATTACTCGATGGTCACTTTGACGGGCTGGACGATGTCCTTGGGCTCTTTTCCGCCGGTACGAATCATGAACGCCATGCGCCCCGTGGCCTTGGCAGGAATCTTCACCTTGATGGCCGCCGCGGACTGTTCCACGATCTCGCAGACCAAGTCGTTCTTATCGTCGGTGAGGAACACCTTCAACACATTGTCCTTATCCAGGTTTTCGCCGGTGATGGCGACGACGTCCCCTACCTTTCCGCTCATCGGCTCGACAGAGGTCATGCGCGGCATGGCTTCCTGGGCGAAGCTCGCCATACAGGCAGCCGCAACCAGCGCAAGTAGAAAAGACAGTTTCATCTGAATATCCGTTCCTTTGACTCTGATGGTATGTCCATTGACTCCGAAATTCAAGGGTGGATTGCCGCGGCGGCGCAAGCTCGGGTATGATCTTCGCTATGGCCGCAATTGCTAGCAGCCCCGGCGCCCTGATTGGGCGGCGGAACGGATGGATCTACAAGCCTTCGTGGGACCTTCCGGTCCTGATTCTGAGCGCGGTGCTGGTTCCGCTGCCGTTTCTGGTGGCATGGGGCGCGCAGATTTCGGGCTGGGTGCGGCAGCAGCAGGCCATTGACCTGATTAATATCGCCGTGGCCACGCTGATCGGCGGACCGCACCTGTTTTCGACGGTGACCTTCACGGTGCTGGACGACCGGTTCCGGGCCAGGCATCCCCGATACCTGGCCGCGGCCCTGGCTTTGCCCGTAATCGTTCTGTATTTAGGCGTCACGCATTACAGGCTGCTGATCACGTTCTTTTTCACCTGGGCGTCGCTGCACGTGCTGCATCAGATCATTTACCTGACCGACTGCTACCGGCAGCGCAGCGGGCGCGCGGAGCCTGCATGGTCGCGGGCAGTGGATTACGGACTGATCCTGAGCGGGCTGTACCCGATCGGGCTGTACAAGATCGCGCAGGGGAATTTCGGCGTGGGCGGCGTGACTCTGCCGTACCCCGATGTTCTTCGTCCCCTGAACCTGCCGGTGGTGGCGGGGGTGGTTTTCGCGGTGTGCCTGGTGGCGTGGATCGGGAAGACCACGGTCGAAATCCGGCGGGGTACGGTGAGCATGCCCAAGACGCTGCTGATCGGGATTACGACGGTGGTGAGTTTCCTGCTGCCGCTGGGATCGAATCTCGACATCCTTTTCCAGGGCTACAACACCTGGCATTCGTTCCAGTATCTGTTCCTGCTCTGGCTGATCAACCGGCTGCGCGATCAGCGCGGCGAGATCGATGCCGGTGTAGTACGGAAACTGGTCCGGCGCCGGGGAATGAGCGTGTACTACCTCTGCTTTCTCGGTGCAACGGGCGTGATGGTGGTTCTGACGCTGCTGGTGCGCGCCACGACGCCGCTTTCGGCGGATCAGAGTTACTTCGTCGTGGTGCTCAGCGTTCTGCTGATGCATTATTACTTCGATCACTTTCTGTTCGTGCATCCGGGGATGGTGGAGTAGACGAACCGAGCCAGCGGGAGTAAAGTTCCGCGCACAGCGGGACTAAAGTCCCGCGCAGGCTGAAGCCTGCCCCACTTGTGCCCTGCCCTGGATTCTGCTAGTTCCTAAGACATGGCTACGCAAGCCTTCCGCGACGCCGACCGCAGGCAGCTCAGCATGCTCGCGGCCGCAGAAAAGAAAGTCCTGGTGTGGCTGGCGCACCGGATGCCGGGTTGGGTCAATTCCGACCACCTGACGCTCGTCGGATTCGCCGCCATGTTCGGCGCCGGGCTTAGCTATTGGGCCGCGAGCCGGGACCGGCGCGCGCTGCTGGGGGTGATCGCGGCGCTGGCGGTGAACTGGTTCGGCGACAGCCTGGATGGCACCCTGGCCCGGGTCCGCAACCGGCTTCGGCCGCGTTACGGGTTTTATGTCGACCACATTACGGATGCGATCGGGACCTTCTTCCTGATGGGCGGGCTGGCGCTCTCGACTTATATGAGCCCCTATATCGCGCTGGGGCTGCTGATCGCTTACTTTCTGCTTTCGATCGAGGTATACCTGACGACTTACACGATCGGGCACTTTCATCTTTCCTTCTGGAGCTTCGGGCCGACGGAGCTGCGCATCCTTCTGTGCATCGGAAACCTGGCGCTCTTCTGGAAGCCGGTGGTGAAGTTATTCGGCCGGGAGTTTCTGCTGTTCGACGTGGGCGGCACGTGCGGGATTGCGGGCATGGGCCTGATGCTTATCTGGTCCGCGCTGCGCCACACGAGGCAACTCTACCGGGCTGAGCGGCTGCCGTGAGTCCGCTCGCGGTACGCTGGCTGAAGTTCAATTTTGTGGGCGCGGTGGGGATCGGTGTGCAGATGGGCGCGTTTGCGCTGCTCAAGGGAGTGCTGGGCGTGAATTACATGCCGGCCACGGCGTTGGCTGTGGAGACGGCGGTGCTGCATAACTTTGTGTGGCATGAGCGGTTCACGTGGAAGGATCGGGCGCGGGGCACGTGGCGGGAGGCGGCGATCCGGCTGTTGAAGTTCCACGCGGGAAACGGCGCGGTCTCGATCTTGGGGAACCTGGCGCTGATGCGGTTGCTGGTGGGCGGGGCGCACCTGAATGCCTACCTGGCGAGCATTTTGTCCATTGGGGCGTGCGCGCTGTTGAATTTCGCAGTGGGGGAGTGGTTTGTGTTTCGAGAGCGTGGTCCGCGGGATTCTGATGTAGGATAGATAGCGGAGCGTTTCTGCGAAGCAGGTGCTGGTCTACCTATTTTGATCCAACACCTCAAAATAGGGAGTCCGACTCGAATGCAGGCGCTGGTGAGCAAGCTCCTGGCGGAGGGTGTTCGTACTCTTCGCGAGGGAGAAGCCTGAAGGCGCTCGGGGGACACCCACTCGCGTTTACAAACGTGGGTCAATACCGGGGGCTGGTACGGCCTAGTGGTACGCTCCATCTCACCCTCGTTTGAAGGGGCAATCGTCGAACGGATAATAACCGAAGTTAACATGCTCGGTTATGGACGGACTACCCTAAGCTAGTACACTCGTGAGTACCTGTTGTCGAATGGTACTAAGACGCCTATCTTTTCACTTGTACGCAAGATATTTCTCGGGTGTAATGGACTTGGAGGTTCTAAATGAAGCAGTTGCTGCGTAGCCTTTGGCAGGAGGAATCGGGCCAAGACTTGGTGGAGTACACGCTGCTCATCACGTTTGTCCTGTTCTGTACCGTGGCAATGTTCGGCTTCGGAGGCCCTTCGATCAAGGGAATCATTGGCACCAGCAACTCGCAGATCGCTGCGGGTAATGCCTACGCGGCCGGAGGCTGACGACTGTCCGCGACTTCCTCAGAGGACGTCGGCGAAGCCCCGTTTCATGTAGCGGAAGAACAGGCCGCCGGCAACAAATGCCGCTGCACCGAAGGCGGCTGCAATCATCAGGTCACGCAGACTGGGCATCGACGAATACAGCAACGCCGCACGGTAAGCCCGCACCACGTAGTACAGCGGATTGGCGAACAACACCCACCGCGCCTTCTCCGGAAAATTCTCCTCCTGAATAAAGATCGGCGTCAGCCAGAACCAGAACGTGAAGACTACGCTGAGCACCTGGGCGGTGTCGCGGATGAAAACGTGCAGACTGGCGGCAATCCATCCCAGGCCGACCGCGAGCAGGCCGATCGCCCCCATGTAGAACGGTAGAAAGACGAGGAAGATGCTGATCTGGTTATAGGTGACGCCCATGGCGGCGACCATGAGCAGCACGGCGAGCAGGTGGCTGACCAGAGTCGACAGAAATACGGAAACGGGCACGATTTCGGCGGGGAAGACTGTTTTGGTGATCAGTCCGGCCTGGTCGAGCAGGCTGGGCGCGGACCGCTGCACGGTCTCGCTGAAGAGCAGCCAGGGAAGCATGCCCGCGAAGATGAACATGGGGTAGCTTTGCACCCCCTGGGGAGGTTTTTGGTGGAGACAGAATTGGAAAACGAAGGTCCAGCTAATGAGGAGGACCAGCGGATGAATCAAACTCCAGATCCAACCCATAGCGGAGCCGACGAAGCGCTGTTCGAAGTCGCGCCGGACCAGTTGGAACAGCAGGCTGCGGCGTTCCACCAGATTCCGCAAAAAAAGGGTTCCGGGCAGCCTGAAAGACACGGTTGCGAACAATAATACTAAATATATCAATGACTTGCAACGAGAGATACCGGTTGACAGGCGGTAAAATCCCTGTTACAGTTTGAGATTCGCCAATGGTAGTTGAGCAGTGAAATAGCCCCGCCGGACCTCCGTGCTTCTCGTCGGCACGAATCCAAAAGAGAGTCCGGAGTGGAGAGACTATGAACCAGGAATATTTTGTTGTAGTTTTAGCTCACTCGCTACGCGGCAGACTCAGGCGCATTCAAATTCCCCATACAGCGGTTTACGCAGTTCTCGGCCTGGCCCTTCTCGGGTGTTTTTCGACGTTCGGGTTTATTGCCAGCTATGCCCGCATGGCCTGGAAGGTCGCCAACTACAACGCTCTGAAGCGTGAAGCCGACTCGCTGCGCGCGCGTTACCAGAATCTGCAGAAAGTGGTCAGCGATACCAACGTGCAGATGGCCAGCCTGCAACTGTACGCCAAGGAAGTTTCGGTCGCCTACGGGATCAAGCAGAAGCTGGAGGGTCCTCCGGACATCGCCGCGGAAGGCAAACTCGTGCCCTCGTTCGCCGAAAGCATCCAGGACTACAACTACCTGCTGAGCGCCGAGAAGATGAATCTGACCGCGCATCGTTCCCGCCGGCTGCAGCCGCAGGTGAAGGCGACACCGAGCGACTGGCCGATCGAAGGCAGGCTGATGAGCGGATTTGCCACTCGTACGGATCCGTTCTCGGGCGAAGGCGCCTTCCATAAAGGCGTCGATATCAGCGCACCCACCGGGACACCGGTGCATCCGGCGGCGGAAGGCGTTGTGGTGCTCGCCGAGATGGTGGGGGGCGGATACGGCCGGCTGGTGATCATCGACCATGGCGGCGGGGTGCAGACGTACTACGCGCATCTTTCCAAGATCGCGGTTCACACCGGACAGGAAGTCCACCGCGGCGACCTGGTGGGAGCGGTCGGCTCGAGCGGGCGCACCACCGCCCCGCATTTGCATTACGAAGTCCGGGTGAACGGCGAACCTCGGAATCCGGTTCGTTTCCTGGCCCGCTCCGGGATCTTCCGCGAACCTCCGAAGGACCTGCCGTTCTAACGCGGCTCAAAAACCACTTCGGGAGCCAGCATCGCGGCCATACGGGCGGGATGGCGAATACCCTGGTTCGTCATCCAGGCGTCCGCCGATTCCACGAGCTCCCGTCCGGTACCATCCCCGAGCAGCTCGCCCCTGCGCCTGCGTGCCGCGGCGGCGTACAACCGCATCTGCGCCCGATCGAATCCCGACTCGGCCGAGCGCAGTAGCTCGATTGCGCGATTTCGATCGCCGCGTATCGACGCAATGCCGGCATGGAGCACTTGGCCAAGCGGATCGCTCCAGGGCATTCGCTCGCGCAAAATGCGCCGTGCGTCCTTCTGTGCCTGTTTCAGCAGGATGTTCGCGCGCGGGCTGCCGGCCGTGTCGGCCGCGACCGCGAGCGCCGCGGCCGCGCGATGATACAGCGACTCGATCCGGATGTACTGTACGCGCAAGAGGAACGAGCGGCTCAGCCGCGGCCACTCGTCATTGATCAGCTTCCATGCGGCTTGGTTCATTCCCGAGTAGAGCGAGATTTCGACGTTAGCGATCAGCGCCCACCAGTGCTGAACGTAGAACTCGCCGGCCGGCCATCGCGAAATGGCCTCCTTGACTTCGCGCCGCGCGGCATCCGGCTCGTCAACAGCCAGCCAGTTGGCGTGGGAGATGCGGATTCTCAGGTCGGTTGCCTCATAGAGGTCGCCGCGGGCCTCGGCCTGCTTCAAAAGGACGGGCAGCCGGCTGGTGAGCAACGCGAACTCGCCCAGAAAGAACAGGGCCACGCTCCACATCAGGTGGACGGTCGCGAGTTCCCAGGCTACTCCCACGCAACGCTCGCGAAGCACGGTCTCGGCCTGTTCATGAAGCTCGCGGGCATCGCTCCAGCGCCCCTCCAGAAACGCCGCCATGCCCTCGACCATGGTGGCCAAACCGAGGGCATGCGGCTGTTGTGGCTGAATTCGTTGCGCTAGGGCGCGGTTGGCCTGGAGGAGAAGCTGCGTATGCGACCTTCGCCGCCCTCCGGAGAGGGCGTGATAACCCGCTTCGACAGCCAGCGCACGGCTTACCCGATAGGGATCGCCGGCGCGCAGCGCGAGCAGCAGGTGGCGGGCCTGGAAATCGGCGGCGCGGATGGTGTCCACCACCCCCAATCCCTGGGCAACCGACCAGCAGGT
>Ga0335069_10010808_pt1 | contig 12915 bp, 13 predicted proteins | sample Lox_Sample_11_FD_206714 | JGI IMG/M metagenome (GOLD analysis project Ga0335069, IMG submission 206714) | Soil microbial communities from Loxahatchee National Wildlife Refuge, Florida, United States - Lox_Sample_1.1 | ecosystem: Environmental > Terrestrial > Soil > Wetlands | place: USA... | reverse complement strand
CGGACCGTCGCCCCCGTTCGGCGCGTAAGCGCACGACGCGCCGAGCGCCGTGGCCGCGAGAGCGGCGAGGAGCGCGTGCGCGCGTACGGCCCGTGGCCAATTGGCGCGCGTCGCGCTGCTCATTTCTCGGCTGTTCGAAGGCGCTGACATAGAGTCCTCTGGCGATTTCCGCGCGAGAGTATAATCGTGCGCGCCGCCCGCATCCCGACGCGAGGTTTTTCCCCTGGAGATGAACGCTAGGAGATGAACGTTAGACGAGCGATCGTCCCGCTCTTGGTCGGTGCGTGCTGCGCGTGCACCGCGTGGGCCGCAAACCTGCGCAGCGTCGAGGTCTCCAAGGAGAGCGGCCGGTACCATCTCGTTGCGGACACGCATCTCGCCGCGCCGCCCGAGGCGATCCGTGAGGTGCTGCTGAGCTTCGACAACGACGGGTACCAACGGATCTCCGAGATCTACAAAGAGAGCGGCTATCTGCCGCCCGACAGCGACGGCACGCCGATCGTCTACACGCGCGTCGAGGGTTGCCTCTTGTTCTTCTGCCGCAGCTTGCGCCGCGTCGAGCGGCTCGAGGTCGCGACGCCGAACCTCATCCGCACCGCGGCGCTGCCCGACCGCAGCGACTTCAAGTACGCGGTGTCGGAGTGGCACCTCGACCCCGAGGGCGACGGCACGAGGCTCACGTATTGGATGGATCTCGAGCCGAGCTTCTGGCTGCCGCCATTCGTCGGACCCTGGTTCCTGAAGCGCACTCTGTTGCACGGCGCACCGCAAGCCGTCGACAAGATCGAAGAGCTCGCGCAGGAAGCCGAGGGGCTCACGGCGCGCGCGGACACGCGTTGAGCAATCTGCTGCTCCTCTTCGCGGTCGTGCTGCTCAGCACGAGCCAGGTGCTGCAAAAGGTCGGCGCCTCTCGGCGGCTTGCGGGCAAGCAGAAGCCGTCGGAGTGGATCGCGGCGCTGCTCTCGCCCGAGCTCCTCGCCGCGATCATGTGCATCGTCGCTGGCACCGCGCTCTGGCTCGCGGTGCTTTACCGCATGGACGTGAGCCGCGCGTTCCCGTTCTTGAGCCTCACCACGGTGCTCGTGATGGCCGCATCGCAATTCCTGCTGCGCGAGCCCGTGGAGTGGCATCGCTGGGCCGGCGTCCTGCTGATCGCGGGCGGGATCGCGTTGGTCGCCTCGACATGACAGGCGCGCGCCTGATCGGAGCCGCGTGCCTCAGCGCGTCGATCGTGCTGTCCGCGCTCGGCCAGCTCGGCATGAAGGCCGGGATGCAGAACCTGAAGCTCGCGCGCGCGGGCGGCGAGATCGCTTGGTCGGCCGTGTCGACGCCGCCGCTCCGCGATGCCCTGTTCTTCACGGCCGCGGGCCTCGCGGCCTATGGGCTCTCGCTGGTCGCGTGGCTCGCGGTGCTCGTCCGCTACCGCTTGAGCTACGCGTACCCGCTGCTCGCGCTGAGCTACGTGCTCGTCTACGCGGGCGCGACGCAGTGGCCCGCGCTCGCCGAGGCGGCGACGCCGCAGCGCACGCTCGGGACGCTGCTCATCCTCGCGGGGGTTGCGCTCGCTTCGCTCACGGGCGGGCGCGCGAGCCGCTAACTCGAGTGCAGAGCCGCCTCCGCCGAGCGGCGGAGGCGGGAATCGATCATCAGAAGCGCCAGACGGCCCCGATCAGGTTTCGCTGACGCGTGTAAGCCGCGCGCGGATCCGACGAAGTCACGTCCGTCGACGCGAAGTCCATCGATATGGAGAACGACTTCATCACGTCCCAGTTCACGCTGAGATCCGCGATCGAATCGTCGAGCGTCTTCGGGCCGGCGGCGGGATCATTGAACGCGAACGCGTTCTGATAGTCGTAGCTGCGCTGCGTGAGCCCAGCTGAGATCGTCCAGCGCTTGCCCGGCCGCATCACCACGCGCGCGCCGAGAATGTCCTGGGTGTAGTTCATGTACCCCTGGAAGGCGTCCGTTCGATCGAGGCGCATATAGGAGAAGTCGAGGCTCATCCAGCGCAGCACGCGCTGCGTGACTCCGAGCTCCACGCCTTGATAGGAGTAATCGAGCGGCGGATAGGTGCTCAGCAGCGTGCCGTCGATGTCCCGCGACTGCCGCTCGGCGGCTTCGCGCCGATACGAGTGTAGAGCCGCACGCATCGTGGTCGAGTCGCTGAACGTGTAGCTCGCGCGGAGCTTGAACAGATAGAGGTCGGTGTCATAGCTCGCGATGATCGGCACTGCGTCGTAGGCGCGGTGCTCGAGCAGCGTGTCGAAACCCCAGCCCCACTTGCCGAGCTTGTGCTGGAAATCCGCTTGCACACCGCCCGACGTGTAGCTGTACTGTTGCCAGATCTCCGCATCGTTGAGCGTTCGATCGACGCCGGTGTCCGGATCGTAGTTTCGTTGATAGTGCTTGACGGCGAACACCTGCGTCTGGAGGTAGCGGCGTCGCGTCCCGGTGTCGCCGAGCAAGATGTTCGCGCCCATGCGCACGCGCTGCGAGTTCTCGTCGTTCGCGTAGTATTCCCTGTAGTAGTCGGCGTCGATGTCATAGCCGAACACGAAGTCGGTGCTGCCGCTCTCGTTGTGTAGCGTGTACTGCACGGTCGCCTGCAGCGGCGACCAGACGGACGGCACCGCTTCCGGCACGACCAAAGGCGTTCCGGGCTCCGCGAGGTCGACATACGGCTCGGAAGGGGCGCGATTCGGATTGGAATCGGTGCCATAGCCCGAGCGCACGACGATGTCGAGCTCGCCAACGGGCTGCTGAGGCCGCAGCTCGCTGTGCCGCGACGGCGTAAGCGTCGCGACGGCAGTGCCGCCCTGCGGCGGCGCGAGGTTTTGGCGAGCGAGCTTCTCGAGCGGCGTGCCGGCCGCGCGCGACGCGGCGACGTCGAACCAGCGAGCCGCTTCGTCGGCATGGCCGGCCGCGTGCTCCGCGAGCCCCAAGTTGTACGCCGCAAGAGAGGCGAGCCCCGCGTCGCCATAGGCGCGCCCGAGGTACGAGACCGCGTCGTCGTACTTGCCGAGGCGATAGCAGGTCAGACCGATGTTGTAGTCGAGCAGCGGCGAGCTCAGGCCGGCCTTCTCGGCCTCCTGATAGCGCGCCAGCGCGGCGCCGTAGGCCTTCGACCGGAACAGTTGATTGGCCTGCCTCATCAAAGCCTCGCCGTTGGTCTGCGCGACGGCTTGGGCCGCGGTAAGCGCGGCAAGGGAAGCGAGCAAGAAGGATCCGATTAGGCGCCGCATGGTCATTTGCTCGGAGGCACGACGACGTCCTTCGGAACGTCGAAGTCCTCGATCTCGCCTTCGCTTTCTTCTTCGCGGTCGATGATCGTGCCGAAGTACGACGGGCGCGGCCCGGACTCGACGGGCGGCACGAGGAAATCCGGAAGTCGTGGTTTCGCGTTCGCGGGCTCGTCGGGCTTTACCGCGTGCGGTTGAGCAGCGGCGTGCAGCTCGCGATCGACGTCGGCGACGACCTTCGCCGCGTCTTTCACGTCGTCGAGAACTTGGACGGTGACGTCGTCGGCCGCGCTCGCGCGCAGCGCCGTTAGGCACAGTGCGGCGGCGACCGAGAGTCCGAGGCTTACGACCTTATGGTACATGCTGGCGTTCCCGCTCTTTTTTGATGTGACGCCGCCCGGGGCGACGAGAGCGCGAACGATAGCAACGGCGTCGGCTGCACCGCCGTTAACGAGTTGGCACTTTTCGTGAAGCCGGTCGCGCTTGGCGCGACGTTATGACGAACGATGACAGGCTCGCGCGCGAGGCGTATTCGAACGCGCTCGCGCGCCGAGTCGCTACTTCTGTTCCACCGATTGCGTCGTCAGCGGGCCCTCGCCCCAAACTTGAATGACGGTCTCTTCGCCTTTCGCGCCGTCGTAGTGCGGCTGGCCCGCGTGATGGATCACGTAGCTACCGGGCTTCACGGGCACGGTGCTGTCGGGATCGTATTTCGTGCCGCTCCCGACCCACCACGTGCCCGAGATCACGACGAAGAAGCGGTCGGTCGAGTGCGTGTGCGGCCGGCTCATGTTCCCGGGCAGCCATTTCAGGCGGATCACGTACGGTCCCGGCTTGCTCGGATCGCCGAACAGAACCGCGGACTCGCTGCCGCCGTTGGGGCTCTTGACCCACTTCACTTGATCCGCCGGAACGATCTCGACGGCTTTCGGATCCACGTCGGCGCGGCCGACCGACGCCGCGGCCAACAGGCCGCCGAAGACCCAGGACGCCTTTTTTCTCATCTCGACATCTCCCCTCGTATCGCGATGGCATTGGCGCGCGATCATAGGCCCGCCTCAAGAAAATCGCGACTTGGCCGACCTGTGAACCCGTCGATAGGTGACGCAGGTGCAGCGGGCTACGGTCCCATCGCTATGGACGCCGACCGCGACTATTACGAGGTCTTGCTCGTCGTGCCGGACGCGCCGGCCGCGATGATCGAGGCGAGCTATCGCACGCTGAAGCAGCGGCTCCGCGCGAAGCCGGGCTCGGTCGCGGCCGAGGCATTGCTCGACGAGGCGTATCGCGTGCTCTCCGATCCGGAGCAGCGCGCGGCCTACGACCTCGAGCGAGACGTCGCCCTGTCGCAGCGAGAGGCCGCCGACTTCGCGGCCACGGCGGTGCTCGATCCCGACGCCGCGCGCTACGCCGCGCATCGCTGTCTCTTCTGCGGCACCGAGCACGGGCTCGATCATGCGCTCGAGCGCAACGACGACTGCCGCGACTGCGCGAGCCCGCTCTATCCGGCCGAGCGCCAACGCCTCGAATATTCGGGCCAGAGGATGCTGCGGCGGATACCGAGCCGCCGCACGGTCGAACTGTATGTGAGCTGGCCGCAGGCCACCGCGTACTTCGCCGAGATGCGCGACATCTCGCTGAACGGCATGCAGTTCGTCGCCGTCGCGCCGCTGCAAGCGAACCAGATCGTGAAGATCGACTGCGCGAGCTGCGCGGCCGTCGCGCGCGTCGCGCATTGCGAGCGCGATCGTCCGGATCCCGACGGCGTCGAACGCTGGCTCATCGGCGTCGAGTTCCTCACGCTGCGCTTCCACAACGCGCGCGGCACGTTCGTTTCTGCTCGCGCCTGAGCGGCGCGCTCCGCGCTCCACTCGCGGCCCGGCCAGCAGAGCACGAAGCCCGCTTGCGCGTGACGACACGTGCGAATCGGCGCATCATTCTGCGCCACGGCCGACGGCCGCCGCGCGTCAAGCGGATCACACGGGGGGAAGGTATGGCACGCACGATTTTCTGGCGCGCGCTCGCGGCTCTCGCGGTCGCGACGATGGCATTCGCGAGCAACGCGCAGAGCAAAGCGCCTGCAACGCCTCGGCTCTACGTGTTCGACGGCGGCGTGCTCGCGTCGGAGACAGCGCGCTATCGACTCACCGACGCGGACGTCGAGGAGGTTTCGCTGTCGGTCGCTTCGTTCCTGATCGTGCACCCGCGCGGCGTGCTGCTCTGGGATGCGGGCGCGGTCGCCGACCACGAGCGCGGCGGCGACGTCGGCTTCGAGCAGCGGATTCTGCGCCGCGACAAGCAAGAACGGTTCGTCAAGCTCGCGCCGACGCTCGTCTCGCAGCTCGCATCAGCCGGCTACAAACCGTCCGACGTCACCTATCTCGCGCTGTCGCACTACCACTGGGACCACACGGCCGACGCGAACCTGTTCGCGGGCTCGACGTGGCTCGTGTCGAAAGTCGAGCACGACCTGATGTTCTCGGCCGACCCGCCCGGCGGCGCGCGTCCCGAGACCTACTCCGCGCTCAAGAACAGCAAGACCGTGTTGATCACGACCGCGGACTACGACGTGTTCGGCGACGGCAGCGTCGTCATCAAGCAGGCGCCGGGTCACACCGAAGGCCACTCGGTGCTGTATCTCAAGCTCGCGAAAACGGGTCCGGTCGTGCTCTCGGGCGATCTCTATCATTATCCGGCCGAGCGCAGGCTCGGCCGCCTGCCGACGTTCGACACCAACGAGGAGCAAACGAAGGCGTCGCGCGCGGACATCGAGGCGTTCCTGAAGCGCACGGGCGCGCAGCTCTGGATCCAGCACGACCTCGTCGGCTTCCGCAAGCTCAAGCTCGCGCCGCAGTACTACGATTGATTCCAACGGAAGTTGTGACGCGGACGAGCGTCCGGCTAATGTCTCGACATGTCCCGGGGACGGTGCCGGCTGACGGTCGCGTGCGTCGCGGCGCTCGCCGCGGCGGCACTGAGCCGCGATGCAGCGGCTGACGACGCTTCCAAAGACCACGGCTGGACGCTGCGAATCGACGACGATTTCCTCGCGCTCGCCGAGCGCGACGCCGATTACACGGGTGGCTTCGCCTATACGCTGAACGACGACGGGCCGGTGGGCCCGCGCTGGCTCGGACGCGCGCTCGACTGGATCGACGACGCGCTCCGCGCGCCGCGCGACGGCACGGCGGCCTCGCCCCGCGCGTTCGAGATCGGCGTACAGCTCTTCACGCCGCGCGACCTCACGGCCGAGGAAGCGCTGCCCGACGATCGCCCGTACGCGAACCTCGTCTATGCCTCGACATCCAGCCTCACGCGCGACGAGGCTCGGGACGTCGTCCGGCAGACGACCTTCACGATCGGCGTGCTCGGGCTGCCGATCACCGGCGACCTGCATCGTGCGCTGCACGAGCTGCTGCAGAGTCCGCTGCCGAACGGCTATGCGCATCAGATTTCGGACGGCGGCGAGCCGACGTTCCGCTACGCGTTCTCGAGCCAGCATCTGCTCGCGAGCGGAACGCTCGGCGAGCGGCCGTACTCGGCGCGCTTCGGCTTCACCGCGAACGCGGGCTACCTCACCGACGCGAGCGCCGAGATCGCCATCCGCTCGGGGCCCGAGCGCGTGCCGTGGTGGAGCGCGCCGCCGCCGCTTTCGGATTACGCCGGGCAGCCGCCGATGCGACAGCCAAGCGCCGCGTCGCCGCGCGGCGTCGTAGTCGAGGGCGGCCTAGCGGTACGTGCGCGTGCGTACAACGCTTTCCTGCAAGGACAAGTGCGTCACAGCGACGTGACGTTCGCGTGGGGCGAGCTCAATCACCTTCTGCTCGAAGCCTGGTTCGGAATATCGGCGCAGCGCGAAGGCGGCCTCGCGATCAGCTACTCGCTGCGCTGGCAGTCGCCGGAAATCGCCGCGGGGATCGGGTCGCGGAGCTTCGCTTGGGGGACGCTCTCGTTCGCGCGCGGCTTCCGCTAAGTCGCGGCCGGCTGCGCCGCGAACCGCTCCCACATCCGCTCGAATTTCTTGCCGCTGCCGCCTGCCGCGACGAGCGACGCGCGCGCGGTCTCCTCGTCGATCACGCCCTCGGCCGCGAGCACCGACAGCGCGCCCGCGACGACGCCGAAGCGCAACGAGCGCCCGAGGTCGGACACGGGCCGTGCGCTGCCGCGGAGCTGCTCGTCGAGCGCAGCGAGCATGCGGTCGGACAGCTCCCAGGTAGTCGCGATCTCGTGCGCGACCGCCGGCCCGTGCTCGTCGAGCAAAGACGCGAGCGCGGTCGGATCGGGCTTCGCGCCGCGCGCGGCGTATTGGTCCGTCGCGACGCGAAACACGACGATTCTCGCGAGCCCGGTCACGAGAGCGAGCAGCTGCGCCGCAAACGGATCCGTGCCTTCGACGGCGAACGCGAATACCTCCGCCGCCGCGGCAGATCGATACGTGTGCTCCCACGTGACTTCGGCGAACCGGCCCGAATCCTTCGACGACGCGCGGAACACCGGTTGCACGAGCGCGGCCGCCGCGAGCGAACGAATGCCTTGCGTGCCGAGGATGGTCACCGCGCGATCGATGCTCTCGACCGGCTTGCTGCTCGTCCGGTAGTAGGGACCGTTCGCGAGCTTGAGCAGGCTGCCGACGAGCGCCGGATCGCGCGCGATGATATCGGCGAGATCCTTGCGCGAGCTGCCGTCGTCGCTCGCGGCGCGCAACAGCTGCGGCAACAGCAACGGCCGGCGAGGCGCATAGCGGGGATCCGTCGCGGACGACTCGATCGTCGACCCGATCGCGGCCACGATCTCGACCTGCGCCGGCGGCACGGGCCCCCTCGGCTCGGCTCCGAACGCGAGCGCGTGCAGCTTGCGCAGCACCTCGTCGCGGCCGAGCGCCTTCGAGCCTGCCGGCGCCGGCGACGCTGTTGGGGCTTCACCGGAGGCCGCGGCGCTCGGCTTCGCGCGTTGCGGCGCGCGCCGGAGCAGCGAGAGCAGGAGCGCCGCGAGCGCGACGATCAGCGCGACGAAGAGCAGGGCCTGAGTCCACATGACTCGCGGCTATATACCGCAATGCAGCGACGCGGACCAGCGCGTGACGGAAAAGACGCCGAGCGGGTCGGCGCTTGCGATCAGTGCGCCGGCGAATCGGCGCGCGAATCCGTGCCGGCGGCCGCGAGCGCCGCACGCCGGGTTGCGGCGAACTCGTTTCGGTCGCTCCAGACCGGCAGCTTGCTCTCGTTCGCGACGATGATCCCCGCGTAGAAGCCGAACTGCGCGTCCTGCACGATCCCGTCGAAGCGCCATTCGTCGGTGAGCTCGTCGCTCGGCTGGTGATAGTCGCGCTCGATGTAGGCGTCGAGCTGCTCGACGCCCCAACCCGCGGGCTTGTCGGGGAAATCCGTGCCGCCGTTCAGATAGAACGCGGGCACACCGATCTTCGCGAAATTGAACTGGTCGGAGCGATAGTACGAGCCGCGCTCGGGAAACTGGTCCGCCTTCAGCACGCGATGCTGGTAGGCCGCGACCTCGGTCGCGACGGCATCGAGCGACGGCGACTTGCCGAGTCCGATGAACGTGATGTCGCGCGTCGCGCCCCAGATGTTCGGGGCGTCGTAATTCACGTCGGCCGCGATCTTGCCGGGCGCGACGGTCGGGTGCTTCGCGAAATATTCGGACCCGAGCAAGCCCTGCTCCTCCGCGGCGGGGAACATCAGCAACACGGAGCGCCTCGGCCGCTCGGGCAGTGCCGCGATCGCTTTGCCTATAGCGAGCACGGTGCCGACGCCCGCCGCGTTGTCGCGTGCGCCGTTGTAAATGCGATCGTTCGGCTTGCCGTTCGGGTTCGGAGCGCCAACGCCGAGGTGGTCGTGATGCGCGCTGAAGATCACGAGCTCGTCGGCGAGATCCGGGTCGGAGCCGCGCAAGATCCCGAGCACGTTCGCCGACTGGGTGTGCGCGATCGTGTTACGCAGCGCGATCGAGGTCGTGATTCCGAGCGGCACCGGCTTGAAGTCGCGGCGCTTCGCTTGCTCGACGAGCGTGTCGAGGCTCACGTCGGGCCCCAGCACGCGGCGCGCGGCGTCCTCGGTAATCCAGGCCTCGATTTGCGCATGCGGCTCGCCGCCGGCCGGCAGCTTGAACTGCGCGCCGCCCCAACTCGCCTGCACCGTGTGCCACGGATATCCCGCGGACGGCGTCGTGTGGATGATGATCGCGGCGGCCGCTCCGTGCCGGCCCGCGCTCTCGTATTTGTAGACCCAGCGGCCGTAAAACAGGCGCTCGCTGCCCGCGAACAGCGCGGGATCCCAATCCGGGTCGTTGTTGAGCATCAGCAGCACCTTGCCGCTCACGTCGACGCCCTTGAAGTCGTCCCAGTCGTATTCCGGCGCTTCGATGCCGTAGCCGACGAACACGACTTCCGCGCCGTCGACGGACGCTCGCGGCGCCTGCACACCGCTCGACGCGACGAAGTCGGTGTCGCGCTCGAGCGCGACGCGATTGGCGCCGCGCGCGAACGTCCACCTCGCGGGCGCCGCTGCCGTTACGCCGACGAGCTCGACCGGCTGCTCCCACGACCCACCCTCTCCGCCTGGCTCGTAGCCGCGCTTCGCGAGCTCCTTTTCGAGATACGCGCGCGTCATCTTGTCGCCGGGCGAGCCCGGCGACCGGCCCATGTAGCGGTCGTCCGCGATCTCGGCGACGACAGCGCGCACGTCGTCGCCCTCGATCGCGTCGGCGACGGCCACCATCGCGGGCGTGATCCGCGACGGCGCGGCGGTCGGCGCAGGCGGCGGCGCGGGCTCGACCGCCGCGGTCTCGGGGCCGAGCTCGGTCGGCGCGTCGCGGTGGCAGCCCGCGAACGCGACGAGCGCGAGACACCAAATTGGGGACACCCTAACCGACGACATGCAGGCTCAACCATTCCGCGACCAGCGCGGGCTTGTCTTCGCTCTCGATTTCGACCGTCACGTCGATCTTCATCACGAGATTGCCGGGCTTGCGCTCGGTGACCTCCGCGAGCGTGCCGAGCGCGCGCACGCGCTTGCCGACGCGCACCGGCGCGACGAAGCGGATCTTGTCGAAGCCGTAGTTCACGAGCAGCGTGCGCCCCTCGGGCTCCGGGATGAAGCCGATGCAGAGCGGCACGAGCAGCGACAGCGTGAGAAAGCCGTGCGCGATCGTGCCGCCGAACGGCGTGGCTTTCGCGCGCGCGGGATCGACGTGGACGAATTGATGATCGAGCGTGACATCCGCGAAACGATTGACGCGCTCCTGATCGATGAGGAACCAGTCGGACACGCCAAGCCGTTCACCGACCATCCGGTCGAGCTGCGCACGCGTAACGGTTTGAGCCATGGTTGGGAGCCTCGGAATCGCGCGAGCCCGCGGCCGCGCCGCGTCCCTTGCTCGCCAAGCCTGGATTGTCGTCGGTGTACGCGCGCGCGTAAAGCAACGCGCGCCGCGTCCAGTGCTCAGGGCGGAGCAACGCCGTAACGCCGGAACAAGAACGACACGTGGCTACGCACCTGCGGCGACGGGTCGTCTTGCGCCGCGCGCTGCAGCGCGTCGCGCACGCCGGGCTCGCCGCGATGGCGAACCAGCGACGTCGCCACGGCCGCACGGACATCGGCATCGGCGTCTTCCGTCAACAACTCGAGCAGCAGCGGAACGATCTCCGCGGCGGTCACCACGTCCGGATCGTCCCCCGGACTAGACTCCTGCGCAGATGGGCGAGCTCTACTCGAGATGTCGACGAGCGCCTGAGCCGCGCGGCGATCGATGTAGGCGTGAAAACCGCTCACGTCGCCCCTGAGCAACTCGAGCCGTGCGGCATCGGAGAGATCGGCCCGGAGCAGAGTACCGGCGACGTAGTCGCGGCGGCCCGCCTCGTCGAGCGATTCCCAGCGCGCGTTGGCTCTGACTTGCGGCGACAGGTCGTGAACGAGCGCGTATTCGAGCCCCGCGACGGCCTTCGAATCGCCGCTGAACGAGCTACCGAGAGTCTTCACGGCCTCCAGACGGACGTAGTCGCTGTCGTCGTGGAGCAGCGAGTCGACCAGCGGGTCGACGAGATACGAGTCATCGACCTTTCGCATCGCTAGCCATACGCGGCCGCGAATCTCCGGGTCCATCGAGTTGGTGACGATGTCCACGGCAGCGACGGAGACGACGCGTCGCCCGTCGCGGCCGACGAACGCGAATCGCTGCGGAATGGTCTTCAGCTCGTCGAGCGCGGCGAATCGTTCGTCGTTGGCGCGATTCGGGTCGAGCGCGATGCCCTCCAGTACGACCGGACGTGTGACGTCGGGCGGGAACGGGAACAGACGAAGCGACTCCGCCGCGGCGTGGGCGACGGTTTCCGCCGTCCAGGCGCTCGCCGAATCGGTCGACGCATCCCAGCGGCCGTTGCCGCCGCGGGTCGCCGCCCAGCGCACGCGAAAGAGCGGGCCCGTCCCGGGCCCGCCGCGCGACTCGCCGGTGATTCGAAGCTCGAAGTCCACGGCCTCGGGCGCGAGCTTCGCGGCCGCCGACTCAGGCACGACGAGGTCGAGATTCGGGACCGAGCGAAGCTCGTCGAGGAGCGCCGCGTAGATGGACCGGAACGAGAGCGCGGCGGCACGGTCCGTTGTCGCGAGAGCGAGCGGCCATACCGCGACCCTGAACCGGGACCTCACCGCGGGCTGCCGACGACCTTCGCGCGGCTCGGCGACGTCCGCGGCCGGCGGCTCGCCATCGAGAGCCGCCGACTCCTCGACCGGCGCGGGAGCGCCAAGCACCGGCGCGTCCGCGTCGTCGAGCGAAGGCGACCCCGGGTCGGCGCCGCGAGTCGGCGTACTTGGGCTCAGGAAGAGGGCGGTGGATCCGATGGCGGCGGCGAGCAGGAGCGCGGCGAGCACGCTCGGGCGAACACGCCCGCGCAGGCGATTCTCTTTGCTGCCCATCGACCGTGACTATACGTCCAAGACACCCGCTTACCGCCAAGAAAGCCGGGCCGTCGCGACGTTCGTTGTACAATCGGCGCCCTTTTTCACGGGGTCACCCCGCAACAACCGCGCCGTGCGCAAGACCACTGCACCGAAAATCGGCTTCGTGAGCCTCGGCTGCCCGAAGGCGCTCGTCGACTCCGAGCGGATCCTGAGCCAGCTGCGCGCCGAGGGCTACGAGACGGCGGCCGACTACACGGGCGCCGACGTCGTCGTCGTGAACACGTGCGGCTTCCTCGACAGCGCGCGCGAGGAGTCGCTCGACGCGATCGGCGAAGCGCTCGCGGAGAACGGGCGCGTGATCGTGACGGGCTGTCTCGGCGCCGAGCCCGAGACGATTCGCGCGGCGCACCCGAACGTCATCGCGATCACCGGACCGCAACAATACGAGGCGGTCGTGAGCGCCGTGCACGAGGCCGTGCCGCCGCAGCACGATCCGTACGTCGATCTCGTGCCACCGCAGGGCGTGAAGCTCACGCCGCGGCACTACGCATACTTGAAGATCTCCGAGGGCTGCAATCACCGCTGCAGCTTTTGCATCATCCCGCGGCTGCGCGGCGACCTCGTGAGCCGGCCGGCAGGCGAAGTGCTACGCGAGGCCGAGCGGCTCGTGCGCGCGGGCGTGAAGGAGCTGCTCGTGATCTCGCAGGATACGAGCGCGTACGGCGTCGACGTGCGTTACGCGGAATCCGAGTGGGGCGGCCGTA
>Ga0335069_10010807_pt1 | contig 12915 bp, 8 predicted proteins | sample Lox_Sample_11_FD_206714 | JGI IMG/M metagenome (GOLD analysis project Ga0335069, IMG submission 206714) | Soil microbial communities from Loxahatchee National Wildlife Refuge, Florida, United States - Lox_Sample_1.1 | ecosystem: Environmental > Terrestrial > Soil > Wetlands | place: USA: Florida... | reverse complement strand
CTTTGTGTTGGTCAGAATATCTTGAAGCTGACCTCGACCATGAGCTTGCACGCCACGGGCTTGCCATATTGGAGGGCTGGGCTGAATTTCCAGGTCTTCACCGTGTTCACCGCGCTTTCTGTCAAGCCCATGCCGACGCCTCCGCGGACAGGCTTCACGTCGCTTACACTCCCGTCGGGAGCGACCACGACCGAGAGTATTACCTTGCCCTCAAGCTTCGCGTCCCTCGCCTCCTTGGTATAAGGCGGCTCGGGCTTGTAGGTTACGACTGGCGCAGTAACCCCTTTATCGCCGACTTTGACGACGCCAGGTGTCGTCTGGTCCTTTTTCGCCGTGGCGGGCGAAGGTGCGGAGCCCCCGGCTTTGAGTGGAAACGCGCGGACGCTGGCAAGTCCAGCGAGCAGCGTCAGCATGACAACCGTGGCGAGCGCAATGGCAATCTTCCGCTTCGACATGTGATCCCCCTTGAGCAATGTCCGAATTCGTTCCACGAGCTGGCTTTCCTTTAGAAAGGCGGGAGCGACAATGGCCCGTGCCGCACCCGCTCCGGCGGCGATCTCGACCAGGGCGTAGAGGTACGGTTTGCGTGCTCCCGTCAACTCAACCACTGACTGGTCCACCACCTGCTCGCGGCTCAGGCGGATTCGGCCGACCAGCCACCACACGGCGGGATGGAACCAGAATCCTGCCAAGGTGATTTCCTCCGCCAGGTTGAAAGCCCAGTCATGCCGCGCGACGTGCAGCAGTTCATGGCTAGCGATGGCCTGCTGTTGGGCGGCGTCCATTTCCCGAAAGCGCGGGGGAAGCAGAATGGCCGGGCGTCGCAGACCGAAGGTGGCCGGCCCCTGGATCTCCGCGCTAAGGCCGAACACCGGCGCCACACCGAGGCGAGCGGCGGTCTCCTGAATTGCCTGGGGCACGGTTTCGATTGGCCGGGCGGTATCGCGTAAGCCCCCGAGCCTCATGAGGCCCAACGTCAACCACGCCAGGCGCAGCATCATCCCCGCCACCAAGACGATCAGCACCAACGAAGCGACTGGAAATCCAGACGAGCCCGAAGCCGTCGATGCCACGTCGAGGAAGATGTGGCTGGCCGCGGTTCCACCCCGCGCTGTCTCGATCCGCTCCCAAGGCTGCAAAAGGGGAAGCAGTAGGCAGGTTGCCAGCAGTCCCTGCCAGTAGAAATAGAGAAGGCGCGGCGCACGGAGTCTCAGCAGGCGCGGCGCGAGGACTCCGGCGGCGGCCAGCCCGGCAACTTGCAGGCAGTAAGCGAGCAGGTTCTGGAGCCACAAGCTCATTCCGCCTCCTTGATCTGGCGGGTGATCTCCTCCAGGTCCTTTTCTGAAAGCCGGCGATCCCGGACCAGTTCCACCAGCAGCGGCTGCGCGGAGCCGTTGAAGACGCGATTGACGAAATCCTCCACCATTGCCCGGATGACCTTGGCGCGGGGTTGCGCGGGCCGGTAGACGTAGGCCTTGTCGTCGGCACGCTTCTTCAGGTACCCCTTCTCCTCCAGGATGTTCATCATCGTCATCACCGTGGTGTAGGCAATTTTGCGGCGCTCGAGCAGCGTCTCGTAGACGTCCCGCACCGTCGCAGTTTCGCGCTCCCAGACGATCTTCATGATTTCCAGTTCTTGTTCGGTCAGAGTCTTGGCTTTGGTTCTCATACTAATTTATTAGTACTAGCGTCTTCGTTTGTCAAGACGAAAATTTTACCCCCGGATGCCCCGTACACCGCGACCCTGAGGGGAAGACGGACGGGAAGAACTTGACGCGTTTCCAGAACGCCCGTACGATCAAAAGTGATGCCGATTTCCCTTTCTCCAGGGGATGCGAACCCGGGATCGTCCGCCTCCGTCACGGGCCAGGACGCCCGTCGTGTGGGAAAGGGATCCCCACGGCCTCTCGTCGTCGCGTGGTGGGCGGTTACGGTGGCCTGGGCGATTTTGATCTTCTTTTTTTCTACCCGGCCCTTCGGCGCCAATTACACGCAGAGCCTTTTGACCTGGGTGCTCGGTCTCCTGCACCTTCATGTTTCCCTACACGCTGTTCGGCTGCTCAATGAGGTCATTCGCAAGCTCTCCCACATCATGGAATATGGCTTCCTTGCTCTCTTGCTATACGGTCCTTCGGATGGGAGACTGGAGAACCTCTGGCGACCGCGGCGGGCGCTCTTTTGCGTGTTGGCCGCGGCCTTCTATTCCCTCACCGATGAGTTTCACCAGATATTCGTGCCCGGCCGGGGAGCCTCCCTCATTGATTGCGGCTTGGACACTCTGGGTGCGGGTTTGGCAATGCTGCTCCCTTTTGGCGGTCACCAGATTTGCCTGCGGACCTCAAGACCCATTAATCCTAAAGACTAACTGCGCTAACGTCCCCGGCATGTACTGCTACCTTTCCTGTGGGGCATGGGGACGGCGAAGGCGAACTGTGTGGACTGTTAGGAGCCCGGTTGTTTCTACACGGCCCGTCGGAGTTAACCAGCGCTCCCTTTTCTGCCCGCGCCGGGCGTCATGAACAGCTCCACATATTGTCAATTCTCTGGGCGCCATGTCCGGCACGAGCCGAAGGACTGACTCCGCCCTCTGATCAGGAGCGCGGCCGGTTCAAGTCTCATGCCTTCGACAAAAGGACGACTGAAGGTAGTCGGTGCCTTGCGCTTGCCGCCTCCCGAGGATATGGTGGCCCTCAACGTTCGTGGTGTTCGGGTGTAACAAAAGGGATAGGTGGATTGTCTTTATTACAGACACTGCCGCCGGGAGCGCAGGAGTCTGCGGCGACACATTGTCAACAGAGTGATTAGAACAGCTCAATGTACCGATCTCTGAGCGGCACAAGTTGCAGTTGCTTTATGTAAGAGTCTGGCGTAGTGGTTTCCCTAACGCATAGCTTGTAGAGCCTGAACCTCCCTGAGGAATTGGCTGCTGCGCGGCGAGGTCGCGTGCCGGACGATATCCTTAAGCTACAAATCGCGTGCAGGACGGAGGACGCGGCATTCGACTCGGCGCTCGACGCCGGCTGCCCCGCCGCAGTGACGGAAACACTGGAAGGGAGAGTCACCGAGCTTTTCCAGCGCTTGCGTGGCTCCGTCTATCGTTATTTGGTGGCGGTGATCCAGGACCCCTCCGTGGCGGAAGAGATTACTCAGGAAACGTTCCTGCGTCTTTACTGTTGCCTTCGGGAAAGAAAGACCATCAGCAGTGTTCGCCCGTGGGTTTTTCGAGTGGCGCACAACCTCGCACTCAACGAAAGAACGCGAAGAAGATTCCTGGGCAGCGACGAGTCAACCGCGCTCGATCACATCCACGCTCCTAGCGGGCCCGAAGCTCCGGATCCCGAGCAGGCCATGTTGCTACAGGAGCGCATGGCTCTGGCCATGCAACAACTCTCGCGGCACCAGCGCGAGTGTTTGATCTTGAAGGTCGAAGGGTTTCGTTACCGGGAGATCGCGGAGATTCTGGGGTTGAGTGTCCCTAACGTCGCGCAATCGTTGCGGCGCGGTATCAAGAAACTGACGAGAGAACTGGCATGAGCAAGTTCTTCCACACCCGTTGGCTTTCCGAGGATTGGCACGTTCCCGACGATGACCTGCTCCCGTTTCTTGACGGAGAGCTGCCGGCCAGGGAATCCACCAACGTCCGCAACCACTTGGAGGCCTGCTGGAACTGCCGGCAGAAGATGGAAAGAGTTCAGAAGACGATTTCCGGCTTCGTTGATTATTACAACTCCGCCTATGTCGCGGGCGTGGAGCCGGCACCGGGTGCTTGGCGAACGTTCGACATCAAATTGAAGTCGGCTGTGGCGGAGGCCGATCGGCAGTCGATGATTCGCGGTTGGCTTCTGCCTCAGATCATGCCGGTTGGCCTGCGAGCGCCGATGCGGCTCGCCGTGGGGTTGTTGGCGGGGGTGCTTGTCGTGCTGGGTGCGCTCCTGCTGCACAGAACCCCGCAGGTCTCAGCCAGCCAACTGATTCAGAAGGCGTCCGAGGCGCGGAAACTCCAGATCTCCGCCGTTGTCCATCCCGTGGTCTACCAGAAACTGCGGGTCGAGGCAGGCTCCAGGCCAACGGAATCTCTCACTTGGGAAATCTGGCACGACGAAGAAAGCGGCCGTACGAATCAGCGCGTCGAAGATTCTGCCGGTCCGCGGTCGATCTCCCCGGAGTGGGACGCGTCCGCCGAACGCCGCGGCGCCCTGCACAAGACGCGCAAACTGCGCGTACGGGCCGATTCTGTGTCAGCGGAGAGTGTAGACCCGAGCATTCCGCCCATCCTAAGAGAGCTCCACCAGGTTTTTCAGGCGAACCACATGGATTGGCGGCGGCCCCTGGCCCTGGCGAGCTACGCATCCTGGGTGCGGTCCCGTGGGCGCGTATCGGAGGAGGTGCGGGAGACGCTGCTTCCGAACGGCGAACGCGCCTACATTCTCATCGCCGCCGCCGTCGGTCCCTTTGCGGTTAATGACGTCGCCAGAACTGAGTTGACGGTCCGCTCCAGGGATTGGCACCCCTTGTCCCAGCGTTTGGAATTCCAACTGGGCAACAACATCGAGAGCCTCGATTTAGCAGAATTGGCGTTCAAGGTGTCTTCTCCCACGGTCCCGGCGCCGGCCATTATTGCTGACACGCGCCCACTCGCACCGCCGCCGGAACCGCCGCGAATCGTTGAGACCCTGCCGGCCGCTCCCACCGAGATCGAACTGTTGGAGGCGGAGACACAAGCCGACTATGCGTTGCACCGGATGGGCGCTTGTACAGGTGAGCCCGTGCAGGCACGCCGCGCACTGCCGGGCGGCGTGGTCGTAGAGGGGCTGGTGGAGACGGTCGAGCGGAAAGAACAGCTTGAGGAGATCCTGCGCGCGATCCCCCTTGTCGCCGTCAATATCCAGAGTTCAGAGGACCTCGGCCCCGACGGTGTGGAGCCCGGTGATGTCTTGCCGGAAGTAGAAGGCGTACAAGGGCCTCCGCAGCCGGTGACGGAAGCCATCCAGAAGATCCAGGCCCGCCGGAGCCCCATTGAAGAACAACTGCGCGCCTACTTTACTCACCTTGCGGCCCGTGAGCCTGGACACTCACGAGTAGACAGCGAAGCGCCCGCTGTTGACCAGGAAATCACCGCACTGTCTAACGAGGCGGTTTCCCTCTCCGAGGCCGCTTTGATGGAAGCCTGGGCCTTGCGCCGGCTCGCCGAAGCTTACTCTCGGGTCAATACGGACCAGCTTAGCCCGCGAGGTAGACGGCTACTGGAAATCATGCTGACGGAGCACCTGGCTGCTCTGAAGTTACACGCTGATCGTTCACGCGCTCTCTTGAAGCCTGTCCTTTCGTCCGTCGATGGCCAGTTGCGCCGGGCCGAAGGGCGGACTCATGAGAAGGGCGCACATGCGTTCGATCTCGGTGACGCGAATTGGAACGGGGCCGTGCTGCGCATTTGGACTGTGGCGCAGCATATCGAGAAGCTGACGGCCCACTTCTTCGCAGGCGCAAGCTGGCCCGAGGCCAATGACATCTCTGTGCTCGACCTTCTGGAAGACTTAGACGGAATCGATGTCGAGTCGCGACAAGCTGAAACGAAAGTAGCGGAAGGGTTCTCCGGCCATTTCGATCTCACCGGAAGCCGGGAATCGGGTACGCCCCGCATTTCCCAGTAGACGCTGTAGCGACGCTCTCGGACCTCCGGACCGGCGCTTGGTGGCGCCTCTCCGGCCAACCGCCGGCCGGCAAGAAAGCCAAGAATTCAGGAGGAGCAATAATGCGCAAGAATAGGGAGAATCAACGCTGGGCGGGCTCATGGATTACCCTTCGGCACCAACCGGAGTTGGGCGGAAGGGTGTGGCTTCACGTGTTTCTCCAAGTTTCGTTCGCAGTACTCTTGGTGCCCGCTGCCCGGGGGCAACTCTATACCGGTTCACTGACGGGCGTGGTCACAGACCCATCGGGCGCTGTGATTCCCAATGCCGCCCTGACGGCCACCGACACCGGCAAGGGCTTTCAGTACAAGGCCACCACGGACGCTGCGGGGCGTTACTTGCTGCGCCCGCTTCCTCCTGCGACCTACAAGCTGACCGTCGAGGCTACAGGTTTCCGCACTTCGGTGCAGGAGGGCGTCACGCTGGATGTAAACCAAATGGCCACCGTCAATGTGACCTTGCAGGTGGGGGCGACGACCCAGACGGTGGAAGTAACCGCAGCCGCTCCGCTTCTTGCCAGCCAGGACGCGGTTACAGGGCAAGAGGTCTCGCGCAACTACATTAATGACATCCCCCTGATTGGCCGCAGCGTTTTTGACCTGGCGTTCCTCGCACCAGGAGTCAGCCCGGCGCCCGGACAGTCTTTCGGCACGGGCCTCAGAGCGAACAACTTCGTTTCCAACGGAGAGCGCAACATCAAGACCGATATCCTGGTGGACGGCGTCTCGACCACCGGTTATGAAGACGGAACGGGCGGCATCGTCCCGCTCTATGTGCCTTCCGTGGACGCGGTGCAGGAATTCAAAGTTCAGCAAAACAACTTCGGCGCCGACAAGGGATTCAGCGGCGGCACCATCGTGAACGTCGTCATGCGCTCAGGAACCAACCAGTTCCACGGCAGTGCTTACGAGTTCGTGCGGAACCAGATTTGGGACGCCAACAACTGGTTCAATAATGCCAACGGCATCAAGATTCCCGCGCTGCGTTACAACAACTTCGGCGGCACTTTCGGGGGGCCAATCCAGAAAGGCAAGACCTTCTTCTTTGCCGACTACGAAGGAACCCGTACTCGCACCCTGAGCGCTTTCGCCGCCGGCGTGCCGAGTGCTGCAGAAAGAAATGGCGATTTTGCCGAAGTGTGCGCGGCCAACGGGGGCGCGTTCGACAGCCAGGGGCTGTGCTCAAGTTCCGAAGGCCAGCTCTGGGATCCCTACTCCGGCGTCTACAACGCGAGTGAGGGAGGCGCAGACCACACGCGCTTCATTCCCTTCAACAACCTTGCTCTTTACCAAAGCCCGGGGAACGCCAACCTGGTGGGCACTCCCTACCAGCTTGCCGCTGTGGCCGGCAATCTGATTGATCCGGTGTCGGCGAAGATGATCCAGTATTTCCCCGCGCCCAATAAGGGGTCGGTTGGATCAGCCGGCTACAATCCTTTCAATAACTGGGCGGGGACCGGCGCCGGCATCGTTGATAGCGACCAGTTCGACATCCGGATCGACCGGCAATTCACACGAGACCTCGTGTCGGGGAGATACTCGCAGGGCCGCGCCCCCGTCACCGGCGCCAGTTGTTTCCCCAACGCTCTTGATCCTTGCAGCCAAGGGCCGAATTGGCGGAACCCTCATGCCTTCGTTCTTAACGATACGCACACCTTCAGTCCTGCCACCGTGATGACGCTTTCGTACGGCTACACGCGCCTCTGGACGGAGTCGGATAGCTCGTCGGGAAGCTACCCCGACTTCAGCCCCGTGACTACCCTGGGGTTGCCGACCTATATCCTGGAGTCGGGATTCAAGGCGTCACCGGCTGTATGGGGACTGGGCAATTACCAGGGGGTGGCCGGGTCGCAGAACATTGGCGCCCAAACCTGGTCAATCCTGCGGTACCCCCAGGAAACCCACGACCTCCTCGGCAGCATTGACCACATGATGGGACGGCACGAACTCAAGTACGGGGCCGAGGGACGCATGCACCGCGTCAGCTTCACGCAGCCAGGCACCCCCGGTGGCCTGTTCAGCTTCAACAACTACGCGACCTCGCAATTCGCCTATGCGGGCGGCGGAGACGGCATGGCTTCCTTCTTGACTGGGACGTCGCCGTCGGGTTGGGGCCAATACGAGATACCCGGTACCACGATTCAGCAGAGTTTCCGTTATGCTGGCTACGCGCTGGACAACTGGCGGGCCACGGACAAGCTCACTCTCAACGTGGGCGTCCGGTATGAGATCGAAGCCCCGAGAACAGAACGCCACAACCGATTGGAGTGGTTCGATCCAAACCTGACATCCCCGCTCAAGGTGCCAGCTCTCCCCAATCTCAAGGGCGGCCTTGTCTACGCCAGCTCTTCGCAGCGCGCGCCGCTGGACATGTATACCCGGGGCATTTCTCCACGGTTTGGGCTCGCTTATCGACTTTCTCCACGCACCGTCTTTCGGGGCGGCTACGGGATCTTTTTCAATCCGAGCACCGCTGGGGGAGGCAGTCCCATCCTCGACGAGGGATACAACAAGGTGACCTCGTACCTGACCGTGCTCAGCGACGGCGCCACTCCGTGGTCACGCGTGAGCAATCCGCTTCCGACCGGCCCCCTGCAGCCGACCGGGAACACCCTGGGAGCGCTCACGGACGTTGGCACAAGCACTGCGGGACCGCTCCGCAAATGGAATCAAGCGCCTTATACTCAAACCTGGAGCGTCGGATTCCAGCATGAACTTTCCGGGAATCTCGTGGTCGATGCGAATTACGTCGGCACCAAGGGTACCCACTTGTACTTTGGCGATAACGTAGCTTTGAACTTCCTCGGTTCCTGGGTCGAAACGGCGAGCGCAGATGAGCTCACTGCTCTCAATACCAAGGTGACGAATCCTTTCTACGGGGTCATCACCGACCCCAATAGTTCCCTATCGGGCCCGCAGGTCGGGGCCTCACAACTGATGCTGCCTTTCCCGCAATTCACGGGTGTGACCGGCATCATGGCGCCTTGGGGGAACTCCAGTTATCATGCCCTCCAGTTGCGCGCCCAGAAGAACCTTTCGCACGGAGTGGAGTTTCTGGCCAGCTACATTATTTCCAAGACGATCTCAGACTCCGACGAAGGAGGCGCCGGCTGGCTGGGAGGCTTCGGGAGCCTGACAGATCCTAACAATCGGAGGCTGGAGCGTTCCATTTCCGAGTACGATATCCCCCAGGTGCTAACGTTGAGTTATGTGATACAACTGCCTGTGGGTCGCGGAAGGCGCTGGGGAAGCACGTGGAGTCAGCCGCTCAACGCGCTCCTGGGGGGGTGGCAGACCAACGGTCTCTGGCGGATTGATAACGGCCAGCCCGTCGCACTGTCTTATGGCGGAAACACCCCTCTGCCGTTCTACAGTCAACGCGCCGACCTGCTGGGGCCGCTCCACCGGAATCATGGCCCCAACTGGATGACCCAGTACTTTTCGAACCCCGAAGAGATCCGGGCGCCCGCTCCCTATACGATCGGCACGGCTCCGCGCGAGCTTCCCAACGTCCGCGTACCGGGAACCAGCACGGCGGGGCTCTCGCTTTTCAAGGAAATCCCCCTCAGCAAGCTCCGGGAGGGAATGCGGCTGCAGTACAGGCTGGAAAGCTACAACGCTTTCAATCACCCGCAGTTCTGCGGCCCCAATGCCAGCATCCCATCAACCTTTGTCGCCAGCGATCCGACCTCGTATGCAAGCTTTGGACAAGTCTCGTCCCAATGCAATTCGCCACGGGAGGTCCAGATGGCGCTCAAACTGTATTGGTGACACGGACGTGGCTTCTTTCCTACTACTCGTTTGCATGCTGACCTCGCCGGTCGTCCCGCGTGTCCAGAGCGAGACGACCGGCCAATTTCCCGCCGCTTTATATCAGCAAGCCGTCGATGTCTTCCAGCAAGGCAACTACCCGGAGGCGGAACGTCTGCTTCGCTCCGGGCTTCTCACCTATCCTCAGGACGGCCGCGCCCTTGGCCTGCTGGGAGTAGTCCTCGATGCACAGAAGAAATACGATGATGCCGAGGCCGCTTACAACCAGGCGCTCCGTTTTGCTCCCCGTTCTGCCCCTCTCCTGAACAATCTTGGCAACCATTTCTTGGCAGTCGGAGACTTCGCTCGTGCGCGCGAAGAGTACCTCCGTGTGGTTGCTATCGAGCCCAATAGTTCCAATGCCAATTTGCGGTTGGCGGAGATGAGCCTGGCAGTCAAAGATGGGAAAGCCGCGCTTGAGTACCTCAGCCACCTGCCGGAGTCCGTCAAGAAGCAGTCGGCCACGCTGCTACTCCGTGCTAAGGCCCTCTACCTTGCGGGGCAACGGCCTGCGGCGGAGGCTCTGCTGGCGCAGATCGAAACGCAGGAGGGGCTTGACCCACGTGCGGCATTCTCCGTGGGAATGGCGTTCATCGAATGGGGGCGGTACGAGCAAGCGGAGGAAGCCTTTGGCCGCGCCCTCCGGCTTGATCCCACGAATTTCGGAATCCTCTCCAACTTAGGCCTGGCCGCATTGCACGCTCGGCACTTTGGACGCGCCCAGGAAGTCCTCGGGGCCGCTCTGCGGCAAAACCCTACTGATGTCGACACACTCTACAATCTCGCTCGTGCATATTCGGGAGACGGGCACGACGACCAGGCGATTGTGCTTCTCGTGCAAGCTCGGCAGTTGGCGCCCAGACGGGCGGACGTTCTATTGTTCTTGGCCGAAACCGCCAGTGTCCTCGGCTACTATGCCGATGCCGCAAGCACCCTCGATGACTATCTGAAGCTCAAGCCGGATGACGATGTGGCGCGCCGCGAGCGCGGAGCTGCTCTGATTCACACCGCCCAGCTTCAGCAAGGCCTCGAAGACCTAAGGTGGTACGCCGAAAAACACCCCAAGGACGCTCGCGGACTCTATGAACTGGGCATTGGCGAAACGGTCCGTGAGCGTGACCAAGCGCTTCGGCATTTCACCCAGGCCATCGATCTCGATCCCACCCTTACTGCTGCACGCTACGCTCGTGCGATTCTCAACTCGCAAGAGAACCGGACCGCAGACTCCGTTGCTGACCTGGAATTTCTTGTCCGGCACGATCCCAAGGACTACCGCGCGCTCGACGCTTTGGGCAAAGACTATCTGGCGCTCAACAAGACGCCCCAGGCGCTCGCGGCTTTGAGCAAGGCGGCGGAGCTTGCCCCGCGCGACCCCAAGATCCTTCTTCATTACAGTCAAGCGTTGATGAGAGAGGGCCGTAGCGAGGAGGCCACAGCCGTTGCGCAACGATTCAAAGCGCTGGGGCCCGAGGATCTCCGCGCCCGTCCGTACGGCGGCCTTTTGGAATTCCTCGCTCTGCCGCCGCAGGGGCAGACGGAGCGTTACCTGGCCAATCTCCGGCAACGTATCACGATGAATCCGAACGATGCGGGCCTGCGAGCGCGGTTGGGCAAACAGCTCCTCGCAGAAGGGAAAACGGCAGAAGCCCGGCTGGCGTTTCAGGAAAGCCTCTCCCTGGGTCCAGACGTCAAGACTCTAGCTGACTGCGGCAAGACTCTCCTCGAGGCGGATCAGTTTGACCTCGCGCAACAATTCCTCGACCCTGTGGTGGCGGCGAATCCTTCCACCGGCGACGCTCGCCTGGATCTCTCGCTTGTTCTGTTTCATACTGCCGGCGCCTCAGCGGCTCTTACCGAGCTTGACAAGATGCCTCCGGCGCAGCGGGGGGGCGATTATTACCTGCTGCGCGCTCAGATTGTCGATGCCATGGGAAGAACGGAAGAGGGATCTGCCGACTTGGACCGGGCGTTCGGCGCGGCCCCTGCCCGACCAGATCTCTATTTCCAGGCCGCTCTGTTCCTGATCAAGCACGGCCAATATCAAAGAGCCATGAATTCCCTCACTCGAGGCCTGCACGTTGCGCCCGGCACCCCGGAGTTCCTGGTCATGCAGGCGGTCACCTATACGCTGCTGGAACGGCCGGATAAGGCCGAAGAACTGCTGACACAGGTTGAGAGCCAATGGCCGGAATGGAACCTGCCCTATCTCCTCTTGGGAATTATCATGGAGACGCACCTGAGATGGGCCGAGGGTAAGTCCCAGATCCAGACCGCCATTGCCCTCGGAACGCAAGAGCCGACAGCCTATTACTGGCTGGCACTTGCCGAGACCTCCGCAATTCCCCCGGCCACGGATGCCGCGAAGAGAGCCATTGCGAAGGCGTTGGAACTGGACCGCGATAGCCCCTACATCCAATCGCTAGCGGGGAAAATCGCCTTCAGCGAGAAGCAGTACGCACCCGCGATTGAACACTTGACCGCAGCCATCCGCCTTGATCCGGATCTCGCAGAAGCCCACGAAACGCTGAGCGCTGCCTACCGTGCGACTGGAGAGAAGGACAAATCCACGGCCGAACTCAAAGAAGTCATGCGGATCAAAGAGAAGACTGCGGACACTGCCCAGGTGCCCCAGGCTCCGCCGTCTATCACTAACATGCTGTTCAGGGTTCGCCCGCCTGCGCACAAATCCCCCGAGGAAACCCCTTGAAGTGGCTCGTGGAGAACAACTACCTCCCACAGGCCTGCAATTATGGGCATGTGAGCTGGGACTCACCCGCGGTATAGTGATCTCAACGCGATCATTGGGAGGGAGCCATGCAAAGCTGGACGGTGCGGCCTATCGGATTCGTTCATAGTCCTTTTTCGGAGGCTCATCAAGTTCCGCGCGGGCTGGGAGCGAAGCACGAGGAAGAGGGTTTCATCGAAATCCTTCCGGAGTTTGCGGCTGGCCTGAGGGACATCGACGGCTTCTCACACCTCTACGTCCTGTGGGTTTTTGATCGCAGCCAGGGTTTTGAATTGGTGAGTACGCCGCCCAGCGACACGCAGCCTCACGGCGTATTTGCGTCACGGTCGCCGCGCCGTCCCAATCCGATTGGATTGACCGTAGTGCGGCTTCTCCGCTGCGAGGGCAATCGGCTCCACGTGCGCGGCGTGGACATGGCGGATGGCACACCCATCCTCGACATCAAACCCTATCTTACGAGTGTGCCGGAAACGGAACTGAAGCGGGGATGGCTTGCAGATGCTGAAGCTCGGCGAGAGACTGACGGCAAGAGCTGAGAGCCTGTTAAGGATTGCAGAATGCAGTCACAGTCCATACTGTCGCGGCGGTCGCGGACCGCCGTCTCTTCGGCGCTCATAGAGCGCCGCTACAGTGGGCCGCGGTCGCGATTCGGTAGTTGTCAGTAACAAGT
>Ga0335069_10010806_pt1 | contig 12915 bp, 9 predicted proteins | sample Lox_Sample_11_FD_206714 | JGI IMG/M metagenome (GOLD analysis project Ga0335069, IMG submission 206714) | Soil microbial communities from Loxahatchee National Wildlife Refuge, Florida, United States - Lox_Sample_1.1 | ecosystem: Environmental > Terrestrial > Soil > Wetlands | place: USA: Florida... | reverse complement strand
GAGCCAGTTCTTCATCGCGGAGCGGCCTCGCCCGCGATCCCGACTCCCATCTCGAGGTCGACGCGCACGCTGGCGTCGGGCGCGAGCTCGACCGGGCGCGCGATCGGCGGGAAGCGCGGATGCCACGCGCGCAGCACGGCCGCGCCGGGCTCGAGATCGCGGAGCTCGTACTCGCCCGAGGTCGACACGACCGTGAAGCGCCCGGGCGCCGCGAACAAGGTCGCGGTCGCCTCCGGCACGTCGAGCAGGAAGAGGCCCTGCTCGCCCGCGGCGGGCACCGCGATCTCGAGTCGCTCGCCGGCGGCGAGTCGCTTGACCAGGCCCGCGGCGGGATAGGAGACGATGTGCGCCTTTCCGCTCGCGTTCACGACCGTCATGCGCCCGCCGTCGCCGATCGCGAGCGCGTCGGGCACGAGCCGCGTGTCGACCTGCGTATCGCGGACCTCGATCGTCGCCGCGCCGCCGGGCTTCGCGTCCTCGGCCACGTAGACCACGGCGAAGCCGGGCTTCGAGTAGTCGACGAGGCTGGCGTCGCGCATGCGGAGGCTGCCGTACGCGCCACCGCTGCTCGGGCGTGGAGCGCCCTCGTGCGGGACCAGGCGCAGGGTGCCGAACACCCGGGCCGTGCCAGGCGCGGGCGGCGCGCCCGCGCAGGCCAGCGCCGCGATCGCTGCGAGCGACGAAATGACGAGTGCGCGGCGGCGCATGCCCTTCCTCGATGCGAGCCGCGAGGGAGACCCACAGCCCGGCGCCCTCGCATCGGGCCTCCGAGCCGCTGCCTTGAGGTTCGATGCCTCGCCCGCGTGGGGGCGCCGCGTGGGTCCGATGAGCCAGAATCGAGAGCGGAGAGACCCCCGATGCACGTCGTCGACCGCCTCCCGCACGGCGTCCGCGAGATCGAGCACACCACGCTGCCGCTGCGCGACGGGACGCGCCTGGCCGCGCGGCTCTGGCTGCCGGAGGGCGTCGCGCGCGCGCCGGCGGTCGTCGAGTACATCCCGTACGGCAAACGGGTCGGCACGCGCGAGCGCGACGAGGCGATGTACCGCTGGCTCGCGGGTCACGGCTACGCCTGCGCGCGCATCGACCTGCGCGGCTCGGGCGAGTCGACGGGCGTGCTGCGCGACGAGTATCTGCCGCAGGAGCAGCACGACGGCGTCGAGGCGATCGAGTGGCTCGCGAAGCAGCCCTGGTGCAGCGGCGCTGTCGGCCTGATCGGGAAGTCGTGGGGCGGCTTCAATGCGCTCCAGATCGCGGCGCGACGCCCTCCCGCACTGCGCGCGATCCTGACCGTCTGCTCGACCGACGATCGCTACGCCGACGACGTCCACTACATGGGCGGCTGCCTGCTGAACGACAACCTGTGGTGGGGCGCGGTCTTCTTCCAGCTCTGCGCGCAGCCGCCGGACCCGGCGCTGGTGGGAGCGTCGTGGCGCGCTATGTGGCGCGAGCGGCTCGAGGCCGCCGAGCCGCACCCGCTGCGCTGGATGGCCCACCCGCTGCGCGATGCCTATTGGCGACAGGGCTCGGTGTGCGAGGACTACTCCGCGATCCAGTGCCCCGTCTACGCGGTCGGCGGCTGGGCGGACGCGTATCGCAACGCGATCCCGCGGCTGGTCGCGGGGCTCGACGTGCCCGTGCGCGGGCTGATCGGGCCGTGGGGCCACGTCTATCCGCACGAGAGCGCGCAGGAGCCGATCGGCTTCCTGCAGGAGTCGCTGCGCTGGTGGGACACCTGGCTGCGCGGCGAGGAGCGCGGCCTCTCGGAGGAGCCTTCTCTGCGCGCCTGGATGCCCGGGCCGCGAGGCCAGGAGGGCGAGCACTCCCGTGGCCGCTGGGTCGCGGAGGCGCGCGATCTCCAGGCGGAGCGCGAGCCGCTCGAGCTCGGGCTCGCGCCCGGCCGGCTCGTCGCGCGCGTCGACGCCGCGAGCGACGCCCGCCTCGAGATCCGTTCGCCGCAGACGACCGGGCGCGCGGCGGGCGGCTGGCTCGTGACCTCGGCGCGCGATCAGGCCGAGGACGACGCGCACTCGCTCTGCTTCGACAGCGAGCCGTTGGCCTCGCCGCTCGAGCTGCTCGGCGCGCCCGAGCTGCGCCTCGCCTTCGCGAGCGACCGGCCGCTCGCGCTCGTCGCCGTGCGCCTGTGCGACGTGTCACCGGACGGCGTCAGCACGCGAGTCAGCTACGCGCTGCGAAACCTGACGCACCGCGACGGCCACGCCGGATGGGCGCCGCTCCGCCCCGGTCGCTTCGAAGAGGTGTCGATCCGGCTGAACGACATCGCGCACCACTTCGCGCGCGGTCATCGCCTGCGGCTCGCGCTCTCGACCTGCTACTGGCCGCTCGCCTGGCCGTCGCCGGAGCCGGTCACGTTGAGCGTCCGCTGCGGCGGCTGCCGGCTGCGCCTGCCGGCGCGTCCGCCGGATCCGCGCGACGCCTCGCTGCGGGAGTTCGCGCCGGCCGAGGCCGCGCGCGCGGTCGGCTGGGAGCCGCTCTCGAAGTCCGAGTTCGTCCACCGGCGCGAGCTCGATCCCGCGAGCGGCGAGTGGGTGTCGGAGTCGCGCTCGGGCTACGACGCCGCGGGCCACGTCGCGCTCGGCCGCTGCGAGCCGGTCGACCTCGAGGGCGGCGACGGCAGCGCGATCGCGACGCGAATCCACCCGGACGATCCGCTGCGCGCGCGGGCCTCCATGTCGCAGCGAACCGTGCTCCGGCGCGACGGCTGGAGCGTCGCGGTCGAGACGGACGTGTCGGTGCGCTGCACGAAGGACTCGCTGCACGTCGAGGCGCGGCTCGCGGCCTTCGAGTCGGAGCAGGAGGTGTTCGTGCGGCGCTGGGACGAGAGCGTGCCGCGCGAGGGGATCTAGCAAGCGCGGCGGAACGCCGCGCGCGCAGCGAGGCGCAGCCGAGCGAAGTTCAGAGGATCGCACCCGGCTCGCGAAGTCGACGGGCGCATCTGCGCACGCGGGCCGTCGCCTACAGGCGGCTGCGCGAGGATTCGGGCCTGCGCCGCGGCGCCGGCTCGTCGCCCACGACGCCCTCGCCGCCGCCGCCCGGGCGCAGGAACGAGGCGATCGCGCCGAGGACGATCGCGGCGGCGATCACGGCGAGCGTCGTGCCCGACGGAATCTCGACGTGGTCGTGGATGATGATCTTCGCGCCGACGAAGCCGAGCAGGAAGACGAGCGACATCTTCAGGTAGCGGAAGCGCTCGATCAGCGGCGCGATCGCGAAGTAGAGGCTGCGGAGGCCCATCACCGCGAAGATGTTCGAGGTGAAGACCAGGTAGGAGTCGTTCGTGATCGCGAGCGCGGCCGGGATCGAGTCGACCGCGAAGAGAAGATCCGAGCCCTCCACCAGCAAGAGCACGACGAACAGGCGCGTCGCGTGCAGGCGGCCGTCGTGGCGCACGAAGAAGCTCGGACCGTCGAAGTGATCGTGCACCGGCACGATGCGGCGCGCGATCCGCACCCAGAGATTCCTCTCGGGCGCGAGGCCTTCGTCCTTGCCGAACAGGATGCGCGCCGCGGCGAGCATCAGCAGCGCGCCGAAGACGTACCGGATCCAGTCGAGCTCGGCGAGCAGCGCGGAGCCCGCGGCGATGAATCCGAAGCGCATCACGATCGCGCCGAGCACGCCCCAGAAGAGCACGCGGTGCTGGAGCGAGAGCGGCACCGCGAACTGCGTGAAGATCAGCGCGATCACGACGATGTTGTCGAGCGAGAGGCTGTACTCGACGAGCCAGGCGGTGAAGTACATCTGCACCGCCTCGCTGGCGCTCTGCGGATGCCCCTTGGCGGCGACGACGCCCGCATGCGTCGGCTCGTACGTGTAGTAGATGACGAGCGAGAAGCAGACCGCGAGCGTCACCCAGACGCCGGTCCAGAAGAACGCCTCGCGCGATCGGACGATGCGCGGACCGCGGTGGAAGACGCCGAGGTCGAGCGCGACACACGCGAGGACGCCCGCGAGGAAACCGATCCAGAGCAGCGAGGTCACGAACCCTCCTGGCAGGCCCTGCTCTCCGACGGCTCCGACGGCTGACCCCAGGGCGCGAATCCCGATCATACCGGCCGCTCGCGGCCGGGCGAAGAGAGACCCATCGGTGCCGGCGGTCGCCGCATCGAGTGACCGCGATCGAGGCACGCGCGGCTCGACTCGCGGGCAGCGCAGCGCGCCACGGCCCGGATCCGCGGCCGGGTCCGGCACACGGCGGCCGCGGCTCGCTCAGGCGGCGACGGCACGCCGGTTGCTAACTCGGCGCTCGAAAGCTCGGGGAGGATGCGATGAAGCGAATCGAGGCCGTGCTCCAGCCGTTCCGGCTCGATGCGGTGAAGTCCGCGCTGATGGAGGTCGGCGCCGGAGGGCTCACGGTCAGCGAGGTGCGCGGCTTCGGCCGCCAGAAGGGCCACACGGAGCTGTATCGCGGCGCGGAGTACGTCGTGGATCTCGTGCCGAAGGTGAAGCTCGAGGTCGTCGTGCCGGATTCCCTGGCGGAGAAGGCGATGAAGGCGATCGCCGATGGCGCGCGCACTGGTCGGATCGGCGACGGCAAGGTCTTCGTGTTCGACGTGCTGGAGGCGGTCCGCATCCGCACGGGCGAGCGAGGTGAGTCGGCGGTGACGTAGCCGCGAAAGTCGACCGGGAGGGGCGCCAAGAGCAGAGAGCCGGTGGGATCGAAGCAGCGCGATCTCACCGGCTCTGCTCGACGTGCCAGCTGGCGCGTCTCGGGTCGTCGAAAACCTCAGCGCGAGAACCAGGACGCGAGCCACCTCCAGGCGTTTGCCGGCGTCGGCGATAGCACGAAGAGGCGGCGGCGCAGCCGCCGGAGCTGGCGTCCGTGCACGCGCGGCGCGAGACCCTGCAGCAGCTTGCGCGCGCGGTCGCGCGCGCCGGCGCGCACGAGCAGGTTCGCGAGCTCGTAGGTCGGCTCGAACGCGTGCGGCTGGATCTTGCGCGCGCGCTGCAGGAGCGTCAGCGCCTCCTGCTGGGTGCGCCGCGAGCGCAGGTGACGCGCGCCCTCGACCAGCACGTTGACCGCATCCACCGGGCGCTTGCGCTCGAGCTCGAGCTCGCCGAGCGCGAGCCAAAGCCGGTGGTCCTTCGTCAGGAAGGCGCTGGCCTCGCGATAGACGCCGATCGCCTGGTCGACGAAGCCCTGGCGTGTCAGCTGGCTGGCCGCGAGCCGGTAGCTCTGCCAGGCGTCGTCGAGCTGCTTGGTGTGGCCGAAGAGCGGCGCGACCTTGCGGTGCACGTGCGCGTCGTTCGGGTCGACCGCCAGGATCTCGCGGTAGTAGCTGATCGCGCGCTTGCGCCGCCGGCGCCGCGTCGCCTGCATCGCCTGGTCGAGAAGGCGGGTGCGGTCGTAGACCTTGCGGCCGAACCAGGGCATCGAGTCCCCCGGCCGCGTATCGGCGCGTCGCGCGCGCGGCGAGAGAGGCGCCTATCATGCGCGCGTGTGACGAGGGACACATTGCAGCAGGAACGCGATCTCGGTGCCCTCGGCGCATTCTCGATCGGGATCGGCGGGATCGTCGGCGGCGGCATCTTCGCGACGCTCGGGCTCGCCGGCTCGCAGGCGCGCGGCGCCACCGGGCTCTCGTTCCTCGTGGGCGGCGCGGTCGCGCTGCTGACGGCCTACTCCTACGTGCGTCTCTCGCTGCGCTACCCCGGGCCCGGCGGCACGGTCACGTTCCTGAACCGCGCCTTCGGGACGGGGCTCTTCACCGCCTGGCTCGACACCCTGCTCGTGGTCGCGTACGTCGTGATCATGGCGCTCTACGCGGGCGCCTTCGCGAGCTACGTGGTGATGCTGCTGCCCGCGTCCGCTCGCGACGTCTCGCACCCGTGGCTGGCGCCCGGAATCGTCGCGCTGCTCGGGCTCGTCAACCTGCTCGCCCCGCAGTGGATCGAGCGCAGCGAGGGCTTCTTCAACGCCGGCAAGCTCGGCATCCTGCTCCTCTTCGTCATCGCGGGGCTGGCGAGCCGGTCGCAGAGCTTCGAGCGCCTCGGCCCCGCGAGCTGGGTGCCGGTGGAGGACATCCTCGCGAGCGGCATGCTGATCTTCCTGAGCTACGAGGGCTTCGAGCTGATCGCCAACGCGTCGGATCGCGTCCGCGACCCGGAGCGCGCGCTGCCGCTCGCCTACTACGGGAGCATCGTCGCCGCGGTGCTCCTCTACGTGCTGATCGCGACGGTAGCGATCGGCCACCTCTCCTTCGAGGCGCTGTCCGCGGCGCAGGATCACTCGGTGGCCGCCGCCGCCGAGATCTTCCTCGGCCGGGGCGGGTTCGTGCTGATGGGCGTGGGCGCCATCCTCGCGACCGTCTCCGCGATCAACGCCGATTTCTTCGGCGCCGGCAAGCTGCCGGTGATGCTCGCGACCGAGGGCCAGCTGCCGGCGCGCTACGCGCGAAAGCGTTGGGGCCGGCACCCGGCCGCGCTCGGGCTGCTGGCCCTGCTCGCGGCCGCGATCGCTCGTTATGCCGACCTGCACGCGATCTCGTCGTCGGCGAGCGCGGCCTTCCTGCTGGTCTTCGCGATGGTGAACGCGGGCAACGCGAAGCTGGCCGCTCACACCGGCAGCCGCGCGTGGATCTCGGTCGCCGGTGCAGCGGCGTGCCTGGCGGCGCTCGCGCTCCTCGTCGTGCACGGCGTCCATCGCGGGCACCCGCGCTCGCTCGAGCTGATGGCTGCGGTGACGCTCGCGCCGCTCGTCTACCAGCTCGTCTTCCGCGCGATGCGCGGCGCGACCGCGGACGTCCGCGCCTAAGGTGCCAGCGGCTGCGGGATCGAGGGCTCGGGCTCGTCGCTCGACCAGCCGCCGCCGAGCGCTCGGTAGAGCGCCACCACGGAGAGGCGCTCGTCGCGCAGCGCCTGGGAGAGCGAGAGCTCGGCGGGGAAGAGCTGCTGCTGCGCGTCGAGCACCTCGATGTAGGTCGAGAGACCGCCGACGTAGCGGACCTGCGCGAGCCGTACCGACTCGCGCAGCGCCTCGACCTGCCTCTCGAGCTCGGTGCGCTGGATCGCGACCTTCTCGTGCGCGGTCAGCGCGTCCGAGACCTCGGCGAGCGCGACGAGCACCGACTGCTGGTACCGATAGATGGCGGCCTGGTCGGCGGCCTTGGCGCCCTCCCAGCTGTACCAGGTCTGGCCCCAGGTGAAGATCGGGCCCGTCGCCTGGCTGCCGATCGCCCACGCCTCGTTGCTCGATTTGAGGAGCTGCGAGAGATCGGAGCTGAGCGCGCCGCGGAACGCGGTCAGGCCGATGCGGGGGAAGAAGTTCGCAAAGGCGACGCCGATCTCCGCGTTCGCGGACACGAGCGTCTGCTCCGCCTCGATCAGGTCGGGCCGGCGCGTCAGCAGGAGCGAGGGCACGCCCGCCGGCACCTCGGTGGGCATCACCTGATCGGCGAGGGAGACGCCGCGCGGAATCGCCCCGGCCGGACGGCCGAGCAGCACACAGAGCTCGTTCTCCTTGGCGACGATGCGCCGCTCGATGTCGGGCACGGTCGAGGCGGCCTGCGCGAGCGCGGCCTCGCCGCGCAGCGGGTCGAGCTTCGAGGCCACGCCGCCCCGGAACTGCCGCAGGAAGAGCTGATAGGTCTCGTCGAAGGATTCGACGGTCCGGTGCGCGATCTCGAGCTCGTTGTCGAGCTCGCGCAGCTCGAGGTACGCCTGCGCCACGCCGCTGACGAGCGAGAGCACCACGCCCTGGCGCACCGCGTTGCTGGCGAGCATCTGCGCGCGCGCCGACTCGGTGGCGCGGCGGATCCGACCCCAGACGTCGACCTCCCAGAAGAAGTTGAGCACGGCGAGGTACTGGGTGTGGCTCTCGTTGCTGATGTCCGTCGGCACGCCGAGGATGCTGTTCTTGCCCCGGAAGGCGGCGCCGTCGTAGCTGGCTTGCGGGAAGAGCTCGCCGCGCTGCACCGCGGCGGTGTCGCGTGCCTGCTCGACGTTGGCGACGGCGGTGAGCAGGTCGCGATTCTGCTCGAGCGCCTCGCGCACGAGCGATTGCAGCACCTCGTCGTGGAAGACGTCCCACCAGGCGAGCTCGGCGAGCGAAGCCTGACCCTCCGGCGTGTCGCGGAACGACTCGGGGACCGGCAGCTCCGGCCGCTGGTAGTTCGGCCCCATCGCGCAGGCCGCCAGGGCCGCCGCGAGTGGGAGGCAGATCAGGATCCGGCGGGTCACTCCCGCCCCCCGGCCACGGGCGCAGGGGCCGCGGGAAGCGGAGGAGGCGCGGTCTCGGGCTCGTGTCGCCCGCCGCTCGCCATCCGCTCGACCACGTAGAAGGAGACGGGGATCAGGAAGATCGCGATCACCGAGGCGGCCAGCATGCCGCCGATCACCGCGCTGCCGAGGAGGTTGCGCGCCACCGCTCCCGACCCGCTGGAGATGGCGAGCGGCACGACGCCGAGGATGAAGGCGAAGGCGGTCATCAGGATCGGCCGCAGCCGCAGCTTCGCGCCGGCGAGCGCCGCCTCGGCGGCGCTCTTGCCCTTCTCGTACTCGAGCTTTGCGAACTCGACGATCAGGATCGCGTTCTTCGCCGCGAGACCGATCAGGGTGATGAGTCCGATCTGCGCGAAGATGTTGTTGTCGAAGCCGCGGATCCAGATGCCGGCAAACGCGCCGAACACCGCGATCGGGATGCCGAGCAGCACGCTGAACGGCAGCGACCAGCTCTCGTACTGCGCGGAGAGGATCAGGAACACGACGAGCAGCGAGAGGCCGAAGATCACGCTCGCGGGGACGCCCTCCTGCGCGACCTTCTCCTGGAACGACATGCCGTTGTAGTCGAAGCCCATCTCGTGCGGCATGCTCGCCGCGAACACCTCTTCGAGCGCCTTCATCACCTGCGCGGAGCTGTAGCCCGGATTGGCGCTCACGTTGAGCTGCGCCGCGCGGTACTGGTTGAAGCGCATCGTGAACTCCGGGCCGCTCGCCGGCTCCATCGTGACGAGCGCTGAGAGCGGCACTGCTTCGCCCGCCGCGTTCAGCACGCGGAACTGTCCCACGTTGTCGGCGCGCGTGCGGAAGTCTCCCTCCGACTGCACGTACACCTGCCAGGTTCGGCCGAATCGGTTGAAGTAGTTGACGAAGTAGCCGCCCATGAAGGCCTGGAGCGTCTGGTAGACGCTGTCGATCGCGACGCCCTGCTTCAGCACCTTGTCGCGGTCGACCTTCGCGAAGAGCTGCGGCACGTCGGCGACGAAGGGCGTGGTGATCGAGGCGATCTCGGGCCGCTTCCGCGCCTCGGCGATGAACGCTCGCGTGTTCTCGGCGAGGAAGTCGACGGTGCCGCCGGAGCGGTCCTCCAGCATGAAAGTGACACCGCCGGAGGTGCCGACGCCTGGGATCGCTGGCGGCGGGAAGGCGAAGGCGACCGCCTCGGGGAGCTGCGAGAGCTCGCGGTTGATGTGCGCCTTGATCGCCGCGTACTGCTCGTCGGGCGCCTTGCGCTCGCCCCACTCCTTGAAGGTCACGAAGAAGAAGGCGTTGTAGGTGGCATACACCGTGGAGAGCAGGCTGAAGCCGGTGACGGTGTTGTAGCTCTGCACGCCCGGCGTCTCGGCGAGGATCTTCTCGACCTTCTTGCAGACCTCGTCGGTGCGCTGGAGCGATGCGGCGTTCGGGAGCTGGACCGCGAGGTAGAGGTAGCCCTGGTCCTCTTCGGGCAAGAAGCCGCCCGGCAGTCGCGAGCCGAGGAGCCCCGCGAGCACCGCGACGCCGAGGAGCAGCAGCATCGCGCGCGCCGACTTCCGGATCAGCACGCCACACCAGTGCACGTAGCCGTCGGTGGCGCGGCCGAACACACGGTTGAACCACCGGAAGAAGGCGCCGAGCGGGCCGCGCGCCTCCTTCTTCGGGCGCAGCAGCATCGCGGACAGCGCCGGCGAGAGCGTCAGCGCGTTGAAGGCCGAGAGCAGCACGGAGACCGCGATCGTCACCGCGAACTGCTGGTAGAGGCGTCCGGTGATGCCCGGGATGAAGGCCGTCGGCAGGAACACGGCGGTCAGGATCAGCGCGATCGCGACCACCGGGCCCGACACCTCGGACATGGCCTTCAGGGTCGCGTCCTTCGGCGACATGCCTTGTTCGATGTGGTGCTCGACGGCCTCCACCACGACGATCGCGTCGTCCACCACGATGCCGATCGCGAGCACGAGCGCGAGCAGCGAGATCGTGTTGATCGAGAAGCCGAAGACCGGGAAGAGCACGAAAGTGCCGACCAGCGAGACCGGCACCGCGAGCAGCGGGATCAAGGTCGCGCGCCAGCCCTGCAGGAAGACGAACACGACGATGATGACGAGCACGACCGCTTCCCAGAGCGTGTGCAGGATCTCGTTGATGCCCTCGGAGACGGCGAGCGTGGTGTCGAGCGAGACCGTGTAGTCGAGATCGTTCGGGAAGCGCTGCTTGAGCTGCTCCATCAGCGCGCGCGCATCGCGCATCGCGGCGATCGCGTTCGAGCCCGGTGTCTGGTAGACCGCGACGATCGCGGCGGGCTTGCCGTTGAGCCGGCCCCTGACGTTGTAGACCTGCGCGCCGAGCTCGACGCGCGCGACGTCCCGCACGCGGATCACGGAGCCGTCCGGCAGCGCGCGTACGATGATGTCCGCGAACTGCTCCTCGGTGACGAGGCGGCCCTGGGCGCGCACCGTGTAGGTGAAGTCCTGGCCGTTCGGCACGGGCTCGCCGCCGACCTGGCCAGCCGGGTTCACGGTGTTCTGCGTCTTGATCGCCGAGACGATCTCCGGGACCGTGATGCCGCGCTGCGCGAGCACGTCGGGGCGCACCCACAGGCGCATCGCGTACTGGCCCGCGCCGAAGACCGACACCTGGCCGATGCCGTTCACGCGTCCGATCGGGTCGAGGATGTTGATGTAGGCGTAGTTGGCGAGGAACTGCGCGTCGTAGGTGCCGTTCGGCGAGTAGAGCGAGAAGAGCGCGAGCGGGCTCGTCGTCGACTTCTTGATCGTGACGCCGTAGTTGCGGACGTCCTGCGGCAGCTGCGACTCGGCCTGCGTGTAGCGCATCTGCGAGAGCACCTGATCGATGTTCGGATCGGTGCCGACCTCGAAGTTCACGTACAGGGTCATGTTCCCGGCGTTCGTGTTCACCGAGTAGAAGTAGATGGAGTTGTCGACGCCGTTCATCTGCTGCTCGATCGGCGTCGCCACCGCTTGCTCCGCGGTGAGGGCGTCCGCGCCGACGTAGGTCGTCGAGAGCTGGATGGCCGGCGGCGCGATGTCGGGGAACTGCGCGATCGGGAGCCGTGCGATCGTGACCAGGCCGAGCAGCACCGTCAGGATCGAGATCACGATCGCGACGATCGGACGGCGGACGAAGAACTCGGCCAAGCGCCTAGGTCCCCGCCTTCGTCGCGGGGGCCGCGGCCGGCGGCTGCGAAGGCGACGGCTGCGCGGGCGGCGTCGCACCCGCCAGCTCGGGAGGCGCCGGCTTCGGCGACACCACCGTGCCGGCGCGCGCCTTCTGCGTCCCCTCGACGATCACGCGGTCGCCCGCGCTGACACCCTTCTGCACCACGACGAGGCCTTCCCACGTCGGCCCGAGCTCGACGTTGCGGATCTCCACCTTGTCTTCGGCGCCGACGACGGCGAGCTGCTTGCGGCCCTGGAGGTCGATCACCGCGCGCTGCGGCACGACGAGCGCGTCCTTCTGCACCTCGGTCTCCGCGCGCACGCGGGCGTACTGGCCTGGGCGCAGCCGGTTCCCCGGGTTGGGGAAGTCGGCCTTCACGGTGATCGTGCCGGTGCGCGGATCGACGCCGAGGCCGGCGGGATAGGCCTTGCCCGGATACGGATAGATGCTGCCGTCGGCCAGCACGAGGCGGACCGGGCCCTGGAAGGATCCGCGCGCCACTGCCTCCTGGATGCGCGACGCGTAGCGGAGGTAGTCCTGCTCCGAGACCTGGAACGAAACCTGGATCGGATCGAGCTGCGAGACGGCGGTCAGCGGCTCGGGGTCCGACGGGCCGACCAGGTCGCCGAGCTGTCGGTTCGCGACGCCCGCGATTCCGTCCACCGGCGAGACGATGCGGGTGAATCCGAGATCGATCTTCGATTTCTCGGCCGCGGCGCGAGCGGTCTGGACGGCCGCGGCGGCAGCTCGCTCCCGCTGCACCGCGTTGTCGTACTCCTGCTGGCTGACCGCGCCTTCCTTCACCAGCGGCGTGTAGCGGACGACGTCGAGGTGATTGCGCTCCAGCTCGGCTTCCGTGCGACGCAGATCGCCGTTCGCCTGATCGAGCGCGGCCTGGAACGGACGCGGGTCGATCCGGAAGAGCAGCGCTCCCTGCTTGACGATCTGTCCTTCCTGGTAGTCCCGGGACACCAGGTAGCCCGTGACCTGCGCGCGCACGGTCGCATCCACCGAGCCCCCGGTCGTCCCGAGCCACTCGAGCACGACCGGGACGTCGCGGCTCACGACGTCGGTGACGAGCACCTCCGGCGGCGGCGGCTTCGGCGGTTCGCCCGCGCCACACGCCATCGCCACGAAGGCGAAGGTCGCGATCCAGCGGCGACCCCTGGGGAAGGAAGCGGCGGCGGGCGGGGGGCTTACAAGAGAGGGAGGGCGCAACGAAACCTCGGAGGAGGGGCTGACTCTGCCGCGTGGGGTGCCGCGGGGTCAAGGGCTCGCCTGTCAGCGCGATCGGGCGGTCGCGGGCGCGTCCGAAGAGCGGGGGAAGCCCCGCGTACTGCCGAGTCGACACGCAACGGCGTCGCATGGAGCGCGCAATCTCCGGCCTCGATGCGCGACTCACGAAAGATCCGCCGCGCACCGTGATTCGTAGAGATTCCATGCGCATGTCGACGCACCTCGTCGGCATCGACGGGAAGATCGCAGACACGCTGAACGAGCTGATCGAGCTGCACGCGGGTCTCA
>Ga0335069_10010805_pt1 | contig 12915 bp, 6 predicted proteins | sample Lox_Sample_11_FD_206714 | JGI IMG/M metagenome (GOLD analysis project Ga0335069, IMG submission 206714) | Soil microbial communities from Loxahatchee National Wildlife Refuge, Florida, United States - Lox_Sample_1.1 | ecosystem: Environmental > Terrestrial > Soil > Wetlands | place: USA: Florida... | reverse complement strand
GCAAACACTGTCTCGTTCGTCGTGGTTGCGCTGAAGACGTGCGTGAAGTTCACGAGATAGACGTTGGCGGTTTCCTTGCCCGACGGCTTGCCGGGGTAGGGAATCGCATACGCCGGCTCCCACCAGATCGACAGCGGGTGCTCGTCGGTCTCTGACTGGTAGGCGTAAGAACCCCACAGCTTGTTGTTCTCGTTGAATGAGTAGGTGACCTTGCCGGTGGCTTCCCAGCGGTTAACCGGGGTGGCGGGGCTGAAGTGGTAATTGGACCAGCCGTTGGCCGCGGTCGGTGTCTGGTTTGAAGCCGGATTGAGCGCCGTGACCTTGACGCCGTCGGGATCGAAGTACGGAGTCAAGTTCGGGATCCCGGGGTTATTGCCCTGGTTAAATCCGCCCGAGGGCGCCCACGGCGAGTTCGTGCTGTCGCAACCCTGCCAGGTGTGGCCGGAGCTGCAAGGAACGGCGTATGCGTTGTGCCACGCACCCGAGTCGTTCGCCGGATTGTAGACGTGCGGGTCAATGCCGATGTTGTTGAAGTCGCCCTTGATCTGGTCAGCCGTGGGGACGTTCATGTTCACAGGGGCGTTGTAGGGGTGCTGAATCATGTTTTCGTAGCCACCCCAGAAGAAGAGCTTGTCCCTGTTCTTGTTGAAGTTCGTTCCCGGAATGATGACCGGGCCGCCGATGTTGCCGCCGATGTAATAGAAGTACGACGGGTAGATCGGGTTTCCCTGAGCCTTGTTGTTCCAGTCGTTCGTGAAGCCTGCCGCTGAGTCGCGCGCATAGATGTATGCTTCGCCGTGGAACTTCTGGCCGCCGCTCTTCGAGAAGGCTTGCAGAACCGCGGGTCCCTTGGCGTATTCCGCGCCATAGGAGGCCGCAAGGTACTTCACGCTGTCGGTCATGTCCTGGTTGATGTTGGCGACCTGGGTGCCGGCGTTGCCGGGATCGATCAGGTTTGCGCCGTCCAGGTAGACGTCTGTGGAGCCGTAGGGCTGTGTGCCGTTGGCCGAGAAGCTGCCGGCAGGGCCGTTGTTGGTTCCGGTTGTCGTGCTGTTATAGGACGATCCTGCGCCGCCGCCGTTGTTGAACGCGACGCCGGGCATCATCTTGATCAGCTCGGCTGCGTTACGGCCGGTAAGTGTCGCCGTGTCGACCAGCTCGTTGTTGAGCGTTGCGCTGACTTCAGCGGTGTCAACGGGTATTTCCGCATCGGCACCGGAGATGACAGTGACCGCTGTCGTCTCGCCACCGATCTTCAGGTGGATGTTGGGAACGCTTCGACTATCGCCCTGGTTCAGCAGAATGCCCTGCTGCTCCCAGCTTGCGAAGCCCTTTGCCGAGATTTTCAGCGTGTAGGTGCCGGGAATCAGCGCCGTGACGGAGAAGAAACCAGAGGCGTCGGCCTTGGTTGCACGGGCATCGCCAGTCGCCTCGTTCACGACCGTGATACTTGCCCCGGGAATGCGGGCATCCGTCTGATCAGCTGCAATTCCGCTCAGGGTGGCAGTCAACTGCTGCGCCTGGGCAATGGAGAACGACAAAAGCATGACTGGCAGCACCAGCCATGGCAGTCGCCGCCGCCATTTCGACATCGTGGATGTCCCAGATGTCTTCTTCCTGGTTGTGAACATTTACCAAGCCTCCTGAAGCATTGTTGTTCTTGTTTTTGTAAAATTCTGGCGCACGACAAACCGCGGCTCTTTTCGGGTTAGCCGACGTCAGAAAAGCACACTAATGGATCGTGGTATCGATAACACACTTGGGACATAATCGGCAAGCGAATTCTTCCGCGCAAACAACACGCGGGTGCGCAGCCTGTACCTCTCTCAAGAATCGATACTTACTGAAATCTACCTCCTGTCTTCCTGCCTCTGCTACACGCATGCGAACACATCTTCGACACAGCGCTGCAAACACAGGAAGATTTAGGAATAATCGATTTATCCGGGATCAGGCAGTGATTCGGGTCACGTGGATGCGCGGGCCAGCCTAAAAGGGCCTCCCTGGGACGATTCCCTTTCCCTCAAGGATCGTGATGAGCTTGTCGGCCTTCTGACCAGGAAACTTGTCGACTGTGCCCGTCGGCCATACAACCTCGATGTCGGCGGTGGTCTCGGCGCCGAGTCCAAAGTGCAGTCGCGGGTCGTTCGACGACATGTAACTGGCCTGGCTCATGACGGCCTGCGCCTGCGCCTTCCCGCCGTAGCGCACGATGACGCGGGCTCCGATGGCGCTGCGGTTGCTCTTCGTTCCTTCGAGCCGCACTTTGAGCCAGTGGTTCCCCTTGGGAGCGTCGTTGCGCAGCAGCGTCGGAGGTTCACGCTGGTTCATGTAGACGATGTCGAGGTCGCCATCGTTATCGAAGTCGCCAAAGGCCACCCCACGGCTGACATGATGCTTGTTGATGGCCGGTCCTGCCTCTTCGCGGATTCTGGCGAAGGTGCCGTCTCCTTTGTTGCGAAAGAGCACCGCCGGCCCCGCGTAGGGAAAGGTCGGGTTGACGCGCTCGATCTCCGCATAGACGTTGCCGGTGACCCAGAAGATGTCGGGGTAGCCATCGTTGTCGAGATCTAACAGGCAGGTTCCCCAGCTCACATATTTGCGCTCCGCGGCAATGCCGGCCTGCTGGGCGTGATCTTCGAATTCGCCCTTTCCTAAATTGCGATAGAGTCCTGCTGGCTGGAGCTGGAAGTGGGTCTTCAAAATGTCGAGATGTCCGTCGAGATCGTAGTCGCCGATGCCGATTCCCATTCCGGCCATCTCCATGCCCTCCGGGCTGATGGCGACTCCGCGGAAGAGACCCTCTTCGCGAAAGGTGCCGTCGTGATTGTTCAACAGCAACAGGCTCTGCGTTGTATCGCATGCCACAAAGAGATCGGGCCAGCCGTCCTCATCCACATCGAACGAAACTGCAGTCAGCCCGTAGGAATCTCTGATCGCAGCGATGCCGCTTTCTTTGGATACATCCGTGAAGGTCCCGTCTCCGTTATTGCGATAGAGAAAGTGTTGCGGCGCCTTGAGGCCTTTCGGGCCGCACGCGACCGGCACTCCCTGGTAGTTGCAGTTGGGCACGTCGAGTGACGGCTTCATCGCATGAGCCATGTCGAACTCGACGTAATTCGATACAAAGAGATCGAGAAACCCGTCGCGGTTGTAATCAATGAAAGTGCATCCTGCGCCGAAATAGGCGCGGTCGTGCAGCAGGCCGGCTTTCGCCGTCACGTCGGTGAATGTTCCGTTGCCATTGTTCTTGTAGAGCTTGTTCTGGCCGTAGTAGGTCAGAAAGAGGTCCTCGAAGCCGTCGTTGTTGTAGTCGCCGACGCACACGCCAACGGCCCAGCCCGCGTCCCACAGGCCCGACTCTTTGGTCACATCCTTGAAGGTTCCGTCGCGGTTGTTCTTGTAGAGCCTGTTGGACGCGCCATCCGGAATCCCCTCGAGTGTGCGGCCGCCGAGGATGAAGATGTCTATCCAGCCGTCGTTGTCGTAGTCGAAGAACGCGCAGCCGCCTCCCATCTCTTCGATGATGTAGGTGACTGCCCCGGGAACTCCGTAGTACATCATTGCCGTAAGGCCGGCGCTATGGGCCACATCAGTAAAGGTGGAAAACGGCTTGGGCACTGGCGGTTGAGGCGCATCAGGCGGATGTTCCGCGGCAGGTGCAGCCTGGGCCTCGAGCAGGCGCGGAGCAACGATGCGGGGAAGCAGGGCCGACGCGCAAAGCATTGGCGCGTTACGCAGCAGACGTCGCCTCGTCCACTGGGAACTGGGGAGATTTTTCTTCATCTGGTCGACATCTTCATTTTGCTTTGCGGGCCACGAAATGGGCAACGTCAGGGTCGAGCCTGCTGGAGTGCCGGTTCCCGCGCCAATCGATCGCTCAGTTCACGGGCCTCTGCGTTCGACGGATCGAGCGCGAGCGCTTTTGCCACTGCCTCGCGCGCCTCGGGGAAGCGGGAAGCCACGGCGAGTTGGCCGGCCAGATTGATCCAGGCTTCGGTCCAGGCCGGGGCCGCCTCAACGGCCATGCGAAAATGCTCGAGCGCGCCTGCGGCATCTCCCGCGCGAGAGAGCACATACCCCAACTCATTCTGCGCCCCGGCTAGCTTGGGATCGAGCTTCACCGCTTCTTCCAGCTGGGCGCGTTCGCCTGCCTCATCCCCTGCGACCCTGAGCGCGATGGAGAGCTTGTATTTGTACATCGCATTTGTAGGCGCTCCTTCGATGGCCTCGCGATAGCGTCGGCTGGCATCCTCTGTCTTTCCGGCTTTCAGGTCCTTGTCACCCTGGGCAGCCGCAGTGGCCGCTTCGAGCGCCACCGCATCGGCCTTTTTGAGCTGCTGGTAGAGCTTCATTTCTTGATTGGCCTGCTCGGTCTCTTCCAATCCGCGCAGTGCCTTGGCAAGCTCAAAATGAACCTCCGGCACCGGGGTGTCGAGTTCAATCGCTTTCTCGAGATTCTCCTTGGCCTCTTTCCATTCGTGCAGAAGAACCAGGACCATTCCGAGGTTGTACCGCGAATTGAAGAAGTTGGGATTGAGAGCCACCGCGGCCTCAAGATGCGCTTTGGCCTGCGGGAAGTCCCCAACGGCGCGGTCAAGAATGCCTGCGAGGTAAAGAACCTCGGGGTCGTGGGGCCGCTGCGCGAGGAGCTTTGGACCCAGGGGGCGGGCCTGATCAAAGTGATTGGTCAACACGAGGATCCGGAACAGGTCCAGTTGCGCGTCCACGTTGTTGGGATGGGCCTCGGCCGTGGTCTGCACCAGTTTGATGGCCTGATCGTAGTGTTGCTGCTGAATGAGGACAACCGTCATGGCCTTCGCCAGCGCGAGAGAACCGGGATTGAGCTGCACCGCCTCAGTAAGCACCGCCGCCGCATCGTCGAGATAATCGAGTTTGCCGAGCGCCTGCGCGAGTTGGATCGCGAGCCTCTCGGTGCGAGGAGCAGAGCGCAAAAGAGCAATCACGCCGGCGTAGTCTCCGCGGGCGAGCAACTCATTGGCCATCCCTTCGAGCGCGTCCTCTGACTTTGGGTCAATTGCGAGTGCCTTCTGCCACTCGTCTTCGGCCTCCTTGTGCTGTGCTGATCGGTCATAGAGGTGTGCCAGAACGAGATGTGGCTTGATGGCCTGAGGGTCAAGCTGCGCTGACTTGCGAAGTTCCGGAATACCCTCTGTGGGGCGGCCCGCACCCGCCAGGGCCAGTCCAGTCAGATAGTGAAGTTGAGCTGATTTAGGATCAGTCTTCAGCGCAGCGCGGAACGTCTGGGCCGCACAGTCAAACTGATTGTGGCTCGCAAACCAGTTGCCCATAAGCACTGCATTTTCAGTGGTCGGATGAGCTTTGAGCTTTGCGGCAAGATCTTGCGGACCGTTGCAGGCGGCGTGGGCACCGACGGTAAGGCCAAACCAGGCAGCCACGATGACCCACTTCCCGCCCGATTCAAACCTCTTCAGCACAACGCGCTCTCCTCTGAGGAGGATATCAACTTCCACATTTCTCGTTCCAGGCGACGGTCCTGCTTCGCATATGCCAAACTGCATCTGAAGGCATAGCAGGGGGCGCTGATATGGATTGGACGCCGGGTGGACAGAGTCAGGATATCGAAGATCGCCGGGGATCAGGCGGCGGCTTTGGAATTGGCGGTGGAGGCCTCGGGATCGGAGGCGTCATCATCCTGCTGATCATCAGCGCAATTACGGGCAGAAACTTCTTCGCCGGCGGAGGCCCCTCGGCAAGCATTGCAGACGACGATCAGCCCAGCGGGCCGGTCTCGCAGACCTTTGCGGGCGAGGATCGCGATGTGCAACTGGTGAGCTTTGTGCTCGACGACGCCCAGCAGACCTGGACAAAAATCTTCGCCGAGCACGGGCGCGAATATCGCCACGCAAAGCTCGTGCTCTACCGTGACATGACCTACTCCGGATGCGGCACCGCGCAGCAGGCAACGGGTCCCTTCTACTGCCCCGAAGACGAAAAGGTCTACATCGATCTCGGTTTCTGGCGCGAACTGCAACACATCGGCGGAGACACGGGAGATTTCGCGCAGGCGTACGTTATCGCGCATGAGCTGGGCCACCACGTTCAGAAGCTGCTCGGGATCGAAGGCCGTATGCGCCGCCTTTCGCAGGCTTCTCCCGACGAGCAGAATCCGCTCTCGGTCGATCTTGAACTGCAGGCCGACTGCTTTGCCGGTGTCTGGGGACACAGCACCCAGCAGCGCAACATCGTGCACGAGGATGACGTTGACGGAGCATTGAAGGCCGCTGCGGCTGTAGGCGACGACCACCTGCAGAGGATGAGCGGCCGCGCAGTCAGTCCCGAGTCGTGGACGCACGGATCGAGCGCGCAGCGTACCGAGTGGTTTCGCAAAGGCCTCGAAGAAGGGGACGTGAACAGTTGCGCCACCTTTGACGGAAGGCTGTCGCCTTAGGGCTGGTTGCATAGTTCCCGAAGCCCGCGCTGAAGGTTCCGTTAAGTGGTGGGTTCTGGACGAGTCACCGGCAAGCCGCTCGGGTTATGTGGAATTACTTCCGGTTAGCCGACTTAACATTCAAACAATCCGACCATAACCCGTCAAAGAGTGCATTGGACATTTTCCCTTGAGCATTTTGGAAAATTGCTCAACTTAAGGAGAATAGTCCCAGGCAATGCCGGGAACCGAAGTGCGATGGACGCGCGAAACGAGGAGGATTATGGCGAACACAGTCGACGGAACCACGACGAAAGCCAGTGGGTACGCGCCGGTCAACGGCCTGAGGATGTACTACGAAATGGAAGGAGCCGGCGATCCGCTGGTTTTTATTCCTCCTGCCTTTGGATTCGCCGGGCTGAAGTCCTTTCCTGCGCTGATCGAAAACCACACGGTCTTAACTGTAGATCTGCAGGGGAATGGCCGCACAGCCGACCTCCCGGAACGCCCGCTTTCGATCGAGCGCTATGCCGAAGATGTGGTCGGTTTTTTGAAGTATCTCGGAATCACGAGGGCGGACTTGTTTGGCGAGAGCTATGGCGCCAACACTGCGGTTATGATTGCAGTTCGCTATCCGGAGGTTGTGGGCCGAGTCGCGACCTATGGAGCGACGTTTGGTCCGCCTCAGGTTGCCTTGAACCCGCGGACGACGCGTTTTGACCAACCTCCTACTGCCGAGTCCGGCTACATCGAACATCAGAGAGAAAACTACAAAAGAGTGGCTCCCAATCCAGAATACTGGCCCAGGATTTTCGACAAACTTGGAAGGCTTCAGTGGGAAGGATTCTCGACGGAAGAGCTGGCTTCGATCCAAGCCTCAATGCTCATTGCTCTCGGAGATCGCGATTTTGTCCGGCTTGAGCACGCTGTTGAGAGCTTCAACCTCATCCCCAATGCAGAACTTGCCGTGATCCCGGATGCCGGTCATTTCACGCTGTCGTCGGAACCCGAGAAGGTGATTCCAGTCGTTAAACACTTTCTGGAAAAGCCGGGCATTAGAATTCCCCTCGCAACCGCCAAAACGGGCTATCACCCGGGTCAGACCAGGTAAAGATTCCGGAGAAACGCGCTGCGGCAGGCCGAAAGTTATCCGCAAATGGCACTTGGCATCCGAAACCTGTGTACCCTTTAGCGCGCTTAGAATCGCAATCGTCGCGGCGCTGAAAAATCGTGCCCTTTTCACAAAGCCATTTGTGGAACCATGTCTAGTGAATCGTGCGCGATTTTCGCTGCATGTAATCCATCAGCAGGTATTCGCCGAGCGTCGCGGGAGTGGTGAAGTAGGCCTTGCCGCGGCACATCTCCGACACCTTGTGCACAAACTGCACAAGCCCGTAGTCGGAGGCAAGCATGAACGTGTTGATCATCACATTCGAGCGCTTGCATCGCGCGACCTCTTCAAGCGTTTCGCTGACTACGAGCGGATCGAGACCGTAGGCGTTCTTGTAGATCCTGCCGTCGGGCAGCGTGAGTGCGGAGGGCTTTCCGTCGGTAATCATCACGATCTGCTTCATGTCTTTGCGCTGGCGTGCCAGGATGCGCTGTGCCAGGCGAAGTCCCTCGCAGGTGTTCGTGTAATACGGGCCGACCTTGACGCGCGCGAGCTGCGAGACGGGCAGCTCTTCCGCTGAATCGTGAAACAGCACCAGAGAAAGTGAGTCGCCGGGATACTGCGTTCGAATGAGATGCGAAAGCGCCATCGCAACCTTTTTGGCGGGAGTGAAGCGATCCTCTCCATACAAGATCATTGAGTGAGAGCAGTCGAGCATCACCACCGTTGCGCATGAGCTTTGATACTCGCACTGATGCACGTGAAGGTCGTCGTACTCGAGGTTCAGCGGCAGGCTGATGCCTTCGCGCGCGATTGCAGACTTGAGCGTGGTGATGGCGTCCAGGTTGAGCGTGTCGCCGAACTCGTAGCGCTGCGACGCGCCGTTTGCCTCGATGCCGGTGGCCCAGTGGCGAGTGTCGTGGCGGCCGAAGTTCGACTTGCCGAGCGAACCAAGCAGATCGCGCAGCGTCTTGTACCCGAGGAAGTCTAGGCTCTTGTCGGTAACTTCAAAGCGGACCTCGCCCTCCACATTGCCCGCCTGACCCATTCTCTCTGCGGCGCGCGCCGGGTCCTGCCGCTCTGATGTGGAGATGTAGTCCTCCTGCTCCATGCGCTGGATGAGCTTCTCAATCAACTCGTCCAGCTTGCCTTCCTGCGCCATCTGGTCGAGCGCCTCGCGAATACGGTCGTCAAAAAGATCTCCCGACTCGAGCAACTGGCGCAGCGCCTCGCGCAGGCTGTCGAGCGAATGGTCAAGCTCCTGAAAGCGGCTGTAAGGATCGCGGAACCCGGAGTCGAGCAAAAAGTCCGAGAGCGCCTTAAGCAGGTCCTCCATGTCCATCTCGGAAGCCAGATCGCCGACGAATTTGGTGTAACGGACTCGCTTCATCTCGAATCTCTCTGTGCGCTGCGCAGCGTCTGGTGGTCGCGCTTCTAGTTGAGTCCGCCGCGCCCGGTGCGCCGGGATCGTTGCCAGTCGTCAAACTCGACCTCGAGGTCGCTGCGCTCTTTGCTTCGCTGAGCCTTCTCCTGCGCCGCGAATCCGCGCTCTTCGCTTCGACTTAGCTTGCGATGAGCCACCAGGCCCTCGAGCAAAAACTCCGCAGCGGCCACCACCTTGGGCGGGACATCCGATGACCTTGTTTCGAGAGGCTCAAGTTTCTCAATCAGTCCCTGGATATTCCTTAGGTCGGCGAGAGCAGCCGTGCTGGGCTGATCGTCGTCGAACTTGATCGTGCCGCCGAGATTAAACCACTGCTCGATCTGCTGCGTGTCCACGTCTGTAAAGTAGCGACTGTAGACTTTTCCGACAGCGGTGCGAATCAGCTCCCGCACCACGGTGTCGGCGCCGCGCATCTCGCCTTCATATTCGAGTTCAAGCTTGCCGGTGATTCCGGGCAGGGCGGCGTAGATGTCGCTGATGCGCGGCACCGCCAGGCTCTCGCCATGTATGAGTGCGCGCCGTTCCGCGTTCGATACAACAAGCTCCATTGTCGAGATGGGAAGCCGCTGGCTCACACCGCTACGCTTGTCAACTCGCTTATCCTCGCGGGCAGAGAACGCTACCTGCTCTACGACGGCCCTTACATACGGTGGAACCTCGATCGGCGATGCGCTGCGCTCCGACCATGCTTCCTGCGCCGTAATCGCCATGCCCTCTTCAATCGACTCGGGATAGTGCGTGCGAATCTCCGAGCCGATGCGATCTTTCAACGGTGTTACGATCTTTCCTCGCGCGGTGTAGTCCTCGGGGTTCGCGCTGAAGACGAGCGCAACATCCAGCGCCAGCCGCACCGGGTAACCCTTAATCTGCACGTCGCCTTCCTGCATGATGTTGAAGAGCGCCACCTGGATTTTGCCGGCCAGGTCGGGCAATTCGTTGATGGCGAAGATACCGCGATTGGCGCGAGGCAACAGACCATAGTGCATGGTGAGCTCGCTCGACAGGTCTTGTCCGCCGCGTGCGGCCTTGATGGGATCGAGGTCGCCAATCAAATCGGCAACCGTTACATCCGGCGTGGCAAGCTTTTCGACGTAGCGCTCATCGCGCGAAAGATACGCGATGGGTGTTGCATCGCCGCGTTCGGCGATAAGGTCGCGGCATCGCTTGCAGAGCGGCCGATAAGGATCGTCGCGAATCTCGCAGCCGGCAATGTAGGGCAGCCGCTCGTCGAGCAGAGCAGTCAGCGAGCGGAGGATGCGGCTCTTCGCCTGACCGCGCAGGCCGAGCAGTATAAAGTTCTGGCGTGAGAGGATCGCATTCACGATCTGCGGCACGACCGAATCTTCAAACCCGATGATGCCGGGAAAGAGATTTGCCTTCATTTTGAGACGGCAAATCAGATTCGCGCGCATCTCGTCCTTGACGCTGCGCGTGTTGAGTCGTGCTTCTGAAAACTCGTTGCTGCTGCGCAGCTCCCCGAGCGTTTGGGGAAGAGGGTGAACTGCCATCGGTGGCTCCTGTTCCCGGCCCGACCAAACCGGTGGTGTTGATACTGTAGACGCGCGGCGCAGGCTTCCGGTGGTCCAATCCCGCGACCGCCTTCACAATCTCGATGCTTCATGCCAGACCGCATCGCAATTCGCAATTATGCCGATTACTCTCATCGGTAATCCTGCGCGCGTTCGTATTCAGAAAGACTCCACCGCAACTCGCTGGTGTTGCACCATTTGGCAGCCGTGAACCGAGGCCCGACATCTCGAGCCGGCGGCGTTTCACGCCCGCAACCCGCCATCAAGCTCCTCCGCGAGCCGGATGCCGGGGTGAACTGATCTTCCGACGAACCGCGCGCGATGGCAATGGATTTCTGCCGGCGTTCTCCCGATTCCGTTCTGGCCCCGATTCCGTTCTGGCAAAGACGTGTGCGCCAGCGCAGGTCGCTTCCAGAGAAGTGGGGTTAGAATGCTCTGTAAATCCTTTACTGCTGAAACTCATCGCGCACGCGTGTGCGTCGAATGAGTAGCGTTCCCGGAGAGGAGTAGCATGCGTTCGCACGTACTTTTGCGTTTTGGACTTTTTTTGCCTTTCGCCGTCTTTCCAATCGCCTCTTATGGACAATTCCAGCCTCCCACAAAAGAAGAACTGAGCATGGCATCGGATCCGAAGGCGCCAGGAGCCGATGCCGTCATTCTCTATCGCGAGGAGCGCGAGGACGATCCGCACCATTTCCGTTCGGTGTACGCGCGCATAAAGGTGCTGACCGAGGCGGGCAAGGAACTGGCAACGGTTCATGTCGTCTATCAAAAGCGGCTCGTGTGGAACGCGATGGGAAACAACTCCAGCCGCATGGGGGCAACCGCGAATCACTGGGATGCTCCCGACATTAACCAGTCTGGCCAGGACCGACCATGGGATCCCGACACATATATCGGTCATGTTGAGGTTGCCGCCATTGAGGGCCGCACCATTCATCCGGACGGCACCGTTGTGCCTCTCACCGGAACCCCAGCGGATCTGCTCAAGTCGAAGGAGGGAAGCAGCCAGTACAACGAGATGACATTCAACATGCCCAGCGTGGAAGTGGGCAGCATCATCGAGTACCGTTATCAGATCCGCTACGATCGCTTCCAGTCCGCGCCCGAGTGGCAGATCCAGCAACCTTACTTCGTTCATCGCGCCCACTATCAGTTTGTTCCTGCTGACCAGTTCTCACTCGAGCGCACCAAGGGCGGGGCCGGAACCAGCAACAGCTTCCTTATGTCCTCAAACGGGGAACCGCTCACCGACATCCGCGCCGCTGTTGTGCTGCCCAATGGCATGACGATGCAGCCAGACCCCACCGGTCAGTACACACTCGACCTCACGGATATCCCGCCGATCCCGCAGGAAGCTTACGCGCCTCCGTTGGGCTCGCAGATCTACCAGGTCAACTTCTATTACACCTACACACCCGATGAGAAGGAGTTCTGGCAGAAAGAGTTGAGCTGGTGGACGCGCGAGGTGAACCGGTATATCGCGCCCACTCCCCTGCTGAAGACGACGGTTGAAGAAGCCTGCTTGCCATCGGATCCTCCGCTCGAAAAAGCGAAGAAGCTTTACGCGCTGGTTCAGAAGCTCGAGAACACCAACATCGGCCGCCACACTGCCGCGGGTTTCATCCCGGCTGGCAGCGTCGAAAGCGTGCTCGAGAACAGGAAGGGCACCGGAGAGGAGCTCACGTTTCTTTACCTGAGTCTGGCGAAAATCGCCGGCCTCAGCGCGCGTCCCGAGCGGATTGCAAGCCGTGAAGGCCGCATGTTTTCCCCCGGCTTTCTCAGCACCAATCAGCTCGATGCCATCGTGATCGGCATCGATATTGACGGCAAGCACATCACGGTCGATCCCGGCGTCAAGGCGGCGCCGTTCCAGACGTTGTACTGGTCACACTCTGGCTCCGGCGGCGTGGCCATGGGCGCCAATGGCAAAGTCGAGACGCTGATTACTCCGCTCGCAGAGAACAACGAGAACGCAATTGTGCGCGTGGGCAGTCTGCAGGTGACACCGCAGGGCCAGGTGAATGGAACACTGAAGCTCGGCTTCACGGGCCAGAGAGCCATCTATCTGCGCCAACTGGCTCTTCGCGCAGGTGGCGATGCTGTGAAGGGCGAGCTCGACGGCATGCTGGCGAGCCAGGTCCCGTTGGGGATTACTGCACGCGTCGATCGCGTTGCCAATCTTGACGATTACAACAAGCAGCTCGTGGCATTGGTTTCGGTTTCGGGCACGGTTGAATCGCACTCCGGCAAACGGCTCATCCTTCCGCGCCTGTTCTTCGAATCGCGAGAAAGCAATCCGTTCCCTGCGATGGAAACCCGCACCTTGCCCGTGCTGATGCCGTATGCGGGACAGGAGCAGGAGCAGATTACCTACACTCTCCCTGCGGGCTTCATCCTCGAAGGAAAGCCGGATGAC
>Ga0335069_10010804_pt1 | contig 12915 bp, 10 predicted proteins | sample Lox_Sample_11_FD_206714 | JGI IMG/M metagenome (GOLD analysis project Ga0335069, IMG submission 206714) | Soil microbial communities from Loxahatchee National Wildlife Refuge, Florida, United States - Lox_Sample_1.1 | ecosystem: Environmental > Terrestrial > Soil > Wetlands | place: USA... | reverse complement strand
GCGTAGTGCGCAGGTAGTCGATGGAGAGATCGCGACCGCCACCGACGCGCACTTCGTTCTTTCTGCTGACAGTCGCGGCGGAACTCACCGATTCACTCCAAAAATATGGACGCTTGATCTCGGTTGTGACTACGCTTCTGCGACGAAAGTTGTTCTCGCAACGAATTACTCGTCGCTGACCAGCGTTTCGACGATGTGGCCCATCTTTTCCTGCTTGGTGCGGAGATAGCGCTCGAAGGTCTCCTGTGGCTCCACCTCAGCGGACACGCGCTCGGTGACGCTGATGCCGGCGGACTCGAGCGCGGAAACCTTGTCGGGATTGTTGGTGATCAGACGGACCTTCGACACACCGAGCAGCTTCAGCACCTGCGTAGGCAGTTCGTATTCGCGGCAGTCGGCTTCGAAGCCGAGTTCGACGTTGGCCTCGACCGTGTCGCGGCCCTGGTCCTGTAGCTCGTAGGCCTTCAGCTTGGCCATCAGGCCGATGCCGCGACCCTCCTGTTGTTCATACAGAAGGATGCCCGCACCCTCGGCGGCGATCTTGCTCAGGGCCAGTTCAAGCTGCAGGCGGCAGTCGCAACGGAGCGACCCGAAGACGTCGCCCGTAAGGCACTGGGAGTGAATCCGCACGATCGGCGGCGTGGAATGGATGTCGCCCATGACGAGTGCGACGAGGCCTTCGGTCTTTGTTGCGCCCGGCTTTGTGCCGTCTCCTTTCCCGGCTGCAGTCAGGGTTCCCTCGAAGCCGAGGATGCGGAACGCTCCCCAGCGCGTCGGGAAATCAGCCTCCGCGACCTTCTTCACGCTCTCCAATCCCATTGATCCATTCTACTTGGCGCGCGACGCTCGGGCGGGGGGCGGCGTCGCACGGATTGAGAATCAGGGTGCACGCAGTCTGCAAGTGCGTGATGTGCAGTAGCTTGGCGGGTACCGGGTTTCGACGCAGGACGGCCGCCGCGATACATTGGTGGGGTGACGGACAAGCTCATCCTGATCACGCTGCTCGTGAAACTGGGCGTGATGGCGTCGGTTGCCAGCGTGCTGGCGCGCGGCAAGACATTCCGGCGTCTCTTCTTTGCCGAGCAGCGCAGGCCCAGCCAGACGATCGGGTTGCTGGCCTTCTTCCTGGTGCCGCTTACGCTCGGCGTCTGGGTGCGCACCACCGTTCCCAATTTTCTGGCCGCCGATATTTCCTTTGAGACGATCATTCTGCTCGGTCTGCTGGTCGGTCCTCTGTGGGCGATGCTCGGCGGCATTGTGCTCGCTTTGCCCGCGCTTCATCACGCCGAGTACCTGGCGCTGCCGTTCAATGCAGTCCTGGGGCTGCTTGCAGGAGTTCTGGGGCGGTTCGTTGAACCCGATGAGATCTGGTCCTTTACGCCATTCATCGATCTGAGTCTTTACCGATGGGTGCGGCGCGTTCTGCGAACGCCACGCATCGATCGCCAGTTTCTGATGCTCTTTCTGATCGTGGCGGCCGAAGCTTGCCGCGACTGGCTGGCACACTTGTTCCCGAATCGGCTCTTTGCCCTGCTTGCAACGGAGCCATGGGTGCAGGTGCTGGTGTGGTTCTCTGCGCCGATCGTAGTGGGTATCGCGATCAAGGTGTGGAACGCGCTGCGCATGGAGATGAAGCTGGAAGAGCAGAAGCGACTGCTGCTGGAGGCGCGCCTCGATGCACTGCAACGGCAGATCAACCCGCATTTTCTGTTCAACACGCTCAACTCGATCGCATCGCTGGTCAGGGTGAAGCCGGAACTTGCGCGCGAAATGACCGTGAAGCTCGCGAACATCCTTCGTGCTCTGCTCAAGGATCACGACACGTACGTTCCTCTGAGCGATGAACTGAGTTTTACCGATGACTACCTCGACATCGAAGTGGTGAGGTTCGGCGCGGAGAAGCTTCGCGTTGAAAAGGAGATCGATCCGCGAACGCTGAGCGCGATGGTTCCCAGCATCCTGTTGCAGCCGCTGATCGAGAACAGCATCAAGCACGGGCTCGAGCCGCGCCTCAACGGCGGCACGGTCACGTTGCGCAGTCGCCTTGACGGCAATCGCGTGCTGATAGAAGTAGCGGATGATGGCGTGGGCATGGTCAATCGTCCTCCATCGGCCCTCAATCGAAACGGAGCAGGAATCGGCATGAAGAATGTGCAGGAGCGGCTCGAAGTGCTCTACGGTACGCAGGCAAGCTTCACCGTGGTGAGCAACCCCGGGCGCGGAACGCTGGTGACGATCGAGATTCCGGCTCACCTGCAGGACGCGACTTGATTAGCATGCGATCTCGATTTGCGATGCGGGAGGTCAGATGAGCAGAAAGCCAGATGTGGCGCAGGCGGACGTGCACTTTGACAAGATCGGCCAGATTGCTCTGACGGTGAGCGACCTGGCGCGCGCCAGAGACTTCTATCAGAACACGCTTGGAATGAGGTTTCTCTTCGATGCGGGCTCCCTGGCGTTCTTTCAGTGCGGGGAGATACGGCTGATGCTGGGAACCTCAGAGAAAGACCAGCCACGCGGTGGAACGATCCTGTATTTCAAGGTTGACGACATTCACGCGACATTTGCGGCGCTGAAAGAGAGAGGTATGGAGTTCGTTGACACTCCGCACCTGATCGCGAAGATGCCCGATCACGATCTGTGGATGGTCTTCCTGAATGACCCGGACGGCAACACGCTTGGCGTAATGTGCGAGCTCAAGAGCGTTTGAGATGCTGCGGCCAGTGATGCGCTACTTGTGCGCCTCGAGTGCAAGGACTGCGTAGCTTGTGGCGGCGTCACTCATGAACTGGCCGACGGGCGTTGTCACATCGCGATTCTTGTTGAGCGACCACGCTGGCCACGCCCCGGTCGTCTCGTCCTGATTGGCCTGCAGCCAGGCGATGCCGCGCGCGATACGAGGACTAGTGCTTGACGTAACTGCGGCCTCTTCGAGCGCGAGGACGACGAGCCCGGTGGCGTAGCCGTCGGAGCGGGTCTCAAGCGGCGTTTTGTCGCGGCGCTGCCACGTGCCAAGGTCCGTCAAACTCCAACCGCCGTCTTCATGCTGCAGGCTGTTAAGATTGTCAATGAGCGTGCGGCCCTGATCGTAGGTGACCACTCCGGGAAACCACTTCTCGGCCCAGAGCGCGACGACCTTGTTGAGGAGGGGCTGATTTTCGTAATGGCTGCTAAGGTAAGCGAGCAGCAGTTTGAGATGGGGAGCGACCTTCGGGTCGGTGCAGTAATTCTCATTCTTCTTTGAACCCTTCGGCGCTGATTCAGAGGAGTGGCCGTCGTAGCACTCTCTACCGAGTTCGACCACCAGAAGCGCGGCCCAGTGGTATTGCGACTCCTTTGACTCCCATGGAGTGTAGTCGAAATTTTGCCAGACCCATGCGCCTGCGTCGCGGCCGCTTTGCGTTTGCAGTGCCCATGCGTTGTCGAGGGCGAGGCGCGTTGTGTTACTGAGATGGCCGGATGGACGATCGTAGCTCGACAGAATCACAGCGTTGAGCACTGATTCGGCGTTGCGCGATTCAACTTCCTTCCCAGTTCCGTACAACTCGTCGCTATAGAAGGGCTTCATGTCCTTCCATTCACGCACGCGCTTCTCGACGCTGCTGAGCATGATCTGCTCCTGCGGAGAAGGGCTATGCTCGCCGAGCTGGCTGCGCAGCACGGGTCGCGCAAGACAGTAAGTTGCCTGCGTATGACACGAGACGCACAAGGTGCCGTGATCCTTCTGAGCGCGGTCCCACCCCTGCCACCAGATCTCACGCTGGTCGAGATAGCGAGCGGCTGCGGCCGGGCTCCAAGTAGAAGCTTTCGGCTTGTCGGTCGGCGGCGCTGAACTGCCGGGCAGGCTTGCGACAAGCAACGCAAGCGTAACCGATACAATGCGAACCCACATCAGGCCGGTGTGCGGTGTGAAATGCATGTCTCGGCCTCGATCGGCACGATGGACGCGCCCGGGAAGGAAAATGGACACCATGCCAGAATACGGCTTGACGGCTTGCACGGCGAAGAGTTTCTTTGCGTTTGGCGGGGAGTGCACGGGGTTCCTGCCCGGTAAACGTCCGGCCTCGTAATGCACAAGCGCGCGCTGTATGCTCACTGCATGGTTCGTTTCACGGTGCTGGCGTCGGGCTCCAAGGGGAACTGCTCCGTCGTTTCCGGAGGACAGACGCGGATCCTGGTGGATGCCGGGTTGAGCTGCCGTGAGATGTTCCGGCGCATGCGGCTGGCCGGTGAAGATCCGGCAACACTGGACGCGATCATCATTACGCACGAGCACTCCGACCACGTAAGCGGACTTGCCGTGACGGCGCGCAGGCTCGGAATTCCCGTTTACATCACCCAAGGCACGCACAGGGCGTGGGTTCGCTGGCTCTCGCCGCGCAAGCAGATGACCTATGCGCAGTGGCTGGAGCAGTGCAGGCAGCAGGCTGCAGCGCGCATGGCAGAGGTGGATCCATCGCCGGAGGATGCCGATACCGAGGAGGCAGAAACGGAATCGTCGTCGCCCGACACTGGTGGCAAGCCCGTCGCCGCGCGGGCATCCGAAGCGGACGGCGAGAATCCGCAGAAGGACCCAGCCCGGCTCCCGGCGGTCGAGTACTTTTCTGCCGGGATCCCTTTCCAGATCGGCGACATCGCCGTGAGTCCTTTCACGATTCCTCACGACGCCGCAGATCCTGTTGGATTCGTTTTCCAAGCCGAGGGGATTCGCATGGCGGTTGCGACCGATCTTGGCTACATTCCACCCAACGTCAAGGCCCAGCTCAAAGGGGCGGACCTGCTCCTGCTGGAGTCGAATCACGACCTGGAGATGCTGCGAGACGGGCCGTATCCATGGTCGGTAAAGCAGAGAGTGTTGTCACGGGTCGGGCACCTCTCGAACGAGGCCACAGCCTCTTATCTCGAAGGCGACTACGACGGCCAGGCGGCCTACGTCATTCTGGCGCATCTGTCTGAAAGCAATAATCTTCCTGAACTCGCAAGGATTACGGCCGAGCGGGCTCTCAACGGCAGAGCTAGCCTGCTGGCCAATCGACTGTTGCTTGCTGCGCAACATGAGCCGCTGATGCCTATTTGCTTTTGACTGAAGTGCGTTAAACTTGTAACAGGCCATCACTCCGGTTATATGGGTTACAGGCGGAAAGGCCAAGGTGCCTTGTATTTACCCAAATTGCACCCGATTTGGTTGTTTTCGAGCGTCGTTGAGGCCGCTGAAACATCCAACGGATTGGCAAATTCCGTAACTAATCAAGCCGCAGGCAAATAGAGCGGTTAGCTGATCCATTGCAAAGTGAGTCGAATCATTATGGCAAGCATCCCATGTTCCGACCGAGTCGTAGGCGCCATCCTCGCGAGTTGGAGGTATGACATATCGGGGATCTCCCCTGAGATGCGCCGGGATTACGAACGACACCTGGCGGAATGCAATCGTTGCCGTGGACGCCAGAAATTCCACCGTGGTCTCGATGTTTCGCTGGTTGTGCTTACATCGCTTTCAGTCTTCTTTTCCTTGTTTGCACTGGCAGTTCTGCGGCACATCAAGCCGCTGGAGCACGTGGCGTTCAACATCTTCGGCCTCGACACCATCGACACATACCACATGCTGGTGTCGGCGGCCATCGCCGGGGTCTGTTTCTCGGTAATTGCTTTCTTGCTGGTGCTAACGGCTACGCCTGTGCCGTCGTATCTGGGCGGCCTGGCTGCGGAGCGGGCAAAGCTGCTCGAAGAGCGTTTCCCAGCGGCAATCGAACGTCTGCCCGACGCGATCAAATCGCTGCGACCACGGTAAGAGCAAATCAGTCCAGAATGTTGAGGGCCTCCCGAGTGGGAGGCCCTTTTAGTTTGAGTTGGCCCCGCTCTCGGCGATTTTCATTTCAGTTTTTTGAGCTGTGTTAGGCTCGACCCGGTCCGGCGATGTCTTTGTCAAGGCGCTTTGGACCAGTCGCGAAGATGTACCGCGAGGAAAGGGGACTCTATGCCCTACACGCCGCAGGAAGCCGCTGCGAAGGCGCGCTTCGTTCAATTTGCCTACTCGATGTTTGGCGACGGAAGCAACCTCAACCCGGCACCGGACCCCGGTCTGGCCAGTCTGGGCTATACAGTGCTGGCAAACATGACGGCTCAGGATCTGCACACGACGAAGTTCTACGGATACATAGCTGCCGCCGCATCGACTCCGGGAGACCTTGTAATTGCAATTCGCGGTACGCAGACGCCAGCTGAATGGCTGCTTGATTTCTCGGCGCTGCCGCTGCCGTTTATGGACTTGGGGCTGGTGGCTGCGGGGTTTCGGTCGATCGCACAGTCGATCTTGATCACTGTCGCACCGGGATCCAGTATGAGCCTGACTGATGCCATCGTGAACCTGAACGCGCAGCACGCAATCACCAGCGTCACGGTGCTTGGACACAGCTTGGGCGGTGCACTGGCGACTCTCGTAGCGGCCGAACTGGCCTCGGCGAATCCCGCCAACGTGAAGTCGATGCTCTCGGTATGGACCTATGCGTCTCCGCGGGTGGGATTGCCGGACTTTATGTCAAAGTTCAACAGCCAGATTCCTACGACCTACCGCATCTGGAACGTTCTGGATATCGTTCCGGAGGTTCCAACCTTCCCGTACGTGCATGTTGGGGGAAACGGAGAAAAGCTGACGCAATCGGAGCAGCAACTCCAAGAGCTGGTGACAATTCCCAGTTGCGAACATCACCTCACCACCTATCAGTGGTTATTGGAGTCCTCACTCTTCAAGCTTGACTGCGATTGCGATCACGAGTGCGAGGTACCCGCACCTGCGGCTGGCGCCATGGCGCTGGACCATGCGGACGCGCGGGCGAAGGCGCGTCGAGCGCAGGCGCGCCGGGTGAGCGCCGCAGAACGGGCACGCGGAGCACATGCGTTGTTTGTCGCGTTGCAGTGAAGGACGGGTTGTGGCGATCAAAACGATGCGGCGGAGCGATATTCGCTCCGCCGTTTGAGTCAGCGACTGGCAGCCCGATGGTGCTTAGTCGTTGTAGTTCAGCGCTTCAAGACCCAAGTACACTGCACCGGCGCCGAGCTCTTCTTCGATGCGCAGCAACTGGTTGTACTTCGCAATGCGATCGGTGCGGCTTGCGGAGCCGGTCTTGATCTGTCCAACGCCGGTAGCCACCGCGAGATCGGCAATGAAGGTGTCTTCGCTCTCACCCGAGCGATGCGACATGACGGCGGTGTATCCGTAGCGACGGCCGAGCTCGATCGCTTCAAGCGTCTCGGTGAGCGTACCGATCTGATTGACCTTGATCAGGATCGAGTTGGCAACGCCCTCTTCGATACCGCGCTGCAGCCGCTTCACGTTGGTCACAAACAGGTCGTCGCCGACGAGCTGAATGCGGCTGCCGATTTTGTCGGTGAGTTGCTTCCAGCCTTCCCAGTCGTCCTCGGCCAGGCCGTCTTCGAGGGAGACAATGGGATACTGGCGCGCCCATTCGGACCAGAAATCAACCATCTGGTCGCTTGTCAGTTCGCGCTTGTCGCTCTTCTTGAAGACGTACTTGCCCTTTTCCTTGTCGAAGAACTCGCTCGACGCTGGATCAAGCGCGATCGCAATCTGCTCGCCGGGTTTGTAGCCCGCGGCCTCGATCGCTTCGAGAATCAGCTCTACCGCTTCGGTGTTTGATTTGAGCGAGGGAGCAAAGCCGCCTTCATCGCCGACGGCAGTGTTGTAGCCCTTCTTCTTGAGCACGCTCTTCAGCGTGTGGAAGGTCTCTGCGGCCCAGCGCAGCGCGTCAGAGAATCGCTCCGCGCCCACCGGCATGATCATGAATTCCTGAAAGTCAACGTTGCTATCGGCATGGGCGCCGCCATTGAGCACGTTGAGCATGGGCGTGGGCAACACGCATGCATTCACGCCGCCGAGATAGCGGTAAAGAGGAATCTCAAGCGTCTGCGCAACGGCGCGGGCCGCAGCCAGGGAGACAGCGAGAATGGCGTTTGCGCCGAGCTTTCCCTTGTTTGCGGTGCCGTCGAGCGCAATCATGGTCTGGTCGATCAGGCGCTGGTTAGCCGCGTCCATGCCTTCCAGTTCGGGAGCGATCACCGTCTCTACGTTGGCGACCGCCTGCAGAACACCCTTGCCCAGGTAATGGCTCTTGTCGCCGTCGCGCAGCTCCACGGCCTCGTGCTCTCCCGTGGAGGCGCCCGAAGGCACGATCGCGCGGCCCAGTTCGCCGCTTTCCAGAATCACATCCGCTTCCACAGTCGGGTTGCCGCGCGAATCAAGGACTTCCCGCGCACGAATCGCAGCAATTTCGGTCATATCATTCCTCACTATGCGGTGCAGTAGCCGGTCGTTCAGTTGGGGACGGCGATCCACGGCGAGAGCTTCTCCGGCGGCACTTCGAATCATTCCCAGAAGCTCTGGCACCTTTTGAATCTCCAGTTTCAGCGGTTCGGCGGTTGCTTTGTTTCCAATTCCATCGGGGTCAGACAAAACCCCCGCAGGGACTTGCCTGGCGCTTCGGCAGGAATGGGTAACCTGGACCTTGGAACCGCTCAAAATCTTCGAGAAAAGAGCAATGTTGTTCCGATGGGATTCTAACAAACGGAGCGTTAAGGTCTTGTGTGGCGACGGTCACAGGGGAGGGAGGTTCTTTGCGTCTTGCGGTTGCACAGCGTGTTAATTCCGTTGATTCGTACCACGAAAGGCACGGGCCCCTTCTGGCGGAGCATGCACCGATATCGGTGCGTCTAGCATGAAATGAGGGCGATTCAGGTAGGTTATTGAGGTTCCGCCCGGAACAATTCATGGCTGGCAGGGTCTATGCAAGCACGGGAACGCTGCCCGCGAGAAGGAGATATCGGATGAATCGGCCGATTCTTGCATGTGCACTCTTTGCCTTGGCGTCCACTGGTCTGGCAGCACAGGACGCGAGCCCGTCGAACCCATATCAGGGCGTTTCCAACCCCCCTCAGGACGACACAATCATCACGACTTCGGACACGCCTGCCAAGCCGCCGGCGGGTCACCCGATGGAGTCGCAGCAGCCTCAGGCCGGTCCCGTTGTCGCCACGCAGCGCGTGATGCCGAACCCGACGACGACTGTTTCGGCAACGGCTACATCGATCGTGCCGAAGGAGTACGGCGACGGCACCGACGATGGCATTGTCGGCGTAGCCCCTGATACTCCGGTGCTCCGCACGCGCAATGGCGCGGTCGATCCCGACAGTGACATTGTGCATCCCGCGCCGCTTCCGCCGGGAACACTCGGGGAAGGGACCGTGATCCGCGTGCGCCTGATGAGCGACCTCTCCAGCTCATCGGCGAAGGTCGGCGACGAATTTCGCAGCCGGGTCGCGACCGACGTGTTACAGAGGGGCCAGGTGGTGATTCCTGCCGGCGCGGAGATCGATGGGAAGGTGGCCGATGTTTCGAGCGGACACTTTGGCGGGCATGGATCGATTCTGCTGCGGCCCGATAGGGTGCGCTTCGCGAACGGCAGTACTTTCAGCTTGAGCGCGATCGTTGGATCGACACCGGGCTCAAACACGCGCGTTGACTCGGAGGGCGGCATCAGTCCGGGCTCGCGCATGAAGCGCAACGCCCTCATGTATGGCGCAGTCGCCGGCGGCGGCGCGGTTGCGGGCGCATTCATCGGCGGCCCGTGGGGCGCACTTGCCGGCGGGCTGGTGGGAGCCGGCGTCGTGACGACTCACCTTCTCGTGAGTCATCCGCAGGCAAATCTTGAATCGGGTACGGTCCTGATGTTGATGCTCACCGAGCAGGTGCGGCTGGTTCCCGCGGCAACTCCGGGAAGCTGAGAATTCAAAGGGGTGACTGAGGCGCGGCATGGACCGCGCCCCTTTTTTATGCCGGGTTGTGCCATCCTCCGATATCGGCCGCGAGCGTGTCTGCTTCCGCGGGCCCCCAAGATCCGGGTTCATAGACGTGAGCCGGCGATACGTTGCCCAGGAGGTGCTCCACCACCACCCACGATCGCTCCACCGCATCTTCGCGAACGAAAAGTGAAGAGTCGCCTTTCATTGCGTCGGTAAGCAGGCGCTCGTATGCTTCCACTTCGTCTCCAGGTACATGGTCGACGGCAGCCAACTCGATTGGCATGGGCATCGCTCGCATGCCGGGTTTCTTTACCTGGAGACCGGCCGCGAGGGAGACGTCCGGACCGAGACGGAAGCGAAAGTAGTTATTTTTCAAGCTTGCCTTCAGTCGTGGGCCTTTTAACGGTGGCCTTTTGAGCGTAACCATGACTTCCGTCGCGGTGGTTTTCAAACACTTGCCCGTTCGAATGAGAAAAGGAACGCCTTCCCAGCGCCAAGAGTCGATTTCGAGGCGCAGGGCAGCGTACGTTTCCACCTGGGAATCGGGTGCAACTCCAGGTTCATCTCGATAGCCGCGAAATTGACCCCTGACGAGTTTGGAGGGAGACACGGGCGGAATTGCTCTGAAGACCTTCACCTGTTCATCACGAACCGACTCGTGATACGTCAGAGTCGGCGGCTCCATGGCCAGCAGCGCCACAACTTGCAGCATATGGTTCTGCACCACGTCTCGGATGGCGCCAGCCTCCTCGTAGAACTTGCCTCTTCCCCCCACGCCAAATTTCTCCGCCATGGTAATCTGCACGCTCTGCACATAGTTCCGGTTCCAGATCGGTTCAAGGAACGTGTTCGCAAAGCGGAAAAAGAGGAGATTCGATACGGTTTCTTTGCCCAGGTAGTGGTCGATGCGAAAGATCTGAGACTCCGGAAAGGTTGTGTGAAGGGTCTCGTTCAGCGCCTTCGCTGAAGCAACATCCCGGCCGAACGGCTTTTCCACGATGATGCGCGCATCAGTGGAGCATCCGGTGCACTCCAGAGCTTCGGTCACAACACCAAACAGACTGGGCGGTATTGCAAGATAATGCGCGGGCCGTTTGGCATTGCCGAGTTCTTTTCGCAACGCTGTAAAGGTTGACTGGTCTGCGTAGTCGCCATCGATGTAATGCATCATCTGGAGCAATTGCGTGAACGCACCATCCTCAACTCCGTCACCGTGTTCGTGAATGCTGTCGCGGGCGCGCTCGCGAAGCTGATCGAGACCCCAACCACTTTTGGCTACACCGATGACCGGTCCCGTCAACGTTCCGTGTCGAACCATGTTGTGCAAGGCAGGGAAGATCTTTTTGTAAGCGAGGTCACCTGACGCTCCGAAGAACACAAAAGCATCTGACTCCGGCAAGTTGTTCTGCTGGTCCTCTACTCCAATTGCAGACCCTGAACTCATGTAACTGCCTCCTTAAATCGCGAAGTGCTGACGGTTTCGAGCAGTGATTTTGTGCTGGATCGGGGAATTCTTTTGAGGAACCACATCGAATTTTCGCGCGGCATCCCTAAGATTGTCTTTCGGAGGTCCGGCTGTCAATTGTCCCTGAGCACGATCATGGGGTGGATGCGTGTCTCCCGCCGCGCAGGCAGGACGCAGGCCGCGCCAGAAAGCGACTAGATGTGCGAAGAAGGCACGCCGTTTGCCGTTGTGCTGGTATTGTGGGTGCGGCCGCCCGGCTTGGATTGGCATCTTTTCGATCTGCGCGACTTTACCCCGTCGAAGTAGCGCAAAGAGGACTCCTAGCGGCCATTGGCGGTGGAGAGTTTACAATTCATCGCGATTCGGTTCAGGAGGGAGACACGGCAATGCAGACTGGGAATTGCGTGCTCAATCTGACTCGCAGGCAGTTTGTGCAGGGAGGCGGCGCAGCGCTGCTGGGTTCGTCGGCTTTGGCAGAAGGTCTCTCGGCGCTTGACGCGCCTCCCGCTCTCTCCGGTGAGCTGACCGCGGACTTTTCGAAGGCCGCAACGCCTTTTAACCGTATGCTTTTCGGGCAGTTTCTTGAGCACTTTCAGCACCAGGTGTACGGGGGAGTCTTCGATCCCGGTTCGCCGTTAGCCAACAGGGACGGATTTCGTCTCGACGTAATCGAGGCGCTGCGTGAGCTAAAGGTTCCCATCGTCCGGTGGCCCGGCGGATGTTTTGCGTCTGCCTATCATTGGCGCGATGGAGTCGGACGCAATCGCCAGCCCAGCTTCGACAAAGCCTGGGGCGTTGAAGATCCCAACACCTTTGGCACGGACGAGTTTGTGAAATGGTGCCGCCTGGTCGGCGCTGAGCCCTATATCTGCACGAACGCGGGAACAGGGACGCCGGAAGAGATGAGTGATTGGGTCGAGTACTGCAACCTCAAAGACAAAGGGCGATACGCGCGGATTCGCCGGGCCAACGGCTCCGCGGAACCCTTCGACGTGCGGTACTGGAGCATCGGCAACGAAAACTATCTCGGCGGTGAGATCGGCGCGAAGACGGTGGAGGAGTGGGGTCCCCTCGTTCGTGAGTCCGCCAAGATGATGCGAGCCGTCGACAGCGAACTAAAGATCCTGGCCGCGGCCACGGTGACGGGCAACTGGACTCCCCCGATGCTCAAGGATGCTGGAAAATACCTCAACTACATCTCCATCCACGGCTATTGGGACGCGCTGTGGCAGCGGGGAACTCATCCCACGGACTATTTGCATTGCATGGCGTTCTGCGAGGCCCCCGAACAGCAGATCCGCAAGGCTGTTGATTTGCTCAATCAGACCGGATTCGGCGACCGCATCAAGATCGCGTTCGACGAATGGAATCTGCGCGGCTGGCATCATCCAGGTTTTCCCGGCGGAGGCGCAAACCAGGTGGAGATGATTCGCGAGCGCGACGAGAACGATCGTAACGAAACCTACACCATGGCCGACGCCGTCTTCTCTGCATCTTTTCTGAACGCATGCCTGCGCCAGGCGAAGTATGTGCACATGGCATGTATGGCGCCTGTGGTGAATGTTCGCGGGCCGCTCTTTGTTCATCCCAAAGGCATCGTCAAACGCACCACGTTCCATGTGTTGAAGATGTATTCG
>Ga0335069_10010803_pt1 | contig 12916 bp, 9 predicted proteins | sample Lox_Sample_11_FD_206714 | JGI IMG/M metagenome (GOLD analysis project Ga0335069, IMG submission 206714) | Soil microbial communities from Loxahatchee National Wildlife Refuge, Florida, United States - Lox_Sample_1.1 | ecosystem: Environmental > Terrestrial > Soil > Wetlands | place: USA: Florida... | reverse complement strand
CCGTTGCCGTACGGCCTTCTTGTTCGACTCCGAAGGTGCAAACGTCGAGTTGGAAACCCCGTTATGGATGACGACGGTCTTACAAGGCTGGAATCTGTGGATTTTCACTAAAGCATCTCGAACAGCGTTGCTGGGACAAACGGTGGTCGTCGAAAGGAAGTCACATATTCCCGCAGAGATCTTAGTCTTGAGCAAGCGTCTCGCACGTCGTCCGATCAAACGTCGGAGCTGGTCACGAGCCGACTGCACGTGGCCAGGCGGTGGCGGCAGTGGTGGAATGCTGTGTTGGAGGGAGACACGAGTTCGGACTCCAACTAGTGCCGCAGCGAACGGGCCACGCCAAGAGAAGGGAGCACCCGAACTTCGCAAGAAAACTATGCTATCCGGCTTGTCTGCACGAATTATTCGGAGCCAACCCAACAACGATTGTGGTTCGTTGACGTGTTTCACAACAATGGGTTCCCGCTCGTTGCGATCCGAGTGCGCACCAATGAAGTCTTGCTCGAAGCAGATTACAATCGGGGGCTGGAGTTGTTCAGGGAGCCGTGACAGTAAATCAAGCAAATGTCGTTCAGCGCCACCAACGTCGCCCACCTTCGGAAGAACAAATAACACCTTTTTGCCCGCGGTGCGCGGCAGGCTCTGGGGTTGGCCATTTTTCGGGGGCGCCTTGGTCTCGATTGTCGATTCGACGAATGAACTTTCCTGCCGCTCGACAGGTGATGGCACGGCCGGTTTGCCACATCTTGGCGTTGATGCTGGCAGTTGCGTCAGCAGTTTCCGTCTGAAAAGTTCTTCTCGGGAATACGGAAAAGTTCCTTCCAGAGGCAAGCGGTTAGCATGGCTATCCAGGTACTCCCGGAATCCAATTGAGTCTTGGCGCCAACCGTGCGCACTATTGATGCGCTTCTCAAGCCGCGCGGAAATACAATGGCGGAACTTGAAATGATGGGTGACGCCAACGATTCCAGTGTGCCTAGGATCTGCGCCCAATGGAGGATAGTGGTTGCCTTCCTCCATCAGTTCAGTGCCACTTTCACAGTAGAACAGTGGAAATTTGAAAATCTCCGCTTTGATCCCCATCCTTCGGTAAAGATCCACCGAGCATAATGGAAAGATTTGGAAGGGGTCCTCAATCGTTGGCGGGGAGTCCAGAGAACCGTCGTTTTTTAGCCTCTGGAGCATAGGAGCGGCCATCAGATTTGCGCCCGCGGATTCGAGCTGACGAATGGTCTCCGGGATATTCTGGTAGGGGAACTCCACGAATTCATCGCTGTCCACCAAAAGGACCCATTGTCCCGTGTAGCGCGCGAGCAAAATATCTAACCGTTTCTTCTTTTGCGTGCTATCGGATTTGCCTGCACTGCGGATAGGTTCGGGAAAAGGCCCCTCGTACCTGTCTTCGATGGTGATCGGGTACGAGTCCTTGATGGTTAAGAGCCTTTCGTTCTCCTCCGGCCTCCCATGCACCACTAGATGAAATGAATCCACGCCGAGCCGGAGATAGTACTTCAGCCACGCCTCGATGAGATCACTATCGGCGTTGACTTGGCTGAAAAGTCTCAGGCTCATGGACTGTCGCTTCTCACTGACGCTTTGATTATCCCTGCGTAGTTTAGGCGTTTGCGTCGCCGCGTTCCGGCACACGTGAGGTCACTTCGATATAACCACTGCCGCATCCAGCCAGGAGTCCGGGAGTTGACTCTGGGAAAATACTGGCGAGATCACGTGCAGCGACTTCACATAGGGATACAACCACCCAGGAATGGACGGACGGGCATGGTACGAGAAGAGTGGCGTGTCCTCCCGGAGATAAGAACTTAGTTCATCATGCCGCGTGAAATCGTCCGGCAGGAGGACGACCAGATCGCCCGGATCAGGTCGCGAGCCGGCGTGACACACGAAAGCTCGATAGCCACAGGGGCCATCGGTGTGGAACACTTTGCCAACAACGATCACGCTGCTTTCTGCGTGGGAAAGAGCCGGTGATTGCTCCACAGGAACGCCGATGTAGTTGAGATATGAGACAAACTCCATTAGGTTGAAAGGTTGAGTGAAGGGAAAGAACAGTCGCTTAGCGCTTTGTGGCTCTCTGTCATACTGGCTTTTGATCGCATGGGCCACTTCCGCTTTTGCATGGATAACGTTCTTTCTCTCATACATACGGAAAGCAGAGAGCGATAAATCCTGGACGACAACCAGAAAAAGCAGGGCCGCCGCGCAGAACTTCAGGCCGCGATTCATGTCTTTAGCGGATAGCACGGTGAGGCGTCCAAGATATAACACGGCGATGATATCCGCAGGAGCGAGAAAGTAACCGGCATTCATACGAAGGATCAGATATCCAGCGAGACAACCCACCCCTCCAAGTGCCAGCCCATCCCACAACAGCGTCGATGCCGTCTTGCGCCGTAAGATCTGAATGATTCTGGCTAACACCACGACAGTCAGCACCCAAACCAACAAATCCAGTTTGACGTAGGAGCCAAGAGCTTGCTTGAACGTCAACTGTGATTCATCGGCATAGGTCGTATTGTAATTTGGGAACATAACCGCAAGATAATAGAGGAAGAAGAACGCACCCAGGAAAGCGAAGCACATGTCCAGGCGACTCTCGGGATCTCGAAGGCGCTTAAGATCCCATCCTGCTTGATCCGCATTCCAACAGCGAAGAAGGAGTCGCCCGACCGCGAAACCCAGGAGCACCAAAAAGGCAGTCTCCTTGTAATAGAGCACAATCTGCGAAGAAATCACCGCAGCCACCGCCCATGCCGTGGCTTGGGTCTGCTCAAAACGCTTAACCGACCAAATCAAACAAACCAGCCAAAAAACAACGTTCCAGTCCGGGTATATGAGCCCGCTGAAACTGATCAGAATACTCGGGGTGATGAGAACCAGAATGATCAAGGCCAGCCGGGCCCAGATACTCAACTCCTCATCAAGGAAAAGGAGCATCCCGCACAAGAGTACGAGTTGGAAAATGCGCAATGCATGATATCCGACGACTGAACTCGTGAAATGCCGAATGAGGTTGAATTCCTGATGGCCAAGTGGGAAAAACCTTCCGTCCGAGGGAAGGATCTGGAGAGGAATATTCGTGCCAACGATCGTTCCGTTCGTGAAATACGAGTTGTCGTAGTAAGTAAAGTCTTCCCAGACGAGAGACCCTGCAATATAGCAGGCTAAGAGCACAGCCAGGCAGGCCACTACAAGAAATGTTCCTCTTGCGCTGTCTTTTTGGCCGGATGGCGAACCGGTGGGGATGCTCTTGTTCCGGGGAATTACCCAAATCGCGAGCAGGGCTCCAATCACTGTTGTGGCAATCCAAACGGGCCAGAACAAGTTAAGGCGATCCTTCCAAAGCGACCTAAAAGGAAGCAAAAGATCATGGAGAAGACTATTCACTGGTATGAGCGCCTCACGTTTTCCTCTTCGGGGAAGGGCTCGGCGTGGCGGAGGTAACTGCCAGAAAAGCTCGCCTGCCAAATCGTCTCGCAAGAGCGCCTAAGCGCTGAAACCCAGCAATAAAATTACCCGCACTTTCTGGGCTAAACACCGCGTGGCTCAACCCACGCAGCACGAGCCTCCAAATCCGTTGTGACTTGAGGCTGTAACCCATTTGTCTAAGCAAGGCCAGATGAAAATTCCAAAAGTCTCGTCCCCTGAGAGATATTGCCCGGTTGACAAGAAGGTTGGCGTAAATCTGCTCCTTCTTCTGCAGTTGGGCTTCAAACTCAGCTTGCTCCAGGTAATCGCAGCCGAATGCATGCAACATGAGCAGCTTAAAGGCTTCCCAATAATCCAGAGTCGCCAAAACACCCATCAAAGAAGGATTGTCTCTGCGAGTGAACGTGAGAACTTGGTGGACGAAGCCGAAGTTACACTGTGTCAACAGCTGAAATACAACAGCCGCGTCCTCAAACGGAGCGTGAGACTCATCGTAGAAAGGCTTGTGATTTCGTACCAAGTCAGAACGCAAGAGAAGTTGCGTCGGCGAACCAAACAGGTAGAGATCGTCAAGGAAGAAAAGGCGGCCGATAGTAGGGCCTGGAACCACGGGTGAAGGATAGGGGAGACCGTCAAATGCGACACGGCGTCCCTCCAAACTATACGCGCCAACCACACCAACGGTCGCGTCCTGTTCGGCAGCATTCGTCATGAGTCTTAGGCATTCTGGGAACAAGAAATCGTCGGCCTGAACGATCTTGCAATACTTGCTTTCCGGAGAGATGCAGGACAGCGCGAAGTTGTAGTTCTGGATCTGTGAGAGAAACGAATCAGTGTGGACAACACGGATTCTGTCTGGGTAACGCGCTTCGTACCGCCGGGCAATCTCACCTGATCCATCGTTACTGCAATTATCGACGAGCACATATTCCCAGTTTGTATAGGTCTGTCTCAGAACGCTTTCTATGCACTCGGAAAGATAAGCCTGGGTGTTGTAGAAAGGCGTGACAACGCTGACCAAAGGAATGGATTCCATGCTCTTCGTTTAGTTCTTCCGGCGATGCCGGCCCAGAGCGAGTTGTGCTAGGACATCATATTGCCGGGCGGATCTGGAGAGAGCGATCGTTCGAAAGGAGGCAATCTGGCCGAGGACGGCATCTCTGCGCTCTTTAACTCCATCAAGCGCGCTCAGCACTCCTTCAGCGGTGAAGTCCCGGATTTGCAGAAGGCAGCCAGTTTGGTCGAGATCTTCCATGACCCAGTCCACCTTTGGGTCAAAAGAAATAGCAACTGTAGGCGTTTGAGTCATGAATCCGAGGATCGTCCCGTGCAATCGGCTGGCAATGAGGTAGTCGGCCTCGAGAAGAGTAGCGACGAAGTCCCTCCACGTCCGGACTTTCGGGAAGTGAACACGTTCTTGCAAGCTTTCCTTCTTCGTCTCGCCATCCAAGAGCGCAACAAGATCGGGGACAACGCTCTCGTCATCGCCGAGCGATGAGCAGACAACAACTGGGAAGTAACCGCGGCGCACGAGGCACGAAAGAACTCGCGCAAGCTCGCGGACGTATCGATCGTGAAGAGTACGATCTGGCGAAGGCCAATTCCCTGGTTTGCCAAAGGCAATCGGACTCAAGGCCACAACTGGCCTGCCACCCGCGACCTTTCGAATGTCTCCTGTGGACGGGGGGAATTCAGAATCGGGAAGGCTAAAAGCCATATCAGGCACAACAGGGTCATTCGCTGCGCGTCGCAATAAACCCTTCACAATCGCCCTGCTTTTCGTTTCCCGATACGATCTGTAGCAGCACATGCGTAGGGCTAACGAAAAGAAAAGGCGCGAAGTCGGCGAGTTTGTCTTGCCAACACCAACGCTGGCGGCTGCGCATGGCACCCCTGCCAAACGGGCCAGCAGGGCCCACTTGAAGAGGGCGAACGGAAATACCCACGCGCCTCCCCACTCTTCGTCCAACTGACCGCCACCGGAGATAATTAGAAGGTCCTGTGTGCGAAGGAAATGGTATGCCTCGAAAGAGTGTGTCAATTCTCTAACGATGAGCTTCATCCAAGCGCGGACGCCCTTCAGAAAGACTGTCAGACCAGGCACAAGTCGAACTGCGCGCTTGATTCGATTTGACCATCTTCTCGGCTCTGGAAATTTTGGTCGGTCTTCCTGTTCATTTCGGCCTGATTGCCCCGCCAGGACACCATTAGACCCATGGGATAACCGTCGTGTGGACGCCAGAAGAGGAAATGCACCACTCCCGTGTTGCTTTAGAAAGTTATCACAGTCGAGGGTGGCACCCATGAACTGGGCATTGGGCATCCGCTGACGAAGGTTGGCGATCATCGAGTCCTGAATGGCCGCGTCTCCCAGATTGCCCCCCGTGTAGGGAGTCAGAAGAGCGATTCGAGTGCCCAGCGCATCCGCTTTCTCCGCGTCTTGGATTTCCACGATGTGTGACTCGCTGAACTCTTTCGGCGTGCTACAAAGCCAAGCGACCGGACACAGCGACTTGGCGACGGTCGAGTTGAAGCGGCATGAAGTTAAAGGAGGCGGGGTGACTCAAACAAGACCAGACCATTGGGAAGGAACGAGTTGTGATAGCTCACCATCCGGGTCCGTCACAAAAACCCACTCTACACGCCAACGCCAAGCGCAGTTCCCTCAATTCAGCCAACAACAGCGCCTTCGGTTCCTCCCGTCAATACGAGGCTTTCCGTGATGCGCGGGAAACAGTTCACCGCCCCGCGCACAGCCGTGGAGGATCCCACAAACAGAGTGGCCGCCGGCACCATTCGATCATAGCTTGTGCCAATGTCGTAGCGGTGAGCAGCAGCACAGAGCGTAAATGTGCCGTGCGCAAGATTCATGGTCAGTTCGAAGGTACACCGGAACGACTGTCCGGGTTCAAGAGTGGTAGGAGCATAGCCTAAACGCTCCGTCGAAGTATTGAAGATCTCGTACTCATTGTCGTCCCGGAACCAGATCACAGAGGCAACCTTTTCGACATGTTTTCGGGCGGTGATTTCGAGGTCTACCCAGGCGGTCTCTCCAGACTCGAAGGTTCTCTGCTCGCCGTTCCGGCCCCGAACCTTCACATCGGATACGTAGACAGGTTTGCTCTCTTCTGGAATGTATTGCCCGATGTCCGTACTCAGGTATTTTCGAATCACGGCATCGGTTTCATCAATCATGACCGCTTTTCCCTGCTCCAGCAGCATCGAGTGCTTACAGATTTCGGTAACTGATTTTAGATTGTGCGAGACAAACAACACAGTGGTGCCTGCCTCGATGATCGACCGAATCCGCTCCATGCACCGTTGTTGAAACACATAGTCACCGACACTCAGCACTTCGTCGACCACGAGCACTTCGGGATCAACGTGCGCTGCTACAGCAAATCCCAATCGGGCAAACATCCCCGAAGAGTAGCGCTTTACGGGCGTGCTCATGAACTCTTCCAGGCCGGAGAATGCAATGATCTGGTCCAGCTTGGATTGAATCTCGCGTTTGCTCATGCCCAAGATGGTGCCGTGGAGAAAGATATTTTCGAGTCCGGTCAGATCGGGGTGGAACCCAGCAGTGACTTCAAGCAGAGCCGACAGGCGACCGTGCACCATCATGTGCCCCTTCGTGGGCTTCATGATTCGGCTCAGTATCTTCAAGGCCGTACTTTTCCCCGCGCCGTTACGGCCAATAATGCCGAAAGCTTCGCCGCGTTTGACTTCGAAGGAAATGTCCTGAAGCGCCCAAAACTCCCGTTTGTCACTGGAGTTGAGTTCCTGCCCACGAAACATCTGACCCGTGAGGGCTGGCAGCAAATCACGCAGGGAATTGTACGTCTCCCCTTTGCGGAATTTCTTGTAGACATGTTCCATGCTCAGTGCGACATCCGACATCAGCGGTTCCCCTAAATGCTTTCTGCAAACGCGGGTTCGAGACCCTTAAACAAGATGAATCCGCCCAAGAAAGCACACAAACCAAAAGCTAGGCTATAGAGATACCATTCGACATTCGGAGACTGATGATGCGCAATTGCGGTGCTAAGCCCGTCTAACAGCGGAGCGACTGGGTTAAGCAACAACCACTTACCGCGCTCCCCGAACATGCGTACGTCATAAAATACGGGCGTGAAAAATATACCGAACGTCAGAAACACTTCCACGATGTACTTCACGTCGCGAAAGAACAAACTGGCGGCGGACACGATCATTCCAATGCCCAGGCAGAGGATAATCAAGGTCGCTAGCAACAGAGGAACCCAGAGGAGATAGATGCTTATGCCGATCTTACTGACCACCAGAAAGATCACGAGAGCAGAACTGGCAACAACAAAATCGAAAAAGCATGCCAGCACCGCGGCCATGGGGAAGATTTCCTTGGGAAAGTATATTTTGACCACGAGATCGCGATTATTCGTCAGACTGTTGCAGGAGAAACGGATACTGGCGACGATAAAGGCCCAGGGCACCGCTTTGATCGCAACGCTGGCGATATCGGCCGTTTTCAGAGGTGCATGAGCCACCATGGCATAGGCGTAACGCACCACGATTCCGGACGCCACGATTAGGATGGGCATGAGCACGGCCCAGAGAAAGCCCATGACGGACTGCTTGTACCGGACCTTAACGTCGCGGTACGTGATCATGTACAGGAGTTCCCGGTATTTGTATAACTCTCTTAGTTCTGCTTTCATTCTCGGCCTGACCCGGTCAAAGGATTCGCAATTTCTATCAATTCGTCGTTGGCTTGCACAATCAACGATCGAGATTCATGACGCGACATCAAGGATGATTTTACGGACGTGAAAGGCCTCGGCGAAGCCGCTTGGCGAGTTGCATTCCATACCTCGAAGACGCATCAGGCCGCGAAACGTTTCGCGGTCAAACCATCTCTTGTTGCGCTGCGATTCGAAGGCCGCAAACAGATGGTCAATCTTTTGCTCGGCCACGGAACTTTCTAGTGGCACAAAACAGCTTGGACGGCCCATGTCACCGTCATACTTGGGAATCTCGTACTCGAGAATCACATGGTCGCGAAATGTATTCCGGGTAAGTTCAGACAGTAAACGGTGATCCTGATGCGCATCCCCGCCCCATTGCGTGAAGATCAGGTCGGGTTTGACGCAAAGCTTCAATTCCTCAAAATAATCTTTCAGTTGAGCCCCGTGGTAGGGGAAAAAACCGTCGCGCCAGTTCTTCAGAACGACTTCCCTTTCGCATCCGGCGGTAAACAGTTCCGCCGCCATTTGAGCCTCTTTTTCGCGAAGCCCAGTAGCGCTGAAAACAACCCAGTGGAACTTCATCTTTGGGTATGCGCGCTTCAGGTGCAGCAAAGTTCCGCCACAGCCAATTTCGATATCGTCCGAATGGGCGCCCAAACATAGAACTTGGACGGCATCCGAAGGGTGCTTCAGCAGACGGACGCCAATCACGCGACAATTCCTGGCACAGATCGACCATTCTTCCATACGCGCCATGGCGGTGCACCGGATGCGTCCATCTCGTCGAGCAGTTGCTTGTCCCGGAATGTATCCATGCACTGCCAGAAGCCGTCATACCGTTGGGACCAGACTTTCCCTTCGGCGATCAATCGTTGAAATGGCTCATAGATGAGTTCTTCGCCGGGATTAATGTAACGGAAGACTTCTTTGCGCAGTACAAAATAGCCGCCGTTCACCCAAATATTCGCATCTTTCATGCTTTTGATGGCATGAACGCAACCTTCTTCATCCGCTTGTACGGTATCGAGGCTGCTCGAACGGGGCTGCACAGAGAGGAAGGAAGCATAACAACCCTTCCGGCGGGAGAACTCTTGAATCATCTTGGGCAAATAAAAGTCCGTCAGCCCGTCACTGTAATTGGCGAGAAACATTTCGTCTCCGCCCAGATACGGTTCTATGAACCGCAGTCGGTCGGCAATGGTTGCGTGCAGCCCGGTATCGACGAACGTGATATTCCATTCATCAATATCCCGTTGCATGAAATCCAGCTTTCGCCCGCCTTGGGAAAACACGAAATCGTTCGAAACCGACTCCTTGTAATCGAGAAAGTACTCCTTGATTACATTCGCTTTGTAGCCGAGACACAAGATGAAGTCTTTGTGGCCGAAATGAGAGTAGTACTTCATGATGTGCCAAAGCACCGGCCGTGAACCAACCGTGACCATTGGCTTCGGAACATCTTCCGAATAGCCGCGGAGCCGCATGCCTGCACCGCCGCAAAAGAGTACGACTTTCATGCAGTGTCTCCTTTGTCTCGTATCTAGTTGTATTGACGCACGGCCGGCTTCGACGGTCGACCGACAAGATATTTCTCGGCTCCTTCGTCGAGAGCCTTACGATAGACGTGCAAGGCCTCTCCGATCCGTTCGACGGTCTTGCGGATGTCTTCGTCAGTGTGAGAATAGCTGACCACCAGCGAGGGCATGACTAATCCGCGCTTTATCGTTTCCTGGAGGAAGAGAGTTCGAAACGGCTGGGAAGGTTTCTTCTCCTGATCGCGCGTAAAAAAGACCAGGTTGCAAGGTCGACCCATTGTGCCGAAATAGCCGTCGAGATGAAGTTCCGTAACGTGCTTTTGGACCCCATCGATAAGTTTCTTTCCTTGCCTGTACAGATGGTCGATCACCGGTTCGCGCTCGTAAATATTCATGATTTCAAGCGCTGCTCCGAGTGCATGGGTCTCCGCACCGAACGTGGTGGAGAGCAAAAAAACCCGTTCTTTGTTGTGCCGCAGACCACCCAAGTCCATGATTTCCCGCTTACCAACCAATGCGGCAATCGCAAAGCCGTTGCCCAATCCCTTCCCGAATGTGCAAAGGTCGGGTGTTACGCCGTATTCCTTTTGAGCTCCGGCGAGATTGAACCGAAAGCCCGTAATCAACTGGTCCAGAATGAGCAGGGCGCCGTTCTCGCGACACAATCTGTGTGCTTCGCCGAGAAAATCATTGGTTGGCGGCTCTTCCTTCTCCGGCTCCATCACAAGGCAGGCAATCTCCCCCGGGTAGGCATCAAACAAAGCCCTAATGCTGTTCAGATCGTTGTAGTTGAACTTCACCGTTAGTTTTCGCACTACTTCGGGAATTCCTGCCGCCATCGCCGTACTACCGATGAACCAATCATCCACGGAGAAGAATGGGTGCTGGGCACAAACCGCCACGCGATCTCTCCCGGTAAAAGCCCTGGCTAGTTTCACGGCGGCAGTCGTGACGTCCGATCCGTTCTTGGCAAACTTCACCATTTCGCCGCCCGCGATCAGGCTTAGCAATCTCTCGGCGCACTCGACTTCGATGGGAGCAGGACGAGTGAAATTCGTTCCGCAAAGCATCTGCTTATGGGCCGCTGCAACGACGGGTTCGTAGGCGTGACCCAAAGTGACGGCGCGCAAACCCATACCGTACTCAATGAACTCATTGCCGTCCATATCCCAGACATGGCACCCCTTGCCTCGTACCAAGAAAGCGGGTGCTTGTTCTGGATACTGGTCGTCACCCTTTGCATAGGTATGAGAACCACCCGGAATAAGGATGTGGCTCTTCTGTTGCAGGGCCTTACCTTTTTCAAAATTCATCCAACTGCCCTCCGCCACCGCGTTCGGAGACACGCGAATAGTTGCTGTTAGGCCCCGGCTTCGACCAACAGATGATGTTCGAGCAATCTCTGCGCTGCATCTGCAATTATGTCGAAGCGGAAGCCCGACTTGTTTGCGATGTCCAGCAAAGAGTGCTGACCGTCCGAATAGTTCAAAGTCCATTGCAAAGAGAGCTCGTAGGTGTTGGCATCGCGCTTCCCGCCGACCGCACCATACAGGCCGCGCTTTCCCAACCGAGGCTCACATTTGGGATTCTGATTGATGTACTTCTTGTTCTGCTCCAGGATCGACATCACGGCAGAGTACACTCGGAAAGAGCCATCCAGGGATTGCGGAGTCACGAAATCCATGTTGTCCGCCGAAGTGTGGTTCTCCTTGTAGCAGTCGTGGGGAGTTCGAGTCAGGCTGCCGACGGGGAGGTTGAAACCCGGCGAACAATATTGCCGCTCGTCATAGTCGTATGGCGTGAAGTCGGATATTACATACTCCTCTCCACAGTGTTTCAAGGCATGTGCGACCGCTGCGTCAATCTCCGCATCGCCCCGACGACTCTTCTTGTAATGAAACTTTCCCCGGTCCCCTAAGCACGCGGCGACAAGTCCATGTTTGATCCGCGAGGCCCTATTTTCGTTTCGGGCCAGCCAGGTAATTGCTCCGATCGTCCCAGGGGCAAAAATGAACCGATATGAATAACGAAGCTTGCGCGAAAGCAGTGATTTCGCCAAGAATGCTACCGTCACCATCCCTGACAGATTGTCGTTGCACAACGACGGGTGACAGGAATGCGATGAAACGAGAATCTCGTCCTCGGTCGCACCCTTGAGAAGGAGCTCTCCATAGGTCATATTCCCGTCTTCCAAAGACGAGTCGATGACCGCCTCGTATTCTCCCTCTTTGAGGCTCTCCAGTTGCCGGTGCGTCAGGCAAAATCCCCATGTTTCCTTGTAATAGGAGGTTCTGTAGGGAACCCAATCGGGATGCTCAGGCAAGGTGTGGAGATGCTGTTTCAGCTCGGCGAGGGGCATTTTCGCCCGAACGGGAACGCTGTAGTTGACCACGTGAAGACTGGAGCGTTTGAAGTCGATGATCTTCTCACCATTGGGAGCCTTGACATACCCGTCTCGAATGTTCCATTCCTTTGGAACATTCCAGTCGAACACGGCAGTCCCAGAGGGGACCTCATGCAACTCCAACGGGATATGCTTCTGGATAATACGCAGAGACTCGCGAAGGCCGTCGCCCGTGATGCTCCGGCAGAGAGGAAACAGCTCTCCCATGAGCTGATACATTTGAGAACCAGTCTCGTTCAGTTCCGTACTCACCGCCGGCGTGTGGCCCTGCGTTTGTGTGGCCATAATCAATGGCTCCTTTGGTTACTTCACTTGGATCGCTTGGGTGTTACCAGATAGATTCCGTAAAATTTCCAATTTGTTTACGTCCAGATCCTGCCAACTCTTGTCCTGAGGAGAAATCGCGCTCACCTCATAGGGCCAGCGAATCGACAACAGCGGGTCGTTCCAACGCGCTCCGCGGCAATAATCGCGGGCATAAAACTCGGAAACTTGATAAAAGACCATCGAGTTCTCCACCAAGCTCTGAAAACCGTGTCCGAAGCCCTTGGGGATGTACATCATTTTGCCATTGTCGGCAGTCAATTCTTCGGCAATCCACTGGAGAAAAGTCTCAGAGTCTGGTCGCAAATCAACGATGACGTCGTAGATGGCTCCGCGAGCACAGCGGACGAGTTTGGTCTCCGCGTGGGGTGGGTCCTGATAATGAAGGCCGCGTAGTGTTGCGCGTTTCGGATTCTGAGAAATATTGCATTGAACCAAGTTGGCATCGAGTCCATGGTCGAGGAACTCGCGTCGACACCACG